>Ga0116131_1000260_pt1 | contig 51826 bp, 35 predicted proteins | sample June2015DPH_17_1_FD_89734 | JGI IMG/M metagenome (GOLD analysis project Ga0116131, IMG submission 89734) | Peatland microbial communities from SPRUCE experiment site at the Marcell Experimental Forest, Minnesota, USA - June2015DPH_17_100 | ecosystem: Environmental > Terrestrial > Soil > Wetlands...
CCCGTCATCCCGTTCCCAGATGATCTCGGTTAGGTCGCCCTGGTCCAGGCGCCGCGTTTCGATCGCCAGGATTTCGTAGCGGCCCTGTTCCAGGCGGCGGACGTCACGGCGGGTCAGGCCGGTACCGGTGCGGATGGTCGTCATGATGCGGTGCTCCTCTGATCTCCAGCCAATCGCTGGCGACCAGTGGGACCGCCGGCCTTCGGGACGGGTCAGCACCGGAGGTCTGCGAGCCAGCGGAGCCGGGTTGCGCTGGGCGCGAGGCCAAAGCCTTGCGTCCGAGCTACCCGGCTCCGCGCAGCCGAGCGGGCCGCAGCCGCGCACCTCGCGGCACACAGCGAAGCGGCGTGGTGTTGACGCGGCACGACCTTGGCCGGCGGTAGAATGGAAAGATCAGCAAAGAGGCTTCTTGCTTGCCTTTTCATCACGCCGGCACGGGAGGGTGGAGACCCACGCGAGGGTCGGTCCCACTTTCCCATGCAAGAAGGCGCAGGGAATGAAGCCCTGCGCCGGTCTTCCACCTCCGTCGGAAGGCGGAGCCTTGAGCGGCTCCGCCCCCGCGGTCTGTTACGCCGTCTGGAAAGCGGCCATTTCGACGGCGGCGGACTTGCGGGACACGCTGGCGGCCGCCGGTATGCTGGCTTCGTAGGGCTTCCAGTCATCTCCGGTGATGTCGGCGTAGGCGGAGATTGCACCCTCGGCGGCGGCCATCAGGGCGAAGGACTGCAGGGCCATCTCGGCGGCGAACAGGCGGGCACGCTCAGCCTTGCTCTCGAAGCCGGATGGGCCGTCGCGGTCCTCGTCGCGCTCGTCGTTGAGCAGCTTGCTGGTGAGTTCCATCGCGGCCGACATCTTGGTGCCGTAGAACTGTGCGGCCCCGAAGGCGGAGCCGACGAAGGAGCCGGTGATCCGTTGCAGGTGGATCTGCAAAGCCCTCTCGTTCAGCGCCGTCCCGAAGGCCTTGGCGGTATGGGCGATGTGCGCCTTGGTCGTGTCGCGGATACCGTCGTAGTCAACGGGTTCGAGGCCGAAGGTGCGGGCGATGTTGCTGGTCAGGCCCTGATGCGGGGCGAGGCGGGCAACCAGCTCGAAGGTGATGGACTGGCGATCGCGGGGCGGGGTGGTCTTCGTGCTGGTCTTGGTGGTTGTCTGAGCGGACTTGCTGGTCATGATCTCGATCCTGTCTCTCTGCCCGGAAGGTCCCGCCGGCGTCGTGCCGGCGTTCGCCCCCTCGGGTGCGGTTTCTTGGGACGGGCATAGGCGGCCGGAGAGAAAGGCGCGGCGCTTGCGCGGGACCGGAGCCACGCGCAGCTCGCCCTTGCGAGCGAGCATGGTGAGGACCCACCCTTTCGCGGAGGACGGCGCCCGGCCTAAACCGCACGCATCCGAGGGGGTAACGCCGACACGCCACACCGGCGATCCAACTGGGCAGTGACAGAGTGCAGCCTCATGGCCAGCAAGCCCGACCAGCAAGTGCCGCCACACGCGTTTCCGCACTGCCCGGCGGTCGATCCATATCGATGGGCTGGTTGCCTGGTCCCGGCGTCATGCCGCCGATACCGAGCCGCTCCGCTTTGGCGGCCGCACGTTTGACGACCGGTCGCTGGCACGATCAAGGTGGCTGCCGCGTTCACCATGGTTGAAGGGATGGCCTGAACGTGGGTTTGCGGGTCTGCCGCCCGGCGTCCCCCGGCGCGTGTGCTCTGCCTGCCGGTTCTGCCGGTTTGGCACCATGTGGCAGCGATGGATGCGCACGGATGAGCGGATCAACACGATCGCGCCGACCCGCTCGGGCGTCCGGCTCAGAGCAGGATGAGCCTTGCCCGCCTTGCTGCCGATCGATGCCTTGCGGGCCTGTGGACATGGATGATCCCGAGGGGTTCTTTCGCTGCGCACGTCACACGCCGGAAGGGCAGGGGGCCAGCGACAGCAAAAGCAACCGGTCAGGCAGCGATCCGCAGGTCCATCAACCGTTCGAGCTGGCCGATTTCTTGACGAAGGCGGCGCATCCGCGGGCCGTATGCCGCCTCCATCCGCATGGCGGTCGCGAGGTAACGGTGCCAAGTCGTCCGTTCCCAGTGCCCTCGCTTGGGCGTGGCACTTGCCGGGGAGGGATATCCCAGGGCTGCCGCCTCGCAGGCGGCGATCATCTCAGCTTCGAGTTCGGCCAGCCGCGCGCGGCGGCAAGCGATTTTCAGGGTCAGCACCTGACGGTTGAGCGGGTGCGGGAAAGTCGGATGTGCCAGCGCCGGTTGGATCGAAGTCCGCAGGAACGTCGATGGTGGCGGCGACGCGGCTCCGCCGGCCGGAGGAAGATGGGTCATGACGGTATCCCTGGGATAAGGAGCGCCTGCCCCGGCACGCTGGCCAGGGCAGGAGCGGTTGTCGGGTCAGGCGGCCTCACGCAGGTCGCTGTCGGAACCGGCATCGTCTGCGTCGCCAGCCTCCGATCCGGCGACGCTGTCGCCTTCGCCCTCTGCGCCGGTGACCGGGCCGACCCAGCCGGCCGCGGAGCGCCTGTGCTGATGTGCCACCGCCGCGGCCTGTTCCTCCGGCGTCAGTTGGAAGAGCGCGCCCGGATAGACGAAGCTGCCTTCCTTGAAGCGCGTGACCATGCGCGCCCGCGTGTCCTTCGCGCGGGGCGCGATGTTGACGCTCTCCGTCCTGGCGGCGGTCTCCAGCGCGCCGCGCGACAGGCACGACAGGAAGTCTTCGGTCGCCATGTTCGGCAGCCGCAGCGAGGCGCCGATCGCCTCGCCTGCGATCCGGGCGACGGACCCGCTCTGCGAGCGGTTCTCCCGGCAGGACAGCACGCCGGCCAGCATCCTGCGCGCGGCTTGGCGCAGCAGATCGAGGTCGGCCGTCAGCACACCACCTTCGGTGAGCGTGCGGCAGATCGCCTGCCGGTCCTCCCCGCGCAGGTCGCTGCCGCTGTCGACGGTGACGTTGTCTCCGCCCAAGGCGAGGATCAGCATGCCGAGCAGGGTATCATCCTCGATCGGTGTGTCGGCGAGCGCCTGGTGCAGCGCTTCGGTGCGCAAGTCGCCGATCATGGCGACGCCCTTCTGCGTCACGTCCGGCCGGGTCCGCACGGTCGGCAGGTCTTCGTCGTCGCTGCCGCCGCTCGCTGCACCGTTCGTGGCCTTGATGCCGTCCGTGGGCTTGCCGGCCTTCTTCGGCTCGGGCAGCCGATAGGCGACGGTCTGCACCTCGCCGGTGCGCGCGTCGATGAAGTGCCCGACCAGATCGGCCTTGCCGGGCTTGCTGTAGACGCGTTCGGCCTTCTTCGGCAGTTGGCCGCGGCCGTAGTCGTCCACCGGCAGAAGCGTGCCGCGCTCGGGCAGGTTGTTCTGCATCCACTCCTGCTGGGCGCCGAAGAACGCCTCGACGTTGGTGGTATAGCGGCTGTCCTCGCCGGGCGGGGCGAACAGGTCGTCCTCCCAGACGATGCCGTACGCCTTCGCCAGGTCCTCGCCGAATTTGGCCGCCGAGGCCGGCATGCGGCGCTTGGCCAGCGCGCGGGCGACCTCATGCCAGGCGATATCGGTCTGGCCCTTCTTCGGCTTGTGCTTCTTCCAGACCTGGGCCTGTTCCTCGCGCGTGGCGGCCGCGATCGTGCGCAACTGCTCCTCGTTCGGCATGCTGCCAAGCGCCATCACGTCGAGCATCGCCGGATGCAGATGGGCCAGCAGTTTCAGGCGACGGATGGTGCGGAGCGGCAAGGCGAGCGCATCGCCGATGGCCTGTTCGTTCCAGCCCTGGGCTTCGAGCCGCTCGATCGCGCGCCAGATGTCCACGCTTGTCATCGAGGCGCGGATCAGGTTCTCGGCCACCGAGCGCATCGCGTCGGCGGCCTCGTCGGCATCCCACACCATCACGTCGATCATCGGCAATTCCGCCGTGATCGCGGCCTTCACCCGGCGGTTGCCGACGATGATCGTCAGCCCGGCATCGTTCTGGGTCACGCAAGGCGGCTGGATGATGCCGACGGCCTTGATGGAGGCGACAAGCTGTTCGTCCATCGCCGGCGGCACCGGTGTGCGGCGGGGATTGTTCGGATTGATCTGGAGGGTACGGGGATCGACGCTGCGAAGTTCGGCCATGGTGGGTTCCTGTGGGTTGGGGTTTCATCCTCCCTGTTCTTCGGGAAGACCCCTCCCACGCGGCGCATCCCGGATCGACGGGGCAAGGGCGCGCGCAGCGCGAGGCCAAAGGCCGGTCCCTTGCGGCGGCGGACGGCGATGCGCCAGCCATCTCATGCCTCTCGTGTTCTCCCCATTCCCTCCATGTTCATTACATTCTTGTTCATCGACGCTTGCCGACCGATTGCCGGGGATCGCCATCGGAGAGAGAACGGGCAGACGGGTAGGAGTGGGCAGGGCAGGGGCTGCCGGAGAAGGGAGGCGGTGGAACGGAAAGTTCTGGCCAAAAGCAGACCGTCCGGTGCGAGGCTTAGCCGTTTGCGGGCGCGCCGGGTGACGCGTCCTGTACCAAATAGCGGCGGAATTTAGGAGATGCTAACGGAACCATTGTATTGCGTAGCGTCACACGCTACAAGTGCCCCCATGACCCAACCTGACGCCACCCATCCCGGCCCTTTTATCCGCAAGCATGTGCTGCCGGCTGACCTCACGGTCACAGCGGCCGCCAAGCGATTGGGCGTCGGACGCCCGGCCCTGTCCAATCTTTGCAACGGCAAAGCGGCCCTGTCGTCCGACATGGCGCTACGGATCGAGAAAACCTTCGGCTACGACAGCAAGAAGCTGCTCCAACTGCAGGCCGGCTATGACCGGGCACAGGCCCAGGCACGGGAGCCGGAGATCGCCGTGCGCGCCTACACGCCCAGCGTGCTCGCCATCAAGGCAGGGCAGATCGAGGCGTGGTCGGAGAAGATGGAGGCTCGCAGCGAGTTCGCTGCCCTGCTCCGTCGGCTTGTCTATTCCACCGGAGAAGGATTGGTTCAGCTCGACTTTCCAGCTTTCGAAAACGCACAGCGGCATGGCTGGGACGGGTTCGTCAGCGCGGATGCCGCCACGCCGTGGATCCCGCTTGGCGACTCTGGCTGGGAGTTCGGCGTAAACCATAACGCACTCCAGAAGGCCGAGCATGACTACCAAGCCAGGAGCGCCGAGATCGCGCCCGACGAGCGCGCGCGCATTACCTTTGTGTTCGTAACGCCGCGGAATTGGCCCGGCAAGGCAGCCTGGGCCTCGGCCAAGGCGTCCGACAATGTCTGGAAAGGCGTCCGCGCTTACGACGCAAGCGATCTGGAGCAGTGGATCGAGACCTCGATACCGGCGCAAGCTTGGTTCTCGGAGCGTCTCCCGTTGCGCGACCCAAACCTCCTCGATCTGCAAGGAGCGTGGCGCCGATGGGCTGACGCCGCTAATCCTACCCTGTGCAAAAGTCTGTTCCCGTCGGCGGCGGCCGCCGCCAATAAGCTTAATGAGTGGCTGAAAAAGCCCCCTGAGCGGCCGTTCAGCGTAGTGGCCGACTCCCCCGAGGAGGGGCTAGCCGCCCTGGCCTGCGCCTTCGAGGCCGGACCTCTGCAAGACGGACGCGCCCGCGAGCGTACGGTAGTGGTCGGCACCCCAGAGGCACTGGCGAAGCTGACGAGCGCTACATCGGATTTTATCGCAATTCTCGCTTCGGCAAAGGTGGAGGCCGAGGCCGCCGCTCTATTCCGCCAGTTCCATACGATCGTCGTGACCCACCGGAATGGGATCGAAGGTGCGCCTGACTTAACCGTGGACCTGGTCGACGACAGGACCTTCCACGAGGCCCTGACAGGGATGGGCCTAGGGCGTGACGACGTCGAGCGCCTGGACCGGGAATCCGGTCGGTCGTTGACGGTCCTGCGCCGGCGCCTAGCCCAGCTGCCGGCGCTCCGCTCACCGCCGTGGGCGCATGACGCGGAGACGGCCAAGCGGCTGGTCCCGCTAATGATGGTCGGTGCCTGGGACACCTCATCGCAAGCCGACCAGACCGTGGTCGCCACAATGGCGGACAGAGCATTCGACGACACCGAATCCACGGTCGCCGAGCTGGTCGGCGAAGCGGACAGTCCGCTGTGGTCCATCAACAGTATGCGCGGCGTCGTATCGAAGACCGACGCGTTCTACGCCGTACAGCGGCACATCACGATCGCGCACCTCCGCCGCTTCTTCGATGTCGCCCGCGTGGTCCTCTCCGAGGAAGATCCGGCGCTGGAACTTCCAGACAACCAGAAATGGGCTGCACAGATCTATGGCAAGACGCGCCGTCACTCGGCGGCGCTGCGCCGCAGCCTTTGTGAGACCCTCGTCTTGCTGTCGGTCCACGGCGATAACCTGTTCAAGTCCCGCCTGGGTTTCGATGTGGTTGGGCAGGTCAACGCGCTGATCCGAGACCTGCTCACGCCGCTCGATGGTGCGACATGGCAATCCCAGCAGCATGATCTGCCCCGATATGCCGAAGCTGCGCCGGAAGTGTTCCTTGATCTTCTAGAGAACGATCTGAGGAGTCAGACCCCCAAGGTCCATGCCCTATTGCAACCCGCCGACTCGGGCCTGTTCTCCTGGCCGGGCCGCACCGGCCTGCTATGGGCGTTGGAGGCGCTCGCCTGGAATCCGAACTGGCTATTCCGGGTGGTGATCTTGCTGGCTAAGCTCGCTGAAATCAAAATCAGCGATAACTGGACTAACAAACCTGAAAACTCGCTAGCGTCGATCTTCCGCTGCTGGATGCCGCAAACGGCCACGCCCCTGGAGATCCGCATTCAGGCCCTTGAACTGCTGACGCGGCGGCATCCGAAAGTTGGCTGGAGAATTTGCCTCAATCAATTCGATTCGCGGTCCACAATCGGACACTACAACGCCAAACCCCAGTGGCGGCCCGACGCCGCTGGGGCAGGTGAGCCGGTGACCTGGAATGAAGCCCACGGTCTAGCGCGGCGCGCGCTTGAGATTGCGATCGCTTGGCCAGCCCATGATGAACACACGCTAGGCGATTTGGTGGAGCGTCTAGATAGAATTTCTGACGACCAGAATGCGGTATGGGCCGCGATCAGGGATTGGCTGAGCACGGGCCCGTCGAACGCCGCTAGAGCCAAGCTCAGAGAGCAGATCCGTCGGTCCGCGATGGTGCGCGCACCCAGGGAGGCGCGCGAAGGCGGCGCAACCGTCTCGCCAGAAGCACGCATAGTGTTTGATGCACTGGAGCCGACGGACCTTATTTGGCGGCACCAATGGTTGTTCGCTCAACACTGGGTCCAGGAATCCGCAGAAGAGTTGCGCGATGAGGCTTTCGACTTCGCCAAGCAGGAGGCCCGGGTTGAGCGCCACCGGCTGGATGCGCTGCGGGAGATTTGGAAAGCCCTTGGGTTCCAGGGTGTCCGTGAATTGTGTCAGCTGGGCGACACATCGGGTCTGATCGGGGGACTGCTCGCGAAGTTCCTCACGCCAGAAGAGATCGAGAACTTCATCGTAGAAGTTGTCGAACGCCAATCCGAGCCGAGCCTCGAACTGTGTTTGTCGGGCCTCCTATGGAGCCTGACGAAAGATGTCCGTGAGAAGATTTACCAAGCCGCGCTTACGCCGGGGGCGAACGGGAGTCCGTTCACCAGGGAAGGCCTGCGCCGGCTTCTCCTCCGGTCGCCTTTCGGCCCAGAGACCTGGGTTAACGTGGCGGAACTGTCGGCAGATCAGCGTACTTGTTACTGGGCGGAGGTGCTTCCCCAGCCGCTGTTCCGCGAACAGTCTGACGAAGCCAACAAGGTCGTCGATGAGTTGCTGAGGGTCAAGCGCCCCCGCGCCGCATTCGCCGCGGTCCACATGGTCTTCAAGAATATTACGACGGACCGTTTGCTGCGCTTGCTGACCGATGTCGCCACGGTCAACGCGGAACCGGCGGGTCACTACCAAATGTCCGCCCACGACATTTCAGCAGCATTCGATGTTCTCTCCGTGCGTTCGGACGCCGACCCAGATGCGCTCGCACGCCTGGAGTTCATGTATATCGATGGCCTCAGTCACACAAAGCACGGGATTAGGAATCTGGAGCGGCAGCTTTCGGAATCGCCAGAACTCTTTGTGCAAGCGCTAACTCTCACTTTCCGTCGTCGTGACGGTGGCGAAGACCCACCTGAGCTGCGCCCGAACGATCCTGAGGCGGCTGAACGGCTCGCCCAATCTGCCTACGCCCTGCTGTCACGAGCCGGCCGGTTGCCAGGTACGAACGAAAAAGGCGAGTTGGACGGGCGCAAGCTGCGGGAGTGGATCGTCGCGGCCCGCTCGCTTGCCCGCGAATACGGCAGGGAGGAGATCGGCGACAGCCAGATTGGCCAGCTTCTCGCCAACAGCGCGCCCGGGAAGGACGGGGTGTGGCCCCTGGAAGCCGTCCGGGACGTTCTTGAAGACCTAGGCACGCCGACTATGGCAAACGGCATGCTGGTGGGCAGGCTGAATGCGCAAGGTGGCACTTGGCGCGGCGAAGGGGGGGATCAGGAACGCACCGTCGCCAAGACCTACCGCGATTGGTCAATGAGGGTGGCGGCGCAGCATCCCTTTACGGCCCGGCTACTGGCCGATCTAGCCGAAAGTTACGAGCGGAACGCGGAGTGGCATGACGATCGTTCCCGCGTAGGAAAGCGGCTACCTCACTGAGATGGTTTCCGAAGCTGCGCTGTTGATCGGAGCGGCAACGGGACTCGTGACAGCCTCGGCGCACGCCTACGTTCTGGTGTCGAAGGAACTCCGCGCTTGGAAGGCCCCGGACCGCAGGGAACACAGGAATTTGGTAAAATCGACCCGAGACGGCGAACCAAGACGCTCGGATGTTGGCATCGATGTGGGCACTGCAAATGGCGAGCCGCCCATAATCAGAGGCCGGACGCCCTCAGAGAGCGCGCCGGACGTAGTCTGTTAGATGGCCCCAACGGCCGCTTTGGTGAAGGTTTTCGGATGCCGTCAGGCGTCGGAAAACCGCCCATGCACGAACCCGCGGGGCTGCAGTGATGGTCTATGGGGATTTCGAGTTTTGCTTGGTTGAAGTCATTCCGGAGCCGCTCGGCGCTGGCGTTGGCGGCGACTTGGTGAGTGAGATTTTTCGCCGGGCAGACCGTTCATCGGGAATTGGCCACGGGTCATATCCGAGCCTGTTGCGCCGATCGTGGCGAACGGCGTGCCCGGGGGCATTCGCTGCAACTTAGGTGTTGCGGCGTGAGGTGAGCGCAAGCTGTGCCGGGTCACGACGTGCTGCTCCCGGTTGGTGCGGTCGCGTGAGGTGGCGCGCGTGGTTGCCGCCATCGCCCAAAGGTCTCGACGATGGTCATGCGCCCGCCGCAGCAGGGACAAGGTGGGAGCCAATCGGGCGGCTCTGGCGCTTCGACAGTCTCCGGCGGCGGTGCCACGGCAAGCAGTTCGCGGGCTCGTGCTATATTGGCCTTGCGTGCGGAGCTGGCGAGCAGGCCGTAATGGCGAATGCGGTGGAAGCCATGTGGCAGGACATGGAGCAGGAAGCGGCGGATGAACTCGTGCGGCGCGAGCGTCATGACGCGCTGCCGCTCCGGACCGTCGCGGCGGTAGTCTTTGTAGCGGAAGGTGACGCCGGTCTCGTCGAACGCAATCAGACGATGGCTCGAGATGGCGACCCGGTGGGTGTAGCGCGAGAGATAGGCGAGCACGGCCTCGGGGCCGGTGAATGGCGGCTTGGCATAGACCACCCAGCGTTTCTTCCTGACCGGAGCGAGGTGACGCAGGAAACGGCGGAGTTCGGCGAGACCGGCCAGGGCGCCGAAGAAGGCAAGTCGTCCGGCCCGATGGAGCTCGATCAGCCGGGTGAGGAACAGGCGGCGGAAGAGCGCGCCCAGCACGCGCACCGGCAGCAGGAAGGCGGGACGGGACGATATCCAGCACTGGCCGTCGAGCGAGATGCCGCCGCCGGGCACGATCATGTGGATATGGGGATGGTGCGTCATCGCCGATCCCCAGGTGTGGAGGACGGCGGTGATGCCGATGCGGGCGCCGAGGTGCTTCGGGTCAGCCGCGATCGTCATCATCGTCTCCGACGCTGCGCGGAACAGCAGATCGTAGATGACAGCCTTGTTCTGCCCGGCTATGTCCGCGACCTCGGCGGGAAGCGTGAAGACGACATGGAAGTAGCCGACTGGCAGCAGATCGGCTTCGCGCGCGGCCAGCCAGATGCGCGCAGCGGCGCCCTGGCACCTGGGGCAGTGCCGGTTGCGGCAACTGTTGTAGGCAATGCGCTGATGCCCGCAGTCGTCACAGGCATCGACATGGCCGCCAAGCGCCGCCGTCCGGCAGTTCTCGATCGCCGACATGACCTTGAGCTGGTTCAGGCTCAGGTGACCGGCCTGGACGGCGCGATAGCCGGCTCCTTCAGCTCGGAAGATATCGGCGACCTCGAGCGAGGTACGCAAGCGGGTTCAGCCGCTGGGATCCTCGCCCTGCATCAGCCCCGCCAAATGCTCGAGAGGACTGGTCACCGAACGGATCGTTTTTGTCGCAACGCGCGCGTAGAGCGCGGTCGTATCGAGCTTGCTGTGCCCCAACAGGACCTGGATGACGCGGATATCGACATCCTGTTCCAGCAGATGGGTCGCGAAGCTGTGGCGCAGTGTATGGGGCGACACCCGCTTCCTGATCCCAGCCGCTTCGGCCGCCTCATGGATCGCGCGGTTGATCTGCCGGGTCGAGATCGGATCGGTGCAACTGCGCCCTGGGAACAGCCAGCCATGAGGCAGCATGACGCTGCGCCGCTTGCCTTCCTTCCACCACAGCCGCAACAGCGTGAGCAACTGGGGTGACAGCATGGCGTTGCGGTCCTTGCGTCCCTTGCCCTGTTCGACGCGAATCAGCATGCGCTTGCTGTCGATATCATCGACCTTGAGGCTGGCCACCTCCGACACGCGCAGGCCCGCGCCATAGGCGGTGCCGAGTATGGCCTTGTATTTGATGCCCGGGGCCGCTTCGAGCAGCCGGCCGACTTCCTCGACACTCAGAACCGCAGGCAGCTTGCGCGGATAGCGCGCCAGGACCAGGCGGCGCGACAGGTCCGGCCGGTCGAGCGTGACGGTGAAAAGGAAGCGCAGCGCCGAGACCGAGCAGTTGATCGTGGGCGGTTGCACTCCGCTCTCGCGCTGGTGCACCTGAAACCGGCGAATATCCTCAGCCGTCGCCGTATCGGGCGACCGCCCGAGGAAGGCTGCGAAGCTGCGCACAACGCGAACATAGTCGCGCTGGGTATCGGATCGCAGGCCGCGCATCGCCATATCTTCGAGCATGCGCTGGCGCAGCGCGCTGACGGGGCGTTCGATGGTTGAAACAGGCATCGGAAGTTCCTCTCAAGTTGCAGGGAACTCCATGCTCGAGAGGCAACCACGCTCTGTTCAAGACGGCATCAAAAAAGCGCCAATGCCAACTGCCGATACCAGTAATTCAAAGAAGGTAGGGACACCGAGTGCAGTTCTCTTCAGTATTGAGGTCCAGGGGCTCGGCCCCTGGCGGGGTTTGGGGCAGCGCCCCAACCTTACTTGCTTCATCGGTCGATGGTTCGGTGCGGGGTCTCACCCGCCCGCAGCACTAATCCCGCGAAGCGGGTTCGTGCATGGGCGCGTTGTGGCCGCTACCATCCCCCGGAGGCCGCGGCCGTTCAGGCTGCCGCCGCCCTGGGCTGTGCCGGATGGATTTCGAAAACCACACCCTCGGTGCCGGCCAGGTCGGCCTCGATGTCGGCAAGTTGGAAAAGCTTGCCATCCAGCTCGCCCTGCAAGGGGAACGCCTCGCCCAGGCGCGGCTCGTAGCCGGCCAGCCGGGCTTTCGCGTCGGTGACGCGGCGGCGATGCTCTTCGAGATCGGCGTCCATCCGGTCGAGGGCGTGCTCCAGCCGGGCAATCAGTCCGACCGGCGTAGTCTCGCCGTCGATACCGATCGATTGGGGAAAATCCGTCCGTTCCAGCGCGAGGTCCGGCTCCAGCCGCGCATCATGCCGGCCGGAGCGAATGTCGCAGGTCAGGTCGAAGCCGCCGATATGGCCGACCGTCCATCTGCGTTCGGTGCGTTCCCGTGCAGCGAGACGGATTTTCGTCAAAAGCGAGGCGCCGGCGGTCTTGCGCTGCGTGATCGTCCGACCCTCGATGTCGATGGCGAACTTCTCGCCACGGGTCGGTAGCCGCCGTGCCAGGTCGGTCGTGATTGCGATGATCCGCCCCTCGGCATGCGCCAAGTCGCGCTGTGCGTCGCGGATCTGCCGCCGGACGGCGTGCTGGTCATCCAGATGGGCGGCGCGCTGGCGTTGCAGCCGGGCGATCTCGCTCTCCAGCCCGGCCTTCTGCATCAGCCGGCTGTCACCGGACGCGATGGCCTTGGCCATCGCGAACTGATTGGCCTGGCTGCCCACATCCTCCAGTCGCCGGATGGCGCGGTCGCCGGACAGCGCTGCCTCGATGAACCGCGCCTTGCGCTCGTTGTTCTGCCACATCGTCGCGTCCATCGAGCCAAGCGTAGCATAGGCGTAGATGTCGATTTCGTCGTGCTGGTTGCCCTGCCGTTCGATGCGGCCCTCGCGCTGCTCGATCTGGCTGGGCAGCCACGGCACGTCGAGATGGTGCAGGGCCTTCAGTCGCTGCTGCACGTTGACGCCGGTGCCCATCGTGTCCGACGAGCCGATCAGCACCCGGATGCGCCCGGCCCGGAACTCGGCGAACAGCCGCTGCTTGTCCGCCGAGCGCTTAAAATCCTGCATGAAGGCGATCTGGCCGGCGGGAACACCGTGGGCGATCAGCTGCTGTTTGATCCAGCGATAGGCCGAGAAACCACGGGTAGCCTCGACATTGATCGTGCCGAGGTCGGAGAAGATCATCTGCCCGGCCCCAGGGATCGGATACGGCGTGCCGTCGGGCCGGCGGTAGCTCTCCGCCGCGGTTTCGCTCCAGATGCGATGGACGGTGTCGATCAGTTTGTTGAGCTTGTTCGCGGGTTCGTCGTCACTCGCGTGCCAGACCAGCCGCATGTCGATTGCGGCGTGCCGCCCATCAGTGATGACGGCCAGCAGGATGTCATCGCCCTTCTGCACCCGGCCGGTGCGGCCCTCGATCGCCTTGATCCGGCCCGCGAGGTGCTGCTGATAGTCCTTGAAGGCCGGGCTTGCCTCGGCCGTGACCAACTGGCGCTCGCCGCCGCGGATGCGCGGCAGCGTGATTTGGCTGCGCAGGTCGGCCTTCTGCACCACGTCCGCGACCGAGCGGAACATCATCATCAGGTCGGCGACGTTGATGAAGGCGGCGAAGCGGGTCACCGGCTTGTAGGTGCCGCTCGGCTGCAACTCCAGTTCGGTGCTGGTGTCGCCGAAGGCCGACGCCCAGGCATCGAATGCATGCACGTCCCGCTCTTGCAGCGCCGCCGGCGCCAGGAACCGCAGCAGCGTATACATCTCGCCCAATGTGTTGGTGATCGGCGTTCCCGAGGCCAGGATCAGGGCGCGCCCAGAACCTCCGGTGCGACCAGGCCGCTCACGGTCGAGATAGCGCGACTTGACGAACAGGTCCCAGGCCCGCTGCGACCCGTCCGGATCGACCCCCTTCAGGTTCACCTGGTTGGTGGCAAAGCTGAGTTTGCGGAATTCCTGCGCCTCATCGACGATGATCTGGTCGATGCCGATCTCTTCCAGCGTCACCATGTCGTCGCGCTTGCTGGTCAGCGCCGCCAACTTTTCGGCGAGCTTCTCCTTCATCGCCTCCAGGCGCTTGCGGGTGATCCGGTCGTCGTCGTCGCTGCGCAGGGCGACAGCTTCATAGAGAGCGATCTGCTCCTCGATCATTTCGCGCTCGAAGCCGGCCGGCACCGGGATGAAGCGGAAAGCCGAGTGGGTAATGATCACCGCGTCCCAGTTCGCGGTCGCGGCGCGCGCCAGGAACCGGGAGCGCTTGTCCTTGACGAAGTTGGTCTCATCAGCGACCAGGATGCGGGCGGTCGGGTAGAGTTGCAGGAACTCGCGCGATACCTGGGCCAGGCAGTGGCCGGGCACCACCAGCATGGCCTTGCCGATCAGGCCGAGGCGCTTCTGCTCCATGATGGCGCCGGCAATGGCGTAGGATTTCCCGGCGCCGACCGCGTGGGCGATGTAGGTCGAGCCGGACGCGACGATGCGCCAGATCACCCGCTTCTGGTGGTCGTAGAGCCGGATGATGCTGCTGGCGCCGGGCAGGGTCAGGTGCCGCCCGTCGAAGCGTCGCGGCACCAGATTGTTGAAACGGTCATTGTAGATGCGGGCGAGCCGGTCGGTGCGATCCGCATCGGTCCAGATCCAGCCGGTGAAGGCTTCCTTGATCTTCGCGAGCTTCTCCTTGGCGGCTTCGGTCGCCTCGCTGTTGAGCACCCGCTTCTCCACTCCGTCCTCGACGACGGTGTCGAAGATCTGTGGCATGGCGCTGTTCAGTGCGTCGTGCAGCAGCCAGCCGGCATTGCGCCGCGCGGTGCCCCATTCCGACGTGCCGGCGGCGGTGCCCGCGAATGCTCCGGCGTCAACGGACCAGGCAGCGATCTCGACGGTATGGCGCACCCGGGTGGTGGTTCCCATCGTCTCGGCAGCAAACGCCTCGATGTCGGCGGCGGGAATCCACGGTGCGCCGAGCCGCGCGGTGATGTCCGACGGAAGGAGGTCCTCGGGCTGCACCGGCCGCAGCGCCGCCACGTTGCGCGCATACTGCGGGTCGCGCTCGGCCGCCGCCTCGGCGATCGCCAGCTTGGTGCGCACGGTTCCCGAAAGGTAGGCGTCGTCCGTCTCCCATGCCTTCGTGCCGGGATTGCGGAACACCGCTTCGCCGAGGAGGGCCAGCGCGGCCTCGGGATCGCGGTCCAGCAGTTCGGCCAGGTGATCGATATCCACGCGGCCGGTCTCGTTGAGGGTGACGGCGAGCGCGTCGGCCGCGGTCGCGATCAGCGGCGCGGCCGGCGGGGCGATTACCCGCTCGCGGAAGATCGGCCCCATCCGAGCGAGACCGCTTTCGATGTCATGATCCTCGATGCTGGCGACCAGCCAGCAATCGGGGTCGTCGGCGAACGGCGCCAGGTTCGGCCGGCGATGGGTTTCCCGCTCCTCGTCGGTTTCCGGGTCGGTCGTGACCGAGACGACGGTGTGGTTGATCGGCCCGAAGCCACGGACGAAGCCGCTGTAGGCGATGCGCAGCCTGACCTGCGCGGGCGCCCACGGTTGGTCGGCGGCCTGGGCGCGCAGCACCTCGCGCACCGCGTCGCGGATCGGCAGCAGGGCACGAATGATCTTTTCCCCATGGGCGAGGATGCCGCTGCTGCCCTTACCCGACTTGATCGCCACGACGCGCGGCTCGCCGTCCACGATCTGCATCAGTTGGCCAGTCTTGCCGATCAGGTAAGAGCCTTCCTTGATGGTGGCGCCATCGGCCGCGGTGCCCGCCTGCGCGGTCGTCCCGGCGTCGTCGTCGCTGTCGATGCTGGTCAGGGATTCACCCGACGCGATGAAGATGGCAGCGGGCAACCGGTCAAGTGCTTTGGTCAGCAAGGTCTCAAGGGCCGGCCCGTCTTTGCGCGGCCGGCAGGTATAGGCCAGGGCAGGGCCGTAGATGCCGCGCCGCAGCGCATGATCGCCCAGTACCATCTCGGGGTGATCGGCGAAGTAGCGGTTCACCTGGATGCCAGGGGCGGCGGGCGTTCCGTTGTCGCCGCTATCGCCCGCTTCGCCGCCTTCATCATCCTCATCCGCCGCCGCATTCTCAACCGCAGCGAGGTCGATCCAGGCGGCACCGGCTGGGGGCTGGCCGTCCGCGCGGCGCTGGAACACCAGCAGGTCGATCACCACGTCGGTGCCAGCGCTCGCACGCATACTGCCCTCTGGCAGACGCACCGCGCCGACCAGATCGGCCATGCCGGCGATGTGGTCCCGCGCCGCAGTGCTGCTCTTGTCCATGGTGCCGGTGCTGGTGACGAACAGCGCGAGGCCGCCGGGGCGCAGCCGCGCGATCGAGCGGGCGATGAAGTAATCATGTAACCGCAGCCCCAAGGCCCGCGTGACGGGATCGGCCCGCACCACGCGATCGGAGAACGGGGGGTTGCCGATCACGAGGTCGAAGCGCCCGGTCAACGGGCTTCGCGTGTAGTCCTCGCACCGCACCCGGGCCTCTGGATGCACCAGGCGCGCGATGCGGGCGGTGATCGGGTCGTATTCGATGCCGGTGAGCTGGCAGGCCTGGCGCAGGGCGGCGGGCAGGAGCGCGAAGAACAGGCCGGTGCCCATGCCGGGTTCCAGCACGCGGCCGCCGGTGAAGCCGAGGCGGCCGACGGCTCGCCAGAGTCCACGAATGATCGTCTCCGGCGTGTAGTGGGCATACTGCGTGGCGCGCTGCAGGGCGGCATATTCCTCCGCGGTGACGGCGGCTTCGAGCGCCGCGCCGATCTCCTGCCAGCCGGAGCGGAATTCATCCTCGCCGGGCCGGCGGAAACAGCTCTGCGCCAGATCTGAAGCACCGAAACCGATGAAGCGCAGCAGCCGCGCCTGCTCGTCCGGGGTTGGTGCGCGACCAGACTGCTCAAGTGCCTTGGACAGGCTGATCGCAGTGATGTTGTCGCGCGCCCGCGCCGGCCAACCGCGGGCAAGCTCTCGGTCGCCAGCGAGATAGTAGCTGCTGCCGCGCGCGGCCTGCGTGGGCGCAGGCGGCGGCGTGTCGCTGTCGTCATCGGCCTCATCATCAGGATCGGCCTGATCGCCCTCGTTCGGGTCGGCGGCGTCTTGCAGTGCGTGATGGGTCCAGCTCGACAAAGCGGTGTTGTCGAACAGGCTGAGCGTGAATGCGCTGGTGTCGTTCGGCATGGTGGTTCTCCTCGTGGTGGCAAGGGGGTGGGCAGCCGCGCGGCTTCGGCCGCCTGGAAGCGGTCGAGCCGGACGGCTGGAGGTTGATCGGAAGGGAAGGGGGCTGACCGGTTCGCGGTCAGCGCACCCGCGTCAGGCCGCGAGCGGCATTTGTTCCGGCATTTCCGCCGCGCTGCCACCGTCGGCGGTGGACACGCTCTCCGGCGGTTCGGCCTGGCTGTTTGCATAGTCGGGATGGAAAGCGAGCAGGTAGTCGGCGATGCGTTGCGCGTCCGCCGCCGCGCGGAAAATCTCCTTGCGGTCGGAGCGCAGCTTCTCCAGCCAGGACGAGAGATAGGCGGCGCTATTCGAGAATTCGTCGTCGGAGACTGCGATTCCGAGTTCAGCGCAGACCATCATCTGGCCAAGCTCCGCGCGTAATTCTTCCCGAGAATACTCATGCGAGCCGAACCGATTATGCAGATCGCGATTGAGCCGCGACGGCGCACCGGACCAATGTGATGCCTCATGAATCAGCGTCCCGCAAAATCGTTCCGCTGTCGCGAAGGCGGCGTGTGGCGGCATCTGAATGTGATCCGTCGCGGGCGAGTAGAACGCGCGGTCGCCACCGAAGCGGACGATGGCGCCGCTGTTGGCGACAATGACCTCTGCGGCCTCCGGCGCGCGCCACGGCGCTTCCTCAATGGTGGGCGCGACGTAGTCCGGAATGCCCTCGATCTGGCTGGCGTGGAACAAGCTGAACGCGCGCAGCAGCGGAATGCGCTTCACCGCGTCTTCGTCACCCTCCGGCCTGGAATCGTCGCGCACCTCAAGCCGCTTGAAGAAATACCCGGTCGTGCCGCGCTCGCCCTTGCGGACCTGCCAGCCCCGGTCTTCCGCCTGCTTGTAGGTCGCCCAGCGTGGATCGGCGCTGCTGAAGGCCAGGGTGGACATGCCGAGCGTCAGCACGTTGATGCCGCGATAGCGCTGGCCGGTCGAAGCGTTGCGCGGCATCGCCGGGCCGCCTGTTTTGTCTGGATCCCACGGCCGGCGCCATGGCGGCGTGCCCGCCTCCAGTGCGGCGATGATGCGGTCGGTGACCTCCTGGTAGTGGTCGCGCGGCATGCGATTGGCGTTGCTGCCGCGGTTCATCGGTCGGTTGGTGGTGTTGGTGTTGCTCATCGGGGTGTCCTTCCCTCATGGGTTGCTGGAACACCCCTCAAGCCCCGAATCCCGTCTGACCGGGGCAAGGGCGCGCAGCTTGCGCGAGGCCACGGCCGACCCCTTGCGGCGGGCGGACGGCGATGCGGGAGGCCATCTCATTTCATTTTCCCAGTTCAGAATTCCTCTTGTTCTCTCTCCCCGAAGCCGGTCCGGTCATTGCCCCGCACGCAGCGCGTCGTTCCAGTCATTGAGCCCATCAGGCGGGAGGATCATGTTGAACCGCACCCCGGCCTCCGCCGCCATGCTGGCCAGCCGGGCGGCGTAGCGGCGGCCGGGAACGTCTGCATCCGTCGCGGCGATCAGGATGCCGGCGGGATTGCCAGCCAAATCCAGCAACAGCAGTTGCAGTGCCGCGATGGTCGCTGGCCCCATGCCGCCGGCGGTTGCGGCATAGAGCGTGTCGCCATTGTCTTGCTCGATCGCCGCCACACTCAACGCATCGATGGCCGCCTCGCACACCACGACGCGGCTCAGGCGGCCGGGGTTGCCGGGCAGGCGGAAGAGCGCCTTGCTGCCGCCCGCCGAGAAATTGCGCCAGGCGGGGCCGCGCATTTCGATCCCGGTCAGAAGTCCCATCCCGTCGCGGTGCGCGAACCAGGCGCTGCCGTGGGGGCCTTCCCGGATGGCGTCAGCCGCGCGCGCGGCCACCAGGATGCGCTCCGGCAGTCCCCGCTGCCCGGTGAGGTAGAGCCAAGCCGGTGAACCGTGTGATGGGGGCTGGCGTCTATCCCATCGCTGGACAACGGAGAGGCAGGATGTCCGCCGCCCCCGCACGCGGATCGCCTGGGGAAACGTTGGCAGGATCCCCACAAACCCTCGCAGCACGCCGCACGCCGCGCCGAAGCTCAGTCCGGGGTCGAGGTACTGGACCAGGGAGAAGATGTCACCCTTGCTGTCGCTCAGTGGATCCCACCAGCCATGGCCGTCATGGTTGACGATCAGGATTTCTGCTTCGCCTCGGCGGTATTTCAGGCTGTGCGGGGTACTTTGTGCGCGGTCGAGCTGCCAAGGTGGCTGCAGCCGTTCCAGCAGCGCGGCACAGCTCACGCCGGCCTTCAGCCATTCAATCTCCGTGTCCTGCTTGTTCATCGTTCGGTGCTCCTTTGGGGATCGGCCGGGCAGGGGGGCGACGCCATGCTGTCTCCCCCTCCATGTGCTTCGCCATGTCGCCTCAGCAACTGCGAAGCCGGCGCGGGGCAAGGGCGTGCGAAGCACGGGAGCGCAGAGCGCGACGCACCCTTGCAGCGCGGCAGGCGCAAGCGGTAGCGCTGTCGTCCGGGATTTGCGGATGCTGGGAACGGCCTTTCGCCGCGCGTCCGCCTGTCTTGCTTTCTCGCTTTCCTGCGCAAAGGATCGTCACCGGCAGGCCAAGACCCGGCTTCGGGGCTTGGGGAGGGCGCCTTCGCCCGAGTAGAGCCTGACCCGCAGGGGCGCTCCCCGTCAGTCAGGATCAGCCATGTCCGAAATTTGTAGGCATTATTCCGACCAGTGTGACTGGTCTTGCGTTGTGTCCGAAATTTGTATACAGTAGTCGGACAGGAGTTGCCATGCGTGACCACCCCTCTGATCTCAAGACGCAGATCGCCGATCGCATCCAGGCAACGCCGGGTGCTGTCTGGACGCCGGTCGATTTTCTCGATCTTGGTTCGCGCGAAGTCGTGGACAAGACGCTGCAACGCCTCGCCCTTGCGTCCCAGATCCGGCGGATCGATCGCGGTTTCTATGACCGGCCCCGGCCGAACCCGCTGACCGGTCAGATGTCCGTCCCGGATTATCGCCGCGTGATCCAGGCCGTGGCACGTCGCGATCAGACGCGGATGTTGGTTGATGGCATGACGGCCGCCAACGATCTCGGCCTCAGTGATGCCGTGCCCGGCCGCATTGTCGTGCATACGGACGCCCGCCTGCGTTCGATCAAGCTCGGGAAGCAGACAATCGCCTTCCGGCCGACGGCACCAAGCAAGCTATTCTGGGCCGATCGGCCGGCGATGCGGGTCGTCCAGGCGCTGCACTGGTTGCGTGACGCTCTCGCCGACCCTGATGATCAGCCGCGCATCATGCGACGGCTGCGCAAGATCCTTGCCGACAAGGACCAGGGACCGGCCATCGCCGCCGATCTCGCCATGGGCCTGCCGACCTTGCCGGCCTGGATGCAGAATCTCGTGCGAGAGCTGGTGGCGGATGATGGCGACGATGATCCTCACGCTGTATCCGGACGCGCTGGCCATGATGATGATGATCATGATGCACCACGCCGCACGCGGCGAAGGGGGCAGGGGGGGCAGGGGGTGCAGACATGAATTCCGACTTCACGCGCCTACTCACATCCTTGGCGGCTGATCGCCACGATCTCTTCTTCTCGACGGCCGCGCGGCTCGGCACGACGATGCAAAATGTCGAGAAGGATTTCTGGGTGTGCTGGACGCTGGACGCCCTGTTCAACGGCCTCGAACCCGGCGGGCCGCGCCTACTGTTCAAAGGTGGCACCTCGCTGTCGAAAGGCTATGGGCTGATCGAGCGCTTCTCCGAGGACATCGATATCACCGTTTTTCGTGAGGACATCGACGCCCCGGCCTCGGTCGCCGATCTGGAAGCGCTGAGCCGCAAGCGGCGCGACAGGCGGCTCGATGACATCCGCAAGGCGTGCCGGGCCTTCATCGGCGGCACGCTCAAAACGCAACTCGAAGGGTTGGCGGCGGGCCTGCCGATTATCGGCGGCCAGCTCCGCGTGACGCTGGATGGCGATGATGCCGACGGCCAGACTCTGTTGCTGGAATATCCGGCGGTGTCGGATCAAGATCAGTATCTCCACCCGGCGGTGAAGATCGAAGCGGGCGCAAAATCGGCGCTGGACCCGCACACACCGCTGTCTGTGCGACCCTATGTCGCCGGCGATCTACCGGGTTTCGATCTCACGGTGCCGAACGTCACGACGGTCGATCCGGTGCGGACCTTCTGGGACAAGGTTCTGATCCTGCACAGCCTGCGGCGGTCCTTCGAGGACCGCGGCGTGCTGCGCGGCGGCGGACAGCGGGTCTCGCGGCACTATTACGACGTGGACCGGTTGCTGCGCACGGAAACGGGCCAACGAGCCGCTGCCGACCTGGCGATGGCCAAAGACTGCGTGCGCCATGAGCGCATGTTCTTCCAGCGCGCCGGCCAGGATACGACGGTCCCTGGCAGCTTCGCCCTTGTCCCTCCGCCGGCCATGCTCGATCTGCTCCGGCTCGACTATCAAGCGATGGCGGTCATGATCTTCGGCGACGTGCCCGCCTTCGACACCGTGATCGCGAGAATCGCCACCCTGGAAGCGACGGTGAACCGATGAGCCCGGTCTCAAGCGATGCACCAAGGGGTAGGGCAGGGGGTCCTCCGATCCAAACTGCCAACTTCGGCTTTCTTGCCGCGCATGACGCGCAGCTCGCCCGTCTTGGCGCCTTGGCCGAACGGTATTTTGGCGACGATCCAAACACAACGCTGATGAAGCTTCGGCAGTTTGCCGAATTGCTGGCCCAGCTGACAGCCGCGAAAACCGGGCAGCTTACGAAGCCGGATGAACCTCAATCGGATTTGCTCCGCCGCCTCAAATTCGAACGCGTGCTGCCATTCGAGGTCGCCGATTTCTTTCATCAAGTGAGGATCGGCGGCAATGACGCGACGCACGCGCTCGGCGGCGATCACGCGCACGCTCTGACCACGCTCAAGATCGCACGCCAGCTTGGCGTCTGGTACTACCGGACATTCATCGACAAAAACTTCAAGTCCGGCCCCTTTGTTCCTCCAGCCGATCCAGCTGCGGCGACGCAGGCACTCCACGAAGAGATGGCGCGTCTGCGACAGACCGTCGATGAGTTTCGCTCGGCTGCCGAAAAGGCTAAAATCACGGTCGAGGCCGAGGCACAGGCACGGCTGAGTGCTGAAGAACGGGCACAGCGTGAACGCGATGAGCGTACGCTGTGGGAACAATTGGCTGACGAAGCCGAGCAAGCCAAGCTGTCGCTTGCCGTGCAACTCCAGACATTACAGGCCGCCGGAGCGGCCGCGTCGCCACAGGCAACGGCGGCCGTCATTTCCCAAGCCGAAGATGCGGCGGCAGCAATCGATATCGACGAAGCCGCGACCCGCACGCTAATCGATACGCACCTTCGCGCGCGTGGCTGGGAAGTGGATACGCCAACGCTCCGCTATAGCGCCGGCATCAGGCCTGCGAAGGGGCGCAACATGGCAATTGCCGAGTGGCCAACGAAGAGTGGTCCGGCAGACTATGCGCTGTTCGTCGGGACGCGGTGCATCGCTGTCGTCGAAGCCAAGCGGAAAAACAAAAATGTCTCGGCCTTCATCGATCAGGCGCAGCGCTACGCGCGTGGGTTTCGGTTCGACGGCGGAGCGGAGGCTATCGGCGGGCCTTGGGTCGAGACCCAAGAGTACAACTTCCTGGTGCCCTTTGTCTTTTCCGCGAACGGCCGCCCCTATCTGAAGCAGGTCGAGACCCAAAGTGGGATTTGGTTCCGCGATACCCGCAAACTCGCCAATCATCGTCGGGCGCTCGTCGATTGGCCGACACCGGATGGTCTTCAGGGCATGCTGGAGATTGATGTCGAAATCGCGCAAGCGGATCTGAAGACGCGTCCCATTGAGTTCGGCTTTCCACTTCGCCCTTATCAAAAGCGCGCCATCGAAGCGGTCGAAACCGCGCTGGCCGCGGAACGCCGCGCGATGCTGCTCGCCATGGCAACCGGCACCGGCAAAACAAAACTCGCCATAGCACTCCTCTACCGGCTTCTGTCAGCGAAGCGGTTCCGCCGAGTCTGCTTTGTGGTGGACCGGAGCGCGCTCGGCACCCAAGCCGCCGGCGAATTCGCTACCACAAGGATTGTCAGCGCCAAGACGTTTGCTGATATTTTCGGCCTCAAGGGGCTTGGTGACATCAAGCCTGACTCGGAAACCAAGGTGCATATCTGCACCATCCAGGGCCTCGTGAAGCGGGTTCTTTACAACGAGGACGCCTCCGAAGCGCCGCCGGTCGATCAGTATGATCTGATGATCATCGATGAATGTCACCGGGGCTATCTGCTTGACCGGGAAATGTCCGATGCTGAGCTCAGCTTCCGGAGTCAAGATGATTATGTCTCTAAATATCGCCGTGTCCTGGAGTATTTTGATGCGGTGAAAATCGGCCTTACCGCGACGCCGGCGCTGCACACCGTGGATATCTTCGGCACACCGATCTTCACCTACTCGTATCGGGAAGCGGTGATCGACGACTTTCTGATCGACCATGACCCGCCGCTCCAGATCACCACGGCGCTGTCGCAGGCGGGAATCACCTTCAAGAAGGGCGACTCCGTCGAGCTGATCGATACCCGCACGGGTGCAATCGACCTCGCCCATCTACCCGACGACATCCAGTTTGAGGTTGAGGGCTTCAACAAGAAAGTCGTCACCGTCCCCTTCAATCGCACGGTTGCCGACGAACTTGCGCGCCATATCGACCCCAACCTTCCCGGCAAGACACTGATCTTTGCCGTGAGCGACGCCCATGCCGATATCGTCGTCGAGCAAATGAAAAATGCATTCCGCGATGCCTATGGGGAGATCGAGGATGCCGCCGTTCGCAAAATCACGGGCAGTGTCGATCGCGTCGGCGAGCTGATCCGGTCCTTCCGCAATGACACGATGCCCAAGATCGCCGTCACCGTCGATCTGCTCACCACGGGCATCGATGTGCCGAAAATTGAGAACCTAGTGTTTCTGCGTCGGGTCAACAGCCGCATCCTCTATGAGCAGATGCTGGGTCGCGCGACGCGCGCTGTGTCCGGAAATCGGCAAGGAGACATTCCGCATTTTCGACGCGGTCGATCTCTACCCCCATTTGCAGAACCTCACGGCCATGAAGCCGGTCGTGACAGACCCAGCGATCAGTCTCGAACAGCTTTTCGAGGAACTCGCCCGCGTCGAGCACAATGCCCACAGAGAGGCCATACGCGACCAAATCATCGTGAAGATGCGCCGCCGTGTGAAGAGAATGCCTGAGGTCGCGCGTGCCCGCTTTGAGATCGAAGCCGGCGAAACGCCGGAAGCAACGCTCTTGCGTCTCACGACCGAACCGCCGGCCAGCATCGCCGCATGGGCAAAACAGCGCCCGACCCTTGGGCGCATTCTCGATTGGAATTCAGACAGCGGTACGCCCCTCTATATTCCGATCTCCAATCACCCGGATCAACTCGTCGCGGTAACGCGCGGCTATGGCGCCGGTCAGAAGCCGGAAGATTTCCTCGACGGTTTTACCGCCTTCGTGCGCGGCAACGTCAACAAGATCGCGGCGCTAACGCTCGTGGTGCAGCGACCGCGCGATCTGACACGGGCGGAACTCAAGTCGCTGCGCCTGGAACTCGATGCCCTTGGCTATTCGGACGCCAATCTCCGCCGCGCCTGGTCTGACACCAAAAATGAGGATATCGCCGCCTCGATCATCGGCTTTGTGCGGCAAGCCGCTATCGGCGATGCGCTCACACCCTTCGATCTGCGGGTCCGGGCAGCCATGCAGCGCATTCTCGCGGCCAAACCATGGACCGAGGTTCAGAAAAAATGGCTGAAGCGCATCGAGGAGCAACTGACTCACGAAATCATCGTCGATCGCGCGGCACTCGATGAAGACCCTTTCAGCAAGGACGGCGGCTTTGTGCGCCTGAACAAGATATTTGGCGGCTCGCTCGAATCCGTCCTTGCCGATATCAATGAGGAACTCTGGAAGAAGGTGGCTTGATGAGCGGTAACGGTTCAAACGGGAACGGCACAACACGCGAGATCGTCGCAAAACTGTGGAGCCTGTGCCACGTCCTGCGCGACGACGGGGTTTCCTACGGCGAGTATGTCACCGAACTGACCTTCCTCCTGTTTGTGAAAATGCTGGCCGAAACTGGCCATGAGGAACGCCTACCCAAAGCCTATCGCTGGGCAGGTCTGGCGCGGCGCGAGGGGCTGGATCAGTTGGAGCATTATCGCCAGCTCCTGCTCGATCTCGGCAACCCGGCCAAAACCAAGGACCAGCTTGTCCTGGCCATCTTCACTGATGCACAGACAAAGCTTCGCAAGCCGACCAATCTCAAGACGCTCACCGATGCGATCGACAAGCTCGATTGGTTCTCGGCTCGCGAAGAGGGCTTGGGCAACCTCTATGAAGGCCTGCTGGAAAAGAACGCCGCTGAAAAGAAGTCCGGGGCAGGGCAGTATTTCACGCCACGACCCCTTATCGATTGCATCGTCCGCCTGGTCAAGCCGCAGCCCGGCGAGGTCGTGCAGGACCCCGCTGCCGGTACAGCGGGATTCCTCGTCGCTGCCGATCGCTACATCAAGGACAAGACTGACGATCTCTATAAGCTGAGCGAGGCCCGGGCCTTCTTCCAGCGCCACAACGCATTTGTCGGCATCGAACTTGTCCCGGACACACATCGCCTCTGCCTGATGAATCTCATGCTCCACGGCATCGAGAGCCAGGTGGAAAGCGGCGACTCGCTGTCACCGGACGGCGAGCGTCTCGGCAAAGCAGATGTGATCCTGACCAATCCGCCCTTCGGCACCAAGAAGGGCGGCGGACGCCCCACACGTGCCGACTTCTCGATCACGGCCGATACCTCAAACAAGCAGCTCGCTTTTGTCGAGCATGTCGTCCGCGCATTGAAACCTGGTGGTCGCGCTGCGATCGTCGTGCCGGACAACGTCCTGTTCGAAGATGGTGTCGGCCGACGGCTTCGCTCCTGGATGATGGAGCTATGCAATGTTCATACGATCCTGCGCCTACCGACCGGCATCTTCTACGCCATCGGCGTCAAGACGAATGTCGTCTTCCTGACCCGAGGCAAGACCGACCGCGGCAACACCAAAGGCATCTGGGTCTATGATCTGCGCGCTAACATGAACAGCTTCGGGAAAACGCGCCCGCTCACGTTGGGCGACTTCGCCGCATTCGAACTGGCCTTCGGTGACGATCCACGTGGCAAGTCTACTCGTAAGGACGAAGGAGACGAGGGACGATTTCGATTCTTCAGCCGGGAACAGATCACCGCCCGCAACGACAACCTCGACATCGCCTGGCTGCGTGATACCAGTGGCGAACCTGAGGACGAGATGACCGAACCGGAAGACATCGCTGCGGCCATCATTGGCCATTTGCGGTCAGCTCTTGAAGAAGTCGAAGCAGTCTCGGAGGAGCTTTCTCCAGAAGAATTTGGGGTGGCTGTATGAATACCGCGACGGTCGGCTGGAGGGCTGTACGGATCGGCGATATATGCGATCTCAATCCACGGGAGCGTGGCCCCACAGATCAATCAGCCCCGATATCATTTATCCCTATGCCAGCAGTATCCGATACTGAGGGGATCATCTTAGATCATGGGACACGCGCGTTTAGCGAAGTGGCAAAAGGATATACCAGGTTTCGGGATGGCGACGTAATTTTCGCCAAGATTACACCGTGCATGGAGAACGGTAAAATCGCGATAGCCAACAACCTTCATAATGGCTTTGCCTGCGGCTCGACCGAATTTCATGTTCTCCGCGCGCATAGTGGTATCCTGCCAGCTTATCTATGGCTCTTTCTTAGACAGACCGCCTTTCGGAAAGAGGCGGAACACCACATGACCGGAGCAGTAGGACAGCGCCGCGTTCCACTACGATTTTTGCAAGATGCTATCATCCCTCTTCCTCCCATAGACGAACAGCGTCGCATCGTCGGCAAGTTGGATAGCCTGAAGCGCAGCTCAAAAAGCGCGCGCGAAGAGCTCGACCACATCCCCAAGCTGATTGCTCGGTACAAGCAGGCCGTCCTAGCGACAGCCTTCCGCGGTCTTCTAACTGAAGACTGGAGGGCTGAGCATTCGAACTTGCACCCGATCGCCATTCGCGCGACTGACCACGCGGCTCCCGGCCGACGGCAAAGCAGGCGCGAAGCTGACCCGAATTCGTTCGAACCGCCGTTCGCTATCCCTCCCAAATGGGTATGGGCGCGTCTTCCCCTCCTAGGGGTTCTGGACCGGGGACGCTCTCGACACAGGCCGCGAAATCACCCGAGCCTATATGGCGGCCCTTACCCTTTCATTCAGACCGGAGATGTAAAGGCTGCCAACGGACTGCTGACATCATTTTCTCAGACCTACAGCGAGGCGGGATTGGGGCAAAGCCGCCTGTGGCCCAAAGGAACGCTGTGTATCACAATTGCTGCCAATATCGCTGATACCGCCATTCTTGGAATTGATGCGTGCTTCCCGGACAGCGTCGTCGGGTTCACGGCAAATCAGTCTCTTTGCAGCCCGCTGCTTATCGAGTTTTTCATTCGGACAGTTCAAGCTGATCTCGCTGCATTTGCACCGGCAACCGCCCAGAAGAATATCAATCTCGATACATTGAGCATGGTAAATGTGCCTTGTGCTCCCCTTGAGGAGCAAACTGAAATCGTACGGCAAATCGGTCTGGCTTTCGGGCGCATAGACCGGATTGCATCCGGAACTACGCGCGTGAGCCGGTTGCTGGATCGACTCGATCAATCGATCTTGGCAAAGGCATTCCGCGGCGAGTTGGTTACATCTGGGCTTGCTCACTCATCCGACGAATTGGTAGCCGCCGAATGATGCCATCAAGAACTCAGTGGCGAGGTCTTCGGCGCGTGTCCCCGACAGGCCCCTCGCAGCGCGCCCGCTGGAAAGAAGAATAGACATGCAAATCTCCCGGGTCGTAATCAAGAATTTCCGTTCGTTTGATCTTGTCGACGTTCCAATTACGGAACTCGTGACCTGCATTATCGGGGAAAACAATACCGGTAAGTCCAACTTTTTCCACGCCGTCCGGCTGTGCATCGATAACAATTTCCCGTCGAGCTATCGCGCGCTGATACGCGACGACATTCATGCCACAACGGACATCTCGCACCCGGCACAGGTGCTCGTCGGCCTCGAACTCCAGGGATTCAAGGGCAAACTCAACGAAGAGGCACTCGTCCACGGATGGCAGATTGACGGCGATCGCGCGCGCCTGTTCTATCGCTTCCGTCCCAAACAGAAAGTTCGCGAGGCGCTCGGTTCCACCCGCACTGTCGGCACCCTGACCCTCGAAGACTACGCATGGGAAATCCTCGGGGGAGGGGACCCGTCCGTCGATCTCACACAGATCGAGTGGGACACGGAAGTCGGATCGTCGATCCGGTTTTCCGACCTGCAAGCCTTTCTTGTTGTCCCGCTCCCCGCCTTGCGGGACGTGGAAAGCGAACTCAGGCAGCCAAGGCAGTCGCCGCTGGCAAAACTGATCGAAGCCAGCGACATCGCCCTGCCGGAACAGAATCTGCTTGTCAGTATTTTAAGCGAAGCCAACGACAAAATCGCCGCGTCGCCGACAGTGGGAACGATCGCGACCGCGACGGACACGGCCTTCAAGAAGATCAGCGGCCCCGCCTTCAGCATGGATGTGTCGCTCGGCTTGGCCGATGCGTCCTTCCAATCGATTATCCGCTCGCTGCGCATTCTGATGAGCAATGCCGGGATGAAACGCTTCGAGCCGTCCCGCAATGGGCTCGGGCTGAACAACATTCTCTATATCTCGATCCTGATTGAGTATTTTCATAAACGGCTCGCCCAAAAGAAGTCTGCCGGCCAGCTTATCCTTGTTGAGGAGCCCGAAGCGCATCTCCACCCGCAGCTTCAACTGTCCCTGATCGCCGCCTTGAACGAGCTTCCGTTCCAGACGATTTTGACAACCCACAGCACGCACGTCACCTCGCAAGCAAGCCTGTCTTCGGTCATCGCGCTGACCAACACCGGGCGCGCGGCCTCCGCGGTGGCGGCAATCAGCAGCAACACGGCACTGACCGACGGAGAGGTCAAAGACCTGGAGCGTTACCTCGACGCCACGAAGTCGAACCTCCTGTTCGCCCGAAAGGTCATGCTGGTTGAAGGGCCGGCAGAACTCTTCCTGATCCCGGCGCTGGTCAAGGCCAGCCTTGGCATCGACCTGGAGAGAGAGGGAATCTCGGTCGTCTCGATCTACGGCATCCACTTCAAACCCTACAGCAAACTCTTCCGGACGGGCTGCCTGCCCAAGAAGTGCGTGATCGTCGCCGACGCCGACCTCACGCCCAGCGATGCCGTTGACGATGGCGACGAACCGCCGGAAAAACCTGAACTGAGCGAGCTCGAAGGCCCATTCGTTAAAGTCTTCCTGGGTGCCACAACATTCGAGAGGGAAATTACCTCGTCGGCAAATTTCGATTTTCTGGCGACGACGGCGACGGAGCTGGGAGCGCCGCGCATCGCCGCAGCTTTAAGCGCGGCATCGCTCGCCGACCTTCTGGGCGAGCAAACTGATGAGCAAAAAGCGGTTGCCCTTATCGGTTTAAAAAACGGCGTTCTCTCCACGGCAAAGCGTTTCGGCAAGGCCCGGTTCGCGCAGGTCGCCGCGCGCAATGTCGCGAGTAGCTGCGAATTGCCCGCTCATATCGTCCGAGCGGTTGAGTGGCTGAGGGCGCCATGAAGCTCACGGCCGAGCAAAAGCTTGCCGCAGACTGTCTCGATAACGTCCTGCTGCGCGCCTGCCCGGGAAGCGGAAAAACACGCGTCATAACAACCAAACTTATGACGTCCATCGACGATGTGCGGGACACGCCGCGAAAGATCGCCTGCATCACCTACACGAACAGCGCGGTCCACGAGATCGAGGATCGGGTCGCAAAGTCCCTGATGCCCGACGACGACAGATATTTCGATGTCTCGACCATCCACTCCTTTTGCCTGAGCAATATCTTCCGCCCGTTTGTGTGGCGTGTTCCCGGCTACGGCGCCGGCTTCAAAATGCTCACGCGCGAAATGGATGAATTCGAGCCTTTGGTCAAAGCTGCATGCGCCACCATAAGCTACCTAAGTCCGACACGGCAGGACTATGAGGACTTTTCGAATATCAATGTCGATATAAATGCGAAGCTGATTGGCTCTGCGCTCACGAGCAATATCGTCGCGCGCACAGCAACCGTATTCTGGCGTCTATGCCGCGATCAGGGCTATATCGACTTCTGCACGCTGCTCTATTATTCCTTCTGTCTTGTAAGAAAATATACCGACATCGCTGACGGCATAGCCTCTCGCTATGCGCTCATTCTGGTGGACGAGTTCCAGGACACGACTGACCTCCAGGTCGAGATACTGTCCGAAATTGCGGCGCGCGGCCGTTCGCAGTTTTTTTTGGTCGGCGACCCCTACCAGTCCATTTACGGTTTTGCGGGCGCGCGTCCTGAACTGGCGGACGTTTTTGCCGACCGCGTTAACGCACGGCGAGACCTGTCTCTTTCCGGAAATTTCCGCTCAAGCAAACCCGTGATCGCAGATGCCGAGCGCCTGTTCGCGCGCGTGCCGACAATGTCTGCGGTCGGCGAAGCGCGCAAATATACCGAACGCACCCAACATATTCATGCCAGCGATCCGCTACACGCCATCACAGACCATTTCCTTCCCGCCCTCGCCAGCCTGGGCATTCCCCTGGGGGAGGCCACGATACTGTCGCCAAGTTGGAATCCTCTCTTTCCTCTTTCCAGGGCGCTCCGGGACATGGGCGTGAGCGTCGTCGGACCCGGTGCGAGGCCTTATAGGCGGGGACGACTCTTCGCCGGCCTGGCCGAACAGTTGTGTGGCTATCTGGTTGACCCCAGGCCCGATAGTCTGCCGTCGATCGAGCGGGGCCTGTTTCACCTTGTGCAGGAGCTGACCGGCCATCCGCGCTTTGGTATTTTTTCGTATGCGGGCCGGGTTGTGGTTATGCGGATGATCGAGACCGCCAGGAGTCTGGCGGAGCCTGATCATGGCGCGCTGAGATGGCTTGACGAATGTTCCGTCGCCATCGGGGAAATTTTGGTCGAAGCAGAATTTATCGCTCCCTCGCATGCCCCGCTGCTCTACACATCGGTGCAGGAAATGAAGGGAGACATGCGGCGAAACCGCTTCGACCCAACCAATTATTCGCTTGAGGATATGGGCCTGTTTGCAAGCCCACAGCGGGCTCTGAAACTTGCCACCATACATAATGCCAAAGGCCGCGAGTTCGACGCTGTGGCCATGATCAAGCTGCATGAAGGCATGATCCCGTTTTATCTGTCCACGACCGAAGAAGAGTTCGAAGCCGCCAGACGGCTGTTTTATGTTGGAGCGACAAGGGCCAGGCGGCTGCTGATGTACATCACGGATTCATCTGACCGGCGCAACCGGCCCACGCGGTTTTTGGGTCCGGGCGGCGTAGGTCTCGTAGCCTGACCTAAGGGCATGAACCCGCTGGAGACCTATGGCATCGCCGCCGGGAACGATCCATTTTTAGTGTGACATAAAGGACGTTATGTTATTTGAAGGCGACACTTGAAGGCACCGACAGGTCCACACCAAATGCGCGCCGGTCAGGCGGCCTACAGTATGGCTCGATTTCTGCCCGGTGGGAAAGCGCCTACGTTTGACATTATGCGACCGTTTGGAGCCGACCGACAATTTTCGCGGCCAAGGCCTGACGTCCTTCACCGTTGTTATGGTATGCGATATACCGAAGTGGTCGAAGATCAAAAGGAACATCGCCATCATGTTGGGTTACGAGTATTACTTCTTTCCCGAGCGTGTGCGCGATACCCGCTTCATAAAACACATTTGGGTTTTTTCCTGAGAGATCACAGATTATTACTTTGGACGTACTAATCAATTCTATTATGTCGTGCATAATGTGCGGGTGAAGCCAGAAATCATCAGCACGGCGGCACTCGTATCCTGCCGCCTCAATGGCCGCCTTGACGGTCCGATACGTTTCCGTAGAGCTGGATTCAAAAGGCATCATCATCGAGATAAGTTTCGGGTTGACGGGATTTCGGCTGAGCGGAAACACCCGAGGCACAGGGCGTTCCCCCATCTTTTGCTTATAAAGCAGTTGGAAGAGATCGACGTTCTTGATTGCCCAATGGTTCCGGGAGAATTCCCAATCCCCCATCCGAAGTTCCGAGGCCATTGCGCGGATGGCTTCATTTGTAAGGCGTGGCACTTCCTGATCGAGGATGAAGTGCAACTGATAGTCTTTTCCTTTCAGCTCAACACGGGAAAGCCAGCCAACGCCGGCGATTTCGTCAGACACGCCTTCCTGCATGAAGAGGGTCGGCAACGACATAACCGCAGCTAGATCAAGCCTGCCCTTGGGCATGAATTGGGCGACCACTTCGTCATCGGTATACTCAAAAACCCGACCTGCGGTGATGGTGCCGCTCGTCTCGCTCTGCACACCTGTTGAGACAATCAAATTGAACATGCGCTTCCTCGGTCAGTAGGCCACTTTAAATGTCGGACTATCCTCGGGCCGCGTTCGACGGTGATCGTAGATGCGTGTGGTGGCGATGTTCGCGTGGCCGAGCCATTCCTGCACCTTGGCGATGTCGGCCTGGTGGTCGAGCGCGTTGGTAGCGGCGGTCGCGCGGAGCGAATGGGCGCCGATCTCGAATCCGAGCAACGCCGAATAGGCCCGCACCAGCTTGTAGACGCCATCGCCGGTGATCGCCCGTTCCGGCCGGCCGGTGCGGTTGTTGCGGATCGGGCGGAACAGCGCGCCATTCTCGTCGGTGTCATGCCCGGCGGCCGCGAGGTAGTCGTGAATGAGCGCGTTGGTGCCGGGATGCAGCGGCAGATACCGCGTCTTGCCGCCTTTGCCGGAGACCTTGAGATGCGGCACGCCCTTGCGCGCGTGCCGGGCGTCCTTGACCTTCAGCTTGCACAGCTCCTCGCGCCGCAGCGCGTGAAAAAGCAGCGTGGACAGGATGGCACGGTCGCGCTTGCTCTTGATGGTGTCTTCCTGCGGCGCTGCCAGCAATTCACGGGCCTGGTGATCGCCGATCGCCGGCGTCTTGCCTTCGCCGCTTTCCGTCTTCGGCCGCTCGACGCCCTTGACCGGGTTATGGGTGACGGCATTCTTCTCGCAGAGATATTCGAACAGCGACGCCAGTGACGCCAGCCGGTGCCGGATCGTGCTGCCGCCAAGGCCGCGCCCGGTCAACTGGTCGCGCCAGGCGATGATGTGCGCGCGGGTCACGGTGCGGAATTCCTCCGGCCTGGCGATGCCGGTGAACCGCGTGAAATCGCGGATCGCATTTTCATAAGCACGGCGGGTGCTCGGGTTGCTGAGATTGGCGAACCACTCGACCTCGGGTGGCACGTCGGCCAGCCGGTGGAACTCGGCGGCGGTCAGCAGCCGGTCGGCCGGTGCGATTTCGGCTGGGAGCTGGTCGGCGGTGTCGGTCGTCATGCCCCCCTTCTTACTATTGATAAAATAGGTTATCAAGAATAAATCGGATGCACCGAGGCTACCGGAGGGCTGCGCGACCGACCGCTGATCAGCGTCGTGACCTTCGGCTCCGCCCAAATCGGGGCGGTGGTCACGATGCGCATCGAGGACTACCGCCGGCCACAGCATCACACCTTTCGCACCGTCCAGCCTCGTGGAAATCTGATCTCGCCGGCCTGCGCCGCAGCCGGCGGCGTGTAGGTCACTTTCAGCGACCGCTTCGGAACCACCAGGTCCTCCGATAGCTGTTTGTTCAGTTCGCCGGGGGTCATACGCGAGTAGAAACGCTCGCCCTCAGCAACATCCCAGTCGTCATCTTGCGCTCTTAGCACGTCGGCGCCGCCGATATAGACGGCCTCGACGTGGTAGCCATCCGTGGTCTTCTTCGTAGCGACGGTAACCGCGAGGTCGTGGCCCTTGCCCGGTAACGTATAGAAGTCGCCGTGTGCTGCCGTAAGCGCCTCGGCGATGAAGTCGAAGCTATCCTTTAGCTCGGTGTAGCGCTGTAGTTCGAACAGTTCATCAAAATAGCCACTCTTGATCGTCTGGCGTAGCTCGCCCTTCGCATTGAAGAATATCTCGAACAGCATGCCGTCTAGGATCGCCTTTTTCTTCGCCTTGTCGAAGCCGCTCGTGACAGACATGAAGTTCGTGACAAAAAGGCAGGCGTCGGTCGCGGCCCCGCAAGCGGCCTGGTAGATATTTCGGCCAACCACAAACAGGCTGTCCTTGGTCATGCGGGAAGCGGATGCCGCGTCGAGTAACGCCATCGCGGGGTTTTGCTTGTACCAATTGTGAGTCTTCAGACCCTGTATGATCTTATGCGATTTCCTAGCCTCGTCGATTACGAACAGAGAGTCCGCCAGCGACGTGTCCTTATAATCTTGAATGATGCTACCCAGGCTCATGTTGAAGTAGAATTCGCCTGAAAGCGATGTGTGTTCCCACGATGTCTGCTTGCCGCGCGTATCGGCTGCGACTGTATTCCGCACCCGTTTGAACATGGTCTCGATCGAGCAGTCAGGCGCCTGGATATGCTGAAGGAGTGCCGCGGTATAGGTTCCATTTCGGCCAGATCCGTCTTCGGCAACCTCGCCTGGCGAGGTGGCGAAACCGATGATCGTCCCCTTGGGCGCGTAAACTGAAGCAAGCCCCAGCATTGCTGCGCTGCGATGCCAGGCGCGCTCCCACGGGTTGTTCCGACAGGCATCCAAGATAACGATTTTCATCGACGCGTCGGACTTCGCCATCGTGTCGATAACCTTGTCGAGCGATAGCGAGCTGTGTTTCGCGTCCAGCTCGCTTGACGTGTCTGTGTCGACCGCCAAAAGATAGTTGGTGCCCTCGATCTGCATGCCGTGGCCGGCAAAGAAGAACATGCCGACATCATTCACCTTTAGCAGGGTCCTGAAATCGCGAAGCTTTCTTTCCATCTCGACGCGAGTGGCGTCGGTCGAAAGAACGACATCGAAGCCGTAGGATGTCAGTTTCGCCGCCATGTCCTGCGCGTCGTTTACCGGGTTGTTCAGTGCATTGCATCCTTGATAGGCGGCATTCCCGAACACCAGCGCTGCCATACTTCGCTTCAACGTCGTGCTCCCACGCGGTATGGCGAGAGGCCCTCTATCATCAGCTCATAGGCGTTCGGTTTTGCCCTTGCCTGTAAAGACTCGGCATGCGGGTATTTGGCCTGCACCAGATCGGTGATCGCTTTCCTATCCTCGTCAGAAGTCCGCATCCCGAATATTACGCCATCAAGTTCGGTGAGAGAAAAGGGAATGTCTTGGTGAGCCGCCACGATTTCTCCGCCACTGGCATACAGTCGCCATTCCCGCTCATGAGACCAATGACTTGACTTGGTCCAAATCATCTCATTCATGATTCTCTCAGTTCCATTGTCTGAAAAATAGCGACCATCCGGGTCCAAGAGGTCGCACAAAGCTTCCTGATCGTACAATGGAGGCATTTGATCGATATAGCGGACGGGCCTTGCCGATGAGAGGGACTCGCCAGTCGTGTTACCCGTAAATCTCAACACAAGGCCTGAGTGATTAGCTGCGTAGTAAGACCACATTAAAATGCTATCATATAATTCTGAGAAGCAGAGTATCTTTGAATTAGCGAAATGATCCCGGAAAAGCCACTTGTTGACCGATTCCACCCCGTTAACAAGGCGGCTCAACGATTGGTCAATGGCACTGCCGATCTCCTGCTCAAACTCGTCCCGTGTCGTAGGTGTCCAGGACGAAGCTGTCAGGGCAGCGGGACCGATGCCGTCCGTTGCCCGATTAATCCGCTGGCCAACAATCCGCCGATACCATCTTTCAAATATTTTGGTCCTCACCTCATGCAGATTGGTCGGCAACTGGAAGGCGAATTGCATATCAAACGGGTCATTCAGAGCCGCCGGCGTTGACCATCGCAGGGTGCCGTTTTCCAGGATCTTCTTGCCGGTATCGACAGTGACGTACTTGTAGAATTTGCACATTGCACCGAATCCGCTGACTTATGGAATCAGATCAAATTGCAATCTTCTCGACCTCGTCCAGGGAAATCTCATCATTCCGCCGGTCATAAAGCTTCGTCGTCCTCGGCGAACCGATGTCCTCTCCAGTATGGTTTAGATGCCGCAGCGAACTGTCGCATAAGCCCCATTATCCCGGCATCGCACCGGCAATTTCAAGCAATTTACCGACAAATCCTTGCAACTCGCTCCGTGAAACCGGTTCCAACGCGGCGTTCTGGTTTTCGCCATGCATATAACGCCGGGTATAGGTGTTGATGTCGGTCAGATCGTGAAGAGAATCAATCAGCGATATCGGCCTCTGATCAGTCCGAATCCGCTGGATCATGTTGCCCAGCCCTTTGACACTCGCTAGTTGATCGGGAGCGAGCCTGCTCATATGCGTCTCCGCCACGGGGCGCAGCTTCTTGATCACGTCGCGAGGATCGCCGCTGCCAGGCTGATGATAGAATGCCAGAAGTACACGGCGGTCGGCTGCATCCTCACTTTCAGTGTCTCCTCCGATGTCCCATTCGCCAATCACGGTGTCGCTCTTGCCTGATGGCATAAGCCACAATGCCTTTCTATCAGAGCCGGGCAGCGGCAAATCCCAGATAGCTTTAAGGAAATGGCGGTCATGGGACATGACTACCACTTGAGTGACGTGGTCGCCGCATCGCTGAATTTCGCCGATCGTACATGTGCGCCGGAATTGATCCTGGCTGCTGAACGGATCATCAAAAACGACAATGCAATGCGAACGATCAGGGTCTTCTTTTAGCTGGGCGAGGAAGAAAGCAAGGGCCAGCGTGCTGCGGTCACCGGCCGACAAGGTATTTCGGAAGCACGGCTGATCGAGAGGGGTGTCTTCGCTGCCGGCGTCGATCATCGTATCGTTGATGACGATGCAGAAGGTCGAGTTTGGGACACGACCGGAGTACTCGACTTTAACCCGATCAATGTGGAATCCTGCCGTGAAGCGCTTTAGATAGGTGTTGATCGAGTTCCTATACCGAGCCAGGACGGCTTCGCTGTAGCTATCCAATTGATCACGAATCTTTCGCTTTTCTTCCTCCGCTTTGGCTTTTGCAGCGCTTGCCGATTTGAATTTTTCGCATGCAGCCTGAACTGCAGGCTCGAACCTTTTTTTTCTAACGCGAAGCGCAGCCAGCTCGCGCTCCGCCGTTTGGGTGCGAGCCGGGTCGGCCTTTGCCCTAAAGAATTCGATCGCTGAATTCGCCATTGCGACCTGCTGGTTATAGATCCCGATGGCCTGGACCAGCGCAGCATAGCGATCCCGTGCGACGGTATAACTATCCAGGAGTTCGATAGCGTCGAGCGGAGACGCAAGCTTCCGATCGAGGGCTGCCAACATTTCACTACGAAACGTTGTCATGACAGATGTCAGACGACCTAGATCCAGGGAGTCCGGCTTGCTGATTGCAACATAGCGCCCCCAGAGGTCAACGCTCGTGATATTGCCGGCAGTGTGCGTCCTAAGCAGTTCAATTCTCTCGTCGGAAAAGAGACGAGCTGCATTGGCACGATAGCGCGTAAGCTCACTCTGGAGCTGCCGATAGCTTTCGTTAAAAAACGCCCGGTACGCTGTCAAAAGATTGAGATCTCGAAGGGACTGCCCACAGAACGGGCAGGCGTCGCCGGCGACATGGGAAAGACCTGTGGTGATCCACTCCTCCCCGTGTGCAGCCATATTGTGGCTCTCGATATGCACACGAACCACGCGCTCCGCGTCGCGAGACACGTCCTCCAAGGTTCGACTGAGCACGCCTTCCAGGTGCGAGGGAAGCGGCGGCATTTCCAGCACGGTCAGACTCGCCCTAGTCTTTAGCTGATCGGTCTCCTTCAGCCCTTGCACCTCTATCGTCTTCGCTTCGATCTTGGCATCGATATCAGGATCCGAATCGAGCGCGATAAACTTCTCTAGTTGCAGGGCCGCCGCATGTGACGTGATGATCCCACGCGCTGCGCGGATCGCTGAGTTGAGTTCTCCGATCTCCTTGTCGATCTCGTCATAACGGTTGGCAAGCGCCACGCCCTGTTGGCCTAAGATCACCCTGCACAGGTTACGCCTCTGGTCGGAGCCGATTGCGTCACCGGAATATATATTTTCTGCAATGTAATGCGCATCAAAAATCCGGAAATGGATATTCAAAGAAGGCGGCGTCCATGCTCCTTTCTGAAAGAGTACCTGACCAGAGGTCAGGGCGATCACGACCTGGGGGTCAGATAGCGATCCGCCAAGCGTGCGCCTACCGCGAATGAAAGTGGATTGCCTCGTCTGTAAGGATCGCAAGATGGCACATAGGGTCGTCTTCCCGCGCCCATTTTCCCCGAAAATCAGCGTGAATTTCTTGAAGGTGATATCGCCCTGGGACGAGTAGTTCCTGAACCGACCTACGCCTCGAATGTGCGTTATCTTCGCTATAGCAAGTGCCTGGTGTGCAGGCGCTGGTTCTGCCGACGGGTCATTCTGACTGTTCACCTTGCACCTCGTGCCTAAAGACCCAGGCGCTTTATCGATGCAATCGGTAGGTACAGTCGGCTAGCGCTTTCTTCCGTGGGAAGAAAGCCATATTTCGAATAGAAGGAGATTGCAGCGTTGTCGATCGCATCTACTACGACAGCATAGGAACCAACATGCTCCGAACTCTGTATAGCCCGGTTTAGAGCATCCAAAAGCAAAAACTCTCCCACCCTTTGCCTGTGGAATTGGACGCCTCTGGCGAGCCGCCCCAGCAGAGTCGTAGGCACCGCAGGGTATTTCGGAAGTTTTTTTCGTATTTCGAGGGGTATTCCCTGCACCGCAACGGCGTGGGACGAAAGACTATAGTAGCCGTAGATTGTGTCACTCCCGCGCTCCGCAACCGCCACGAAGACCGCAGAGAAACCGAGTGCATGTTCCTTCCTAGCTTTTGTCCTGATGAAGTCATCAAGCAAAGCGTGGCCGCACGAAAATCCTGCACGATCATGGTGCGGGCCAAGCGGTTCTGCTGCAAGCGAGGGGCACATGCCCCATGCATATCATCCTTTTATCGGTGCGGTAAATCCCCGTACATTATTGGCGGGATTTATAGCGTGCAGCCGCAGCCTTGAGTGCCTCGTTGGGCTCCGGCGGGTTAAGCAGAGCATCTACGAAAGCCTTGCTGTCACGCCGGTTAAGAGTCCAGGTATCGTATCCCTGCACAACGAGTGTAGCTGCCTCGTAAGCTCTTGATATTACGAAGTCCGATACGGTGACACCTGTGATGCCAGCAGCTCGTTCGATAAGCTGCTTCGTCTCAGCCGGCAGCCGGGCGTCGATACGCTCCTCCGCCTTGGGACTCCGTGATTTGGTCTCCCATTCTGCTGTTGCGTGCATTGCAGTTCTCCTCATCTTCACCTCCGCCGGACCATCGCGGTAAACACAGTCGCTGTGCGGCAAATCACCGCACGAATCAACTTGACAGGCATCACGAGGACATGCTCAAAGAAAAGCGGCGCCGGCGCGCAGATTGCGCCGGCGCCGCTTTTCTTTGAGCATGTCCTCGTGGACTCTCCCGTAGGGCAGCATGGGAAAGTCTCAACGAGCTTGTTCATGGTTTCGTCTCAGCTTCACCCCAACGCCCCAACGCGCTTGAACTCTCGGGGGTTTCACCGACGATCCCGTATAGCTTTGCGGCTTGCCGGCCACCCGCACATCCTGGCGGCGTCCGGGTCGTAGGCCTCTCCCCGTGCCGCATGGACCACTTGCAAATGGTTATCGCCACAGAACAGCGGTAGATACGGCCTCGGCATAGCTCCTAGGTTCAATGCACGGCGGTCATCACCACACCTTTACGCCGTGACGCCAGATCACCGGCCGCAGAAGGTACCATTATACCGTTCTGGCCGAATCGGGCCGCCCGGTGATCCGGTGGAACTTCGATCAGTGGCTCAACCCAAGCCCCTTCCTCCGCTGCTCATGCGGCGTCTCTGGTGGCAATCCGAGCCGTTGGCGCTCCTCCTGGCGGTTGCGTTCCCGTTCCGCCGCCTGACCCTCCCGGCCGAGCCGGCTTCCCCAGGCCGCACTTTGCTCCACGCCCTCGCGGCCGAGCCTGAAACTCCGCGCCAGCACGTCCAGTCCGGCCTGCTGCTCCGGCCCGGCGCCGGGCACATTCATCCGACCCGCCTGCCCCGCGGCACGCGAAGCATCCCGCATTCCGTCCTCGCCAAGCCGCCGCTCGGCCGCCGCCATGAACCGGTCCAGCTCGCCGGCCACGCCCGGATCGGCACGCCCGGCTGTCCAAGCGCCCGCGACGGCTTTCTCCTGCCGCCGCTGTTGGGCGTCGTAGCGTTCTCCGTCATTCTGCCGATCGGTCGCATCGAGCACGGACCCCACGTTGTCCAGCACGGCCAGCGTGGACTTGGACAGACCGGGCACCTCGACCTCATCCCGCGTCCGCTGCTGGTCCACCTCCGTCGTGTGGTTGCGAACCGCCGCGTCCCGCGCCGTGGCTTCCTGGTCCAACCTGGTCGGGACCGTGCGGGCCGCGTTCCTCGCATAGGTCCGCTCGGTCTTGGCCGCTTCGCTCGCCAGCCATCCCTCACGCCCGCGCAGGGCACCGAGCGCCTCCGGCCCATCTTGCCGCAATGCCTGCGCCGCAGCCCGCAAATCGTTCCCCGATTTCTTGATCAGCGCATCCAAGGCGTCGGCCGCGGCCTCGGGATCGCGATAGGTCGCCCGCATAGCGCGTGTCCGACCCTCTACCTCACGCAACGCCGCCGGGTCCTTGTCGGCGATGCGGGCCAGATCCTCGGGTGACGTGCCGCGCCCCAGACTGTCCCGTCCCTGCCCTGTCGCATCACGCCACGCGGGCAGCAATGGTGCTGGCGCGCGTTCATCCTCGGGGCCGCTGCGGACGGCGGCCTGGCGCTGCGCATCCGCCGGCACGACCGGTCCCTCGCGCGCTTCCTTGGCCACGAGCGGACGTGCCGCGCCGGCCTTCAGCGGTGCATGGTCCTCGGCGCTGCCGGTGAACGCACGGTCGATCTTCTCCTGCTGGCCGGCCCTCTCCAGACGCGCATCCGGGGACAGGGGCGCCTCGGGCTTTTCCTTCTCGGCGTTCGCCCTCTGCCGTGCCGCCAGCGCGTCGCGTACCTTGGCCCGCAGGGAATCCTCGTCCAGCGCTTCCCCCGGCCCGTTCGCTGTGGCCTTCCAGTAGGCTGCGGCAGGATCGGCCAGGCGCTCCGCCCGCACCCCGCGCGTGTCCGGTGCCCGGGCCGCCTCCGGCTTTCCATCCGTGGCGTTCGATCTCTGCCGTGCGGCGGCCAACGCCTCGCGCACCTTCGCGCGCAGCGAATCCCCGTCCCGCTCTTCCCGCGGCCTGGCGCGTTCCGCCGTCCTCTCGGCGGTGGCGGAATCGGGCTGGCGGGCCGCCCGCAGCTTCGCCGCTTCCTCCGGCGTCGCCCAGGCGACGGAAGCCGCGCGCACTTCGCCCCGCGCCATCTGGCGGGCGAGCTGCGCCGCGTCGCGCGCCGTTTCCCGCGCCACAAACACCTGCGCGCTGTCCCGCTGCCGGGTCAGCGCGACATAGCTCGCCGCCGCCCGCCAGTGCTCGGTGTGATAGAGATACGTTCGGTCCAGGGTCTTTCCCTGGCCTTTGTAGATCGTCCCCGCATAACCGTGCCGGAATCCCTCGAAGTCTCCCGCGAACCAGCTCACCTCGCGCCCCGCCCCGCCGGCCGCGTCCAGCCGCGCGGTGATCTCGCCGGTCAGGCCATTGAGCCCGGTGATGGTGCCGGCGTTGCCGTTGTAGATGTGCCGCCGCTTGTCGGTGTCGGTGAACTGCATGCGGTCACCGATCGCGAATGCCGCCTTCCCGTGCTTCGTGTCGAACTCGACATCCGCGCCGGTCAGCGCGCCGCGTGCGCGGTACACCTGACGTAGCTCGGCATTGAGCGCGTCCACGTCGCGGTTGGTGTAGGCGAACACGAACCGGCTTGCTCCCGGGTGATCCGCCGCGTCGCGTGTCCACGCCGCGACCAGGGCAGCGCGGGCATCCTCCTGCTTCTCGGTCCAGGTGATCGCCCCGGCCCGGTCGAACGCACCCACCGCTTCGGCGAAGCGTCCCTCGGCCAGGTCGCGCGCCGCCTGGCGCTGCCAGTCCACCTTTTGCCGCGTCACCTCGGTGATCTCAGCCGCGCCGTGGCGTTGGCGCAGTTCGGCGAACAGCCCGCCGCGCTCGATGCTGGCGAGCTGCCGGTCGTCGCCAGCCAGAATAAGCCTGGCGCCGGCCTGACGCGCGGCGGCCAGCAATTCGCCGGTGACCGGCGTGTCCAGCATCGCCGCCTCGTCCACGATGACGACGGTGTCGCGGTCCCAGGTCGTCCGCCCGTTCTTCAGCCGGAACAGCGTGGAATGAACCGTGCCAACCTCGAAAAACCCGTCCGCCGCCAGATCCTGAGCGACGGCGTTGGTCGGGGCCAGCCCGACCACACGCTTCCCATCAGCGACATGCGCGTCGCGGATCGCGGCAAGGGTAAAACTCTTTCCCGTTCCCGCCCTGCCCTCGACCAGCTTCAGGTCGCCTGGGCCAATCGCGTGCGCGAAGGCCGCGTCCTGATCCGGCCGCAACGTCCGCCCGGCCCGGGCCGATCGCGCGGCGCGGCCAGAGACGCCACGAGAGCGGACACGGCCCATCCTGTCCGCGTCGGCCAGCGCCGCTCTCTCCTCTGCCCGCACCTGACGCGTGGTGAAGCGCTCCGCTACCTCGCCGGTCTCCCGATCGTGAAGGGGGATCAGGTCACCGTGTTTCAGCACCGCCGCCCGGACGGCGACGATCTCCGGGCCGGCCTCCCTCCCCTCTTGTCCGGACTGCTTCGCCAGAAACCGGTCAAGGTCGCGCGCGGTGAACGTCGCGTTGTTCCGCGTCAGCGCCGCCAGCACCTGATCCGGATCGGAAGCCGCCGCCTGGTTGGCGCGGCGGATGGTCTCGGCCCGCTCGACGATCTCCGCGCCGGCGACGCGCATCCGCACCGGCCCGATATGTTCCTGCGCGTGCGTGGCCCTCGCGTCGACTCGCGTCTCAATCCCGTGCTCGCGGAAATACTGGTCCTGATGCTCGCGCCAGAGTTCGCCCCACACCGCGCCATCCGAGACCAGCGGCCTGCCACCGGCGAGCCGCACCTCGGGGTCGAGATCGCGTGCCTTCTTCGCGTTGAACCGCTCGCCCTCCAGCCGCCGCGTGGTGATCAGGAGATGCGCGTGCCAGTTCGCCCGCTCGCTCGCCGCGTCGCCCTCATGTGGCGCGTGAACGTCGAGCTGCACCGCCAGCCCCTTCGACACGAAATGCGTCTCGGCGAAGGAGCGGGCCAGCGCGATCCGGTCCTCGGTGGACACATCCGCGTTGGCCGGCAGCGCCAGCACGATCTCGCGGGCCACCTGCGCGTCCTTGCGCCGTTCCGCCGACTCGGCCGCGTTCCACAGCACGCTGGCCGCGCCAAACCGCGCCGCCGCGCCCTTGGGCAACAGGACAGCGTGGTGCTCCGGCGCGTCGCGATGGCGGAAGTAGAACACCTCGCCCGTGCGCTCGGCCGCGATCTCGTCGCGGCCGTTGTAGGCCGCCGAACGCACCGCGCTGCCGCCGGAACCACGGGAGATATAGCGGGCACGGGCGAATTCGATGGCCAAGTCACATACATGGCCCTGTTCTGGCTATCGGCAAGCCGCGTCGCGTCAGCGATGCATATTGCGTCTGCACGCTCCTGCTCGCTTTGCTCCCTGGGTGCAGAACCCGCCGCCGCGGTTTGGTCGGCCAGGACCGAAGTCCGATAGCAACATGGCCAAGAAGACACAAATCATCGGGCGAATTCACCCGCTCGCGGGCTTACCGTCCGCGCGGACCAGGCATTGACCGGTCGGCAACCCCGGAATTGGAGATCGTTTGGCTCGTTCACTGGCTGAGCGCCTGCGCGCGCACGAACAGCAAAAAGCCCGGCTCTCTGAACAGGAAGCCAAGCTCAAGGATGCCGGGCGCAAGGTCCGCACCCGCCGCCTGATCGAGGCAGGCGGTCTGATCGAGAAGACCGGACTGCTCGATCTGGAACCCAATGCCCTCTATGGCGCGCTGCTGTCGCTGCGCGACGGCGCCTCCGACAAAGATCAGGTCAGCAAGTGGACCGCCCTGGGCGGCCGCTCCTTTGCCCGCGAAGCCAGCGCCCGCGACGAGGGCAAGGAACCGGTCGTGCTAACCTTCCCGAATGCTCTGCCAAAGGAGGCGACCGCGCCCCTGCGCGCGGCCGGATTCCGCTTTAACAAGGTGTTGCAGCACTGGGAGGGCATGACACGGGTCGATGAGGCGCAGCGTCTTGCCGCCACCCACGGCGGCACCGCACGCCGCGTCACACCGGCGCCATTGTCCGAGGGACCGGCGACCGAAGCGGCGTGACACGATCGCGTCTGGGATTGGCCGCCGCGCTCGTTACCGCCGGTGGCCTGTCCGCCCAGGCCGCCAGTCGCGAAGCGCCGGCGAGCGATCATTTCTTCATGATCGTCGCCGGTGTCGTGCTGGTGTTCGCCGCCATCAGCTTCTGGCGCGCGTCGAACCGGTTCGGCCTGAAGCGAGCCCTGGAAAAGGTCTTACGCTTCGTCCTGGGAATCCCGCTCACGCTGATCGCCCTGCGCGGGTCGCATATGCTCACCGGCTTTCCACCCATGAGCCTGATTTTGCCGCTCTGGGGTCTGTCGGTCATTGTCGTCCTGATGGCGGGTGGCGCGCTGGTTCCGGGTCCGATCCGGCGCCTGTGGGCATCCCTGTTCGGCGCGCCGGCTCTTCATACCCACGGGACCGCCCATTTTGGCACCGCGCGCAATGCGGCGCGCCATCTGGCGCCAGCCGCCCCCGAAGATGCCTTCGTGCTGGGCATCCTGCGTGACGCGCCGCGCGGCGCCGATCGCCGGTTCCGCCAGGACGGCCATGTGCTGACCTGCGCGCCGACCGGTGCCGGCAAAGGCATCGGCGCCGTCATCCCCAACCTGCTCGATTATCCCGGCTCGGCCTTCGTGCTGGACTTCAAGGGGGAGATTTATGCCGTCACCGCCTCCGCCCGGCGCGCGCTGGACCATGATGTGATCCTGATCGATCCGTTCGGCGTCACCGGTGCCCCCACGCGAAGCCTCAACTGGCTGGACACGCTCGATCCAGCCGATCCCGATGTGATCAGCCGAGCTGCTGGACTCGCCGACATGCTGGTGATCGCCGACGGAGCGACCGGCGACTCGCATTGGAACGACACGGCCCGCGAATTGCTGCGCGGCCTCCTGGTTCATGTCGCAGGCCTCCCCGGCGAACGCCGCTCGATGGCGGAACTGCGGCGCATCGTCACCGCGCCGGAGGACGATCTCGCCGCCACCCTGGCCGAAATGATGGCCGATCCCGCGCGCGGTCACGGCGTGCCGGCGCGCACCGCCGCGGCGCACCTCAATCGGCCCGAGCGGGAACGCGGCTCGGTGCTCTCCTCCGTCGTGCGCCACACCGCCTGGCTCGACGATCCCCGTCTCTGTTCCGCTCTCGGCCGCTCGGATTTCAGTTTTGGGGATTTGAAGCGGCGGCCGATGACGGTTTATCTCGCCATTCCCCCGGACCGGCTGCGGGTCTGCCTCGGGTTCGTGCGCGGATTTATCGGCCTCGCGCTCGACGGCGTCATCGACAGCACGGCGCGGCCCAAACACCGAGTTGCTTTCTACCTCGACGAATTCGGTCAGCTTGGCCGCATGGACCGTCTGGCGGACAGCATCACCCTGTTGCGCGGCTACGGCGCGCAACTCTGCGTGTTCGTTCAGGACCTGTCGCAACTCAAAGCCGTCTACCCGCGCTGGCAAAGCTTTCTCGCCAACTCCTCGCAGCAATTCTTCGGCACGGCGGACTACGACACCGCCCGCTATCTCTCCGGCGCGCTCGGTCAACAGACCATCCGCTTCCAGACAGAGGGCTCGTCGGAGTCCGACTCCGGCATCGGCAAACCGGGCAGCACGTCCACCAGCATCGGCGAACATTTCCAGGGCCGCCCGCTGCTCACCCCGGACGAAATCATGCGCCTCGGTCCCGCGAAGGCGATCGTCCTGATCGCGGGCGAACCGCCCTGGCTGCTCGATCGCGTCAACTATCTCACCGACCCCGCCTACACCGGGCGGTTCGACCCGAACCCGATGCACGTGCCCCTGGTGGCGGCGTGAAAATCGAGAACCCGGAGATGAGAAAGAACCCCGCTGGGCGATCCGGCGGAGGTGTTGAGGGCGAAGTCCTTGCCCTGAAGCCGTGGGCCGCGTCGTAGGGATCGCACATTTCGAGGTCGGTGGCGGCTCACCGGAAGAGAGCCAGGAAAAGTGACAACCCCCCTGCCCCGCTTTCGTCATGCGGAGTCGCGGGCCGCCGCATCGAAAAGAGGCAAGTGCGTCTGTCAGGCGATGCCGTTCGATCGCGCCCATCCATCGAGCGGGATCAGCATGGCGGCCAGGGCCGGATCTGGATGGGCTCGCATGTTCCGGACAAAGGGTCCGTCCGACACCACGACACCCGTTGCCCCCATCGCGATGGCGAAGGCGAGATACAGAGTGTCATAGGTAGAATGGTTGACGGCGATGCCGATATCCAGCGCGACCTCATGCAGGTTCATGTCCGTTGTCGGCGTCGGCTGGATCAGCGCCCGAAGCAAAGCCAGGCCTTCCCGTGCCTCGTCCGGCATGAGAACCTTGCGGCGAACCTGAACCCAGAGGACGTTGGTCGCTTCAGCCAGCCAGAAATCTGGGATGAGCAGGTCCGGCTCGATCCGGACCAACGCCTCCGCGACATGACTGTCCGGCTCCTGCAGCACCCATTTGAGGGCGACTGAAGCGTCGACGACAAGGGACAATTCAGCTTGCCTCGCCCGCCCCGGTCGCCGTCCTCGTCAGCGTTTCCAGCCTGGCGGCGCGGGATTGTTCGAGAAGTTCGCCGGCCGGCGACGACCCGCGGCCGGCGGTACGGCGGCGGAATTCGGCGAGACGCTCAGCCGCCAACACATGGGCCGGCGGTTGCTCGTCACCAACCAGGGCCTCCCAGAGGAGAGCCCGGTGTTCCGCCTCGGCCGAGCGTCCATGTTCGGCCGCCCTGATCCGCAGGCGGCGCACGATGTCGGCATCGAGATTGCGGACCGTCAGAGTCGCCATGGATGAGATCCTCCAATGCTGTCAACCGCTGCAATGACAGCATATAGCCGATCCCGGCGCGACAGGGAAATCCTTCTTTTAGGTATTTTTCCGCGCCAGCGGCGTGTGGCTCAACGTCCGCCGGGTCCAGGCGATACGCGTCCGGCCCCCGTCCGGACGAACGAAACGCACGAATTTGACCGGTAAGGGGACAAATCAGGAACGCCGTGGTGGTGTTCCGTGAGGGAAGACAACGCCCCGCTGGGTGGTCCGGCGGAGCGCCCGCCAGAATCGCGAGGACGAGCGGCCCGGCAAACCGCCATGTCCGGCCGGGGGGAAACCCATGGGGGCCTCAGCGTCCCCCTTGAAACTTGACGTGCAACAATCTATGTTGCACTAGGTTGGCATGACAGAGAAGCGCCGCCTCACTCACGATCTGGCCGCCATCAAGGCCGCGCTCGCGAGTCCGGCGACGTTGAACCGGACCAAGGTGGCGACTCGGGATGCTTCGGCGCTTGGGATGGACGCGGCGGCCGTGGTGGCGGTGATCCAAGCGCTTCGATATCCGGCCGACTTCGACAAGAGCGCCACGGCGCACCACAACCCGCAGCAGTGGCACGATAGCTACAAACCCGTTGTCGATCAGCGCACGCTCTATCTGAAGTTCACTGTCGATGACGAAGGTAAGTTTCTGCTCACAAGCTTCAAGGAGGCTTGAAATGGTCGAAGAAAAGACGAGGCCCTGCCCCTCCTGCGACGGCGTCATGCGCCGTGGCGTTCAGGAGGAGACGGTTACCTTTCAAGGCGAGTCGCTGACCTACGAGCAACCCGGCTGGCACTGTGAAAACGGTGACGACGGGGTTCTTGAAGGGTCGGACAACGACTATGCGGACGCTGCCTTGCACGAAGTCATGGCGCGAGCGAAGCACTCGCCGATTTCGCCGCTGATGGTCCGCGCCGCGCGGGAGGCTGTCGGCGCGTCCCAGCGTCAGGCCGGCAAGGTTTTCGGCGGCGGCCCCACGGCGTTCTACAAATACGAGACGGCCAAGGCCGTCCCGTCCGAGGGGATGGCCAACCTACTGAGGCTGGCGCTGGAACGTCCTGATCTTTTCACCAAACCGGCTCGTGGCACGTTCAACTGGCCATCGGCTCAGGACGCCCAGCTCCTCCGTCGCGCCATCACCGGCGATCAGCTCAACGCCATCGTGCGACGCATCTATCCGCAGACTGACGCTGCCGACGAAAGGGTAGCGGGTTAGAGGCCGGGGAGGGGGAGTGATCCAGTCAAAGAGAGGCTGGAGATCCTTTCACTAGGTCCAGGTGCCCTGCCCTCCCCTGGCGCCCGGCGTGCGGCGGGGCTTTGGTGCGGTGGCTTGCCGCAAGCCCCACACCGTCCGCGCCAGGTTTAGCTCGCCGGCCTTCGCCTTCGTCACCATGCCGTGGAAATACCCGCCCGGCGTTGACCGGAAGTGCTCCGCCGGCTTCGCCGACACGATCGCGATCGCGATCGCCGCCTGTTCGCGGCCCATCGTCCCGCACGCCTCGCCCCACAGGGATTTCGACACGCCAAGCTCGCCGCGCAGCCAGTCCGCCGCGTCCACGATGTCCGGCCAGGCCGGCGCGGCAGTCTTCAGGTAGGTCCGCAGCCGCGGCGCTAGCAGCATCAATTCGTCCGTCGACAGCCGCATCACCGTCCCGCTATCCGTCCGGGCCGGCTTTTCACCCCCCTGCCCTGCCCTTTCCGACGGTTCTTGCCGCCCTTCCGGCCCTTCGGGCGTCGGCACGGCCTCACCCAAGGTCGACTTACACGCCTTGGAAGCCACTACCGTATCCTCTTGAGGATAAAGACTTGGTTTGTAGGTATATTGGTGGGGTCCGTTTTCGGACCCCAAGGGGTCCGGATTCACAGGTTCTGAAGCTATGGGCATCGCCACGGCCAGCAGGCTTTCCAGCCGTTCGCGTGCTGAACGCTGCCGGCGCTCCAGGTTATCCACACCGAGCGCCACTTCCTCCGGCCTCTCGACGGCCCTGAGGCCGCGCGTGATGTCCCTGGTGTCGCGGGCCAGGCGCGTCCATTCCTCGCCCTGGAAGCCGTATTCGGCTGCGGTCTCAAGGATCTGAGCGATACCGTTGCGGGCGATCGTGGCGCGCCGGCGCAAGCGGCGCAGCTCCTCGCGCTCTGCCTTGGCTTCGGCCGCCAGCCTGAGGAATTCGGCATGGCGCGCGGCGATCGGCGAGAGGTCGAAGCCATAGGCTTCGACGATGCGCTTCTGATTGTCCCGCCGCCCGTAGCGCTTGCCGTTCGGGCTGTCCTTCATGGTGATCAGCCCGGCCTCGATCAGCGCGCGATTGATCGCCTTCGCGCGCGTCGATGACAGGCCGAGGGCCTCCTGCTGCATCGAGGCCGAGGGCCACACGATCGGCCGCCCTCCCCTCCCCCAATCCTGCGGCTGGGTGAATTTGAACAGCCAGTCCACCGCATGCACCAGGCGGGGCGCCAGCCCGAGCCGGGGCGCCGCCGCTTTCAGGGCGGCCAGCAACTGGCCGGGCACGGTTACGCTATCCGGCAAGCCGTCAAAGCCTTCCGCCGAGCGGTCGGCCGCCAGCAATCCTGGTGTCAGTCGTCGAAAGCCGGTCGGGATACCGGCAAAACTTAACCCTGGCGCCCCAAGGGCGCTTTCCGTCCGCATCGTGATCCTCCTCTTCGGTTGGATCGCGACGGGCAAACCTCTCCCAACAGCGAAAACGGCAATTTCCGCTTGCCTTCGAGGCGTCTTCGTACTAGGTTGAGGGCAGTGAGTTTTCTCAACGCTAGCCGTAAGGCCCGTCACGAGTTTCACAAAAGCCCGCCCGGCAAGGCGGGCTTTTGCATTTCTGGCGATCTACTGGGCTGCTTCCATCCCCCGTTCGATCAGTTGCAACAGCGCCACGCTGCGGCTACGCAAGCCCTGGCGTTTCTTGATCTCGTCGATGAGAGCCAGCGTCGCATCGGGCAACTGAAACAGCACTTCCCGTTCGCCCGCCTCGCGAAGGCGTTGGCGGAAACGTGCATTCCTGTCGTCCGAGGTGGTGGCTTTTTGCATCGACGAACCCGAATCGGTCTCTAGAGAATCAACTCTCTGACCGAAATTCGGGCTTGTCTACTGTTTCTTCTGAGCGAGTCGCGCGAATGCTCTGAATTCCCTCAGTTTTATGGGGAATTTTGGGTACGAAAAATTCAAAGTTGCGACGGTCGGGAGGCTTGCGGCCGACGGCACAACACCCGACTCGGCCGGATAGTCTGCGAAACAAGCCGGTATTTCATACATAAATTCATACATTCATGAAATTATGTATTCCGGCGGCCACGTTTTCCCTTGATGTCGGCGTCCGTGACAGTGATGCCAAGGCTGCGGATGGCACGGAGCACAAGCGCGCGAAGACTCTGCCCCTCCTCCGCCGCCTTGAGGGCGAGCTGCTTGCGGATGCTGGCCGGGATCAGGACTTGCAGCGGCACCTCAGGCTCGACCGCTGACGCGGCGCGACCGATCCTCGGGACCGTCGGCGCCGCGACAACGGGCGGCTCTGGCTGTTCAACGGCGGCGGTCGCCGGGGGAACGGAACGGAGCAAGGCTCCAAGTTTCTTGCTGGTCATGCGGCAGCCTCCTTGGCCGTCTTGAATTCATGATTTTCTAATTTCATGATTTCTTGTGCAAGAGCCGCGATATCGCGGGCAGCGGCGCCGTCGGGTTCGGTCGTGGTGGGGCTCAGGCCCTCGATCCCGGCTTCGGGATAGGCAACCCGGTTCGGCATTTCGGCCAGCAGCAGCGGATAGCCGGCGGAAGTAAGTTGCAGCCGGACATGGCGGGCGATGACGGTGCCGCGCATGGTCATGGTGAGGATCATAGCGGCCTTGATCGGCCGACCCGCGCGCTCATCGGTCTGGTTGATTTCCTGGATAAGGTCATAGGTGGCAATCGCCGCGTCTACATCCTCGATGGCGGGTTTAAGCGGGATGAGGGCGAGGTCGGTCGCGACCAGGGCACCGATCGTGGTGCGGTTCCGGAAGCCTGCCGTGTCGACGATCACGGGCGCATGGCGCGCGCGAAGCTCCTCAATGACTTCGCCGACGCGCTCTTCAGGCTCGGCGACGATCGGCAGGCCGGAAAGCCGGCCGGCGGGATCATAGCGATTGGCAAGCGAGCGCTGCGGGTCGGCATCGACGAGGGCAGGGTGGTGCCCGAGCGCAAGCCAATGGGCCGCGAGCGAACGGGCGAGGGTCGATTTGCCGGCGCCACCTTTCGAGGTAGCCAGGGTGATCACGCTGAACATCAAATCACCTTCATGAATTGCGAATTTACATATTACGTGAATTCATTAATTTAGCAATGGAGGTAATTGTACGATTATATTCTGATGGTTATGCTCTGGTTTCCATGATTTTATGAATTGTTAAATTTATGAATTATGAAGGAATGCCGGTGGCGCTCGGCGCGCCGCCACCGAACAAAGGGCACAGCTTGCAGGAGAAGGGGAGGGGCACCGGGAAACGCGCCGGCAACAGCAGGCGCATGAGTTCCGTATGAATTCATGATTTATTGAATTTCGTAATTTGTGACTTTGATCCAGAGACCTGTGGTTCCTGGTGGGGTGCAGGGCAGCGTCCCTGCCGCTGTGCGGCCCTATCGCCTGGCAGCAGCCCCCGACCGGGTGAAAGGCTGGGCCTGCACCTGGCGCGGGGTCCACAAGTCGCGGCAGATACAGCGAAACCGAATCCTTTCGGACCCGGCTTCGTCGCGTGTCAG
>Ga0116131_1000350_pt1 | contig 42517 bp, 34 predicted proteins | sample June2015DPH_17_1_FD_89734 | JGI IMG/M metagenome (GOLD analysis project Ga0116131, IMG submission 89734) | Peatland microbial communities from SPRUCE experiment site at the Marcell Experimental Forest, Minnesota, USA - June2015DPH_17_100 | ecosystem: Environmental > Terrestrial > Soil > Wetlands...
CCAGCAGAGTATCCTCGACGTTTGTGCGACGGTGCCGATTCATTTCGTCATCGCTGATGGCATCGTGGCGATGGAAGGAAACGGTCCTCTTGCCGGGACCTCCAGGCCGCTCCACAGCATCGTGCTTTCAGATGATCCCGTAGCCGCGGATGGTACGTGCGCGAGGCTCATGGGATTCAAACCCGAAAGGATTCCCCACATCAGTGAAGCCGCGAAATTCCTGGGCAACGCCTCAACGAAATTGATCGATCAGCTTGCCGGCCAGGTCACAGCGCCAGACATACCCTTCAAAGTAGTGCCGGAATTTGAGCACCTGCGTGCCAGCTAATCCCCGTCATGTTTGGGCACCTGAACCACCAAAGCTTTTCCTGAGTTAAAATACCAAGAACTCGAAAGCGAGCTCTTCGATCCTTACGAGCGCGGGGCTGCGGGCGGTCCGGCCTCTTTGGATTGACACAGCCCGCCTCCGAAGGGGGAACGATGGCAGACGAAAACCGTTTCAAGGAAAGATATCAGACGGGCGACACCCCTTGGGATATTGGCAAACCTGACTCCAATCTCATTCAGACCGTAACCACGACGCCCATAAAGCCCTGTAAGGCATTAGAGATTGGATGCGGAACCGGCGATAACGCGATATGGCTTTCCCAACAAAACTTCCGTGTGTTAGGAATTGACTCGTCGGAGATTGCAATTGAGAAGGCTAAAGAGAAAGCGTCGAAAGCTAACGCCAAATGTGCGTTTCTGGTGAGTGACGTCCTCACAAGCCGCGTTGAAGCTGCGCCATTTGGCTTTGTATTCGATCGAGGGTGTTTTCATACAATGGATTCGGGTAAAGAACGGAGAAGCTTTGCTGAAAACGTAAACCGCCATTTAGAAGAAGATGGCCTATGGCTGAGTCTTCTTGGCAACGCGGATGAACAACGTGACGGCCCTGGTCCGCCACAACGGACCGCAAGAGAAATTGTTTACGCTGTCGAGTCCGACTTCGAAATCCTGTCGCTCGTTTCGGGCTCTTTTGGTTCCAACCGCCCCAACCCGCCGAGAGCGTGGGTTTGCCTTTTGCGGAAAAGGCGTTAGTCAAAAATGGTCCTTCTATGAATGGCGCCGCTGATGATTTTGTCGTTGCCTCAGACTGCTGCAGCCTCGTAATTCCCTAAAACTCCCAAGCTCTTATTCGAACCGTTTTTCCGAGCACACGCTTCGACATGCCGCCCATGGGCATTCCCACGTGTTTTACGGCCACACGACGGGCACACGCTAACTTTCTGTAGATGTTTGAGGCTGCCGTTTCCATTCTTCGGCTGCTTTTGTGCCGGGACGAAACCCACACAATCTTTCAGCCAGCGTTGCATCTCCCTATCGAGCGTCTCGTAGTTTATTTCCGACCCGTGCTTACGACAGAATTCCTCGAAGGATTCATGAGTAATGCGCCCGTCGCGGCGCTCCAGGAACCCATCTGTTTCCCAGCGCCGTACCGTCCTTGGGCTCACGCGTAGGTCCCGCGCCAGGTCCTCCTGAGAGTAGTTGTCTTGAACCTTGCAGCTCGCGCCCAATCTTGCGAACCTCCACCGCACTGTCCTCTCGCTTCGGTGAAGCATGCGCGCAATCGTCTTCACCGATTGTTCTTGCGCGAAGTCGAGCAAATAGGCGTCGTCGGCAGCCGACCACGGCGGGCACTCCTGGACAAACCTTTGATCGAAGCCAAGCTCTATCGCTCGCTCCCAGACATGGTGGCTGCGCCACTTCGGATGCAAACTCTGGATTTTGTTGATGGCTTCCCGTGCCCCAAGCCAGCCTCGTGAGTATCCCTCAAGAATGATCGCATTCAACTCTGCGGTCCAGACGACCGGATCTCGCCTGGAATCCGTTTCCGTTGTGGCCCTGCTCAGCCCGGAACCGTCACTCTCATTTCCTTGCCCGTTCATACAACCTGCCCTTCCGCAAACCCTCTCGCCATGGCCCGACGGCCGACACATGCTCTCGGGTCAGCGAGTGAGCTCCAGCCGCTGCTTGCGGGGCGCCTGTTACGACCGCCTCCCTCAGCAGGGGCGGCTGGCAAGTCGAAGGGCTGCCATATTCGTGCGCAGCGCATTATCAGAGACTGTCATGCTGGCTGCGACGGTAAACGCCACCCACGCGTATCCGAGCTGAAACGTCAGGGGACGGTGTTTCCATGCGCATTACCTCGTATTGAGAGAGGCTGAAATGAGCGCCATCCTTAAAGGGTGAGCATGAGTTCGTGCCTTCGGCACTCACAGATGGACACAAAGGCCGTGAAAAAAGAAAAATGAGGCATTAAGATTTAAGCAGTTTCTGGACTCACTTCTAGTAGGGGGGAAAGAACGTCTAAGTTCTGGTGCGGAAGATAGAATCCTTAGCCGATTGGACCGGAAAGGGTGAAAGCCAACGATGTCTCGGGATTTCGAACCTGACCCGCCTGTCTGGATTTGGCAATCAGAAGGTTCTGGGATTGCGATTGAAACCGATCTGCTCGACGCGGCGCGGAGAAACTGGCCGCGAGTCCTTTCCTATGCCCAGCGTTACCAGCAGGATTCGTCTGTAGCCGCGGACATACTCGAAGCCGTACTACGCGCGACTTCGAGAGTCAAAAGAGCACGCCAAAAATCCGGCAACCCGATTCGAAGCCTTGACACTTACGTGTATGTGGCGTTTGTTCGCAGGTTTAAGAGGTGCTTGGCCAGGCAGCCGATGATTCAATTCGTCGGTTCACTGCAAGATGTTGATGCCCTCCATGGCATTCGAACAAGCAAGTTGGCCCCCACAGTCGAGGATGAGCTGCTCGCAAGAGAATTGCTGCGGTATATGAGCCGGCGGACGCAGCAGTCGTTCTACCTCAGAGCGAACGGCTACTCCTGGAAAGAGACTGCGCGCTTTCTGAAAACTACGGCGAACAGCGCACAGGTTCTTTTCAACAAGGAAATTGGGAAACTCCGCAGCCGTATCCTGCGAGCAAAAAATGCAGGAAGGCGGCTAGGAGGCGAAGTCAATGAGTGAACAGCCTCTCACGAAGCAACAAGAAATACGATTGATCAGGGCGTATCAGCGCCTCGTTCTGGGCGGTGAGTTTCCAAATCCGAATCGCGCTGGATGCCCGGGCAGCGAGATTCTAAGGGCCATGGCTTTCCGTAAACTCGACGAAGAACGGGTTTTAGAATGGACCGAACATCTTGGCACGTGTAGCCCATGTTTCAGTGAGTACTTCGAGTTTCGTAAGGAGGCGGAGTGGCGACGGAACGCCGCGTACATAGGAGTTGCCGCTGCGGTCCTCGTTGTTCTTTCTTTCGCCTGGTGGGGATGGCGCTCCAGGCACCCCGTGGTGATTACTGCGCACAGTCACGTCGTCGCCGACCTGCGGAACCGGCTCACCTTGCGTGGAGAGCAAGGGGCAGAACCCGGCGCGGGTCCCCTCGTATTCAAGCGAGGGATTGATGAAGTATCTGTATACCTTCCCGAAGGAAGCCGTGCGGGGACATATGAGGTCGCGGTCTTTCGCGAAGATCTGGGAGAACCGCTCGTTAGCACAACTAGCCAGGCGACGTTAGAAAAGGACATGACAGAGTTGAACACTACTCTTGGTCTGTCGCGCGCTCCCTCGGGCCGTTATCTATTGGGCATCCGGCTGCCGGGGATCGAGTGGAGTTATTACCCCATGGTCGTCGAGTGACCGCCTCGGAGGTTGCCTGCCTATTGCCGCGAGGGTGGCGAGGACGGCACGCGATGCCCAGGATCAGAGGACAAGAAAAGCGGCAGTGGGCCAGTTTGAGCGTTACGTCCGATAATTTCCCAGACTGTGGGTAAACGCTACACGTTGGCGCGGTTACTGGCCCATGATGGGCCGTTGCCTCCTTACTCGAGTGGGTGCAAGGCACTTCCGCGGCAAAACCGTTATAAGGCCAAGTGGATTGCCATGGCGCGGGCTGTCTGTGTCGCCCCGCTGGGGTGACTCGACCACCTGTAGCTTCCACTGCTGTATGCCTGGTTTTGATTTCCTCGATCACGTTTTTTCTCCTCTTCTGCCCCCTTTCTCGCGGGGCACTCAAAGCGAGTGGGACCTGCTCGCCAGGCGGAGGGCTGCTTTTTGCGGGGGAGCCAAGAAACTTGTGCCTTGAAGCACTGTTTGTTTCGGCAGATTTATTCGTGGGGGGGACCGCAACCCACAGGGACGGCGAAGCCGGAAGCCGAGCCTGCGTCCGCAAGGCGCACAGGTATTCGTCCGCCTGCTGTGCCCCCGAAAAGAAGGGGCGTCAGAAAAGGGAAGTGATCGAAGAAATCAAGCTCGACAGTAGGGAAATGAAGAGCCGGTTCCCCCGAGACCCAGGGGCTAACAGACTTTAGCGTTTGGGGCTGCTGTTAGCGCGCGTACGTGCCGGGAGAAGAATGCTGCAAACGGTCCTATGCACACACGAGTGATGGGTTTTATGCGCGGTCACTCTCTGTGTTAATATCCTCTGTGGTGGGTATTTACTTGACTCCGGTAGCCGCCACCTGTTGTGTTTCGATAGTAGTTAACACTTCATCGTCCCTGTCTTTCGAATCTTCATCTTCGATAAGGTTCATTGTTTGCGGACAAAACTGAGAAGAGAAGATGACTCCGCGTCCGCCGGAGTCAAACTCGACTATGATGCCGCTGTCTATCCCATCGCCAAAAATCATGCAGAACGCTTCAAAAAGCGTTATCCTGTTTCCGCAATGGGAACAACGTCTTTCATTGTGAATCTGTCTTGCCATCTCGCGCCTCTTTTGTTGATTGGTCATACACAAACCTCCAAGGAGAATATTACATGACGGATGTAACCGAGCACGTCTCGCGCACTGAAGACAAGGGGACCCTGATCATCACTGGACATGATCCGATTGATGTATTTTACGAAATTGAAATAGAGCAAACAATTGTTAAGCGTCCTAACATAAGAAGCGTTCCCGGCAATCATGGTATCGCTGGCATAATTTGGATAGCCCCTGAAACCTTGCTCTCCCTGGGCATTCAATTTCCAATCAATGCCATTCTGCGGCAGAGCACAGGAGTTCGATGGGCCATCCGCCTTAATTCGGACGGAAGCTTTATTGCGGATATTGCCCTTTAGCTTTCCGCCTTTGTTAACCAGTTTCATAACACTGACCCTTCTTCGATTTCCGGACATTTCTGAAACCACTATATATTGTGGCTACCGGAGTCAAATAAATACCCACCTCCTCTGTTAATAACCTACCGCAACCGAACCTTGGGGTGTAGAATTGCGGATCGTAGTGACATCTTGAGTGGAGACCGCTGGAAGAAAACGATTTTCGATGGGGAGGAAGCTCTGTGTCCAATCCTCAGAAGGCCCCAACCGACGACCTTTCGCAGGTTCCAGCGCTGGCACGTTCACCGTTTGAGAGTGTGATCTGCTGCCAGGAGCAACTGTACCTCGGCGGGTGGGAAGTGCATGCCTTGCTGAGCGACCTCAGCGAGAAGATTCTCTCGATAGACGATAATCCCGCGGCCGTACTCGAAGCCGTCGCAATACTGCGCGTTTTGCGTGAAGAGCACGACCCTTCAATCGTCGACCGCTTGTTCGACGTAATCGACGAATACCTGAACAATCCACTAGATATATGGACTACGGATGCTGGCATCACAGTTATCCTCGAAATCCTGGATATCATCGTTGCATTCAAGCGGCCCAACGATATCGGGCCGCTATTAAGAATGATGAGTTGGGACATTTTCCAGATCCCGAGTCACATTCTGCTATTGGTGCGTCGCTATGGATGGCGAGAATTGTGGGACGCCATCGTCGGAGTGTTTGACCTGCGCGATGAGTATGACCAATTCATCCGTGCCCAACACGCGTTGACTGGAAGGATGTTGGAAGACGCGCGGCCCGGCGATCCTATCGCCCCCGAGTCAATCAGGATGGAATTGGCTGCACTGCGGGTCACGGCATCTGCTGCGACGAAACCCGTCCTCTATGTGGAAGGCAAGACCGACAGGATCATCTTGGAAACTGCCTATCGCAAGCTCTTTCCGGATAAGGATGCAACCTTTCTCATTCGAGAGTGCGATGTGTCGCCCAATTCACTTGGCGGCACAGGAGGTGCTGGCACCCTCGCCCGACTCATCGGGAGTACACGGCCAGACAGCGCGCATTCAGCACTCGCGTTGTTCGATCGTGACAAGGAAGGCAGAGACGCCTACAAGCACCTGCCATCGTACTTTATGGATCGACCGGAGCCAAACTATCAGCCAGGGAGGATCGCTCAAGGTGGGCGCGCTGCCGCGCTTCTACTCCCGATTCCGCCGGGGCGGGAGAAGTATGCTGAGTTACTTAATCTTCCCATCGAATTCCTGTTCGAAGATGCCGCCCTAGAAAGGAAAACGGCATCGGGGAGCGGTTTGGAGTTCCGGTATCCACAACTAGAGACTCGCGTGAAGCGACATGGCAGCCCTGTGGTACAGGTCACTACCAGCACGCTACCAGAAACGCGTGAGATCGTCGCAGGCAAAATGACGTTTGCGGAGGAGATCGTCCCTACTCTACCGGTCGAGTTTTTCGGCGCCTTCCAAAGCCTCTTCTGGCACGTACAAGACATGCTAGTAGTCGAACTGGGCTCCAGCAAGTCGGCTGACTAGCTGACGGAAGGGCCTGACGGGTGTTCTGCAAGCTTGTTTCTGCTGCAGATACGATGCAAGAGCATACGTACGTCGAGGAGCATCTGACGAATCGCCCTACAGTGCGCAAGTAGATATTGAGGCTGTTCGGATTTCAGTTATGAGCAAGCTTGGTGGCGCTGAACAGTTTCAGCGGCTTTCTGCAGATGAACAAGCGTGTTACCTCGCCATTAATCGTGAAATGGTGCGGCTCGCGCGCGACCATGCTGTCCCCATCATATTCGCTCCCCCGCTAAGCATCGGCGGGAGAATAAACGGTGCGAGTGGATGTGTGATTCAACTTGCGAGGGGCACTTTTGTCGTTACCGCGTCTCACGTTGTGTTGGGATACGAGCAACGGCTGGAGAGAGGCGAGATTCTCAATTGGCAGGTTGGCAATCTTCCGCCGTTCGACCCGTTGGCCCGAATCGTTTGGAGGGACAAGGAGAATGATATTGTTCTCCTCGGGATCAGCAGGGAAGAGGCGAGCAACATCGGACCGTGCCTCATTTCGGCGCCCCCGACGTGGCCGCCTCCCGTTCCGAAGGCGGGACAGTTGGTCTTGGTAGGCGGATACCCGAAATCGCTGCGTGAGGAAGCTCTCGCTCCGGGCTGGATTGGTTCAGGTCCCTACTCAGCCATCTTTCGAGTGACGCTCGCAGAAGATTGTAAGTTCAAGTGTGCTATCGAGCGAAGAGATTTGATCAGCTTCGAGGGGCCACTTCCAGCGTCCGGCATCGACATGGGAGGCCTCAGCGGCGGGCCTGTACTACTCGTTGACATTTTGAGTTACCCGGTCGTGGGGATCGTGACGGGTCGTTGCAACATGGGCATCGCCGACTTGGAGATCATCGAGATTGCATCGCTCGCGTGCATACGCCTATGACAAACATCACAGTGCTCGGCCGGCGCAGAGCGAGCCTGCCCAATGTGTTCAGGAATCGTGGATTCAGGATTACGGAACTGATGTGCCGCGCTATCTCCTTGCGACTCCTTCCATCGCTGCTGCCGCAGATGGTGAAACGGGTTTGAAAAGCATTTCATTCGCCTGGCAATACTTCCGCACTTCGGCGACCCATGTTTCATACCAGAACCAGGTGCCCTCTACTTGCACTCCAAACTGATACTTTGGGTTCTTTGCATCCCCATTCTTCCAAAGGTCCGTATGCTGCTTCATTCCGAACCGTACGAACCCTTCGGCCCTCATCTGCTTGACGATGCTTCCCGGCCGATACTTGACCTTCTCGGTTTCCTTGAGGAATACCTTATTGATTTCCGCCGACATCTCAGTGCCCGCAGGCACGAATTGGACGACCTTGTCTGCGGCAGTTTTACTGCCTGTTGTCTTCCGGACGAAGGCAACCCGATACGAGAACCTCAGCGATCACCCAAAACCGGCCATTGATGGTCACCTGAAAACCGGCCAACGGAGACACTCTCCGGGACATTGACTCGGGGCACGAGGCGGTAACCTCGTAGCCATGGCCAATGTCTTGAAGGACGAAAAGAAACAACAAGTCTTAGTTTTGGGACGCCTCGGCTGGGCGCTGCGCCGGATCGAGCAAGCTACCGGTGTGCGTCGCGAGACAGCGAGTAACTATTTGAAAGCGGCGGGGATCCCAGTTAGACCAGCAGGTGGCTGGGGGCGACGGTCGACTCTACCGGGGTCGACAACGTTGACCCCCGATGCGGGAGCAGCACCTCCTGCCGAGCGAGGGATGGCAGCTGATGCCTGCCCATCAAAACCGGTCAGCGAAGGTGCCGCTGACTTGGCTGCCTCAAATCCGGCCAATGGGGTGACCACCGACTTTGGCGTGGAAAAACCAGCCCCTCGGGCGTCCACGGAGGCGTCCCCCGATCTCAACCCACAACAACTTACCCCGGAAGCAACCCGCGAACCGCAGAAAGCAAGGCCGGACGGCGAGGCGCTGCCTCCCAGCCGGAGTCTCTCGCCGAGTACTTGCGAACCCTACCGCGAACTGATCGAACTCGGCCTGGCTCGCGGGCGCAACGCCATGGCGATCTGGCAGGACCTGGTCTCGCAGTCGGGTTTCACCAGCAGCTATCAAAGCGTCAAGCGTTTCATCCGCCGACTGCGGGGAACGCAGGTACCGGAAGCCCACCCCGTGATCGTGACCGCACCCGGTGAAGAAGCGCAAGTCGATTACGGCATGGGGCCCATGGTGCGCGATCTCCAGAGCGGCAAGTATCGGCGTGTGCGGCTCTTCGTGCTGACCCTCGGGTACAGTCGCAAGGCCGTTCGTCTGCTGGTATTCCGCTCCAACTCGCGCACTTGGGCGGAGTTGCACGAGAAGGCTTTCCGCCGACTCGGCGGCGCCGTGCGGGTGGTTGTGCTCGACAATTTGCGCGAGGGCGTGCTGGTCCCTGACGTCTACGATCCCACTCTCAATCCCCTCTATCGCGACGTCCTTGCCCACTATGGCGCCACCGCCCTGCCTTGCAGGGTGCAGCATCCCGATCGCAAAGGGAAAGTGGAAGCCGGTATCGGTCACACCCAGCGAACCCCGTTGAAAGGTCTACGCTTTGAGAGCCTGGAAGAAGCCCAAACCTATCTGGACCGTTGGGAAAAGCACTGGGCTGACACCCGCATCCACGGCACCACCAAGCGCCAAGTGGCGGCCATGTTCGCGGAGGAAAAACCGGCTCTGTTGCCTCTGCCGCTGGAACCCTTCCGTTACTACCAGTATGGCCAGCGCACCGTGCACCTGGACGGCTGCGTCGAGGTGGAAGCCGCCTACTACGGGGCTCCGCCCGGCTGGATTGGGCGAGTGGTGAACGTGCAGTGGGATGAGCTTTACGTGCGCCTCCTCGATCCCCACAACGGCCAACTCCTGCGCGAGCATGTCCGCCAGAAACGAGGCCGGTATCGAGTCAAGCCAGAGGATTACCCCAAGCGGACGCCGCTCGGCACGATGCAGTTGCTGGCGCGAGCGGCACGCGCCGGAACTAACATCGGCGCCTTCTGCCAAGCCATCCATCGCGAACAAGGAGAACTGAGCGTGCGCCGCATTCTGGGCGTGCTGGCCCTGGCCAAGAAGTTCGGCTTGCCCGCTGTCGAAGAAGCCTGCACGGCAGCCCTGGAACTGAAAGTTCACGAATATCGTTTTGTACGCCGCTACCTGGAGCGGCGCCCTCAAACGCCTCTCACCCTGCAGCAAGTCGATCCGCTCATCCGCGAGTTGGTGCAGTACCGTGATCTCATCCAACAGCGCTTGCGGGAGCAAGAGCAACAGCAGACTTTGCTGTTCGAATCAGTCCCGCCGGCAACGCCAGCAACTTCCCAGGAGGTGCACGAGTGAGCGTGCGGAGACGAAGTTTAGAAGATTGTGAACGCTGGAAGGGAGCGGTGAAGCTAGACCTCTGGGGGCTTTGCCCCCAGACCCCCAGGATTTATCGCCTTGCTGCCAAGATTGGTCTGGATTGGGGGAGCGAGCTGGACTCGCTCCCGACCAATCTCGGCCCCGGGGTCGGCGCTCAGGTCGCATCCCTGCGTTGCCCTATCCTCCGCCCCGGCCATCGGAGAGTTTAGCTCAATTCTGAGAGAGGAGACACAATGAATCTGGTCGAACTCAATCGTGCTTTACGACAGTTACGCCTGGGAGGCATGGCGGCAGTGTTGGAAACCCGCCTGCTTCAGGCCCAGGCCGAATCTATGGCGCCCTTGGACCTGATCTCCTGTCTGGTCGCCGACGAACTCAGCCGCCGCGCCGACCGCATGCTGGAGCGCCGCCGCAAGCAGGCCCAGTTCCGCGATCCGCTCAAGACCCTCGACAACTTCGACTTCGCCTTTAACAAAAAGATGAATCGCAGCTTAGTCTTTGAGCTGGCCAGTGGTGCCTTTATCGGCCGGCACGAGGACGCCTTGTTCTTAGGTCCGCCCGGGACCGGCAAGAGCCATCTGGCCCAAGCGATTGGTCAGGCTGTTATTCAGCAGGGGTATCGCGTCTTCTACCGCGAAACTCACGCCCTGCTGGAGGAACTCGCCGAAGCGACCCTCGACGGCACCCGCAAAGAATGTTTGGAGTCCCTGGTGACGGTGCCGCTGCTCATCATTGATGATTTCGGTATGCGCAAGCTACCCTTGACCGCCGCCGAAGAACTGCTCGAACTAATTATGCGCCGCTACGAACGCGCCAGCACGCTGGTGACTTCGAATCGACCGGTGGAGGACTGGGGTAAGTTACTGGGCGATGCCGCCGCGGTCAGCGCGATGCTTGACCGCCTCCTGCATCACGGACATCTGCTGAAATGTGGTCCCCGCAGCTGGCGAACTAAAACGGGCTTGCCAGAAGGGGAGCAGCCAGGTTAAAACAACTTAGTCCCGGACGCTATCCGTTGGCCGGTTTTGACCCGTCCACCATTGGCCGGTTTTGAGGTGACCACCGAGGACGAGAATCGCGGATCATCGTACTCTGTCTGAGACATGTCACTCTCGAACTGCACGATGAAAGATCGGATGTGCTGCGGCAAGTCCGACTGCGCCATCAGGTCCTTGGCAGTGTCTTCATCGATTCCAGCAAATTGGATGCTGAATGCCTGCTCGGCATCCAAAGAATGGCGCTCGCCGAACAGGTTTTTGATCGTTGCATTAAAGTTCAGCGCGGAGGCTTGGAACTTGGCGCTCAATTGATCGTCAATACGGGTCGTCATCTGGTGCTCGACTTCGTGCCTAATCCCGACCAGAAAGAAGAGGTTCTTCTTGATGATATCATCGAGCGGACAGTCTGGCGAAGCTAAGCACTCTTCCAAGCTCCATTGTCTTATGGCACCAAACTTCGTTCTCAGGAAGCGCCGGCGCTTGCCTGCCGGCCGGGATTGCCTATGTTCGATCCCCTTCTTCCGATAGAAAGCATGCAGCAGATACGTCCAGGCGATTACACTGGAGACGATGAACAGTTCCGATTTGAATTCTATCTGGGGGTTATTGAAAATCTGTACCGCTGCGAGCATTGCCTCTCGTGCCTTCTTGACCAATTCATTGGCAACCGACCCGAACCGCCTTTTGTGTTTGTCCACGCTGAGATACCTTTGGCGGGATTTCCCAGTGATTCGCCTTATGCTCCCGCGAGTGGCGCCTGCATTTAGGAAGGATCAAGCGCCAGCCTTGAGTGTTAGCCGATAAAGTCTGTATTCCTCGCCCGTGTCAGACCAATTTGGAAAATCTTCAAGGAAGACGGCCCCAAACTTCGCGTTCAGCGCCTGACTTGCTCCCGGACGGGCGTGGCCGTAAACAGTCGCAAACCCTTTGCCTACTGCCAATCCTAGCCAGTGCGCTTTAAGAATTGTTCCTAAACCCTGACTTTGGAAAGCGGGGAGCATCGTGTTTGAATAGCAATAGATTCCGTCATGCTTTTCGATTTCACTCAACTTTTCTAATCCCTCGAACTCATCATCGGAAGTCGCCAGGGGGACGCCGTAGGATTCCCCCGCTAGTTCTCCGTCCACAAACATCCACGCAAAAATTGATCCCGGTGTATCCAATATTTCTTTCTTCTCAGAAAGATCAAGCTTCAGGTTTTCGTGATAGACATCTTCGAAGACCAACGTATGGTCAAGTTGCAGGCTGTAACTGAACTTGATTAAAAGCATTCACATACTCCGGGGGCTCTGCTCGACTTGTTGCTTTGCGGCAAAACGATTATTGGTAGAGCCGTCTTTTCTTGGAGAACCTCTTCCATTCCCACGACAGGTGAGTTCCTAAACCCTGAAGGTCGGGAAACAAAACTCGATGGTTGATTCCGAGATCATCAAGTTCGAGGCGCATTCTATTCAGTTTCTTCCCTGCGATGACAATCTGCGCCAGTCGGCACAGTTCCTTGCCCTGGCGCCCTGAATCAGTTAGATTCGCGGCGGCGACGAGGTCTTTCTCCTTCCCGAATAGGAGAAACCGGGCTGCTTGACTTGCTAGCCTTCGATCGATACTTGGGGGTTCAAGGGCTATTGGCCAACGTCTCTCAACCCGCACACCGTCGCAAGCGTCCTCGAGATCTGGAAGATATGGTATTGTCTCTTTCCAGTCCGGTAACCCAGGTCCACGGAGACCATCACTGTTTAATCTATTCCAGCACCAAGGGTCAAATGCCCAGACAGCAGCGTCTTGAGTTTTGAGATCACCGCGCTCATCTGCGATAGCGAAGTAAAGTGCAACCAGTGGATTTCCAGTCCAGTCCAGCAATCGGGTGGGCGCCCCATAGTGCTGCATTAGAAAGTACCACTCCCATTTGGTCCGGTTGAGATTTGTTGTGGATAACTGGAGACCACTGCCCTCAAACTCCAGTCTGATCTCGGATTCGTCGGCACCGGAGTACTCATCGCGATAAATCCGAGGTCGGAGTTCCCACCGTGAGGACCGCTGGCCGCGGAACCATAGCGCCCTGCTATCGCCTTTACTCTTCGCCTTTCTATTTGTCCACCTCCGACGGATTCCAGTCACCTGAGAAAGGTATTCCGACAGGGTTTGACAGGCATTATCGGAGTTAACGGCACGGGACGGCATACGCGGGTCCTCACCAACAAGCCGCCATGATAATCGGCCTCAATCGGGGAAGTCTACACCATTTGCATTCGCCGAAAATATTGCATCGACACCGGGAGTAAAGGTCAACTTTCGACCTGGTGGAGGCAGTTGGTTGGTTAATCGGCTTGTCGGAAACTGGCCGCTGCCTCACGGCGCAATGCATTTGAACGCGGACGGCTACACCGAATCATATCCATCCCGAGGCCCGCGAATACAGTTTCGATTCGAAGCATGGAAAAACTGGGGCTCAAACTTGAATACGATTTCGAGAGCGAGGGTGTGCCCCTTGTGAGGTATTTGATCGGTCGCTCGAGCCTTGGTCAGAAAGTGATCGCCGACGAACCATCACCCAGCAACGTAAAGGCCGCCCAGAAGACCGGTGGGCGATCACCCAACCTTTCCAGATAATCGAGTTTCGCATGCCGGAGTGCAGACGCTTTATCCTCTCCGTTTGCCAAGTGAGTGTAAAAGGAGCGCATCAACGTGTCTGTGGCAGAATCGTCCACATCCCACAGCGCTCCGACCACACTTTTCGCGCCCGCGAGCAAGAAGGCCTCCGCTAGGCCGTCGATGCCCTCTTCACCTTCGAGCTTCCCGGTCGCCGTATCGCAAGCTGAGAGCGTCACCAAGTCAGCCGACAAAGAAAGCTGGATGATCTCTTGAAATTGAAGCAGGCCATCCTCGATCGCATTTGGATCCCGTCCCAAAATGAGCGCTGCCCTTTCCGGGAATTGCGGGCTGGATACTCCGTGGACGGCGAAGTGGAGGATCTTAAAATTGCCCAGAGGCTGGGATTTGAACTTCGATTCTGTTGCGTTTGCGTCGAGTAGTAATACGCTGAGGTTGGGATGGTTGAGCGATCGTTGGGCCCCGATCACCTCCTGGCGCGACGCCGGTAGGCGATAGAGATGGGTCCCAGAAACATCGTAAACGCCACGCGAGACCGCGCGCATGATGCCGCGACCAGGGGCCCCGTCCTTTGGTTCCAGATCGTACGGGACAGACCCGATGCCGAGGAATGCCATTTGCGGCTGAACCGGGCGCCGGAGGGTTCTGAGGTAATACAGGACCGTACTAGAGGGCGCGTAGCTGACCGTGTGAGACCGGAGAACGTATTTGCCGTCGGGACCGCGCAACGTCTCTATGGGCAGCCTCCATAGGGTACCGTCCGGCACAATCGTCAATCGGGCGGTTCGCGGCAATTGCCGAACAGGGCCGAGCAGCACGTCGTACAATTCCCTCGCGTCTGTATTGTCACGCTTCTCTGCCTCGACCTGATTAAGGTAATGGTCCGTTGCTTCCTCGATTGCCTTTTGACCCGCCGGAAGCGATACGATGACTGCGCGCTTCTGATCAATGACCAAGCAAAATGAAGTCGGGTCGGCTAGGACATATTCCAGTAAGACCTCATCGGGAAGTAGAACGGTTCGCAGCTTCGCGAGGTCAACAGGGTGGGCCTGAAGGGTCGCGCCTTGCATCGCATTTATCGGCGGGGCCTGCGCGCCCATCAACTGTTCAGCCACCAACAGTTTATCCAGGAGCGCTCCTCGTTGGACCCGATCAGAAGTATCCATCAGAGTGCGTTGGAGGTTATTGAATTTGGCTCTGGCGGCCTTTTCGCCCTCCGAAAGCTCGCCCTCCCGCGGTCGGGGCCGCCTAAGCGGATCGGCGATGGAGCGCCCGCGTGCCGTTTCGACTATTCTGAAAGCATCGACTGTGTGACCCGACTTGGCGGCCAAACCGAAATTGCCCTTGTAGGTATCGCTCATAGTCGCGATGAGCGAACTCTTCACCTGCTCGCTCGGACTGTTCGCGAGGAGGCTCTCAGTAACGTCCGCAGCTTGGTCATAGAATTCCTGAGCCTTTGCAAAGTCCCGTTCTTTGGCTTTTAGATCAGCAAGCATGGCCAGGTGGAGCGGCAGGTGATATTTGTCCGCGACCTCGCGCATGGCGTTCATCGCCTCAGTTTCGCACCGCTCCGCGTCAACGAATTGCCCTTCATCACGATAAATTCTTGCGGCTTCGTACATGCTCCAGGCAATTGAGTGAATGAATCCACTCGCCCGACTCAGCCTGCCCGCCTCTTCAAAGTACTGAGTCGCCATGTGCGGACGTCCTGCTGCTGCTTCAACCTTCCCCAGCGCGACTAAAACTTGGGTCTGTTCTAACGGCATGTTCAACCGGCGGGTTCTGTCCAATGTTTGTGCCAGAACCGCACGCGCATCATCCACCCTGCCCAGGAGTGCAAGCGCCCGCCCCTTGCAGCCATACGCAAGGAAGGGGAACCCAATGTCCTTGACCACTCCCGCAATGTGCAGAGCCGCGTTGCAATATTCCAGTGCTTCACCGGCGCGGCCCATTTCGGCAAACCCATTGCCAACCGCTGATCCGTAGAGCACTAGTGTAGGTAGATCACCTCTTGCGGTAGCTGAAGTGAACGCGGAGGTGAGCAGTTCTCTTGCTTTTTGGTCATTGCCACCCGTGATGAAGTCTATGATGGCCAGTTCCGCTTGCGCTCTCGCCTGCCATGGCTTGTCACCTAATCCTTGTGCCAGAGTGAGAGCCTCCTGCCAGGCTTGGGCCGCTGCATCGGGATGATCGTCTCGTAAAATGTCGCCTTGGGTCGCCAGGCAGCGAATCCTCAACCAGGGATCGCTTGCTGCGATAGGGTCGTTCAGGATATGGGTCAATTCTGCTGAAGTCTGTGGGATGGAATCTCCGCCTATGTTGGCCCGGCGCAGCCCACATGTCGCATAGAACTGGTCTCGCTTGTCACCCTTCTGGATTGCAATTTGCTCTGCACGGGCGTAAAGCTCTCCCGCCCGCTGCCAATTCGAGAGCCAGGCGAAGTGGTCGGCTTGGGCAAGCAACTGCCTGGGCTCTTTTGGTTGAGAAACCGCAGGACGCAGAACCTTGATGAGCGTGAGGGAAGCCACGAGCCCCAGTATGAGAAACACTAGGCTCACCCTGGTTGCCAGCCCAGTTGAGCGGGTCAAGTATGAAGACATTTCACGGTTCATGACGGCACTACGTATGCAGAGGGAAAGCCGACGACAGTACAGGAACGAGCGCATGGGCAAGGTGTCGGGCTGCTCTCGTGCTGGCTAGGTAGGCGCGTACCGTCAGCAGAGGGGAGCCCAACATCACACGAAGAGCCATGCCGTTGTTGACGCTACCGTCCGGGTTCAGTGCGCGGTTGAAATCGGGGAGTTTGCGATCAAGCGAATCCGAGACGACGCGGACGACTATTGCGGGGACGCCGAATTTGTGCGCTGCTGAGAGCACCTCGTAGGTTTCCATATCTACAACCTGTGCCCCCGTTCCAGCGAGCCCGAGTTTGTCATCCTTGGTACACGCTACGCGCGGAGATGTTATGCCCAAAACCGATCTGCACGCCACATTCTGAGCATTCAAAAGCGCAGTGACTTGTCCAGAGAGATCGAAAGCGCAAGGACAGGTGGGGCCACCATTCATCGCCGAGAGGCAGCTTGAGTACACAACAATGGCCGATTCGGTAAGCGAAGCCATCAGGCTTCCGCAGAAACCAATTACGATTGCGACATCGGGTTTCTCGCCATGCTGGTCACCCAGCGGTCCCGCCTCGCGACCCTGAGAGAGTATTTGAGCAGCACGGTCCGCAGCTTGCTTGGGTCCCATTCCGGTGATGAAGAATTCGAGCTGATTCGCTCCTACTGTGATTGGGCCGGCATGGGACCCAGAGTCCCAGCGTGGCACTCCGAGGAGCCGCGCGAGTGGATCTGCTTCCGTTTTCGCAGCCGCTAAGACGAAAATCCTGCTCATAGATTCTGAGTATGCGCCCTGAATGACTCAAAAGACCAATATAGGGGGAGAGTTACCGTAATGTCAATAAAGAGAACCTACTGCCTGCACATCCCCGGACGCTACGGCGGCATATCATCGTGTCACCATGCCTAAGAACGATCTTACGCCAAATGCCGGACAACAAATGTCCATGGCGCCGTGGGGCTACTCTCGCCGCGTCTCCAAGTGACCACCATTTGATGTCCCCCACGCGCTGGAGAAAGCGGGAAACGAATTCCGTTCCAAGCGGGCGGAAGCTCATCCGCCTGCGGTCGCGTCCTGAGCCCTTTTATGCACTAAAAGCAGGCGGAAGAAGCCCCAGGCCAGGCGCGTCCTCAACGGAGCATGCGGTCCCGAAATATCCCTGCCAACTCTGGGCCGGCGGTGTGGAGTTTCATCGTCCAGCGTGCTGACGAATCCTACCCTCTGCGCCGCTCTCCAGAAAAGCAAGCAGAGGCTTGGGCATCCGACCGCTTTCAAGATCGTCGAGGGCGTCGAGCAGGACCCGCCCGACGATCCCGAGGCTCCCGGCGCTGCACTTTCCCACGGTGTCGAAGGGCGTGTGCCAGAAAATGTTGAACGGGCCGTAATTGAGCGAAATTAACTCAACGGCGGGAATCCCAGCCCGAACAAAAGGCATATGATCATCCTCCACGGAAAGCGGCCGTTCCAGAAAATACCGCCCGTAACCGAGGTCCTGGGCATCACGAAAAATGAGATCGGTGAGCTGAGAATCCGAGTGGCTCTCACGGTGGATGTGAAGGTTCCTGTCCCCAATCATATCCACGTTGAACATGGCGCGAATCTGCTTCACCTGGTCCGCGCTGAGCGACTGGGCAAAGTGGCGGCTCCCGTACAAGCCATCCGAGGCGGACCAGTCTTTCAGTGCCTCTTGGCCATCAAATAAGACAATCCAGTACGTAAAGCGATTTCTCCGCTGAGCGAGCACGTGGGCCATTTCAATGAGGAAAGCTGTGCTGGACGCGCCGTCATTGGCTCCGACGAAACGCATCTTCATCCTCTTGGTGTCGTAATGCCCGCCAAGAATGACCATCTCCGGCCGAGCGCCGGGAATTTTAGCCATGACGTTGGTCATCTCGATTTCGCCCACTGGTGTTGAGACCTTGAAACCGTCGAACTCGACGTTGTGGGCATCCACGCCAGCGCCAAGCAGCGAAAGGTGGATCAAGAGATAGGTCCAATCGTGCGCGTCTGAACCTGGTGGCCTCGGTCCGAGGGCCGCGAACCTCTCCAAATCCTCAAAAGCGCGTTGTTCATTGAACGGGCTGGGGGGGAGCTTTGCGTCTGCGGTCGAGTTCGCACTTTCTGTCCATACTAAAACCCCACCCATAGTCATCAGGCAGAGCAACGCGAGTACCCCCAGAATCAAAGTCATTCCGAAGCGGCGAGATCGCCCACTCGACCAAGGCCTGTTCCTTGGCGGCTTCGCGACGCGGCCATTTAGAGGATTACTGAACATATGATTGAGCTTCTCCAATGGTTTCTTGTTGATCCAGTGTGAGGGCAGGGCTGACGGTGCGGGATGCTTTTGCCAGGTCGTCTCATCCGGTGAGGAGCGTGTCGCCGCGGCGACAAAACAGACGCCCGCCATGCCGCCAGCGCAGGCAGTCCCCATCTCGCCGTGCCCGCGAGAAGAAGGAGCACCAGAAAAGGGGTGTGAGTAGGTAAATCTATGGTCGTGAGGAAAGAGTTGGGGGGGCCTACTTCGGGGGCATCTGAAAGGGGTTAAGCGCTATCCTACCTTACGTCGAGATCCCTCTCGTAGCGAATCCGCATCCACTCCAGGTCAACCCTGGGATCGGCTTTCTCTGCACTTTGGAGGGCTTCAGCCTTGTCAGCGGCTGGCCCTTCCCAGACAAGCCACTCGTGGGTTCCCGGCCGGTCTTGGGCAGCTTGGCCTGACACGGCTTCGATATTGCCGCTCACCAGCGCAATGACTTTCCAGTTGACCATGTGATTGTCAATGTTCCTTCCGGGGTATTTTAACAGAGGCGGGAACGGTGGCCGGTACCGCTCAAATTAACCTTACCCTCGAAGGGGCGTCCTTTATAATGCGTCGCTAGCCGCTGCTGCTCTCCAGCCTTGCGGCTTTTCCACGGCACTGTGGTTTTGGCGTAGTGCCCCGTGAAAACTCGGATTATCTTGCGAGCCATCGCGCATAAGCGCGGATATCAATCATGGGGACGGTCGCGGTACTCTGGAGTTTCGCAATCAGCTCGAGCAAGAAAGCTGTCGCCGGCTTGCCTTGCGGCGTGATCGTGTGGCAGTCCTTCGCATTGCAGCTGAACGTGCCATGAGCCGCCACACACCCAAGATCGAGACGGCCATCCGGTTCGCCACCGCGTAGCGCCTCGGTCAATGGCTGACCCAATGGGGGATTCCAATCGCTTTCGAAGGTCAATAGTCCGCCGAGAATATGCGGTAACGGCTTGGGTGGGAAGGTGCCGCCCGCGTGTGGGATTGGAAGACTCGTGCGATAAAGGCGGCGAACACTTGCAACCTTCTTCTGCGCGTACCCGACTTCCCCGGCGTTGATGCTCTGCTTAGCTTCAAACGCGGCATAAACGCTTTCCGCCGGGATGACGATCTGGCCTTGATAGTGGAAGATGAAGGGGGAATATTGCTGATCGAATACGACGACATCGATCTGCTCGCTGAAAGAGCCGTTGCTGTCAACCACGTGTGCCTTCTCCGTATGGTAACGCCGAGGCAGGTAAGTCCGAAGCATCTCTAGCCAGACATTTTCGCTAGCGTCCCCCTTCGTACCTGGATGCCCGAACGTCTTGCGTGCGGTCGCTAAGCGGTTCTCGATGTCGTCATGAAGCCCGGCGAGGAGTTGCGGGAGAGACCACATAATTGTATGCACCTCAGTTATGACAAAGGAAAGTAATCGCCAAGGACTTCGCGCCAGATTTGGAGAGCTTCACCCTGTCGGCCACTCTGCTCGGCGCGATCTGCCAACGCTGCCTTACGCTGTGCCCCGCGGAGAGCTTTCTTGGCTTCCGCAACGAGTTCTGGTGTCATCTGATCAGAGACGGGTGGGCCAAGCCCGGCGGGGTCTGCCCAAACTCGGCCGATGTTGGCTTCCATCGCTGCGAACAGGTTCCGTATTTCATTCGCGTAAGTTGAGAACGGCGCTTCTGCAAGCTCTTCCGCCATGACTTCAATGAGAAAGGATGGTTTGACCGGTTTGCCGTTCGCCCGGTTCCAGCCTTTCGCCATCTTTACAAGTGGCACCCAGCGCTGGTCAAGTTCCTCGTTCTTAGCTGTCGCCTGTTCCTTGTGCTTCGCAGGGTTTGTTCTAATCCACCTACCTGTGACCTTGTCGGGTATCTCGTATTCTTCGCTCCCGCATTCGAAGGAAGGCACGGCATCGATGCTCAGCACCTTGCCCTCATGTTCGTCGGGGTAATAGTTCTTTTCGAATTCTACAGTAACGGACCGCCGGCAAATCTCGACTTGATCCTTCTCGGTATACTCCTTCCGCAGGCATCGCTCGAATGCCTGTAGCGTCTCGATAGGAGGTTTATTGCGCCGTCCTCTTTCCTTCTCGCCGAGTACGAAAAGCACGTCAACATCCTTCAGTGGCTTTGTCTTGGTGTGGCGTGCGTACGAGCCGGAGAGGAAGTCCGTCGTGACGGTGAAGCCGCTGCGAATGCAGTCCCGGACGTCGGCTTGGCGTCTGGCCGCATCATTCCGTTCTGTTGAGCTTAATTCCAGTCGTCTCCGAAACTTATCAAAAGCTTCCGTCGCTGTCAGCATCAGCACTACCTCCAGTATGTCGCCCCCGCCGTGATATGGCCTGTCGCAATGACGGTCCCCGCTTGACGCGCGGCGAGCTGTCCCGTCGAAAGGAATGGGCAGATCGTGAAGCCGGAGACCTTGGGGGCTCCAGGGTCCGTGCACAGCAGAATCCGATATGCGCAGTCGGTTGTCGGGCACGCAGATTTGGCAATCAATTGCCGCAAGTAGGCTTTGTCCAGCCACATGTCATCATCGACTCCCGACCCAATATAGCGGATGGGAAACTCCCATCGCGCCGAGACGGCCGATGCCCAAGGCTTGTAAAACTCGACCACGACGTTGTTCAAATGGCGTGAATGGAGCCATGTCCGGATGCCCCGCTCGATTGTCTCCCAATCCTGCATGAGACTGTGAGGACTGAGCCCGTTTTCGCGAATGACCTCGCGAAGTGTATTGCGGAGGTTGTCGCTGAGAAATACAATGCTGTGCGCTTGGGTATAAAGGTACGTGTAGGTTCCCATATTCGCTTATCCTCTCAAGTTCCAGTCCACAACAACGCCGCTGCTTTTGGTGGGCACAGTGTCTTCCTCTGCACGATCGGCTTCGACCGCATCAAAGACCTTGATGCGGGGAGAGGTCTGCGCCAGCGATGACTTCACCCATTCAATATTCTCAGCGTCGCAGGGCACGTGCATCCTCCAATCGCCTGCCGTGGGATTCCACGTCAGAGGGTCTACTTTGCCGCCTTCTTCAATGGCCTTCATCCCGTACCGACAGTAAATGCGTAGTTGCGGCCCGACGCCCTCTATCATGATGGCGCGGCTAGAAGGGTGCTCGTCTGTGATAATCGATGCTAGAACACCGGATGCGCTCCGAAGTTGCTGGACGTCCCGCGATCCAGGCCCGGTGACAAGGGCAACAATCTGCTGCCAGGTTTCACCTGCCGTTTGGCAAGGTATCGAATTTAAATCCCGCCGTATTCTCATTGCGTCATCTCCTTCTGCATTTTGAGGGCTTGTCGAAAGGCGGATTCAATCCGGCTTCTTGTCAGCCGATTGGGATCTTTTGCAGTCTCGATGTCTGATCCGATGGCCACGAAGATTTCCTTGCGGATGCGCCTCCCATCAAGGCCGTCGGCTACCTTTGCCAGTCGATCTGCATCGTCCTCTAAGGCACTCACGCTTTTCCAGACTGCGGCGATAGCCTTCAGCGTATCCAAGATGATTTCGCAACGTGCCGCGTCATTCGGCAGGCCGATCTCCTCAATGTGGTCCGCACGGGAGATCATGGCTTTGTCCAGCGCCTTGGGGAAGTTGGTGGTGGCGATCAGGAGCACGTTCCGGTGGTCGCGCGTCAGACGGTCCATCCCCGCCAGCGCAGCATCTGTTGCCCTGTGAACATCAATAGGATTGGCTTCGAGGCTGAGTTGATAGCGGGAGACCGCAATGGTTTCTACTTCGTCGAGCAGTACCAACGCCGGACCGTCCATAGCAAGCTCAGGAATAGTCTGTTCGAATAACTTTGCCACTGCCTGCTGGCTGCGGCCCAGTGCCGAGCTCGTGAGTGCGTGCGGATTAACCTCCACAAAGGTGCTCTTCACGCCCGGAAGCTGCTTCGCGATTTGGTTTGCAAGCCCCCGCCCGAGCGTTGTCTTCCCCGTTCCCGGCGCGCCTGTTAGCAGGATCAAACCATGCAATGGCGCCACTTCAAAAGGCAGCTTCCGCCGGATGGTGAACGACAGAAGGGACTGCGCCAGCAAGCGCTCGTGCACGCCTTCAGCCAGCTTAATGGATGTCCAAGCCGTCGCCAATTCTTCGTTCGGTAGCTGGCATCGGTGGGCGATGCCATCGAGATTGCTCATAGCCTTCATTATTCGTACCTTTTGTTGACGGATCGCTATCCCGGCGGTCGACTTCTACTGGAATACAGGTAATGCGTCCCCAACAAATCCGATTAAATCATACTCATTATGAAGAGGCAACGGATTTTACGTATGCATTGTTTTTATGGCTGCGATCATTTTAATTTCGCTTTACAAATCTAGTTCGGTTATGCTTACGTAGTTGGCAGTTAAGTGGGAAAAATCGAATACGGGAGGAAATCGAATGGAGAACTTCGGAGAGCGCCTCCGTCGCCTTCGAGGAGATCGTTCACAAAAAGAAGTTGCTCAGGGGATGGGCATACCCCAAACGACCCTTTCAACTCTCGAAAATCAGCAGAGCGTGCCCCGCGGAGAGGTTCTGGCACGCCTGACCGAGTACTTCAAAGTGCCGATTACGTACTTTTATCGTTCTCACACCGAACCCCTTCGGTCCACTGAGTCAGCAAAGCAATTCTTGGAGTCGATTCGTACGGAACCTTTCAGCGGCAAGCCTACTGTCGCAACGCACACGGAATCCGGTGAAGACTTCGATGAAGACACGAAGAGATTAATCGCCGAAAAGATCCACCAAAAACGTGCAGAAACTCAACGTAAGCACTAATACAACTGAGCTCTCTCGAGAGGAAATTGTCGAGACCTTGTTGGTGGAAACCGGCACGGCCGGACGGTTACCCACGAACGAAGGAAAGCTACTCGGTTATCTCCATCTGGAACAGTTGAGCTTCGACTTTGCTCAAGACGTAGACTTCTTGGCGAGAGCTCCGAACGTGCCTGCAAAGTTGCGGGCTGCTCTGAGTTTGAATGACAGGACAATTGTGACCCATTCCGGGCTTGATTCGAAGCGGTCCCGGTTCAGTATTCTCCATGAGGTAGGTCACTTTGTCTTGCCCGAACATCGCGAGAGAATCTTTGCTGATACGGACGAAACGCTGAATTGGCGGACGAGAGTCCAGCAGGAAAGGGAAGCAAACGAAGTGGCGGCTGAATTGATTTTCCAAGGTAACCGGTTCACAGACGAGGCCCTTGATTACCCCTTATCCTGCAAAACTGTCCTCAATATTGCCCCAAAGTATGCGGCATCCTATGAGTCTGGGATGCGCCGATACGTGGAACGACACGTCCTTCCGTGTGCGGTAATCGTCTACAACAAAGCATTGGCAAGCCCGGAAGGAAGTGACCCCGCTGACGAGAAGTACCGGATTCACTATACAATAGCCTCCCCAGCCTTCCGCAAATCCTATTTCTCTGCGGTCGAGTGTAGTGAGGGATTCTCGAGCGGTTCCGAGATTCATAAGGTTCATGGACCTTGGAACATTGGAAACGTGGTTGAATCCGAACTGGTGGTCGCACACGGGAACAAAGAGCAGTGGCGGTTCGATACCGAGTTGTTCACAAACGGCTACAAAATCTTCCAGCTTGTGCTTCGACCTTCCAAATTGCCGTCACCCTGAAGTTTTGGCGGGTGGCGCATTCGTCGATTCTATCGTACGCGAAATACCGGGCAAGCATGGCCAGCGGGTAGCGATGCAGTGCCCTCGTGGCCATGCGCTTTCCCTTCAATGATGGAACCAAAGCAAGCGTGGCGCGAATCTGATTTGTGGTCTGCAGCCTTCATTTCCGCCAGCGCTCGCTCGTTCGGTTCACTCTTGCCTCTGCACCAGATCGCGCGTAAATTGACCGCGTGTCAAGGTTCAAGCGTCCCTTCCGTTATGACCGAGACATCTTCGTGACCGTGGCTTGCGCTGCGCTTATCCTAGCGACACCGCAAGAGGGCTTTGCTCTGGGGTCGCGAACGCCATGAGATCATGGTTGAGGTGGCTGAGCATTCCCTCCTGGCCCGGTGGCGTCTGAATGGTCCGTTCATTTTGTCCGGATCATAAACCAGCTAAACTTTGGTCTGATAATGAAGTATTCTTAGGTACGCTTTTGCCTTGGGCCAGAGAGCACACACGATCGATGAGAGACCCAGGCGACGTCCTGGCCATCGAAGAGTTAGCCGTCTGCCTGAAAACCCGAAGTCGACGCTTTACAAACTCGTCCGGGAAGGCAAGATCCCTGCCAGAATTTCGGCTGGGTTGGTGTTTCCGTTGACGGAACCATTGATTGTTGGCTGGAGGAATCGCGGGCCAGCGAGCCGGACCCGGGAGGAGATAAGTAATGGCGGAGCCACTCGCCGATAAAGTCATTCAGAAAATCGACCAGGCGGCTGAGCTGTACCACCGCCTAATTATGCTCGTGGCCACTGCTGGCACGGGAAAGACCACTGCGCTCCAAGATGTTCACGAACGCACGGGCGCACCGCTGGTGAACATCAACCTTGAGCTCTCGCGCCGCATGCTCGAGCTCACCGAACGTCAGCGGGCGCTGCAGTTGCCGCGCTTACTCTCCGAGATCGTGAATGCGTATCCGGCTGACGCAATACTGCTGGACAACATTGAAGTGCTGTTCGACGTCTCGCTCAAGCAGGACCCACTACGGCTCTTGCAGGGGCTCTCACGCAACAAGACTCTGGTCGCGGCTTGGAGCGGGTTCATCGACGGCGAGCACATGGTCTACGCGACGCCAGGGCACTCAGAATACAGACGATATCCATTGCGAGATTTCCTGGTAGTCAACCAGGAGGCGGCGGCATGAAGAAACGCAATAAACCCGCTTGGGGGCAGACGCGATGAAATACAAAGACCTGATTCAGTTCGAACCCATCGAATCCGTGGTTCAACTGCGAAGTGCCGACGAGTCGGCTGGCGCCCGGAGACTGGTCCGGACCTACGTCATCTCTTCGGAGATGGCCGATAAGTTAATCAACATCGTCGTGCCGCAACTTCAGTTTGACAAGCCCGGGGACAACAAAGGACTTTTGGTTGTCGGTAACTACGGTACAGGCAAGTCGCACCTCATGTCCGTGATTTCCGCACTGGCAGAGAACGGCGAGCTTTCGTCCGATTTGAATGACAGCAAAGTCGCTCAGGCAGCGGGCAAGATCGGGGGCCGGTTCAGGGTGGTCAGGACGGAAATCGGCGCGACAACTATGTCCCTGCGCGACATTCTTGTGGCCGAGTTGGAGGAGCATCTAGCGGCTATGGGAGTGTCCTATTCTTTCCCATCCGCCGCGAAAGTGGCGAACCACAAGCGAGCCTTCGAGGAGATGATGGCCGCATTTCACCAGAAATACCCTGACCATGGCCTGCTCCTAGTCGTGGACGAGATGCTCGACTACCTCCGGACGCGTAAAGACCAGGAGCTGATCCTCGACCTCAACTTCTTGCGCGAGATTGGCGAGGTCTGCAAAGACCTGCGGCTCCGCTTTATTGCCGGAGTCCAAGAAGCCATATTTGACAGCCCCCGCTTTTCCTTTGTGTCCGATAGTATCCGCCGGGTGAAGGACCGCTTCGAGCAAATTCTTATTGTCCGCAATGACGTCAAGTTTGTCGTGGCGGAACGCTTGTTGAGGAAGACCGTTGAGCAGCAGGCTAAAATCCGCGAATCTCTGATGCCCTTCGCCAAGTTCTACGGTCACATGAACGAGCGTATGGACGAGTTCGTACGCCTCTTCCCGGTGCATCCCGATTATATCGATACCTTCGAGCAGGTCACTGCCGTGGAAAAGCGCGAGGTGCTCAAGTCACTGTCCATCGCCATGAAAAAGCTCCTCGGCCAGGACGTCCCGGGCGACCGGCCCGGCCTGATCGCCTACGACAGCTACTGGGCGACCCTACGCGAAAACCCTTCATTCCGGGCGGTGCCGGACATCAAGGCGGTCATCGATTGTAGCCAGGTGCTCGAATCCCGGATTCAGCAAGCCTTCACGCGCCCGGCATACAGGCCTATGGCGCTCCAACTGATCCATGCTCTGTCCGTCCACCGGCTCACCACTGGCGATATTTATGCTCCCCTTGGCGCCACTGCCGAGGAACTGCGCGACCGCCTATGCCTTTTTCAGCCCGGCATCGAGGAACTGGGCGGAGACCCAGCCGACGACCTACTCTCTCAGGTGGAGACCGTGCTGAGGGAAATCCACAAGACACTAAGCGGGCAATTCATCTCCTCCAATCCGGACAACCGCCAGTATTACTTGGATCTTAAGAAGACGGATGATTTTGACGCCTTGATCGAAAAGCGGGCCGAGAGCCTCGATTCCTCTCAGCTCGACCGCTACTACTACGAAGCGCTGAAGCGGGTCATGGAGTGCACAGACCAGACCTACGTCACAGGCTACAAGATCTGGCAGCACGAGCTAGAATGGCTAGAGCGCAAGGCCGCGCGCCAGGGATACCTCTTCTTCGGAGCACCCAATGAGCGCTCCACGGCTGTTCCGGCTCGGGATTTCTATCTGTATTTTATTCAGCCTTTTGACGCACCGCACTTCAAGGATGAGAAGAAACCCGACGAGCTTTTCCTTTGCCTATCGGCGCCGGATGAGGAGTTCCGCACAGCGCTTCGAAATTACGCTGCGGCCCTTGATCTTGCATCTACTTCCTCTGGGCACGCCAAGTCCACTTATGAATCGAAGGCGAATGGCCAGAACGGCTTCTTGCAAAAGTTGGTGCAGTGGCTCCAGAAGAATATGGCAACCGCCTTTAAGGTTACGTATCAGGGACGCACCAAGTTTCTGACCGAGTGGGCCAAGAGTAGGCCCATTCGTGAGCTGTCTGGTAGCGGCTCCCACGAGCGCATCAATTTCCGTGACTTGGTTAATACTACTGCGGGGATTTGCCTTGGTTCCCATTTCCAGGACCAGGCTCCTGAATACCCGATCTTTTCAGTGCTTATCACGGGTGCGAGTCGGCCCCAAGCTGCCCAGGACACACTGCGGGCCATTGCCGGGCAGAACCGCACGAAGCAGGCTACCGCGGTGCTGGACGCGCTGGAGCTACTCGACGGGGAGCGGCTCGATCCTTACCGATCCAAGTACGCCAAATACATCCTCGAAATCACCAAGAAGAAGGGTCACGGTCAGGTGGTCAACCGCTCCGAGATGATCCAGGACGCTCTTGGCGTGGAGTACCTCGCCCCACAATCGCTCCGGCTCGAACCCGAGTGGGTCGTTGTGCTCCTGGCCGCACTGGTCTATGCCGGCGAGGTGGTGCTCTCCATCCCGGGTAAGAAGTTCGATGCCACTGATCTCCCACAACTGGCCGGGACCGGCGTCGATGAGCTGGCGCAGTTCAAGCACATAGAACAGCCAAAGGACTGGAACTTGCCGGCGCTCAAGGCGTTATTCGAGCTGCTCGGCATCCCGCCGGGCATGGCGCAGCTAGTGACCCAAGGCAACGAAGAGCCCGTTCAGCAACTGCAAAAGGCAATTATCGAAGTCGTGGAAAGGCTGGTTCTGATTCAGCAGAGCCTTCAGACTGGCATATCCTTCTGGGGCCGCAGTCTAATTACAGAAGACGAAGCCCAGAAGCTACGCAGCCGGGTGGACGGCACGAAGACCTTCCTCGAATCTTTGGAGGTCTATTCATCACCTGGAAAGCTTAAGAATCTCCGGTACGGCGCCATGGAAGTAACAGGCCACAATGAAGGGCTGCGGATGTTGAAGGAGTTTGAGTCTCTTCAGGAACTCGTGGCCGACCTCGGTAGCACAGCTTCGTATCTTTCGACGGCCGAGGCTGTCCTGCCCACCGGGCATGAGTGGATCGACAAGATGAAAATGGCACGCGACGCGGTCCTCGGGCAGATTAGCGACCCGGCCAAGCGTGCTGCGGCACCCTTTCGTCAGCAGACCCAGCGCCAGCTTGGGGATCTCAAGAGGGCCTACCTGCAAGTGTACCTCGCCATGCACACAAAGGCCCGTCTGGGGGTGAACGAGGACAAGCGCAAGGCCAAACTCACCAGTGATGATCGGCTCAAGACTCTACAGAAGCTTTCTACCATCGACCTCATGCCCCGTCAGCAACTGACCGACTTCCAGAACCGCCTGGCGGGCTTGAAGAGCTGTTTCGCGCTCACCGAGCAGGAGCTAGACGCCTCGCCCATATGTCCGCGCTGCAATTTCAAGCCTGCTGCCGAGCTGCTGACGGCCCCCGCGACAACTATGCTGAACAGCCTGGACAGCGAGCTCGATAATCTCGGCGAGAACTGGGTCCAGACGTTACTGGCCAACCTCGATGACCCGACCACCAAGGGAAACCTGGGCCTACTCATGCCCGAGCCACGCAAACTGGTGAACGCCTTCATCAAGAGGCGGAACCTGCCAGAGGATCTGGGTCAAGACTTCATCCATGCTTTAAAGGAGGTCCTGTCCGGTCTCACAAAGGTGACGGTCAAGGTTGAAGACCTGCGGGCAGCATTGCTATCTGGTGGTTCACCGGCGGCTCCGGCGGAAATGAAGAAACGGTTCGAGGAATATATGGACGGACTCACCAAGGGCAAGGAGCCCGGCAAGGTGCGCATCGTCTTGGAATAGAAAACACTTATGGCTAAGAGAACGTCACGGCGCTCGCCGTCAGAACAACTTTTCCGCGACCCTACGGGCCAGCCGCACATGTTTGAGAAATCGCTGGAGGAACAATTGGAAGAAAAGCGCACTCAGCAGGTGGAATGTCTCGGCATGACGTTCGCAAACGATGAGGAACGGCGAAAATACTTTCTGGGGAAACTGCGAGAATATCTGAGAGACCCAGAGTTCCGCAAGATCGAGGGGTTCCCCATCGGTTCGGACGAGGATATTCTGGCACTATCCGATCCGCCGTACTACACCGCCTGCCCGAACCCGTTCATCGAAGATTTCATCCAGCAATATGGAAAGGTGTATGACCCGGCGACTGACAAATATCGAAGGGAGCCATTTGCGGCGGACGTGAGTGAGGGGAAAAACGACCCAATTTACAACGCCCACTCCTACCACACCAAGGTTCCGCACAAAGCAATCATGCGCTACATCCTTCACTACACCGAGCCGGGGGATGTTATTTGTGACGGATTCTGCGGAACCGGGATGACTGGCGTCGCTGCCCAAATGTGTGGTGATACTGCTCAAGTTGCTAGTCTCGGATACCGCGTCGAGCCTGATGGTAGCATCCAGGACGCCGAGAAGGAAACTCTCTCACGATGCGGAGCGAGAACTGCGATTCTCAATGACCTGTCACCGGCAGCAACTTTGATCGCAGCCGGTTATACGCTTACATGCCATCCGAATGAATTCGCGAAACTTGCTCAGGAACTCCTTGATCAGTTCAACAAGGAAAACGGCTGGATGTACGAAACGAATGATGTCGAGACGGGAGACAAGTGTCCGATTGATTTCACTGGATGGTCCGAGATCTTTTCATGTCCACATTGTTCGGGTGAACTGGAGTTCTGGGACTTGGCATATAACGAATCATCTGGCGAGATTGAGGAAGAACTCGCTTGTCCTCACTGTAAAGCAGAAATCTCTAAGCGCGACTTAATCAGACGAACAACTAACTACTACGACAACGCAATTCAAGCCACGCGGTCTCGCCAAGTCCTGCGACCAGTTGAGATTCACTATCAGTACCGAGGCGTCAAGAAAACGAAAAAGCCCGATGCCTATGACCTGGCGGTCCTCGAACGTGTCCAAAAGTTAGTTGACGAGAGCGAATATCCAACCGAACTGATGATGTTTGTTCCAGAAGGCAAAGAGTGGGGTGATCTATATCGTGGTTATCATAAGGGGATGAGTCGGGTCCACGACTTCCATCTTCCCCGCCAACTAGTCGCTTTCTCACGCCTCTGGAAGATGGGGAACATTCTGCCGACGGAAGAATTGATTCGTCTCTGGCGATTCATCTTGCAGAGTGTGGTCGTGAGCTTCACTCGTAGAAATAGGTTCCTGAGGAACGCATATTCCCAAGTGAATCGAGCATTGAGCGGTACTCTCTATATCGGGTCAACTGTCAGCGAACCAAGCCCGACATATGTCTTGTCGGGTAAGGTTAAGAGGTTTAACGGTGCAATCCCAAAAAGTTCTCACCCCGCACTGGTAACGACGCAGTCCCTTACCTCTGTACTGATTCCGGATTGCTCAGTTGATTACGTGTTTATCGACCCACCCTTCGGCGACAACTTGCCCTACGCCGAGCTGAACTTCTTGTGGGAAGCGTGGCTCCACGTATTCACAAACGCGGGCCAGGATGCGGTTGTCAGTGGAACACAACGGAAAGATCTGGCCGTTTACACAAACATGATGACGTCCTGCTTGAATCGGGTCTATCGCATACTCAAGCCGGGCCGGTGGGTTACTGTGGAATTCCACAACTCCAAGAACGCCGTGTGGACTGCGATACAGGAAGCCTTGGGGCGGGCCGGTTTCATCATCGCTGACGTTAGCTTGCTCGACAAAGGAATGAAAACTAAAAAGCAGATGCATGCCAAGGCGGTCGATAAAGATCTTGTAATCTCGGCCTACAAACCCAACGGCGGCCTCGAAAAGCGGTTCGAGCTTGAAGCGGGAACAGAGGAAGGCGTTTGGGACTTCATGCGGACGCACTTGCGCCAACTCCCAGTCGTCATCAAAAAGGAGGGACAGATTCAAGTTGCCGCCGAGAGGCAGAAGGTACTGCTATTTGACCGCATGGTCGCCTTCCACGTTCAACGCGGAGTGACTGTACCTCTTTCCGCGGGTGAATTCTACCAAGGATTGGCGCAGCGACTATCGGAGCGTGACGGCATGTACTTCCTGATGGATCAGGTGGCTGAATATGAGCGCAAGCGGATGGCTTCTCGCGAGGTATTGCAGCTCGATCTGTTCGTTACTGATGAAGCCTCCGCCATTCAGTGGCTAACACAGCAGCTCAACAAGAAACCACAAACCTTCAAGGAGATCCAGCCTCAATTCATGCGGGAAACCCAGGGTGGATGGCAAAAGTACGAGAAGCCGCTCGAGCTTTTAGAACTCCTTGAACAGAACTTCTTGCGGTGCGATGGCGATGGTGAAGTGCCCAGTCAGATCCACAGCTATCTTTCCACAAATTTCAAGGACCTGCGAAATCTGGCGAAAGATGCTTTGGAACTTCGTATCAAGGCGAAGGATCGCTGGTATGTACCTGATCCCAAAAAGGCCGGTGACCTTGAGAAGCTTCGTGAGCGCACCCTTTTACGCGAATTTGACGACTACCACGCCTCCAAGCAACAACGCCTGAAGGTGTTCCGGCTGGAAGCTATCCGGTACGGGTTTAAGAGAGCCTGGCAGGGACGCGACTACACGACAATTATCGCCGTGGCCCGTAAGATTCCGGAGGATGTCCTCCAGGAGGACCCGAAACTCCTCATGTGGTATGACCAGGCTCTTACCCGTAAGGGAGGCGAATAATGCTTCAAGAGGCGCAGAAGTTCCTCGATCTAGATATGGTGGGGCAAACGATCCTCGACGAAGGGGATCGTAGTCTTTTCCAGGAGGCAGTTCAGTGCTACCAGATTGGATCACACCGGGCTGCTGTCATATTGACCTGGTGCGCCACTGCAGACTGCCTTAGGCGTCGTTTGAATGACCTTGCCAATGAAGGTGATGCGCCCGCCCAGCAAGCTCAAACGGCACTGGAAGATGTTAAAGGTCAAGCATGTTATGAAGAGAATCTGATTGCGTTCGCCCGCAGGTGCGAACTGATCGACGACATTGACGAACGGGCTCTTCGCTTTGCTCGCGATACCCGCTCGCAATGTGCCCACCCAACGGGCGTGATTCCGTCCGCCGAAGCAGTTCGCCATATATTCCACATTTGCATTCAAAGTGTGTTGAGCCAAAGAGGCTATCGCGGGATGACATTTATACGAGACGTGGTCACTGTTCAATTTGATGATCGACACTTTCTTCCTAACGACAGCAAGGCTGAAGACCATTGCCTTGCCATCCTAGAGAAGGTGCCTAAACGATCTTGGCCACAGTTTGCTTGTATTGCGGCCAAAGAAAGACCCGGGCCGCTCTCTGAGATATGGAAACAGAGGGCGCTTGTCTTCTTTCGCGTCATGCTTTCCGCTGCTGATGGTCTTACGGCCCAGCACATCGCCGCGGGTTTTCAGGGCTTCGAGGCGAAAGAGCCTGATTTCTTCGCGACCCTTGTGGGTATAGACCCTAGAGTGACTAACTTTTGGGATGCACAGAAGCGAGCTCAGGCAAGAGCACGCTTGATCGCGGCATCGGCTGCGAGGATTACCGCGGAACAGGTTCACTCTTGGGCAGTCATTTGTAGTGCCGACGGGTTGGAGGATGGTGACAAAGAAATGCTTCGCCAGAGATTGGGCAGCATTTCCAGACATTTGATTGCAGAGGAAGATTTTCTCCATAAAAAGCGGGACGACCTGCTGAACCTGGTTCAAGACATGTTGTTGAACGAAGTGACCTCGGGCCAGGCAGTTGTGGCAATCAACAACCTTCTGCGCACTCGATTGTTTGATGAAAAGTCGGATGCAATGCAGGTGATTGTGGAGACCATCGTTGAGCGGTTCGCAAGAGATACGCACTATAGACAATTGATAGAGCAGGTAAGGGCCTGGACAGGGCGCATGCTGGTGACACTGTTGGAGATGAGCGAGCTGTTCCTCAGCCAATGCAGCGATGACAATCCCGAAGATGTCCTGTTCGTCATTGACGCCGCGCGGGCGTTAGCGCGTCTATCCCCAGTTGAGGTGCCGGAAACGTTCTCGAAAGTTGTTAACCGCGTATTGCGAAAGGAACTGTTCCCTGAATGGGCAGATAGTGAATCTGCCGTTGGCAACGCCTTTTTGCGACAACTGGCTCTCCTCCTGCAGCAGGAACAGACCTCATTCCCAGATATCGACCACATTCTGGTCACGACGGCTCTGGCCGATTTGGATGGAAAAGAAGAGATGGTCGATGAACCCGATGAAGTGGACCGTGACGCTAGTGAGGAAGGGCAACTTGGCGGTGCCGACGAGAATCCCCCGCAGATGTAGAGGAAGGATCGCTGTCCCGCATCTGTTGGACACGATCTCCGACACGTGAGCTCATGAACATCGCTGAAACCGGAAACTGGTATTACAGCCCTGACCATGGCCAACTCTGTCAGGTCATTGAAGCTCAGATCTTGTGGGGCGAGACGACCTGCCGGGTGTGGCTGCCTGGGCGCGACTCCGTGGCCCGCATTCCTGCTTCCAGGCTCAGGCCATTGGACGATGCTGGCACCGGCTCGCCGGACGATATCGCTTACGTCACCGCTGCTGCACGGGTAGCTGACGCATTGACCCAGGACGTCCTGCTCGCGCCCATCGAATCCTCAGTCATCCCACTGCCACACCAGATCCGGGCCCTATCCCGAGCCATTGCCAATGATCGGGTGCGTTACTTGCTGGCGGACGAGGTCGGCTTGGGCAAGACGATTGAGGCCGGTCTTATCATGCGTGAGCTCAAGCTTAGGGGACTGGTCAGGCGAACGCTGGTGATCGCCCCGAAGGGCATCGCTACTCAGTGGGTCAGCGAGATGCGCTTCCACTTCGGAGAGACTTTCCAGCTCGTGCTCCCTGAGGACCTGAAGACGTTGAAAAGGATATCCCCAGTGTTGGGCAATGGGAACGATGAAGCGGGTAATCAGAGCTCGGAATTACTGCCTGCTAACGCCTGGCAGATGTTCCCCCAAGTAGTCGTGCCTATGGATTCTGTAAAGCCCCTGGACAAACGCCGTGGTTGGACCACCGCCCAGATGGGAGAATACAACCGGGAACGGTTCGAAGACCTGATTTCCGCGGGCTGGGATCTAGTCATCGTGGATGAGGCCCACCGTCTCGGGGGGAGTACCGGCCAGGTCGCGCGCTTCAAGCTGGGCCAAGGGCTGTCCGAAGCCGCGCCATACTTGCTGCTGCTTTCGGCCACCCCCCATCAGGGCAAGACTGATGCCTTCCATCGGTTGGTTTCCCTGATTGACGCTCGGAAGTTCCCCGACATCGGCAGCATGACGCGAGAACGGGTCCAACCGCACGTCATTCGGACCGAAAAGCGTCGAGCGATCGATGCCGAAGGGAAACCGCTATTCAAACCCCGGCGCACGCAGCTTACTCCGGTCTCATGGGAAGAGCGTCACCGTGGTCAGCGGGGTTTGTACGAGGCAGTCACAGAATACGTCCGCGAGGGTTACAACCAAGCCCTACGGGAGAAGCGAAGCTACATCGGCTTCCTGATGATCCTGATGCAAAGGCTGGTGGTGTCTAGCACAAGCGCCGTCCGCACAACACTTGAAAAACGACTCGAAGCTCTCGCAGCACCTCAGGAGCAGATGACTCTGTTCCCGTTTTATTCCGAGGAGGAGTGGGCGGACCTGGACGGCCAGGAACAGATGGAAATGCTCCTGCGCACCCGGCTCAAGGCTCTTAAGAATGAGCGTGCGGAGGTGAAACTCCTCTTGGAAGCTGCAGCCCGCTGTGAGCAGATCGGGCCCGATGCGAAGGCAGAATCGCTGCTCGATTGGCTCTACCGCCTCCAGGCCGAGGAAGGCGACCCAGACCTCAAAGTGCTTCTGTTTACGGAGTTTGTCCCCACTCAGGAAATGTTGCGTCGATTTCTCAGCGAGCGCGGGTTTTCGGTGGTTTGCCTCAACGGTTCCATGGACATAGACGAGCGCAAGCGGGTTCAGGAGGCGTTTGCCCGCGAATCTCGTATACTTGTTTCCACGGATGCTGGTGGGGAGGGCCTGAACCTTCAGTTCTGTCACGTGGTGATCAACTACGACATTCCCTGGAACCCGATGCGGCTCGAGCAGAGGATCGGCAGGGTGGATCGTATCGGTCAAACTCACACAGTCCGTGCAATCAACTTAGTTTTGGAGAACTCCGTCGAGCACCGGGTCCGGGAGGTGCTGGAACACAAACTCGCCGTCATCTTCGAGGAGTTCGGGATCGACAAGACCGGGGACGTCCTCGATTCGGCCCAAGCTGGTCGGATGTTCGATGAGATGTACGTGGAGGCAATCCTCAATCCCGAGAAGGTGGAGGACTCCGTTGATGGCGTGGTCGCCCGCCTGCAGGAGCAAGTTAGGGAATCGCGGTCCACTACATCGGTGCTCGGAGCGACTGAGGATCTGGAGCCAGGCGAAGCCCAGCGGCTCTTGACCCACCCTTTGCCGCATTGGGTTCAGCGCATGACCGTGAGTTACCTGAGAGCGCATGGGGGACAGGCTGAGTGGAAGGGCCAGAGCTGGAACCTCACATGGCCCGATGGGGAAACCTTCTCGGACGTGGTCTTCACGGCCAAGGAGGCTGAGAAGCTTCCAGCCGCACGACACCTCACCCTGGAAGAGCCGAAGGTCCGCGGCTTGGCCACGCGGCTTCCCCGCTTCGCAATGGGTCAGCCGGTTCCCGTCGTTTCCGTCCCAGGCACGATTGAAGAAGTCCGAGGAATCTGGTCCCTTTGGCGGATCGCCATAGCAACTATGGATTGGAACCGTCGGAGAATCATGCCTCTCTTCATGGCTGATAACGGAAAGGTCTACACGCCAACGGCAAGACACGTGTGGGATCAGCTTCTCGTGGCAAACCCGGGGGTCTGTTCGATGCTCGATGCGAATGATTCACAGACAGTCTTTGCGCAGATGCAGAAGGCAGCCGAGGAACACGGAAAGATAGTCTACGAGGCGCTCGCACAGGAGCACCTAACCCGCATCGCGCGGGAACGGGAAAAGTCCGAATATGCCTTCGCGGCGCGCCGCAGGACCATCGAGCGGGTTCGACTTCCGCAGGTCCGCAACCATCGCCTGGATATCCTCGCACGAGAGGAACGGACCTTCCAGGAACAGCTCGATCAGAGAGCCCAAGCTTATCCCGAGATGGTACCTCTCCTCGTGATTCGTGTGGAGGGCAGCGGTCATGAGTAGCTGGCGCGACCAAATCCTGAAGGAATTCACGCCGAATGTCGCTCGGCTCACCCTGGTGGCTGACCCGGACGGGCTTTTGCTCGAAGAAGGGATACTTGAGGGCATCAGGGAGCGGAGATTCGAACTCATTCCCTTCGAAGACCACGTCGCTTTCCGCTACGCCTACGAATCGAAGTTTCGCTCCCGGTGGGACCGGGGTGAACAGACGGACCTTGTGGTTGTCTTGCGTTCCCAGGCAAGCGATTTGGGCTCCTTGCCCTTTGACCTCTTGCATGTTGGCCGCAAACTCTCCTTCAACCTCGGCGACATCTTTCCGAGCCTAAGCTACCCAGTTATAACTGTCCTAGACCGCGGTGACCTGGATGCCCTTTATGATGCCCAGGGAAGGCATGCACCTGGTCAGTTGGGTGACAATGCCACCAAGGAATTTGTCCTCCGACACGTCTTTGAAATCGCTCCGGAGCTGATCAAGCAACCTTCGGACCTGCTACGGGTTCTCCTCCGGCGCCATTACAGTGGTCAGCGAATTCCTGCTATGCTCGAGGAACGCCTCGTGCAACTGCTGCGCCAAAGCAACGCCTTTAATGACTGGCCGCTTGAGACTCTCATACAGGACCGGGAAGCATTCTTCGCGTTTCTTCAAGAGCGCTGGCCAATCTTCCTCAATCACATGGCTGCGAAAGCGGATCATAATGCTCAGGAAGATACGCCACCGTCCGACCTGACAATCGAAGGCCCCATCCGCCTGCCTTTCGACCACCATGACATTCGGGTCTACATTGACAATCTGTTTCTTGAGGGTTTGCTCCAGCCCGTGCCACACGAAAATGCCGATACCCTTTCCAAGGCATGGGTAAACTTTGGCGTTCGAAGCTCCCCATCTGAGGACCGATCCCGCCACCTGGCCAAGCTCATCGAGAATCTCGAAGCATCCATTCCGGCCGAAGACGCTAGGCACGGGGATTGGTTCCACTTCGCCCGTGGATGGGCGGAGATCGTTTTTTTGTCGAACGAGCAGGACACAATCTTTTCCGAAACGATAAGCGATAGCATCAAGAGTCTGCAAGCCCAGGTTGATGCCGGGTTCACCGAGTGGCTCTTAAAACGATATGCCGGGCTCGTCAACCTCCCGCCCGTGCCTCCTGTCATGCTCCACCACCTTCCGCGGTTTCTAGCTCGCCAGTTGAGGGAGGACCGCAGTGCCAAGATCGCTCTGCTCGTGGTGGACGGCCTTTCGCTGGACCAATGGCTTGTCGTCCGTGAAGTGCTGGCCTCGCGTCAGCCCGGCTTCCGATTCCGGGAGCAAGTGGTGTTCGCCTGGATTCCTTCGATCACGTCCGTTTCGCGCCAGGCAGCCTTTGCCGGCAAACCTCCCATCTTCTTCCCCGACAGCATCCACACCACTGACAAGGAGCCGATGCTGTGGACGCAGTTCTGGGGAGACCAGGGACTCGCGCCAAACGAGGTCGTGTATGCAAAGGGATTAGGTGACGGCAATCTGGAGAACATAGCGGAAGCGCTATTTCACCCCAAAGCAAGAGTCGCCGGGCTGGTCGTCGACAAGGTCGACAAAATCATGCACGGGATGGAGCTGGGCACGGCGGGCATGCACAACCAGGTGCGCCAGTGGGCTCAGCAACCCTATATGAACGCGCTGCTCAATCTGGTCCTGGACCGGGGATTCCATCTCTTCCTGACCTCTGACCACGGCAATATCGAAGCAGAAGGTATTGGCCGTCCTACCGAGGGGGCCGTCGCAGACCTGCGCGGTGAACGCGTTCGCATCTACCCCGACGCTGTCCTTCGCCGTAGGGTGAAAGAGCATTTTCCCGCAGCGCTGGAATGGGAGCCCATGGGCCTCCCAGCTACCTATCTGGCCCTCCTTGCTCCCGGCAGGTATGCGTTCGTCCAGAAAGGAGAACGTATCGTGAGCCATGGCGGAGCTTCCGTAGAGGAACTCATCGTCCCCCTGATCCAGATCGAAAGGCAGAGCAGATGACCCATCGAACCAACCAGATCGGATTCAGTCAGCGGATACGTTTGGAATGGCTTGAACGGACCGCCAACCTTGTCCTGGCGGGAAATGACAAAGTTGCTGTCAATGGTACCTTGCAAGAATTACTGAAGGAGACAGTCTCCGTTGGGGGCCAAGCGAAACGTGGCAATCGCGAGAAAATCATCACCATACTTATGAAGGTCTGGCTAACCGTTCCGGCTGAGCTTGAGTCGCTTCGACTGAGTGGCCTCGAACTGCTCAAGCAGGTTCAACGTCGCGACGATATGGCCGTCCATTGGGGGATGGTCATGGCCGTCTACCCGTTTTGGTCGGGTGTGGCCACCCAGGTCGGTCGCCTCCTGCGACTCCAAGGCTCCGCGGGCGCTGCCCACGTCCAGCGTCGTGTTCGCGAACAGTATGGCGAGAGGGAGACGGTCTCCAGAGCAGCCCGTCGCGTGTTGCGCTCATTCGTGGATTGGGGAGTTCTCAGCGAATCAGGTACAAAGGGAATCTACAATGCGGGGCCGCCCGTGGCTGTTGATGACCCCCGACTGATTTCGTGGCTTGCCGAAGCCTCCCTGCACACCCGATATAACGGAGCGGGCCCGTTGAAGGACGTGATTGAGAGCCCTAGCCTCTTCCCGTTTCGTCTCAAGCCAATCCGCGTCGAAAGGCTCGTGGCGGGGTCTGCCAACATCGACGTCCTTCGGCACGGCTTGGACGAAGAATTGGTGGTATTGCGGAAGCGACCCACGAAGGGGGAAAAGCCCCGACCCTTGCCCATCCCACCAGTTTGATCCTGCATGGATTTCGCGCTGGTACCTTGGTATTAATGAGTGGTACGAATTGGCGTGAGTCCAAACCTGATCTGGTTTAGTATTTGCGACTCTCGAAAGCGTGGTGGAGTCTATGGCTTGCGCCACCCCGCCACATATCTTCGGAAAACGCTGCTCATGACATGACACCGCTTCCCGGACGTTGTTAGAATTCCGGCGCCACTGTTATTTAGCAGCCGCGTCCCGGTCGCTCATAACCGCACGGCCGCGAACGACAGAAAGGATGTCGTCCGCCAACTCCCAAACCAGTGGCGAGTGGCAGATAAATATGATCTGATGAAATCCCCCAAGATCCATGGCTCGACGCAGCATCCGCACATACTCTTTGGCGTTGGTGGCGTCCAGTGCACCCACGGTTTCGTCCCGGAAAAGAGTTTCGAACCGAATGCCCTCACCTTGTCGCATGTTATAGATGGCGATGCCCAAGTTGACGGCTTCGTTGACCAGAACGAACTGCCCGCCCGAAAGTTCATCCACAAGGTACGTGCGGTCCAGATTCTTGTTACGGACCTCGACATCAAAATCGTCTACCACTCCCTTGCCGTCCGCCTTGGGCCGCTGTGTCCTGAATCGGATTTCGAACTTGTTGTCGAAGCACCCCTCCAGCAAAGAGTTCACCAACATCGAGACTTGTGGTCCGGCAGCCTGGATCTCGCAAAGCTGAATCTCGTCCGGGCCGAAGACCTTTGCGAGATAGCTGTAGTCTTCCTGTTCACCTCTCGCCGCGCCGAGTTCGGCCTCGACTTGGGCCAGTCGGGTCCTTGCCGCATCCATCTGTTCCCGGCGCTGTTTAATTTGTGCTTGGCGGGCAATAAGGCTATCGCGTTCACGGCGGCTCGAGACAATTAGGCGGTCCGCGTTTTCAATCTCCCGCCGTGAACCATGCATCTTAGCGTCGAGGTCAGAGAATGCAGAGAGGGCTGATTCCTTCCTCGATAGTTCCTCGCCAACTTCCGTACGGGCCCGAGCCAAGCGCTCCAAAGCCTTGTGCCGTTCGTCACGCCGCGCCTCGACGGCGCGCAATTCCTCGTAACCCTGTCGCTCCTGATCAACTTTCCTGCGGTCCCGCTCGCAGCCTTCGAGTGTCCGGGTGAGCTCGAACGAGGGCATGGCAATCTGAACCAGCGAGCCGCGCTGGACATCAACTTCAATTGAGAGTGTGGCAACCTCTCCCTCTAGTGTCGGAATCTTCTTGCAGGCTTCGACAGCGCGCCGAATCTTCGGACAGGACGCGTAGGGGCCCTCGCCCCGGCAAGGCACTATGGCGAGCTCTTCATGCTCCACCCGCAAACGCTCAAGCTCTGTCACGCTGCTCCTCAATTCGGCATCCAGAGTTTGGACCGTGCGCTCGGTATCACGATTGGATGTCTCCAGCCCCTGAATCTCCCGGATTTGCCGATGGAGTTCTTCGATGCGAGTAGCAAGTGTGGCGCCTCGTTCCGTCAAATCGGCGAGGTCCTTCTTTCCCGTCAGAAGGCTCTCATCCCTTCCGATCTGACGTTTCGTTTCCGCGATCTCAGCATCGGTCTTGCGCAGCCCCTGTCTCAGGTTTTCGACCTCGGCCAGGAGCGGCTTCCGACTGGCCTCTGCTGACTGAAGCTCCAGCAGCCGTTGTTGTGCCACGCGCTTCTCGGCTTCCAGGGTCTCAAGACGGGATGACACCTCCGCAAGCCGGGCCTCAATTTCCGTGGGTTCTTCAACCCCGGCCTCCACCAGCTCCTTCAGGCCTTTCGCCTGGCCATCCAGGCCAAGCGTGGTCCTGGCCACTTCGTCGCCTTTGTGTTTGGCCGCGGCCGCAATCAGTCTTAGCCGGTCCAGCCCAAGCAGTTCTCGGATGAACAGCTCTTTCCGGTCGCTCCGGTCCAGAGATAGAAAGTTCCCCGTGCGCTTCTGGCTGGAAAAGATGCTACTGAGAAAGAAGTCGGGCGTGCCAGCGCATTTGCGGATAAGGTCCTCAAAGGGCTCCTTTTTGCCGTTGGTCAGCGATTTCCCCTCCCCGTTGAACAGATAGCTCTCCATTTGTCGCGACTTGGGATCGATCTTGAGAAGCGACCGGTAGCGGGCGCCATTGACGCTGAACGTCAGGTCGATTTCGGGCTCGGGGTGGGTGGCGAAGTCATAAAGCGAACGCTTCTGGCCGGGCAACTGCCGGAACAGAGCCGCGAAAACTGATCCGATCAGCGTGGATTTGCCGGCCCCGTTCTCGCCCACAATGGCGATCAGCCCCTCACCCAGGCTATCGAAGTCGACGCAGATTTCATTGGGGAATGCCTCAGTGATTCCCCGGAGCCGAAGGTATTGCAGGCGCATGGTGTGTCCTTCCAGGGGGTAGTCAGGATTGGTATAAAAAGGATGGGGTGTTCAGCTTTCTTAACCGAAGAGAACTGCCTTCTCCACTTCCGCCAGCTTGGTAAGCGACCGCTCCTGGCGGTCGACGGGCGGGACGCCTTTCATCTTCCAGTAGGCACGAAGCTTTTCTTCGGCCGAGTGCGCGGCAGCGATAGGAGCAGGCTCTGCCGGAAGCTCCGCATCGTGCTCGATCTTCACTTTCAGTTCGGTAGGATTGGCAGCCAGCAATTTCTCCTTGAGATTGTCCTGCTGCTCGCGGCTGAGCACGTGATCAGGTCCATTACGGACCGTCACCACAACTTTCACCCGAGAGTCTTTCAAGGTGAGTGGATCCAAGTTGTCGGGTAGCCGCAGCTCGCCATTCTCGTAGACGGCGTGAAACTCGACCATCCGGCGGGTGGGCGACACCCTGAATTCAATATCCAGGTCCGACAGGTCCGGGCGGAGATCGGGAGCGTGTAGTGTCACTAGGTTGTAGCCTTTGTCTTCGACTTCGCTGTAATCGCAGCGGGAGAGCGACCCGGCATACCAGATGCGTGGGGCGAGTTCTTGACGGAGGTGAATGTGGCTGAGCCCGACATACTGGGCCTTCAAGCTACGTAGCGGATCAAGGGGATACTCCGCACATCGCCCGACTAGTGGCTGACCGCTGCTCACCCTGGCGCCAGCCACCCCGAAATGCCCAAAGAACAGCTTGTAGCATCCAGGCCGCTGCTCGAAGCGCCGGTTGAACTCATCGAGTTGCCAGGCGAAGGTACCGTTCAGATTCTGCTCGTCGCCAATCATTTCAGCTTTCCGGGGATACGGGAAGACCGCGACAGCAGCGTCACCCAGCTCAATGAACTCCGGCTCGGTGCAAAGGTATATGGGGTGGGCGGCCTTGGCGCGTGCCA
>Ga0116131_1000354_pt1 | contig 42364 bp, 40 predicted proteins | sample June2015DPH_17_1_FD_89734 | JGI IMG/M metagenome (GOLD analysis project Ga0116131, IMG submission 89734) | Peatland microbial communities from SPRUCE experiment site at the Marcell Experimental Forest, Minnesota, USA - June2015DPH_17_100 | ecosystem: Environmental > Terrestrial > Soil > Wetlands...
ACTCCGATCTCGATTTCGCGGTCGAATCTCCCGGGTCGACGTAGTGCTGGGTCGATTGCGTTCGGCCGGTTGGTTGCACCGATTACTATTACGTTGCCGCGAGCTCCCATTCCATCCATCAATGACAGGAGTTGTGCGACGACTCGACGTTCTACTTCGCCCGTTACTTCTTCACGTTTTGGTGCAATCGCGTCCATTTCGTCAATGAAGATTATGCTAGGCGATGTTTCCTGTGCTTTTTGGAATATCTCCCGTAATCTCGCTTCTGATTCCCCATAGAACTTTGACATTATCTCGGGTCCAGAGATCACGTGGAAGTTTGCGTCAGACTCGTTAGCCAGAGCTTTTGCGAGAAGTGTCTTTCCGCAACCTGGAGGCCCATACAGAAATACTCCTCTAGGTGGCTCGATACCAAGACGCTGGAAGAGTTCCGGATGTCTGAGAGGCAGTTCTACCATCTCACGAATTCTTTGCATCTCTTCGTGTAGACCGCCTATGTCTTCGTATGTTACTATCGGGATCCCTTTCTTCTCGGGCGTCGGCTCGCTTAATACTTGGACTTGGGATGTCTCTGTAATCTTCACTGGGCCACGCGGACGTGTTCTCGTAACTATCAACGGAACGGTGCTTCCGAAGATCGAAAGAAGGGTCATGTCTCCTTCAATAACCGACATGTCCATGAATCGTCTTTTCACGAAACTCACAAACTCCTCGTCCACACTCAGGCGTACGTCTGTTGGCGCGAACACGACCCCTTGGGCGTCTTTCACGTCTGCCTTTCTAACGTTGACGTACTCATTTAGAGCAACACCGGCATTCCTTCGAATAAGGCCGTCCATCCTTACACTTTCTTGTCCCTGATCTTCAACGTACGCGGGCCATGCAGCAGCTACAGTCATCTTTTTCCCATGAATTTCAACAGAATCTCCCGCAGTGATTCCGAGCTTCTGCATCGTGTCGTTGTCAATGCGGACTTTGCCGTGCCCAACATCTCGCTGCTTGGCGTCAGCAACTCTCAAAGAAATTTCTCTACTACTCATTCTCTCATTCTCTCAGAATACATTAAGATTCGTGCCGATCAGGCCGAATCTCCAGTCTCGTTTCCCGACCTTCTCTGCCACAGGAAAGGGGAACACAGCATTGTAGAAGTCAAAACTGGGAAAGCCAGGTATCGGATGAATACCCTTAACGAGGATGCGGAATGGCTCTCTTTCGACATGCAGAATGTCTCCCCTTCTTATGTGTCAGTGTTAAGAATGTTCAGTGCTTTCTTAAGCCCATTGTATCTGTTTCGAACAGTGACCTCGGTTACGTTCGCAACTTCAGCTATTTCCTTCTGTGTCTTCCTTTCTCCTTCCAAGACGCATGCAACGTAGAGCGATGCAGCCGCAAGCCCCATCGGCTCTTTGCCCGTGACTATTCCTTTCTTCTTCGCTTCATTTATGATTCGTATTGCTCTCTGTTGAGTTAGCGTAGAAATCTCTACTCTTGTAGCGATCTTCGAGATGCATTTCACCGGATCCACAACGGGCATGCGCAAGTCGAGCTCTCTTACAAGCAATCTGTAGCATCTTGCGACGTCCTTTTTACGAATCCTGCTTGCAGCCGAGACATCCTTCAGAGTCCTTGCAGTTTCAGACATCCTGCAAGCGGCATATAACGAGGCTGCTGTTATTGCCGCTATGGATCGTCCTCGCACGAGCGCGTTGTTGAGAGCCTTACGATAAACTATTGCGGCACGTTCTTTGATTGAGGCTGGAATGTGAAGCATATCTGTCAAGCGGTCAAGTTCCGCCATAGCTCGAGCCAAATTCTGATCAGTTGACGAATGGACCCTGGTCCTGATCTGCCATTTCCTTAAGCGGAGCATCTCTAACCTTGTGGCAAGTGGAAGTTGGCGACCGTAAGCATCTTGATTCACACGACCAATAACAGTGGAGAGGCCTTTATCGTGAACGGAGAAGGACATCGGCATACCAACGCGACCACGTTCATCTCTTTCCTCCTTGGTGAAGGCGCGCCACTCAGGTCCTTGGTTCAACGCGTGCTCGCTCAGTACAAGGCCACAATCATGGCAAATTATCTCCCCTAGATCATAATCTTCAACGAGGTTTGCGCTATCGCACTCTGGACAATTCGTGACTTTCCCTATCTTTCCGGTTGTCCAACTAGCATCCTTTTTTTTCATCAACCGACACTATGCTTTACGCTCGAGCCATCTCTTCAGTAGAACGCGCCTCCTTCTACCTCAAAACCCGTCCGGCCCGACCAGAGCTATCCACCCTAATGTGTCAGTGATAAGGATGTTCAGAGTACACGACACATATTGGTTCGTCTGATCTGATGCTACGTACAATTCGCAACTTTTGCTCTTATTGTTGCAGGTCCCTCTCTGTCAGCTACTCGCTACATCGTCAACGAGTTTCTTTGAAAGTGGCGGATCCGCAATTTTCACGTCTTTATCGATTTCAATGCCTCGTTTCGAACTGCTTGTAGCTCCCCTGGAGACGAGTCTGCCTCTACGACCCCATGTCGGGGCAAAATTCTACCTATTGGGTTGGTTTGACTTTCTGCCCAGATGATGTTGTACTAATGAAGCTTAGAGGCTTCATTTTGTGGCGCAGAATCTCCTGCTATGTTACACAATTCTTGGTGATCCTAGGCGGATTCGTTTCCACATTCCTTGAAACGAGTCCCGCTTTGAATAGCTGTTTAAGTCACCAAATCATTCCCGCATGAACCTAGACGCTCATTTTGTCGGTGTCCATTTTCGGGGGGCGCCATTAGTGTGGTGCTATTCGTATACTCTCACAATTCAGATTGTGAAATACTTGTAGGCAGTTCTTACAGAACATAACTTCGCAAGCTTCACATCTGCCCCAGTTGGGGACAGGCCTATCGACCAAATCTCTGCCACATTCTCCGCAGTTACTTTGTGCGCCTGCTTTGTTCGCCATGAGGTGTTCACACCCCATGTTACAGACCGAGCTACTTAACGCATTGCCATGTCCATGACCAAGCGATTCCAAGTTTTTCCGTGCTCACAAAGTTCAAGATCGGATAGACATAGAGCTCTTTCCAACTTACGAATCCCCTACAGCATGGACACTGCAAAACAAGTCACCTTGACGAGAAAAGAACGGGAAACGAGCGGAGACGTGGCGAAAACGTGGAGCGTACTCAAGTTGAACAGCGGGCGACGTGTTAGTTGGCAGAAGTGGATGAAGAGAGAGGGCACTAAGAAGCCATGCGATGCGGATAGAACTACGGGCGGTCGGAAGTGTTAAACCTGCAATAGCGACATTAGATCTACACGTGATTTCTGTGCCGAAAGCGAAGAAGAAACCAAAGAAGAAAAAGTAACGAAAGAACCAAGCATTTCCGTTACGGCAACGAGGAAGTTGAAGTAGGTAAGTTAGAGCCCCGCGAAGCTCTTCAACTGAAACCCTGCTGCCCCTAGGAACCTGCCTATGTTTTTTAGGCGATGAGTGCCGCATTCGCGGGTGCGGTGCCCTCGAGTATAGCATATCCCTGCTCGGAAAGCTTTCTTTGCACCGTTTTCACCTCACTTTGCTGTGATTCTTGCTAGAAGACGCATAACTAAGGAGTCACTAGTTCGCGCTTCTAGCGAAGGTCGAAGCGGAAGAATACGATCAAGAGGATTTTGTTGGAGGCATTGTCTTGGACGGAGGTTCTCGCATATCTGATCTGAAGTATAAGTTGATGACTATTGAGCTGCTCAATCTGGCTAAGAATTACCATACTTACAGGGAGCTCTCACAGATAATCTCCTTGCCGGAAAGCGTTCTAAGCAGGTACGTTAAGGGCCATGTACTGCCAGCGATGGATCGAGCGCTCTACATCAACAAAACCTTGCAGAAGATAATGCGACTTGAAGCGGAAATCCAGCTGAGAATGCGCTTCGATGATTTAGGATACTTCGACAACACGAGGCTAATATCTGATACGCTCCTCCTCGAACGTGCGGTTCAACATGCAGTGAACAGATTCGCAGGGACACGGATTACGAAAATACTTTCACCCGCCGTGGACGGAATTCCGCTCGCCGTTCTCCTCGCGCATATGCTAGGCGTGAAGCTCGTTATAGCAAAGAAAACCAGAGAGGTAGGTGTTCGAGAGTTCTTTGAGGAGGTCTATGTTCCCGGCAAGAGTGCGATGGTCATCAGCCTCTACGTTCCCAGAGACGCTTTCAGAAGAGGCGATTGCGTCCTAATCGTAGACGACGTTCTCGACACTGGCGAAACCCAGATGGCCCTAGCTAGAATCGTTCAAAAAGCCAAAGCTGAAGTCATTGGCATATACGCATTGATCGGCCTAAACACGGACTCGAAGATTAAGATGGAGCAGGCTCTACACTGCCCTGTTGAGATCGTCTATCACATAGGCGAGAAACCCCTGCAGAGAGTGTAAGGCCAAGTTTGTCTCTGGGGGGATGCTCAATCCCTCGGAGAAGAGGGTCTGTCCCACGTCGTCAAGCTGTTCCTAGGTCCCGGAAAGATGTACAAGAGTTCCCTCCCTCACCTTTCGTCGCTCCACAGCTGAAGTGCAGGCCTCGGTTGGCCAATTCACGTCCTTAAAATTGAACATGGTTACTGTGCTGGAGTGTATTCGCAGATTTCTGAAGGCTTCTCCATGATGCGGTTGATTGAAAAGGACGAGACAGTCAGTAATTCATGTGCCAGCTTGTGGATTGGCTTCTAGTTCGATTTCATCTAGGAGCGCCTTCTTTTCAATTGCCTGACGCTTTTCCAGAACATGAATATCGAGATCGCCAAACTCGCCTGCAACCAGGAAGACGTGAAACTCCTGATGACGATGCCGGGCGTGGATTACTACTCAGCTATGATAATCAGCAGCGAAATGTTGCGAACCTTATAGGGTTCGAACCAGAAAACCAACTGAATTAGCGGCCCTACTCAAGCGACAATAATGTTACGGAACCCGGCGGGCCCGCCACAAAACACCCTCCAAGCCTTATCTTTGCTCGACGTTGCCAAAACATTGAGAAATGTCTTGGACCTAACTCCAGAAAGAGCGGAAATTGTAGGAGCCATGCTTTGACAAGACTAGATTCGACTTTTTCAAACGTTACGGAAACTGGACTAGGAGCAAAAAGCCGAGATGGATCTTAGAGAAAGGCACGGGCGGTGTGGGCTCTTCAGATAAGCAGAAAGGAGAACATATCAAAGTACCGTAGACTTGTGGGATTCTCGTTGCCACATAAGATAAAGGCACTCGAGGCAATATTGCGCCGTTACTAAGGTCGTGGGTTCAAATCCCACCGGCCCCGCCACGATCTACCCCACTACGTTTTGTCTTTACTCGAGGGTCAAAACAGCAGATTACATGGAGAAGGAAAGTTTACCGAGGCTTGAGGAGGGTGCACCGTTGATGGTGGCCTATAAGGGGTGTTATCTAAGTCAGGTAAGGTTGAGTTCTTTCGCCGTAATCATGCACAATCAAGAGTCTTTTCGAAGTTTTGAGCCCTCAAAATTTTTGCCACTTTTCCAAGTGTGTTTGGGAGTAATACTTTCGACAGGTTGGAAATCATACGATTACTTTTATTCACATACCGTTCATTCACTACTCGTAGTGTGGGTAAATGAGCAAGCGGGATGACCTCGAGGAAATCATGTCCCTCGGGGCGTATCAGAAGAAAATGTCTAGATTCAAGAAGTTAATGAGCTTCCTGCTCTAGCCATCGGGACGCCTTCGAAGACTTCTCCACCCCACTCGCTAAACCCAGCGAACTCTCCTCCTAACTAGTCCGATCGTGAGGAGAACGGCGACAACTATTATCTCGGGGTCCGCAAGTAATTTTGACCTGGCTTGCGGCCTAGGTCGAAGCGTTTCTCGGAATTCCGCCTTACCCTGATCTTTGGAATCGGGGAGTGGCGTTCGCGGGCTTGAACCTTCGGCGTTTGGGAACGAACTTTCCCAGCTTTAGTTAACGATCCGTGAGTTGGTAACTCTTACACCTCCGCTGTTCTGGCACGAAGAGGGCTGCCATCATATTTAGTCTTTTCAGGGGAAGGACAGTGTTAGCGCCAACGCATCGTGGAAAAGGTTCCATGCTCATGGTTGGTTTTGCGAACTGTGGTTGCACCTGTCTGCGACGATTCCGGCAACTCTTATATTCGATCTGGCGAGCGGTTCGATAAGTAAGGTGTAGGCTTGAGTCGTTGTTTTTCCTTTGTCTGTGTGAGCCCCGCGAATTGGACTTGTTCTGAATGCGGCCATGCGTACTGCTTCTTCCACGCTACAACCCATGGACACGAGCAGCGATCTTCGCCTGAACAGGTTGTTGCCATAGCTTCGTAGTTCTCGCGGGTGGGGTTTAGGCTAGGGCGAATTGTTGTTCGAAGAAGTAACGCGTCGCGCCAAGCGTTTGGACCTCTAGCGGCCTAATGTTCACGACTAGTGGAAAGTTAGCAACAACATCGCCAATGATTAGGCAGCGGCGTGGCGGTAGGTCGCGTACAATCATTCTTATCGTGTCCGCATCGACCTTTGCGACCTTTGATACTATTTCCAAATCATGTTCGTTGCTGAAGTTGAAGAGGAAAATGTTGTCAGCTTGGCGGTAAATGCTGGCCTGAATTGTGTCAGGCTGGTTTGTGACGAAAGTAGTGAATAGGCCTAGGTGCCGCATTCGTGTGACCGCGTCATCCCAGTATGTATCCCGTAGGTAGAGGTGTGCTTCTTCGGCAAATAGGAATAGTGCTCGCAGCTTTTGGGTTGATAGGAGGTCCGTGAGCTTACTAATGAGCAGTTCGACGGTCATCCTGCGGAGTGCTGCGTATTGGTTCTTCATGTTAACGATTAGCGCGCAGCCAGTGACATGATTTCTGAAGACATCTTCAAGGTTGAGTGCTGTCCTAGGGTCGTCCGTGAAGATGCCGGAGTCGTCAAGAGTGTTGAACCTCGCTTGAAGGGCGTCTTTAATGCTCTCATGGCAGTCGAAGTTAGCGATCGCCGCACCTAAGCCGGACATTGTGAGTTGATTCTGTTCTTCGAGCTCATGCCAAATGCGAGCGAAGACCCGGGCGGAATTCTCGGGCAATGAGAGCGCGTAGGTTAGCGTCCCGAGTAGAGTGCTCAGGCCGACTTGGCTCAGGCTGAACCTTAGGTTGAGGCCGGGGATGAGTGAGATTATCTTCGGTGATAGGTGCATCTGGCGGCCGTCGGGGGTCTGGCCCAGGTTGACATACTCGCCGTTGACATCGAGGACGACTACTGGGGCGCCTTCTTGCACGAGGCTGGTTACGAGGAGCTTGGTGAGGTGAGATTTCCCCGTTCCTTTCCGGCCGGTGACGATGTTGAGCCGCCCGTCCAGAGCGCTTAGGTCTGAGGATATGTGGTGGAAACGCCGCATGGAACCTAGTTCGAAAGCGTGTTTCGCTGTGAGCGCCTCGGTGAGGAATCTTGGCGGCAGCACTTCGATCTGGGAGTGGTTTCTCGAAGGAAGCCATGAGACATCCCGACTCATTCGGCCTTCTTCAATGGCTCCTCGTATCTTTCCGAGAAGTAACCTCGTATCCTTGAGAACCGTGATTTGGGAGGAGACTTTGAAAGGGTCAACCTCGTCGCCCGTCAGTGACCCTTCGGATATGCCGTCACGGAGAAGGTCTTCGAGAATTCCCGGGATGTTTGCGTATTGAATGTCAATTATCTGGACGATTAGCGAGCGTTCTTTGATTTTGTCGGTGATGAGTAGGTAGTCGCCCTTCTCCACTTCCTCCTCTGGGAAGCAGAGAAGTTGTATGTCGTCGCCTTCTTTGCGGAGGATCTTCAATGCCAAGCCTCCCAAGCGGTACCGAATGGACCGAAAAGCGACCGGCGCAAGGCCAGTTTCGGCAAAAGCTGAACCCCATAACGGGCTGCCGCGAAGGCTTGCATTGCCAAGACATCGCTGGCTGTGAAAGTTGAAAGTATGTGGGCCATCCTGAGGGTTTCCGGGTAGCCTTGGTCAACGATGTCGGTGCCTGCTAGTTCGCGAAATCCTTTCATAGTGTCGGGCATAGAGATTTCCCGGTCCACATCGATTCTAAACGGAAAGCCTGCCCTCGCGAGTTTTCCAACAAAGACACGCCCAAGGAAGCGTACTGGGTACGGGGGAAATTGATCAGTGACCTGTTCGTCAACCTCCAATATGCAGGGGTCGGACTGGTTCTCGAGAAGTTCAGTTAGAGACTGATTGTTGATTCGCAGCTTCGTTTTCTTGGAAATTGCTATTACTGCACTTCCACCTCGCCGGGCGGTTTCGAGAATCCGTTCGAGGTCCTTCGATGGATTGTCAGGCGTCCCGGCTGTAAGCGATCCGTCAAGCAGGATGAAGCCACCGGCAATTGATGAACTAGCGTTGAACTGCAACCACCGTTCGAGAACGTTTCGTATTCGCTTTAGGAGGCTGTCGACGTTTGGTTCACCGGTGAATGGTGGCAACCCCAGTGCTGCGAACTCTTGTGAGGCGGCGAGCTTGTTGTAACCGATCGAGAAGACGAGGGGCCCGTATCTTACGTACCTGTAGCGTTTGTCCTCGAGTATGACGAGGGCGCCCCTTACAGCGCAGAGCGCACCGTCGGCTAATTCACCGAGCTTAATGGTGGAGGTGTCAACCGCAACGACTGGTTTACTGGAAGAGATTGGTTCCAGTGGGACAAGCCGTTCGTCGTCGAATGCACCTAATTCGAGCGTGGTGGCTTCGGCACCGTCGAACTCTGTACCGGTTAGGTCAGGGGAAAGGACGGGGTTTGTGTAGAGTAAGTCGCCCCTTATGCCTTCAATTGATTGTCGGCAAAATTCGACGAAGCGCTCGGGGATTGCTCCGCTGAGTGAGTCCTCCGCGTAGAGAAAATTACTTATCCGCTGTTGTGCATTTGAGGTTGGGTGGGTGCGGCGGTTCATTTCACTCTTGCCCCCTATGCGATGGGATTCCCCCGAATCTCACGCAGCCGCCGCACCACTCCGTTATGGGTAACGGCATAAGCTACCCCGCTAGTGTGAGGTACCTCCTTCCTTGGAAACGCTGGAAAGAGAGCTCTCAAGATCCATCAACCCTTTCAGGGTAATTTGATATCTTCCCCTCTCCGCTCGATCGATGAGTCCGGACTTCTGAAGTTCCACTATGACATTCCTAATCGTCTTGGGCGCTTTGCCTACCCCGGCGGCGATTTCTTCAATGCTAAGCGAATCGGCCTCCCGTTTACCCATCTTACTCGCCAAATGACCCATGAATAGAAGAATCGAAATTGCTCTCTCGGCTGGCAGATCCCTGTTCGCTAACAAGAGCTGGCCGCTGTTGGTCATCTTGGCGAATTCCGAGATTTTGTCCGCCAAACCAGCCAGGTCGGGTACGTAAACCAATTTTCTAGCGAGGTCGTACGCTGGAACTGCTTGGGAAAGGAATTGTAAAATCTGTGGAACAATTTCTTGAACGGAACCATTTCCTTCGTAACGCATGCCGTTTACTTCAATCTGGACTTTGACTTGCATGGTTTCGGTTTGCGTCATGGCTTGTCGTTCCCTATTGTTTCTGTTTCAGTTTGGGAAGGATTTGTGTTCGGAACATATGTAGGCCAAGCGTGGTGGCTCTATACTCCCCTTTTCCCTTCCTTTCGGCTAGGCTTTCGCCGCAAAGCTCACTCAAGCGGCCTGCTACTGTGCCGGCAGTCTTCTTGCTCGAGGCGATCAAATCTGCCGATTGAACGAAATCTTTGTCCGACTTTCCGAGCATCTGCGCGATTCGCGCCTTGGCCAGGTGGAGGAGCATGAGTTCGCGGTCAGCCAATTTGTCAACTGGAACGGTTACGACGACGCCTTCGGGGGTTATTGCGAGAACACCTTCGCAGGCTTTCGCGAGGTCGCTTAGGTCAACAGATAGAGCCAAGTGGGAGGCGAGCTCAAGTTCGGGGATTACTTTGGTTAAGAATGTGAAAACTTCTTTCGCTACTTGCTCCGGTGGACCGGTGGCCTTCTTCTCGAGGGTTCCGTATTTGATGGTGACTTCTAGAGGCAGTCCTATGCTTGTGAGCCTTTGTTGTCCTTCCGACAAATTACTTTCACTTCACATTTACTCCTACACTGTATAAAAGCTTTGAAGTGCAAAATGAACCTGCTAGGTGTTACTCTCATCCAGAATGCGTTTTTGTGCGATGTCGAGCAAGATGATGACAGAAATGAGGGTTCTGCTAGGTGTTACTCGGCTTCGGTTCTGGCAAAATCTGACGTGCTCAGGCTCTTTTTCGAACATTTTAAAGCTAAACTCTGCACATTGTGGGGTTCAGGCTTGGACTATAACGTATTGAAACTGCGAATACTGCGGTTGCTTTCGAAGACGGGCCCAACGGATAGTAGCTCCCTTGCAACCACGATCGCAGAAAGCAAGGAAATCACATTAGATATTCACGCGCTTAGGATGGCGTTGATGCGTTACCACAAGCAAGGGCTGTTGAAGCGTGAAAGAACGGGCGGGACCTTCATTTACGCGCTTACCGAACGGGGAATTCAACGGCTACGTTGGCTTGAACAACAACAGACCACGAAACCGAATTCGAAACTATAAGGGCCTCAAGAACGCTTTTTCAATTGTGGAGGGTCGATTAGGATCACGAGTTGCTCGGAGCTGCAGGCCAGTGCCAAGGAACGGTAACTCTCCGCTCATGGGACCTACGCGCAGATCATCAAGATTTGTTCGCTGAGGGATACTCCCCTCGATATGGTCTGGGCCTGTAGGCCGCTTCGTATGAGGAGGTCGAGGCGTAAAACCAGCTTAGGATTGCTTTCGCCTGGCACTGTTTGGCACCACCCCTTGATGGATGGATCCACGCTCTCGGCTGCGAACGATCGTAGCTCTCTTACGGGTTAGAGGCAATCCGGACCCATGGCGGCGGTAGAAGCCCATTGTCCTATTAGTACTAATAGCATATTTAGTGCTTTTTATACTAAAAGGCATTTCAGGCTTGCGCGGCTGCCGGCCTGAGTTTTGGTAAGACTTCTTGACTTATCCACTGCACGCCGGCGCCTGAGAGTAAGTAGCGTCCTTGCTCTGCAATGAGCTTCCCCTCCTTCCTCAGTTCGCTTACGCGTGCTCGGACCACGTTGTCCTTCACTGCCTTCCAGCTTGTTCCCAGTAATTCGATCAGCTTAGCGTCTTCAAGGGGTGAGGGATTGCTGCTGTAAAGAATCAGGCCGATGGCTTCTTTCGCGGAAATCCGGTCGAACTGAATCGTGAAATGCAATTTCCCTTCCGGCGTTGTTTCAAGAATTCCAGCAAGCTCCTCACCTGGAATAACTGAATCAACAGATTGCTCCGACCCGGCCTGTTGAGAAATAGCCGATAGGGTCGGCTGGGATTTCAGGAGTTCCTCAAACTTAGCTTGAACATATTCAAAGTCCCCCTCCAATTCCACTTCGAAATTGCCGCGCCGAATCTTGAATCTCAGCCTACGTTCTGACACTGGTACCACCTGGTGGTGGAGTGACGGGAATTGGTATAAAAAAGGAGGGCAAAACCACACCTCCCCTGCCACCTCATGAACCAGGCCAAAGTTCACTCAACAAAGCGATAACCCGAATTGATCTGGCAGTACCGACCGCGGCGGTTGTGACTGAAGTAAAGCTGAGTGCTGTCACCGTCTTCTCGCTCCTTCGCCGGAATTGTAATCGGCTTGCTCGTAGGTTACATGACGTGGGTTCCTCGGATATTCGGATGTGTCAGTACCGTGTTAGATAACCACCCTCGCGGATAAGTTAAGGACGAAAATTGAGCGAAGTCAGTAGATATAGCTCACGCAGAAGCGGCGTTTGAAACAGGACCAGGTTTGCAGGTCAGAGTAATAGTAGGATTCCCGCGAGTACTGCTAGAACGGCGCCGATTATGAAGCCTCCACCAATCAGCAGGCTAACGATCGCCGTTGGAAAAATCATGAATGCAGCCATCACCCGTAAATTGAGCAGCATCAAGACGAGAGCCCCTAGCAACACCAACCCTAGCATAACACCAAGAATCACAGCAAGGGATCCAAGGGCTGCGACCCATGGGAGATACCAGCTCCAGACTGAGAAGAACGTTGATGACGCAAGCGCGACGCCGTTGGTGATGATCAAGGCTGCTGCGATGCCGACTAGAATGATAGGCATCCATTGTGATCTGAAGAAGTTGAATGGGAAGAATGGGCCGTACCACCCAGGTCGTGCTCCCGCAGGATATGCGTTCACCATACCAGGGGCCATTTGCGGGGGTGGTATCGTGTGGAAGCAGTTGGGGCATAGGGTGAGTGCACCGTAGGGTTTGCTGCACGACGCGCACGTTCCGCGCCCACAACGACTGCAAACTGCTACAGCCGGCAGGTTAGGATGGTAGAAACAGTTGTACGGGCTCATGGAAACTAGCCTATTACCAGCCTTCTGTACATTCCCCCTCGATTCTTGATTCTTCGAAACAGTTTGGTGTCAATTTTCATACCTCTTAGCGACGAAGAATTCAACCATCTCGAACAGCTTTCCTTGCACACCCGATAACCCAGACTCATGGCTTAGTCTGAACCCTGGACCTATTTTATGACCTTCAAACCCGCCTTGCAGAACAACGAAACGACCTGCGAAGTATGATGAGTAAATGCAACTGGCCAACGGTAACCGTAAATAGTTGCTAAGTAGCGAGCACCGAACCCTTTCAGGTGGTGAGTTGATGGATAAAGCAATTCTTGCTGCGGGAGTTTTCTTGACTTTGGCCGGGCTTACAGGACTAGTTTACGGTGCCGGCATCAACCTTCAAGCAATGATGGTGCGAGGGGCCACGGACTACTCGTTCGTCACGGCATACATTGTCGAATGGGCGATGGTATTGGTTGCTGGCCTGGCATTGTTGGTATCAGGCGCTCGAAGGAAATAGTTGTCGCTGAGCAAGTCATTGACGTGCAAATTGCTGGACACGAATTCAATCGGAAAGGGTTTCCTGAAGGAGAATGTGTTACTTTATCACGTTTGTGACGGGACGTATCCACCCGAACAAAGCCTCCCGCCGGGCGATTGACGGTATTCGTAATGCCTTTCAATACCTGAGGCTTAGAAGCGCTACACGCGGAGTAAGAGTGATCCCACGATGAAGTCACCACTGCCTGACGTCCAGATCCCGGGGAACGTGCCTCTAGCCATGCACTCCTTCTCTGAGTACTTCAAGGGTTTCGCGAAACTTCCAGTCATTCGGGAGATCTTCGGAGAAGAGACCGAGAAGGTTCTTTCTGAGCTGAGGGTGGAATTCTTCAGTTCAAAATTCGGCTACATGGGAGTCAGCGACGAAGACGGCCACCTGATCGTTAGCGCATACTACCTTAGAACTGGCGAGCCCATGAGCAAGTACCTAGATGTAGTTCACGAACTCGTCCACGTTCGACAGTTTAGGGAGGGGAAGGCGCTGTTCGATGAAAACTTCGAATACCATGACCGGCCAACGGAACTTGAAGCTTACAGGCTTGCGGTGAAGGAAGCCCGAAGACTCGGCATGTCGGACAAGGAGATTTTTGAGTACCTGAAGGTTGACTGGCTAGACGAGGAAGAAGTGCGAAAGCTGGCCCGAAACCTTGGAGTCACGCCGCCAAAACGAACCTCCGGCGAACGTGTACGGTGACTAGGTCGCGCCGATAGTTAAGGCTCTATAGCGCGTACTGAAGTATCTGTCTAGCCGACGCGAGAGTCTATAACTTCTTTGTCTTGCTCGGGCAGTTCGTACCATTGGGCCTTCTCTCCCACTCTTGCCCTGATCTTCCAGCGAACTGATTTTGGCTCGTTCTCTATTCGATTCTGGATGTCTTCAAGCCTCTTCTGCACAATGGCCATCGACTCCGTGTCCAGTTCGTACTTGGGCAGCGCGTCGAGTATGTTCTTTATGTTAATCGTGAATGTTTTGTAGATCCCCCAGTCGTTGCCGCAGAGTCGTGCGAGGTATGAACCGTTGATTGTTTCTGGCTTGTCAGAATCGCCAACCTCATGGTCTCTAACCAGCGCCATAACGTCCCTGTACTCTCTTTCAGTAATCTCCACAACCTGCAGTTTCGTCGCGAGAAGATCGGCCAAGGTTATGGTGGGATTATCGATGGTTAACCGATCCTTGAAGTCGAATTTGTGGCACATCTCGAAGGTTTCTAAGAAGATATCTACACGTCTCTCGTTCTCTATATCATTGAAGATCAAGCGCTTGTCCCCTTGGAGAGCGTTGAACCTATCCCGAGGAACATAGCCGAGTTCCGCGAACAGTTTCTTTATGTCACGAGATTGTTTCCGGAGTGCCATGAAGTCTATGTCTACGTATTTTCGTCCGAGGGACCTGTGCGTGGCGCTGGGGCAGTGAAATCGTATAGCCATACCCCCTAACAGCCTAAGCACTATGCCCTTCTGGGCTGCGGCGTCTACAACCCGCTGCGACTCCTGAACTATGTCGGCGAGCGGCGTAGACTATTCACCCGTTTGCCACGATAAGTGGCTCCGAATATATACGATTCCAATGAAAATCATGCCCACTCTAGGTGGGTTTCAGCCGCACAAATGATCTATGATTGGTGCGATCTTCTCTTTCAGTTCTTGAATCAGTTCAGGGTCGTCACGATAGTATTGGTCGCGAATACCCAAGACCCTTATTTTGCTTGAATCGCACTTGAAGTGAGCCGTGACATAGTAAGCGTGGACCGCCTCCATTGCAAGAATCAAGTCAGCCCAGTCAACTAGCTCCTGCGTAAGAAGAGTTCCTCCCGACACAGGGTTGATGCCAGCAGACTTCGTCTCCAAGCTACCTCCCCAATTCTGGAAGAGGCTCTCAGCTGTTGGACTCCGTTGAAGGTTCGCGGTACAAATGAACAGGACGTTACGTTTCAAGTGAGCACCCATGTATGTGGGTGGTGTGTTGCGCTTATGCATATGCTTACACACCGGGTGTCCGTGGGCTCTTTTTGTTCAAGCTGACTCAGCAATCTTGATGACCTCCATGAATCATGGAACGGGAATGGCTCTAAGGTTCGCTTTGGTAGAAATGTGGAACATTCGCCCTTTTGCCTTTTTTCTCCAAGCCGTGTTAAATACCATGAGCACCTTAACTTTGCCTTAATTGGTGGAGGTGAATTAGGTTGGCGAAGAAACGCAAGGTAAAGATGAAGATTGGACACGAAGCTAGCGAGGTAAAGGACACTTCCGATTACGTGGCATAAACCCGCTGAAGCGGGGTCTGCTAGCCGGTTCCACTGGAACTGGCCTGTTTTCCTTTTGTGGGCGTTTTCTTACGTTAGATTGGATATTCAATTTCCTAGGCATAGGGGATAGTGTCTACTTCTGTGCGAATGTATTGGCCAGCGTACACAATGATTGAGTGTGCCCACCCATAAGGATGGGCTGTTTAGGCGTATGCTTCTTCGCCGTGCTGGGTCATGTCTAAGCCAGCGTCTTCCTCCTTCGGGCTGACCCTCACGGGCGTGAAGACGTTGATAACCCGCAGAATCACGTAAGACCCAGTAAAAGCGAATGCCGCAACGATTACGCAGGCTAGTGCTTGGATTGCAAACTGAGCTGGGTTGCCGAAGAATAAGCCGTTGGGTCCTGCGGCGTTGATTGCCGTGGACGCGAACAGGCCGGTGGCTAGTGTACCCCAAATTCCCCCAACGCCGTGGCAGGCAAATACATCTAACGAATCATCGAGTGTGGTCCTGGCCCGCCAGCTCCCAACGTAGTTGCAGAGGATTCCGGCGGCTGCACCTATGATAATTGAAGGCATTGGCCCAACGTAGCCGGAAGCTGGAGTGATGGCAACGAGGCCGCAGACTGCGCCAACTGAGATCCCGACAGCGGAAGGTTTGCCTTTCCTAACCCAATCAGTGAACATCCAACTTAACGCGGCTGCTGCGGCGGCGAGATTCGTCACTACCAAAGCGTTTACAGCTAATGCGTTAGCGGCGAGTGCGCTCCCAGCATTGAAACCGAACCAACCGAACCAGAGTATCGATGCGCCCAACATCACGTAGGGTACGTTGTTCGGCAGCGCTTGTTTCCGACCTGCGTCCCTGCTCCTGCCAAGCACCAGTGCTGCGGCGACTGCAGATATTCCGGCTGATGTGTGGACGACTAGGCCGCCTGCGAAGTCGATCACCCCTAATGACTTCAGGATGCCGCCCACGGCCCAATTCCAATGTGCGATCGGGCAGTAGACGAAGGTGGTCCAGAGGGTGATGTAGATTAGGAGAGCCTTAAACCGGATTCGGCCCGCGAACGCGCCGATAATCAAGGCGGGTGTGATTGCGGCGAACTTCAACTGAAACGCAAAGTAGAGTAGTTCAGGAATGGTTGAGGAGTATCCTGGGTTCGGCGCCGTCCCCACGTTATTGAGCCCGAGGTCGGCTAGGCTGCCAATTATCCCGCTGACGGATGGGCCGAGGGCGAGGCTGTAGCCCCAGAGCGCCCAGATGACGCTCACGAGTGCGAATATAACTAGACACTGGACGATTGTGGATACGAGGTTCTTCCTTCTAACGAGCCCGCCGTAGAAGAAACCGAGGGCGGGCGTCATAATCATTACGAGTGCTGTGGCGGCGATAACCCACGCAATGTCCCCTGAATTCAACATATCTGAGGCACCAAGTTGGGCCGTGCGTAACACGGATGGTTGTATATTTGGTTAACCATTCCAATAGTAATTATTATTATAATTATAATTATAACTATTATTCTACGGAGCGTTTTGTCCAGCAAATATTCCTGTGTACTTTGTTGCGCCGCGGGCTTCTTCGATGATCACTTGGCAGATCTCTGTCCCCGGATGCAGTGCTAATGGTAGCGGTGAGACATTCAGAATCTCCAGAACTACTCTGCCCGTGCTTCCTGGTTGAATGAAACCGCTGCTTAGGTGGATTAGGAGGCCCAGGCGTGCGAAGCGTGAGCGCCCCTCGATCCGGCCGCTCAGGGTGGGAGGGAGGGTGAGAGTTTCCTCCGTTATGCCTTCCACAAGTTCGTTCGGCATGATCAAGAACGATCCGTTCTGCTCCACTTTCACAGCCCTAGTGAGCTGCTTGTAATCCGCATCCTCACGCACATGGAAAACGTCCCGAGTCTTCTCGAAGACGCGAAAGCTGTCGCCTAAGTGAAGGTTGATGGAAGCGGGGCCGACTTGCTCCTTCCTAAATGGTTCAATTCTTAGGATTCCGCTTTCGATTAACTTGAGAAGTTCATCCTTTCCTAGTGTGGCCATATCTAACCGGTTACAGTGCAGGCGGTCCGCGGTATCTTAGTTTACGTGTTTGCTTGGTTTTGGAGGCCTTCTCCAATAAATCTGCACCTGCGAAGAAGCTAGCGTACATCCCCTAACCATGTGGACCTAGTTCCAGACAGAGGGACGCGCGTGTTGATTCACTGAGTGTTTGTGTACGCTTCTTCGCCAAGTTGGGTTATGTCGAGGCCTGCATCTTCATCCTCTGGACTAACTCTCACGGGTGTGAAGACATTGATTACTCTTAGCAGCACGTATGTTCCGACGAAGGCGAAAAATCCTACGACAACTACTCCGAATACTTGTATTATCAGCTGATACATATTCCCATACAGCAACCCGTTCGGGCCAGCCGCATTAATGGCAGTAGACGCAAAGATCCCCACCGCTATTGACCCCAAGATCCCGCCTGCACCGTGACAGGCGAATACATCCAGCGAATCATCAAGTCGCGTCCTTGCGCGCCAACCCGCCACAAAATTACAAACGATACCCGCCGCGGCTCCTATTATGATGGACGCCATTGGTCCGACATACCCGGAAGCTGGGGTTATCGTCGCTAGCGCGCAGACTGCTCCAACAGAGATGCCGACCGCCGACGGCTTGCCTTTCCTAACCCAGTCAGTAATCATCCAACTCATCGCACCCGCCGCAGCTGCGAGATTTGTCACAAGCAGAGCGTTAGCAGCTAAACCGTCTGCCGCGAGAGCACTTCCGGCGTTGAAACCAAACCAACCGAACCACAGTATTGCTGCCCCCAAAATCACGAAGGGAATATTGTTGGGCCTAATCTCCTTGCGCGGGCTCACGTCCCTTCGTCTGCCGATGAATAATGCTGCAGCAAGCGCTGACACTCCAGCCGTCTCGTGAACAACCAGGCCTCCAGCAAAGTCAACGACCCCCAGTACCCTTAACCAACCACCCACGGCCCAGATCCAGTGCACGACTGGAACATAGATGAAGGTAGTCCACAATACAACGAAAATCAAGAGTGACTTAAAGCGAACTCTCTCAGCAAACGCTCCGATGATTAGGGCGGGAGTGATTGCAGCGAATTTGAGCTGAAAAGCCACATAGAGTACTTCCGGAATCGTAGGGGCATAGGCTAAGTTGGGTGCGACTCCGACGTTGGCCAACCCGAAGTCGGATAGATTTCCGATTATTCCTGCAATTGAGTTTCCTCCAAGTGCAAGACTGTAGCCCCATATTGCCCAAACTAGGCTTATGGCAGCGAATATGGCTAGACATTGAACGATGGTCGAAACTAGATTCTTCATTCTGACCAGGCCACCATAAAAGAAGCCTACGGCCGGAGTCATAATCATCACAAGAGCTGTAGCTGCGAGTACCCATGCTGTGTCTCCTGAATTCAGCATTTCAAGCACCCCAGCTTCGGAATCCAACGGAGATCGTCATAGCGAACACCAAGAGGCCGCAGATTAGCACCCAGAGATTGTTCGCCAAGAACACGTCGTCCAAAACAGCCCACACGTGAGTCTGTGGGATGGTCGAATATTACCGTCACGACTCATTTCAGGAACTGAGAAAACTTCTTCCCTTAATCATTAATCGCATAATTAATATAATTTTTTTGTTTCTTTCATTATTTTTTACATCATTGTTTAATTACTTAACCATTAATTGCTTTCCTTTAAAAGCAGCTAGAACGCCTTTACGATTGCTCAAGATTACGCACAATTTGGAGGGTTGGCGGGATTTTGGGAAAGCGGTTCAAGGTCGGTTAGCAACAGTCCAAATGTCATCCTTCAAGGTGACTTAGGCCTCCGTTTTTTTGGTTGACGAAGAACTTAACTGTCTAACCTTTAGCTCTCTTAGCTGTGGAATTTACGGCCGGAAATAAGTCGATAGCTTTCTAACAGGCCGCTTGTAGCAATTATGGTGCTACGGGCACATTACGAGGGAACGAGATGCGGCAAACTGGTGTCTCAAAGTTTGACGTTGGACGCGCGTTAACAGATGGTTTTAGGAGATGGAATAAACTCGTCGAAAGTAACCTCTCCGAGACCAAATTGTCTCTGGCAGAGTTCCGAGTCTTGAGAGTTCTCTTCGAAACAGGACCGCAACTGATGGTAACGCTTGCGACGGAACAGGGGATGACGGCTCCCGGCATGACAATGGTTGTCGACCGAGTGGAAGAAGCGGGCCTTGTTCGACGTGTCAGAAGCGACGCAGATAGAAGAGCAGTTAACGTCGCCATAACTGGAAAGGGCGGCGAGAAGTATAAGCGAGCTTCGAGGATTCATGACAAGTTCGTAGAAAGAGCGATCAATGGAATGTCAACGCAAGAGGTTGACTCGTTTATCACCACTCTAAATCGAGTTCTAGGATCCGCCCAAAATCACAGCTGAGGGCGCTTCTTCGGGATAGCCACCGGGTTCATCAACGGTAGCCAACTACGCATTTGCAACCGGTGTCTTAATTGTGACCACAGCCGCACCAATGTTGGTGAATGGGTAGGGCCTCCCGGACGTCATGCCCCCTGACAATGTAGTTAGTCGCCGGTGACCATCTACAAGGTCGCTGAGCACAAGAAGCAACGCCGGCGTCAAGTAGAAGTCATAATCATCACAAGAGCCGTAGCTGCGAGTACCCACGCCGTGTCTCCTGAACTCAGCGCTTGCACTCTAACGATATACCTCGCCACAGATCTAGCCTCGTTATAATGATGACAAATGGATTTCAGTAAAAACGACCAGGAACTACTCTGTGTTATATCGCGCAGGGAAACTACCGCAGTCTTCTACAGGGCATCACCTGTTTAGGATGATCGTTAAAAGCTGGGACGATAGGGTTGACGCAGAGGATCGCTCGAGGTATGTTGGAGACCAAGCAAGCCTACCGTTCTATGGAACAGGTAACAGCCCGTGACTACACCCAGTTCATTCGGCGAGGCAAGGAAATCCAGATCGAAGATGCCAAGGTTCAAATCGGGAAGCCTTGGGACATTTCCAGTTTTGGCCCTCCCAAGGATTACGTATTCGAAACCGAAACCGTCTGGAGTTTTCCAGACCGTGGGAGCTGGGCAACGCACGTCGGAAACTATCGCGGCAACTGGTCCCCATACATTCCTAGAAATCTAATTCAAAGATACACGAGCGCCGGAGAAATGGTACTCGATCAAATGTGCGGCAGCGGTACTACACTTGTCGAATGCAAGCTGCTGGGCAGAAATGCAATTGGCGTCGACATCAACCGCGACTCGATAATGGTTTCCTTGGATAGGCTGAACTTTTCCTTCGAAACTCTTGACGCCAAGCATCACAGCACCTTGATCGAGACTTATGTAGGCGATGCAAGGAGGTTAGACGCTCTAAAGGACGAATCCGTTGACCTAATCGCAACGCATCCTCCTTATGCGTACATAATCCCGTACGCTCCCCGCGTACTGGGAGATATTTCAGCGCTGAGAAAGCTGAGCGATTTCCTTAAAGCGATTCGAGAGGTTGCTGATGAGTCGTTCCGTGTCATAAGACCTGGAAAACATTGCGCAATCCTAATTGGCGACACTAGAAAGCATAAGCACTACGTTCCAATAGCGTACCGTGTTCTTCAACAATTTCTCGAGTCAGGGTTTATTCTACGAGAAGACATAATCAAACGCCAGTGGAAGACAAAGACCACCCGAGAACGTTGGCGTAGCTCAAAGCTCGATTTCTACAAAATTGCTCACGAACATCTCTATGTCTTTCGCAAGCCTGAGTCAGAAGAAGAAAGGAAGGAACTAAAACTGAGCTCGAGATGGTGGTAATAACGTGACTGCCTGTTCAGGAGGAGATACCGCCACCACCACCCATATTTGTGCGGCCTCTTTCCCAGCCAGTCCTTCCATAGATCGAAATTGCACGAGGAGAATTCAGCATCTTCGTTGATTCGTCCTCTAATCCTCTGAAGGGGCAGTAACCGTCCGTGATCGGGATAAGTTCTCTAAGCTTTTGCAGTCGAGATCCTCGGCAGGGAATTTCGCATGCTCTCCTATTTGGTCGGCAACATATTTGGCCGATTCTATAGATGAAGTAATCAAAGAAAGCAGGGGCAGCGACTCTGTGATTTTCAGGGATACCGCCCCATATGTTCCATGTTTGCCTCCAAGCTTGCGACACTGTTCGGTCAACTACCTCATACTGAAGTCCGTACACGTCAAGATAACTAGTTATGAGTGGAATCCGAGTTCGCACAATTCCAAGCCTTAGCGCGATTCGCATGGTGTTGGCATCGCTGCTGACGTTCAGCTTTTCAAGATCAGTTAGTTTGGTCCATACTCCGAGATCATATAGGTCTCGAATCAGCATGTTGGCCTTCTTTTCTGAAAATCCCAGTCCGTTGTATCGCTTCTCGGGATTGATGAGCATGTCTCTGATTCTGACTGCGTCCCGATCTAATTCTTCGGCAATATTCAGCGCTTTACCATCAAAGCGCTCTAACAGAAGCATTCCGCATAGCTTAGCATACTTCCTCCGTTTGTCGTATTGGCTCTCAGCCCCAAGTTCTCTAAGCAACGAATCAACGACTGCTTCATCTTCGACTATTCGACGCGCATCAAAAAGCTCCGGACATCGACTTGCAATTTCATAAGGAGATTTTCGAAGTTTTATTGTGAAGTCCTGAACCGCAGTGAAAAACCGCGCATTTGCGATTAGGTGAGGAGAAAGCGACTTCGCCCCACTCACGCTCGGTCGGAGTTTGTCACCACAATTGGCGTACCAATGTTCCAGCGTCTCCGCGACCGACTCGCATTTTCCCTCATCAACTCGAACGTCAAGTAGCCTTTCGTGATTCTTTTTCCAAAAGCGGTGAAATGCGGATAAATAGGGACCTTCTAGCTCATCGGTCGTTACATAGAGGAATTGATTCAGCGTCCACAACACATTGGCGACTTTCTCGAAATCTGCTTCGCCATTTGATAATTTCAGCTTCTTATCAGACCCGAGGTCGTTCAACACCTGGTTTACAAAGTCTTCAAGGTCGTTCAACTAATATCCCAGTAAAATGGATCACGCACGTATGGACAAATGTTTTACGGAATATCGCAAATGGGACAAGAGTTCTTCTGGTTATTGCTAGAATATTCCCCCTTCGAGGCTCCGTTAAGGCTTATTTGCGCAAACTATCATGTCTTGCAGACCATGCGGCCGTAGTCTAGCCTGGTCTAGGACATTGCGTTTATGCGTCCATTGGCCTTCCAAGCCAACGACCCGGGTCCGAATCCCGGCGGCCGCACCAAAGCTTACCTTACATCGATTCCGAAGAAGCGCGACTAGTGAAGAGCCCTCTCTGATAATGCACAAATCGGGAGGATGCGTTATTCACTTCGCGGGTTGGGAAGGTTTGATGTTCTGGTTGAGGTGGAAGAAGTTCGTCTGGTCGTATTTGTCCTTGAGTACGACTAGCTTTCTGTACTTTTCCTCTTCGTAGGCTTCCTTGACCCTGTCCGCGCCTTCATCACCTAGGAAGTTTACGTAGGCACCAGTGGCGAATTTCTTCATAGCATTGAACGCATCTCTCGTCCACTTGAGGTGCATATCATTCTCGGATGGGTCTCGCCAAGCCGAGACGAGGTTTAGGACGAAGGGCGCGTCACGATGGCTGAAGGCAGTAGCGTCGTCCCCTATTCGCCTCATCGCTCCTCCAAGCTGGTGTATGTGAATTGCTGAGAAGGGTGATGATATTGTGTTGCCGAATGAAAGAATCGTGTCGATCGCATCGTCGCTCAAGCCTGAGATGTAGGTGGACTTCCAGTAGTTTTGTATGCCCGCAGGCGCGGCCTCATCCAACATGCTTTGCAGGACCGTATACGGCATGGGTTGGATTACGTCAGCCACAGGCTTTCCGAATTTACGAAGCAGAGCTAGAATCCGCTCCCCTTCTTCGACTTTCCCGCAGTAGCATAGAACGATCGCAACCAAGTGCTTCCCGTGGACCTCTTTGGGCAGGAATGGTAAGGGTGGGGCTGTCAAGTAGACGAGAAGCGTTGTCAGCTCATCTGGCGTATTTTTCACAAACTCCCTGTGAAACCGGAGTAGCGCTTGCCCATCTTCAGCCCTGTAAACTATGAGCCCACCAAGCACGATTGGTCCGACGTGGTGAAGCTGGAACTCGAATGAGGCTACTACTCCGAAATTTCCGCCGCCGCCCCTTATCCCCCAGAACAAGTCGGTGTTTTCATTCATGCTCGCGGTCAGAAGTTCGCCGTTGGCAGTTACCACGTCAACCGAGATGAGGTTATCAAGCGCAAGGCCATGTTTCCTCACTAGCCATCCAATTCCGCCGCCAAGTGTGAAGCCAGCAACCCCCGTACTTGAAACGAGGCCGCCGGTGGATGCAAGGCCGAATGCTTGCGTTTCCAGGTCGAACTGCCTCCAGGTTGCTCCTGGTTCTACGCGGGCCGTTCTTCGCAACGGGTCGACTCTCACGCTTTTCATCCCTGATAGATCAATCATCAACCCGCCATCACAGACGGCGTTGCCAGCGACATTATGCCCTCCTCCCCTCACAGAAACCGTCAGCCCTTGGTCGCTGGCAAACTTGACCGCTTTCATTATGTCGCTAGTCCCGGAACATCTTACAATGATTGCAGGGTGCCTGTCAATCATTCCATTCCATACCTTCCGTGCCTGCTCGTAGCCATTGTCGCTTGGAAGCAGAACTTCTCCCCTGAGGTTAGACTTCAGGGCCTTCAAGGCTTCTCCATAATTCGAAATTGGTTGAGTCGCCATGCCTTTTGCTCTCCATCCCCGGGATGGAGCGTTCTTAGCATTTAGGAACGACGTTTACATCGTAACACTTATTCACACACGTTCGAGGATGCTCCAAGAAGAGTCTTGATCTGTAGCAAGAAGACTATTCTGAGAAGCATCCGCCTAAGTGCCGAGCACAATAAGATTCTAGAGGAGGACGCCGAGAAGAAGGGACTAAGCGTCAATTCACTTCTCACGACGCTGATAACGAAATACGTTGAATGGGATCGCTTCACGGAAAGGTTCGGCTATGTATCCTTGGGGCGGCAGGGGTTCAAAAGCTTGTTCGATTTGCTGAGCGACGAGGCGCTCGTGACTCACGGTAGAGAGGTTGGTGGCAAGAACGCTCCTGAAATCACTCGTTTCTGGTTCGGTAAACTCAACCTTGAAACATTCTTCTCATTCCTGCAAGTGCATTCAAAATACAGCGGAATTTACCATTAAGAACTCGTCAGTAACGGCCGCTCGTACACCATAACTTTCCACCATGAACTCGGGCCGCGCTACAACGTAGCCTTAGTGAACTACTTCGACCAAGCCGTCAGGAACATCGTCGGAGTTGCCCCTAAGGTGGAGATAGCGAACAATTCGTCCACCATGTCATTCGAAGAACCAAGCCCACGCTAAGAATAAGCGCAAATCGGCTGAGCCGCGTTCGGGCGCTCCGTAATCTGAACCTAAAGTCTAAGTTTCGGCGGCCCCACCAAACTCTATACCACAATCGACCAACTCGGGGACAGACGCAACACCAAAATGCACGCTCTTGGAAATGAGCCCGATACAAATCCTGGTGCTCTGGTGGATGAAGCGGATCCTAGTCGTGAACCTCTTCCTTGACCCTAAACGTAAGTTAAGTTTCAACAAACTCGTAACACGAGTCAAGACACTTGGTGCAGAAGTTTCAATTTCTGACCATACAAGTTTACCCGCCCTTGACCCATCCCAGCTCCTTAGCTACGACGGTATCATACTGAGCGGCACAGAAGCATTATTCACGCGCACAGCCGACCGGAAGGAATTCGGGGATCTCTTCGCCTTTCTTCCTAGAATCGAGGTCCCGACATTGGGAATATGCGGAGGTCATCAAGCGCTAGCGATCGCTTATGGTGGTGAAGTGGCTAAGTCAGGCCGTCATGTTGATGGTTTTCGGACGGTTGAACTTGAAGACAAGAATCACCTCTTGGCGGGGTTGCCATCAAAGATCAGGGTGGTGCAAAGTCACTATGAGGAAGTGAAGCGCCTGCCACCGGGTTTCGTGCGAATAGCCAGATCTAAAGAAACGAAAAATGAGGCGATGAAGCATGAGCAGAAACCCTTGTACGGCGTACAGTTCCATCCAGAGAGATGGAACGAAGAGAACTTGGCAGGCAAGCGAATCCTAGAGAACTTCATCGAAAAAATCGCTACTAAACTGTGATCGGAACCAAGTCGCGTTAGCTGTTTGGCCCATTACGCGATGTCTTCATCGAAGTAAGGGTTCGAAGGGCTAAGCAAGTACGTGAAGGCCGCTGCGATGGCCATGAATAACCCGGAGATTAGGAAGGTTAGGTAGAATCCCGTGTAGAAGGATATGAATCCTGAGATGAATGAGCCTATCATTGTCGCGAACCCTACTAGGGCGCTGTATATCCCCAAAGCGGAGCCCTGCCCACTCCGGCCCAATGTGTTGAAGACCATCACATTAGACGCCGCATAGTAGACTGCATAGGCAAGTCCCCCGGCCAACGTATAGAACACCAGCGTATACGCCAAAAATGGAAGCCCTGTGAAGAAGATGGCGGAGGCGCCTATAATCAAATAGCTAACCGACCGCAGCACAAGCCCCCCGAAAGCACTCTGCCTCAAGTTTTGCTGGTTCATACGCTTCCCGTAGTAGCTAAACGAAATTGTTTGAACAATCATGGCGATTAGGTTTACAAGGAAAACTTCACTCTTTGAAACATTGGCGTTGTAAAGCGAAGGAACGAGGGACGTGTTGAATATTCCACTAGCGAAGTAGAATGCTGCAATAGAGCTGTAAAGCAGAACGGGCTCCCGGGTCAATGGAGACCTTCCGCCCTTGAAGAATCGCCTGAAATCCATCAAGCTCGGTATCTTCAAGAAGAATAACGGCAACGCTAAGAGCCGTTGGAAGAAACTCCGGCTGAACATTACAATCATCTCACGCTCAAAAACGAAGCCAGGCTCCCTGATCATAACCGCCGCCATTGCGGCCGAGAGCACTGAGAGCCACGTTAGCGGGACAACGAGAAGGGTGAATGGCAGGAAATCACCCCACGCAACCCCAAGCACCAATCCAACGACTACCCCGACACTCGAGATCATCGATAAGCGGGCAAAGACAAGCGCCCAACGAGACTTTCGCTGACTTTCCATTATGAGCATGTTCAACGGCGTCGCAGCCGCAGATGAGACGAGCGAGAAGATTGAGTAAAGAACTTCCACTCCATAGATCGTTCTAGCAAATAGAAATAAGATGAGCGTTCCTGCAACAGCCGCGTAACTCAGGACTATGATTGGTTTTCTTCTATCAGACCGGTCTGTTGCAAACCCCCAGATTATTGAGGCCGGGATCGTTACAGCGTTGAACAATGTAGTTGCGAGCGCAATATCGATCACTGTCCCATGAAGCGTCAAAATGTACAATTGAACGAATGTTGATACGGGCCCAATTGCGATGTTAATCGGTAGAGTGGAGTAAATCCAATCGTCCTTAACATCCTTTGATTTTACGTTGTCATTTGAGGAAGCCAAGCTGAATCCCTCGGCCGGCCCGACCAAACCAGTGGTGGCTCTTGGCGGCGAGCCAACAAGTTATGTCTGTCTTTTTACCGTGCTGCTTCTGAATCGAAATGGAATCCATCTTCTTTACGAATCCCCTTCTCCCAAACGGGGCAAACGGGGCATTGTTTGAGTACTAGCCTGCAACGAGTTAACCGAAGCTTTCGTGCGCATTATACCACAAGAATTTAATGTCCAACTGGACAGTTTGCGGCTTGCGCAAATTAGATTGGCTGAGAAATCGCAAACGAGTTACGCAAGCTCTTTGAATTTGGTACCACTCGAATGAGATGTGTCTATGGAATCGCCTGAAGTGCCCAGCCGTAACCTTCTAGCGGTTGATGGGTTGAGCATGGATTACGCGACGGTCGACGGACGGGTGCGTGTTCTTGAGAATGTCTCATTGCACATCGAGAAAGGGGAGATAGTTGGGATTGTGGGTGAGAGCGGGTCTGGCAAGACGACACTTGGATTAGCTATAATCGGCCTTCTAGACACGCCGCCCGCAGAAATCATCAATGGCTCCATAGCCTTCGAAGGAAACGACATGCGCGCGTTGAACCCTGTTGAGCTATCACGCTACCGTGGAACAGGAATAGGCATGGTGTTCCAAGAATCCCTCGCAGCTCTAAATCCAGTTTACAGAACTGATACACAGCTTAAGGAGTCCATCGAAATTCTTCAAAGAACTCTCAAGTTGAATCTTTCAGCTAAAGATGAAACGAAAATGATGGTGGAGATCCTGAATGATTTGCGCCTCGACAAACCTGAGTGGGTCCTGAAGAAATACCCCCACGAACTTTCCGGCGGAATGAGGCAGCGGGTCTCGATAGCAATGGCCATAGTGGAAAAGCCGAAACTTCTGATATTGGATGAGGTGACTACTGGGCTTGACGTGTACGTCCAGAACAGAATACTGAACATTCTGAAGGATTTGAATCGGCGAACAGGAACCGCAATGATATTCATCACCCACGACTTGATGGTCGCCTCACAGATTTGCGACAGATTGTACGTGATGTATGCAGGGAGAGTGATGGAGGAGGGCAGTACAGAGCGTATATTGGATGCACCGGCGCATCCTTACACTCAGAAACTCTTCGCAGCGATACCGCAGGGGTTTGTTGATTCCCCGCCGTTGCCCGCTCCTACCGGTGAAGCGCCAGACCTCAGGAGCTTACCCACAGGCTGCAAATTCCACCCGAGGTGTCCATTCGTGATGCAGAAATGCAAAGAGACTGAGCCGCCCGTTTTTGAGACCGATGATGACCGCAACGCCTCATGCTGGTTGCTAGAGAAGAAATGAGCAACATCCTCGAAGTGAACAACCTCACAGTTTCCTTCATCGTTAGGGGAGGGAACCTATTGTTGTTCGAGAGAGGATCCGGAATGATGAACGTAGTTAACGATGTCTCCTTCCATGTCAGGGAGGGTGAGACTTTTGGTTTGGGTGGCGAGACCGGTTCAGGTAAGTCAATAATAGCTTGGGTTCTGGTTGGCCTGTTCAAGCCAAGGTCTGGGTCCGTAAAGTTACTGGGTAAGGAGATAAACTTCCGAAAGAAGACGGACGTGACTTACCTTAGGCGAAATGTCGGAATAGTCTTTCAAGACCCGGTCGGGTCTCTAAACCCGCGTTTGCGTGTTAAGGAAATCATAAAAGAGGCCTTAGTGGCGTCGAAGACTTTCGATAGGCGAGATTATGATAGCAGAATAGAAGAAACCATTGATCTGGTGGGTTTGAGAAAGAGCAGTCTCGATGCTTACCCGAGGGAGCTCAGCGGTGGTGAGAAGCAACGGGTAAGCATTGCTAGAGCTATCGGTGTGCCGAAAAAAATGTTGGTGCTCGACGAACCTACGAGTTCATTGGACGTATCCGTCCAGGCCCAAGTTTTGAACACATTGAAAGAGCTGAAGTCAAAGTTGCATCTCTCCTACTTCTTCATAACGCATGACATCAACGTCATGAAATACATGAGCGATTCGCTTGGAATCCTCTATTATGGCAAGCTCCTGGAAGTGGGACGGACCTATGATGTTGTAACAAATCCTAAGCATCCATTCACAGTGAGACTGATGTCGAACGTCCCAGGACTCAGGCGTGCTGAACATAAAGAGGAAGAAGATTTGGGTGAGCGGGGATCGTCACCGACCGGGTGCGTGTACAGCAAGGTTTGTCCACATGTCTTTGAAAAATGCAGTAATTCTCCACCAATGATTAGTTTGGGTTCCGACCATTTTGCCGCTTGCTTCCTTCACGATAAGAGTAGTTGACGTGTTCACTGCTTTGTCGATTCCTGTTGCTGAATCTCGCCCGCCTTTCTGAAGGCTCTTCCCTTGAAGAGAATATACGGTCTGACTTTCACGTCAGAAGCTTCTCTGGCGCCGTCGCCCAGGAAGCTAAAACCGACCACGAGAAGCATTGTTACGAAGGCTGGAAAGAGGGCCTGCCACGGGTAACTATAAAGCCCATAACTGATCGAGCCGACCATTACGCCAAGCTCAGGGGTATTCGGTGGAATCCCGATCCCCAAGAAGCCGAGTATGGATACTTCGAGCAGAGCGGTTCCGATGTCAAGAGTAGCGTACGTTAGGACAGATGGCAAGATGTTTGGTAGGATGCCTTTGAAGATTATGTGGCTGAAAGACGAATTCAACGCTTTCGAGATCGCGATGAAATCTTCCGCAACCACCTCGAGTACCCCCCCTCTAACTAACCTCACATAGGGAGGCCACCAAACGAATACGAAGGCCAGCATCGCGTTGATTAGACCTGCCCCTAACGTTGCGGCGACTGCCAACACCATTATGATGGTAGGAAAGGCCAAGAAGAGGTCGGTTACTCGCATGATGACCTCGTCGACGACGCCTCCTAAGTAGCCCGCTGCCATACCGAGGAGGATTCCCAATACCGACGAGAGCAGGACGATAGCGATCGGCAAGCCCAAGTCGATGGGCAAGGCAGCGATGACTCGAGAGAATATGTCTCTTCCCTGGAAGTCTGTGCCAAACAGGTGGGTAAAGCTCGGCGGCAAATTGGAATCCTGAAGATTCAGCGCATATGGACTGTAAGGAGTGATTCGCCCGCCAAAAATCACGAAACCTGCAGCTAAGCTGACAGATATGATTACGATGGCCAAGCCTAAGGACGAGAGCCGGTTGGATAGGACCAGTTGTCTGAACTTAAGTGATTGCAGCGTCGTGACCTCCGATTAGGATTCGAGGATCAAGAAGCGAGTAGGCAACGTCCGCTACGAAGTTAGCCGCAATTACACCGAAAGTGAATACTACGACGATGGGAATCAAAACAGGATAATCATTACTGAAAATCGCCTGGTAAGCGAACTGGCCTAAACCGGGCCACGCGAATAACTCCTCCACAACCAGAGTACTCGTTAAGACCCAACCAAAGATTACAGCGCTGATACTTGTGGCGTCGATCAAAGCATTTCGTAGAATGTGCTTGCGCCTAACTTCGTCTTCATTCAATCCCTTTGCCCGTGCAGTCTTCACATGCGTTGACCAACGCACGTTTAGGATTGAGGACCGAACTGCTCTGGAGATTAGACCAAAATTCACGAAGGCAAGAGCCGTGGCCGGAAGAATCAAGTGTTGAAGCCCTGACAGAAACGCGGCCGCGTTAAATCCAAGAAGTGCGTCGATCAAGAAAATGCCCGTTACGGGTTCGGGTGGCGCGATAGATAACGAGTACATCCCGCCTGATGGAAACACGGGGATGTAAGTAGCGAAAAAGAGGATGGCAAGGATTGCTGCCAAATACATTGGCGTCGACCAAGAAACTAAGTAGATCACCCTAGCAATTGAGTCGCCAAGAGTGCTGAAGTGCATTCCCGCAAAGTATCCTAATCCTATCCCAGCTATGACCAGGATGACGAATGAGAACAGAACTAGTTCAAGGGTGTTTGGCAGGTAGAATCGGATTTCAGAGAGAATTGTTTGGCCAGTTAACGGATCGATGCCGAAGTTCCCGGTGAATAGGTCTCGCATGAAATAGTAATACTGCGAGTACAGTGGCTCATTCAAGTGGTATCTCGCTACTACAGCCAGAATCGTGGACTCACGGGCCCTCGGCCCCGCCCACAATCGTGCAGGGTCTGGGTTGAGGATGTGCGAGATGAAGAAAATGATTGTAACGGTTCCGATGGCTACGAGTAGCGAGCCCACTATTCTTTTTCCAAGAACGGGAAGAAAATCTTTGAAGTAGACCAGAACCAGTCATCTATGAGCTAAAATGTATTGTATTGTAAAACATGAAGTATCCCATGCCTGAGCCGGCAGGGTTAGGAATCATTCCGACGACGTCGCTTCTATTCGCCGCCAAGAAGTACGGCACGTATAGCCAAATGTTCGTGTAGTCATAATACATGGCTCGGGTAATTTGTTGAAAGTTTTGAATTATTGTGTTTTCGTCTAATGCGGTTGCTGCTGATGTCGTCCAACCCGCAACGGTCTGGTTGGAGAATCCGGAGAATCCTACTTGGCCAGTTGTAGTTAAAGCGGACACGTAATCTATGCTCGCGGTGTAGTCTTCGCTATAGTAGCTTATGCCGAATGGGTAAGCGGTACTGTTAACGTTTCCAGTCGAGGTTACCACATTGGCGTACTGCTTGAACGTGAGAGGACTGAGAGTAACTGTAATGCCCACTACCTGGAGCTCAGACGATATGATTTGTGCAGTTTGAGTTTCAGGTGAACTGTCAGCGTCGTATAGGAAGTTCACTGATGGAAAAGATTTCCCGCCGGGATTAAGAGATGTTCCGTTTGGCAGGGAAGACTTGTAGCCGGCTTGCGCAAGCAACGATGCAGCCTTGGTCGGATCGAATTGATAGGGCTGCAAGCCCGCTGTGGATTGATCGTAGTCAGGGAAGCCTGGGGGAACAGGACCAATCCATTGAGTCGCCAGATCATCGTATACTGAATGAATTATGGATTTGTAATCGATGGCGTAGGAGATAGCTTCTCTAACTCGCCGGTCTTGAAATGGCGGGAAGGCGTACGGATCCATGTAAACGAAAATTATGCTTGCGGCCGAACCGAAAGCAGTGGGCAGGATAGTCGTTGTGATGCCTGTCGCCTGTTTCAGAACGCCGTTCTGGGTCGGAGGCGCGATGATCATTTGAGCAGTGTTAGATTCCAAATCAGCAATCATTGCGGATGTAGCTTTGTAGTAGAAGCTAATCGTGTCGAGGATCGCCGGCTGAATTGCATAATTGCTTTCAGATGATGAAACATTAGTTCCCCAATAATTCTGACTTTTGATCAGTGTGATGCTCTGCCCCTGAACCCAAGACTGCAACTTATAGAAGCTGGTTCCGATAACATGGGTTTCCATGTAATTGTTTGGTTGCCCTGCAACCACGCCGCCGTTCGCTTCCACAACGCTCGGGTCGACGGCCATAGCCATTGGCGTAATGAGAGTAGCGAGAAATGCGGAATACGGTGCATTCCCATTGTAGCCGTATCCGAGGTGGATTACCAGTTGATCGGGCGAAGCGGCTTGTATCGATTGGTTTGGATAACTCATGTAGCTAAGATCTTTGGGTGTAGGGTTAGTGTAGTTTATGGAATTTAGTATGCTATCGGTTATGTTGAACCCTGCACCGTTAGTTGCAGCCAAATTTTGACCAAGAATCCAAGCAGGTGATTGATTCATGATTAGCGTCCTGTACATTGAGAACCACATCACGAACGCGTTGAACGGATCCCCATTGCTGAAGGTCACTCCTGGCCTAAGGGAAAATGTGTAAGTCATCCCGTCGGATGAAACTGTCCAATTCTCAGCGAGAACACCTATGTACGTAGTATAGCTAGTGCCATTCGGCGCTAATAGCCCCTGGTAGATTTGCTCAACGATTTCCCATCCGGGGGTCGTATAGGAAACTGCGGGGTCCATCGAATCAGGCTGGCTCTCCTCCTCCACAACTAACGAGGTAGGCGCCTGGCTGGTTGTACTAGTGGTTCCGGGCCTGGTTGAAGAGTAGAAGTATACACCTCCGGCAATCACGAGCAGTAAGACCACGATTACTAAGATGCCCTGCATCTTTCCGATAGCAGCCCTGCCCAATCGAAACTTCATCTGCAGAATTTGCTCCATTTACTAGCGAAGATATGTGCTGGCAATCTTTAACGTTTAGGGTTCCGTTAACTGGTCGGCTCATGAAGCCTCGACGCGTTAACTCGCTTCCATCGACTTTCAGGATTACCTACTGCGGGTTCCTGTACCATCGCTTCAACTGGAAGCGCGATTGGCGCGAACCTCATGCCTCTCGCCAAAATGTTTCTGGCGGCGTTTACGTCACGGTCTACGCTCGCCCCGCACGACGGACATCTCAGCGTTCGGTTCTCTTCGGGTGTTCTCGCCATGCGAGACCCACATATCGAACACTTCGCTGATGTCCCAGGCGGATGAACATAGATGACCGGCAAACCTTCCCAGCGGGCTTTATACTCGATCTGACGTTGCAACTCCGCATACGACCAAGAGTTCATCCGGCCGCGATACCGTCGGCCTTGGCGGTTTCCACGTTGATACAGTTTCCGAAGGCCAGTGAGCCGCTCCATCACGAGGCCGAAATCGCGGTCCTTGGCTTATTGCACGATCATTTTCGATGCATGGTGGAGAATCCGATTCACCTTCTCCCGCTGCTTCAAACCATACTTGTTGGTGATTTCGCGGCGGATGCGCACATCGTTTCGCCTCATGCGGGAGCGAGTCTCACGATAAGTGGCCTTTACCCGTGTCGCCTCGGAGAGGTCATGCTTCACGATCGAACCGTCCGTTGCGGCCAATGTGACATTGTTCAGGTTCCGGTCGACACCTATGAAGCCATCCGGCTTGACATCCTCGACCTGCTTCGCATATGTCAGCGATAACTTATCTTGGGTCAACGTGACCGAACGAACCGCGTGCTTTCGAATGGTTGCTTGAACATGCGGTGTTAGAGGAATTCTGATCGGTTCCCTTGGATGATAGGGCAGGAACAAGCAGCCATCCTTAATCTTGAATCCGTAGCATGTGGTCAACCGCAACCGCCGAACGTACCGGCTGGTTGGCTTCTGGCCATGTCGAGCCATCCTGCGATAATTTCGCAAGATGCCGGTTGCACCACTGATGGCGCAGAGCTTGTAGTAGCTCATAGCATCGTAGGCTGCAAGTTGTTTGTACGCTTTCAGGGACAAAGACTTGAGGCTCGTGACATTCTCGTCCAAACCGACCTGTGTACAGGTGTTCATCATCTGGCGGAACTCGTCAAGCATCCGTAGAATCTCGGGGCTAATCGTGTAGTGTTGTTGAACTGATTTGACCGCCCGCATAACATACCCTCAACTTTCAATTTCTTTTAGGCATGAGAGGTCAGTGAAAGCAATGAGCTGACAAGTTAACAGAGCCACGTTTAGCCTTTAGTTTTGCCGACTGATTATAGATTGAGTTAATTTGGCCCGCCGTCGCGCTTAGGTGTAACTAATACCCTCACCTCGGCCCTATTGTTCGATCGATTTGTTTCCAAGAAATCACGAACGTTTCCTGGGTGGATGTCAGCTCTCACCGAAGAACAGCCAGCGTATTGGCTGGCCGACTTTTGCAAACGCTCCGTTCAAATGCCACATTAGTTCAAATGGTATTGAATTGAGTAGTTTATAGTTGAACAGTTCAAATTTATCCGGAATTCCTTAGATTCGATTTTTCCTCGACACTTTGCAGTCAGAAAACGCAATTTTGAGGTCAAAAAATGTGAAAAACGAGCGAAAAAACCATAATACCGATTTATATGGTAGAACAAGGCAAATTTTGTATAAGCGAGTTGATAGAAATGGAAGTCCTCCTAGATCGCCGCGAAGAACGAAAGCTTCTCGGCGTGATTAATCCGATTCCGGAGGTCGCCTCGCTAGAAAGGTCGAGGCAGCTGTACGAGCAGGCCAGAATCTACATGCCTGCCGGAGCGTCATCAAACGTCCGAGTTCACATGCATGATCCCTTTCCAATTCTATTCAAGAATGGTGAAGGACCAAGGGTTTGGGACGTGGACGGGAACAAGTACATTGATTACCTCATGGCCTACGGCGCCCTGATTCTCGGCCACAAGCACCCCAAGGTGATCTCTGCAATTCAGAAGCAACTCCAAGAAGGCACCATGTTCGGGACGACAACCGAACTGGAAATTGAGGTGGCTAAGATGGTTACCAGCGCAGTCCCATGCGCAGAAATGGTCACTTTCGCGAACACAGGCACCGAAGCAACAATGGAAGCCCTGCGGATTGCAAGAGCAGTCACCGGGAAGGATAAGCTGATCAAATTCGAAGGCCATTACCATGGCCACCATGATTCCGTTCTCTTCAGCGTGGACTCGCCCTCTCCGGTCTCAGGGTTAGAATCGAGCCCAACAAGACTAGCTTACTTCCCTGGAATCCCCGACGAGGTCTCGAAGACTGTCATCGTAGCGCCCTGGAACAATCTGACCTCCCTAGAACGCATACTCAAGAAACACAGCAGCGACGTGGCAGCAATCATCACTGAACCGGTGATGGCAAACCAAGGCGTCATTCCCCCCGATCCTGAATACCTCAAGCACCTCCGCGAACTGACCATCAAGTATGATGTCTTGCTCATCTTCGACGAAGTCCTAACAGGTTTCCGTGTCGCGAGAGGCGGTGCGCAAGAATTGTACGGCGTAGTACCCGATCTCGCATGCTTCGCTAAAGCACTTGGAGGCGGTGCCCCCGTGGCCGCAGTTGCTGGGAAAAGGGAGTTCATGAGCATGATTGGGCCTGGAAGAATAGGCTTCGGCGGAACATACAACGCCAACCCACTCTCGCTCGCCGCTTCAAAAGCAACCCTGCAGACGTTGATGGAAAACGATGGCGAAGCTTTCCGTCTAATGGCAGCCAACGGTGCAAAACTGAAGGAAGGCCTATCTTCTAAAATCCGGGAGGCAGGTTACCAAGCGGTCGTTAACAATGTCGGCCCGTTGCTCTCCATATACTTCACAAAACTTCGTAAAGTGTCCACCTATCGACAATCAGCCCAATCGGACCAGGAGAAGTACAAACGCTTCAGAGAAGAGATGGTGAAACGCGGCGTCTACATGCATCCCGATGGACTTGAACGCATCTCGCTCTCAGCGGTCCACACAGAACGCGAAATTGAAGAAACACTGACCGCCGCGGAGGAATCCCTCAAAGCCCTCCGCACCCACCCAGTTTCCTAACCCTCAAATCCAGAACCGTACAGAACTCTTCACCGGCGGTTATCTCGCAGCTTTAAACCGATGCTGCTCGCAGTGAAAACCAGAGCCTTATTCCGAAGGTACCGCGCTCAGAGAAAACGGAGATATGAGCGAGGTGAGCAGGGGTCGTGTTCTGCCATTGTTTACGGATTTGATATTTGTAATACTCGCCTTCTACTTTCTGGTGGGTTATGCTCATTCATTTTTCTTCAATCTCCAACTTCCGTCCTCATTCTTGCTATATCAAACGTTCTTCCTGATCTATCTGATAACGGGCCTCGCTTTGCTTGTTATGAGAAAGAGCCTGATTGTTTTTTCGTCTAGGATTTCTGACTATGTTTACACACTCGTCGCGTTAGTTTCGCCTATGTTCTTCCATCCAGTGGTTGGCACGAAGGGGTCACTTGTCGGTGAGCTGTTTGTTTTTGGGGGGGCAGTTCTTACCGTTGGAGCAATCTTCTCGTTGAATAACAGTTTCGGGATTGGCCCTGAAAACCGGGGTATCAAAATGAATGGTATGTATCGCATCGTGCGGCACCCGATGTATTCGGGCTACCTTCTCGCCGAAGTTGGTTTTGTCTTCAGTAATCTTTCACTCTTCAACCTGCTTATACTGGCAATTGCCAGCTTCTTTCTTGTTTTGAGGTTGCAGGGAGAAGAGCGACTCTTGAAGGAAGACCCGGCGTATCAAGCCTATGCGCAACGGACGCGCTGGAAGCTTTTGCCGCTTCTGTTCTAAGGCCGATAAGACAGCAAAACAGGCCCGGTTTGACTCAGAAAACTGAGTCACCCCCCTGGGGGGTCCCTCCAAGCGTGCGCGCACCGCCACTGGTCACGCTTCAAGAAGGCTGAACGGCTCACCTACGCAGGCCCTTACTCGAACAAACCAAGCCATCCAAAGCATAATACGCACGTTTGGGTAACCGGCAGTTCATGGGACTGAAGATTTTCCACGTGGACGCATTTACCGCGAAGCCCTTCGCTGGAAACCCCGCGGGGGTTTGCATCCTTCCGGAACCACGCGACGATGCCTGGATGCAGAATGTGGCTCGGGAGATCAATCTATCCGAAACCGCTTTCCTTCAGAAGCGCGGGGACGGTTTCAACTTACGCTGGTTTACGCCAGCCGTTGAGGTGGACCTTTGTGGCCACGCTACCCTCGCAAGCGCACACACTCTATGGGAACAAGGGGTCATCAGGCCTGAGGACGCTGCACGGTTTCATACACGCAGTGGGCTCTTGACGGCGCGACGCCAAGGTGAATGGATTGAACTCGATTTTCCCTCCTTACCAGATAAGCGGTCGAAAGTTCCTCCCGGCCTTCCGAAGGCTCTCGGGACGAAGCCGAAGTACGTTGGAAGAAGTCGCTTTGATTACATCGTTGAAGTTAGCTCGGAAAGGACTGTTCGAAAACTAACGCCGGACTTCACTCGGCTATCCGCCGTCCCAATCCGGGGGCTCATCGTGACCGCCAAAGCAACAACTGAGCCGTATGATTTTGTTAGTCGCTTCTTCGCTCCCAGGGCTGGAATCAACGAGGACCCAGTAACTGGTTCGGCGCATTGCGTTTTGGGCCCCTTCTGGCGGGACCGGCTGGGCAAGAACGAACTCCTAGCCTACCAGGCCTCTGCACGTGGCGGCGTAATTCGTGTTCGAGTCGGCGATAAGCGAGTGTACATCGGTGGCAAGGCGGTTACAGTATTGGAAGCGGAACTCCGCGAGTGAGGAAATACATAAGGGCATTGAACTTGCCTATGTTTCTGAGACTACAGAATCCCGTCGTCTACGTCAAACTTTTTCAGGCATGATGGCGTTGAGTTCCCGGTGTCAATATCCTCGTCACGTTTGTTAGCAGTTACATTTTGAAGTCCAATCTTCTGCCACACCTTCCACTAGCAAATATATGCCCGCCAAGTGCCTACAATGGAAGTATCGCTTGATCAGATGCTCTTGGAGGTGAGTTGAATGGCAGTAAACATAATGGTAGCCAACTTTCCAAAATGTAAGAAATGTGATGATGGCACGCTACTCCCAGTAGCGGAGACTTGGAAATGTTCCAATCCCGACTGTGACTTCGAGATGTAGCACGATTAGCGCTTAGAACCATCGGCAGTGACTACAATGGAGAGCCGCCATGGGCAGTGTTAGCCCTCACCATTTTAGTTATTGTAGCTCATGAACTGTTCAGTTCTTCTATCGTGTCGCCCTTCGAGATCTCTCCTTCCTGTTCCACGCTGGCGTACCATCCCCTTCTCCCGTACATTGCCTTCACAATGTCCTTGTCCTTTTCTACGTAGGGCAGGACGTACAAGTTGCTGCAGGGGTCACAAGCCTTCGTGATCCTGACCACAGCTTTCCCAACCTTAAATCGTTTCCCGGGCGCAAAAGCATCATATGAGATTCCTGACGTGGTGAAATTCTCCCCGATATCCCCCGGCTTAATCGGCCAACCTTCCCTGTTGAGTTCTTGAATGGTTTCAATGGGCATGAGAAGCACAGCCATCGCGGGGTCGTCGTGCGCTTCCTCACGTCTATACCTGTTGAAGTCGCCCACAAGCCCAGTCCGTCTAACCAAGACTCGATCGACAGGGGTTTTCGGCAGCCCCCTCTCTCCATGCACCTCTGGCTTGACATTCACTTGGCACACAACACCCACGGCGCGAGAAGAATTCATAATGGCCCGCCTGACTTTTGTGTCCTGAGTCTGATTTAATACTTAACCAATTGCTTACGCTATTTTAGCTTCATAGATTTCTCGTAAACGTCGTAATCAGATTGGGAGAAACACATGAAGATAACCTTCTCCAAGTTCATCATCCTCTGTAGGTTCTCGCGGACTACTTGGAGTGCAATGGGCGCGGCCCTTTCGATGGGGAAACCATATGCTCCTGTGCTTATTGATGGGAAAGCAATCGTCTTAATCCCGTTCTCATCTGCAAGCTTCATCGAGTTGCTATAGCAGTTTCGAAGAAGCTCTTCTTCATTCGTTTTTCCTCCGCGCCAAACCGGACCCACAGTATGTATCACATGTTTCGCCGGAAGCCGGTACGCTTTCGTGACTCTTGCTTCTCCCGTTGGGCAGCCTCCGATTCTGCGGCATTCCTCTAGGAGATCAGGTCCAGCGGCGCGATGAATAGCGCCGTCAACTCCGCCGCCACCCAGCAGTGTTGTGTTGGCAGCGTTTACTATCGCGTCAACGCTTTCCTTGGTAATATCGCCCAGCCTTAGCTCAATCTTACTCAACTTGCTCTCCCCAGCGCTTGTGCGGTTACCCTCAGCGAGCAATTATGCGTATGTTGGAGGTTGAATTATGTAGCGACCGGGCTGCCCGCTTAGGACTCTAGAAAATTCTTCAACGACCTTCTTCTGCTTGTCCTTGATTGAACGCTCCGAATAGAAGGCGCTGTGTGGCGTGAAAATGAGGTTTGGTAATGCAAGCAAGGGGTCCGAAGCCTTTGGCGGCTCCTCTTCCAGGACATCCAGGGCTGCGCCGGCGATCCAACCATCTTTCAACGCCTTGTAGAGGGCAAGTGTGTCAACCACCTTGCCCCGCGACGTGTTGATGAGATAAGCGGTCTTCTTCATTGAGCGCAACTGGCGTTCGGCAACCATGTGGTGGGTCTCTTTGGTTAGCGGGACATGTATAGTGACGACATCGCTTTCTTTGAGCAAAGTCTCCAGATTAACTGCTTCGGCTCCGAAAACTTTCTCGCGCCCGGGGGGAATGTAAGGGTCGCATTCTAAGACTCGCATTCCAAAGGCATGCGCTCGGAGAGCAGCCATAGACCCTATTTTGCCTAAACCGATGATTCCCATGACGCTGTCTCGAAGCGCTTTAATGGGCCTGAGCCTTGGCCAGTCCCAAATCTTGTTCTTGATATCCGCGTTTGCTTGCCATATTTTCCTTGTGAGAGCGAGGGCCATTGTGACCGCGTGATCGGCCACCTCCTCCACACAGTAATCCGGCATGTTAGAGACGCTTATTCGACGTTTCGCGGCGGCCGCGTAGTCCACGTAATCATACCCATCGCTGTACAAGACTATGGCTTTACATTTCGGGAGTCTCTCAATCGCACTCTCGGTTACCGGGAAGAGGTCAACGAATATTCCGTCCGCGTCCGCGGCAAACTCGATTAATTCGCCCTCATTCTTGCACGCCTTCATATTAACGTCAAAATGCTGAGCAAGCATGTCTCGAAGTTCTTCGATGGATTGGTCTGCGGAACATAGGGCGATTCTTGGACGCGAAGGTCGCGGGGCCATTCAACAAGTCACAAGCCCCGGCTCTGCGTGGGCCACGGCTATGAGGCTTATTGCTAGAAGATCCGGCTGGAAGGAACCGTGCAGCGCCTAGCCTTTCTTCGAGTCGGTGTTACTTTGGCCTAACCCGTATGGCCTGAGGATTGTGGCTGCTCGCTCCTTTACCGCGAAGTACAGAATCGAACCCAGCATACCGATGGATATGATGCTTCCCAACATAACATCAACCCAACCCGCCTCGAGGGGAATTGCAAACAGGTAGCTAAGGTAACTCCCCACGATCAATGTGACTACAAGGATCTCGACGATTACTCCAACCAATCCCCAGGATTTTGACCTGTTGCGGGCTATCCGCCATGCAGCGAATGTGGCAAGAAAGTTGGCCATGGATCCACCAAACATATCGATAGGCCCCAAGCCGCCGAAAACGTTGGCAACGAAAGCACCAATCGATAACCCAATCACCGCTGGCCAACCAAAAACCATAGCAAGAGGCAGAAGCGCATCTGCGACTCTTACTTGGAAGGGCAAGAAACTAATCTGCGCGAGAACCACAACGCCCACAGCGTAAACGGCTGCGAACACAGCGGTCAAACTAACAAATATCGAACTCTTGCTTTTCACTAGTTTACCTCCCTACTCCGGGGTTTCTTCAGCGCAACGGGTGGGAGGCCCCACTCACGCGCCTTCCTGTAACGGGATTGAAATCGAAAATAAGTCTTTCCGAGAGTGCGGGAAGGGTGGAAAAATAGGAAAGGCCGTTTGGCCTTTCAGGGGCCGCCTACGCGACGGCTGTCCGGTTTGATAGCTTCTTGCTCGCTTCCACCAGCTTCTCGCGTGTCTTTGAGTTACCGAGTACACCGGCGACGACTGCGCCGACTGCGAAGGATGCGAGGGCTACGGCGAAGCTTCGTTTGGATTCTCCATTCATTATTTGACTTACCTCCTGTGATTGCGATTTAATTGGCAATTGGTCGTTGAGGTATATTAATGTACCATAAATGAAACATTCATATACCAACAATCATGTATGGCTGGCCCATGGCAGCCCGCTCGGTTGGACACGGGGAAATCCTCCTGAACTTACCCCTAATCCTTCTCACCATTCATAGCCCATGCCCACTGTCCGGCCGCCAACATGCGAAGAGGTGAAACACATGGTGAAATGTCTCAAATGCGGCGGTGAAGTCACAGGCCCAGCAAAGGAATGGGATATGCACCCCAAGGACGGGCGAGGTCCGGCGCTGCACATCAAACACTTCTCGTGCCCCTCGTGCGGAAAGAAGTTCAGGCTAGCGACAAAGCTGGTAGGCGCGTAAGCGGAACTCTCTCCGTCCATCCCTCCATCCCATTTCCCGTTTATTTTACATGGAAACAAGTCAAACCGTGGAACCAACCGAATCAGGTCACGAATGCAATTCGCTGTAGGCCCTAAACAGGTGGAGCTTGTCGCCTTCGCTTCTCATAGTTGAGCTGAGTCCATTTCACGAACTCCTCAGAAGGCGGTTCCTCTTCATACAAACGTTCCCGAATTGATTCCAGCAAAATCGGCTGTTCCCCCGAGAATTCAGCCGCAGTTACGACTTCGTGACCCACCTTGCCAGCGGCCTCAATAACCTGTCCTGCTAGTTCCTTCCAGTTCGCGGACCGAAGCACATGGTGTTCGAAGATCACCTTCGGGATCTTCCTCGCGATAGTAGAGGCGTTTTCTATTCCTTTTTGAATGGAGGTTTTCTCCACGCGAACGCCTTCCAAGTATAGCGGCGGCCCGCCCAGCACTAGAATCCCAGGGGTCTCTTTCAGTATCAGGCGCGTCGTTACTTTCGACATCGGACCCTGAACGTCAGAAGCGTGAAGTACTTTCTCCCCCTGAGTCTCCACCGTAGTCATAAGAACCCAGCCTAATGCCGTTTCGTCTTCACCGTGTGGCACAGGAGTAGAGATGCTTATCGTCGTGGCGCCAAATTCATACTTCTTCCCATCAGCCACTTCGCACTTGCTCCCGATTCGTTTCACGAATCTTTGGAACATCCAGCCTCTTCTGCGCTGGTTGAAGTTAA
>Ga0116131_1000412_pt1 | contig 38046 bp, 34 predicted proteins | sample June2015DPH_17_1_FD_89734 | JGI IMG/M metagenome (GOLD analysis project Ga0116131, IMG submission 89734) | Peatland microbial communities from SPRUCE experiment site at the Marcell Experimental Forest, Minnesota, USA - June2015DPH_17_100 | ecosystem: Environmental > Terrestrial > Soil > Wetlands...
AGCACGCGGAGGATTTCAACGCGGGCAAAATCAAGGACCCATCGCTCGTGGGGGTTCGCGCGCCGGACCCGTTCACCGTGCGTGTGGAATTGAGCCAGCCCACGGCATTTTTCCTCGACCTGTGCGCGCTCCCGATACTGTATGTCGTGCCGCGCCAGACGATTGAAAAATATGGGGACCGGTGGTTGATGGCCAGGCCATTGCCGGGCAGCGGGCCGTATACATTGGCTTACTGGCGGCTCAACGACAAAATCCGGCTGCAAAAAAACCCGCGTTATTGGGACGCGACGAACACCCAGTCCGATATCATTGACATATTGCCTGTCGGCTCTCCGAACACGTCATTGAACCTTTACGAACGGGGCCAGGCGGATATCGCGTGGGACAAGGATCTCGTGCCGGAACAACTGATGGACATTTTGATCAAACGGCCGGACTTCCACACGTTCAATTATCTCGGCACTTATTTCATCCGTTTTAACGTGACGCACAAACCATTCGACGACCCGCGCGTCCGGCGCGCGCTGGCACTGGCCATCGACAAGAAGCGCATTGTAAAAAAAATCACGAAAGCCGGCGAACAACCCGCGTCGCACCTCGTGCCCGACGGCACGGCTCATTACACTTCGCCCGAAGGACTCGGCTACGATCCGGTGCTGGCGCGGAAGTTGTTGGCCGAGGCTGGTTATTCCGGCGGCAAGGGGTTTCCACATTTTGAATATGTGTTCAGTGCTCCTGCTTCCGGCGGGGATAAAATCCATGAAAACATCGCCATCGAATTGCAACAGATGTGGTGCGACGAGCTTGGCATTCAAATGGACCTGCGCCAGCTTGAGGCAAAAATCTTTTACAACGCGCAATCGCATCTGGATTTCGATCTCTCGCGCTCCAGCTGGATCGGCGATTACGATGACGCGAACACGTTTCTGGGATTGTTCATGAGCAACGACGGCAACAACCGCACCGGTTGGAAAAATACCCGTTACGACGCGCTCATCCGCGAAGCCAACGAACAGAACGATTTGAAAATGCGTGAAAAACTTTTCCGACAGGCTGAAACAATTCTCGTGCGTGATGAAGTGCCCATCATTCCATTGTTTTTTTACGTCGGCGTGAATTATTTCAACACGAACAAGATTCAGGGCATTTACGAAAACATCCTTGACGTCCACCCGTTGCAGGCGATTCGTAAAGTCAGTCGAGAGTCGAGAGTCGAGGGTCGAGGGCCAAACTGACAACCGGAGCCATCATATGAAAACGCGATTCCGTTTTGAGAAGCTGGAAGTCTGGCAGGAAGCCAGAAAGATCAATCAAGTTATTTACCGGCTCACCCGCAAATTCCCACGAGAGGAATTATTCGCCATGACGTCGCAAATCCGCCGCGCTTCCGTTTCCGTCTCGTCCAACATTGCGGAAGGTTCCGGCCGAAATTCAGACAAGGACTTCGCGCACTTTCTTGAACAATCTTACGGTTCGCTCATGGAAGTGGCATCGGTTTTTTATTTGGCGTTAGATGAAGGTTATGTGACCGAAAACGACCTCGACCCGCTCTTTGACGAAATCGAGAAGCTAGCAAAACGCACCGCTTCTCTGAACCGTTCACTTTTCATTCCAACTTCGAAAACGCCATTCAACCGTACCAAGTCTTCGGCTCTCGACCCTCGACGTTCGACCCTCGACTGAAATGTATTTCATCAAACGCCTCATCTTTGCGGTTCCGCTGCTGTTGGTCATCAGCGCGCTGGCGTTTGTGCTTGTGCGTCTTGCGCCGGGCGGGCCGTTTGACCGCGAGCGCGCGCCGGCTTCGCCGGAAATCGAGCAAAATCTAAAGGCCAAATATCATCTCGACGAGTCAATGGGGAAACAATACCTGCGCTACCTCGGCGATTTGGCACACGGCGACTTTGGTCCGTCGCTCAAATATCGCAGCCACACCGTCAATGACATCATTGCGCAAGGATTGCCGGTTTCCATGACTCTTGGTGCGCTGGCGTTTGGATTTGCAATGGGCCTCGGCTTGCTGGTCGGTTTTTTTACAGCAGCCACGCGCGGACGTTGGGGGGATTATGTGGGAAGTTTTCTGGCTGTGCTCGCCGTGTGCGTGCCTGCCTTTGTCATCGCGCCGCTGCTGATCATGACGTTCGCCATCAAATTAAGGTTGCTGCCGGTCGCGCTGTGGGAATCTCCATTGCACATGATTTTGCCAACGATCGCGCTCGGTTCTTATTTCGTCGGTAAAATCGCGCGCCTGTTCCGTGAAGGAATGCTGAACGTGATGCAATCCGAATTCGTCACCGCCGCCCGTGCCAAAGGTCTCGCCGAAAACGCCCTGCTGTTCAGACACGCCTTTCGTATCGCCGTGTTGCCGGTCATTTCCTATTCCGGCCCGATGCTGGCCGATTTGTTGACCGGCTCGTTCATTATCGAAAACATTTTTCAAATTCCAGGCATCGGCGTGTTTCTCGTGAACGGTGCGCTCAACCGGGATTACACCGTCGTTGTCGGACTCGCGCTGCTTTACGCGATTCTGCTTATCGCGCTCAATCTCATTGTGGACTTTGCCTATACCTTGCTCGACCCGCGCGTCAAATATGAGTGAACAAATCGAACCACACCTTTCGCCTGGCCAACGCGCATGGCGTCGCTTCAAAAAGAATCGCGCCGCCATCTTGAGTGCCTGGTATCTCATTGCGCTGTTATTTGTGATTGTCGCGTGGCCAATTGTTCTAAAAATTGCCGGCGGGGCTTTTGCCCAAACTCACTATCCAAACCAGCTTTCCGACGCGCAATTCGCCCTGCCGGGCGCGCAACACTGGTTCGGCACGGACATTCACGGACGCGACGTTTTTTCGCGCGTCCTGTTCGGCGCGCAAATTTCCCTGCTCGTCGGCGTCGTCGGCGCAGGTGTGAGTTTGATTATCGGCGTTTTGTGGGGTGCGATTGCCGGTTACGCAGGCGGTCGCGTGGACAGTTTTTTGATGCGAATCGTGGACGTGCTGTATTCGCTGCCTTCAATCATTTTCGTCATTGTGTTGATTACAACGCTGGGCGAATGGATGAAGCAATCGCACTTTGTCGAAAACTCGCCGGCATTGTCCGGCGGATTGCGTGTGATTTTGTTGTTCGTTGGTCTCGGTGCGGTTTCGTGGCTGACCATGGCGCGAATCGTGCGCGGACAGGTTCTCTCGCTGCGGACGCGCGCGTTTGTTGAGGCGAGTCGCACACTCGGCGCAAAGCCGGCTTGGATTCTGGCCCGGCACATTATCCCGAACATTTTCGGCATCGTCATCACGTATCTCGCGCTGACGATGCCGGCCATCATTCTTTACGAATCGTTTTTGAGCTACCTCGGCCTTGGCGTGCAGCCGCCGATGGCGAGTTGGGGCACGCTCATCGCGGAAGGCGTTTCGCAAATCAATCCGATCCGGATTTATTGGTGGCTGATTGCGTTTCCCGGCGGTGTGCTGGTGACGACGCTGCTGGCGCTGAATTTTCTTGGCGACGGCCTGCGCGACGCGTGGGATGTGAAAGGAAAATGAAGAATGCAGAGTGATGAATGATGAAACCGACCATTTAAGTCCGAGAAGGTGAGTGCTTTCTGCCTTCTACATTCTGCATTAACTCCCGAATCCGCCATTTCAAAAACGCCGAGCAATGTCGCGGCGTAGCCTTGTTTCGCGACGGCCAATATGCATTGAATTCCTTGTCCAGTTTGCGCAATTCGCGGATGCCATTTTGCGCCAACCGTTTCGCCACTGATGTTTTGCCCGCCGCCTGCGCCTGTTGCCACAGCATGAATTGGCACGACTGGGCGGCCATGCGCGCGGCCAAATCCAGTTCCTGCGCGGAAATCAAGGTAGGGCGGGCTGTCCCCAGCCCGCCGTTTTCGGCGCGGTACGGAGACCGCGCCCTGCCACTGTGTTGGAGAAGCGGCGCCAAAACCTTCCGCTGCTTCTCAATTTCCTTCAAAGTAGCGCGAATGTTTTTGCCTGAAATGCGCGCGTGATATTTCAATCCGTTCCGGCAAAACAATTCACGCTGTTCCGGTGGCGGCGCGGCGACGACTGCGCCCAGTGGGGTCAGGTTGGGTTCGGTGTAGCCGAGCTTGCGGTGAGCATGACCGAGCGCAAACGCGGCTTTTGCGATGCGTCCGGTCGAATCGTCAAAAACATCGCGGCTTAAAACCGGCGCGAGCAGTTTTTCATCAAAGGTTTTCGCGCACCAGCCCATTGCCGCGCCAGCAAGGTAAGGAAGATAACTCACAGCAAGCGGTTGCGGATGACCGCCGTCGCCCCAATCGGTGACGAGATAACCGATGGCGCTGAATTTTTTCCCAGCTTTGGCGGCAGAGCGCAAATTCGCCAGTGCGTTGTCGTGCCGGCCAATCAACGTCTGCCAAGACGAAGTGCCGGGACAGACGTAAAACGGAATTTTCGCCATCGCAAATTTTGCAGCTTCTTTTTCAAACGGGTGGTTTGCTTCGTAGCCCCAATTCAGGGCGATAGCGTCGCGGGGCAATTTTTTGATAAGTTCGGGATAACGCAAAATGATGTCGCCCCAAAACATCGTCCGTTTACCACGTGAGGAAACTTCCTGATGAATTCTTTTGAGAAAATCGAGGTAAAACCGGCCTTTGCCTTTGGCTTCGCAAAGTTTTCTGCTTTGGCCGCGCCCCAAATCCCACGTCTCGTCGCAACCGACGTTGAAAAACCGGCTCGAAAAGTTTGGCAGCAATTCGTCGTAGAGCCGGCGCAGAAAAGGCAGGGTGCCGGGATGATTCGGCGCAAGCGTCGTTGGTCGGCGGACGAATCCGCCTGAATCGTCTTTGTAAGGCTCGGAAACCTCGGCGAGTTTTTTTAGGCGCGGATGTTTGAGGAAATGTCGCAAGTGACCGAAGGAATTCTGGTTCGGCACGAGGTCAATGCCGAGTTCACGGCAACGCAGATCGAGCTTGCGGATTTCCTCGCCGGTCAGTGCGCCCCAGCTTCGCCAGACGGATTTGTATTTGCGATAGGCAAACGTGTGCTCTGTGTAGAGTTGGAATTCGTTGATTTTGAGATCGGCAAGATGCTCAACCAGTTCGAGCAGTGTTTCGAGTTTGGGCACGCGACCGCGCGAAATATCGAGCATCACTCCACGGCGCGGAAAATCTGGCCAGTCGCGGATTTTCAAGCAAGGTAGGCGAAGTGGGACAGACGTTCTCGCCTGTGAGTTCACAGACCGGAGGTCTGTGCCACGAGCGCATTCGCGGACAATCTGTCGCAACGTGGCGGTGGCAGCACGCAGGCCACCAATTTTGCGGAACGAAATTTCAATTCCGTTTTTATCAATCGTTAGTGTGTAACCCTCGGGATGGGCAGGGATATCGCGCCGCGATGTCCGAATAATTTTCAAAACAGGCCGGACGCCTCGGCGAGGCGTCCCTACCTTTTTCGGCAGCGTGAACGTGCCGCAAAGATATTTCAGCGAGCGAGGGCAGGGGAGTAAAACTAAACTGTTGGTTTTGAATTTTGAGTTTTGAGTTGGACTCATGGTCTCAAGATTCGACTGAAAATTTGGAATTCAAAACTCAAAACTTATTTTGTGGCAATCATCCTGCTTTTCCGCGCGTAATTGAACAAGCCGCCGGCGTCCACGACTGGGCGCACGTCGCCAAGCGGTTTGAATTTAAAAATCTTGCCGGTCGCTTTGACTGTGACCGTGGCCGCGTCGAGGTCAACGGTCACGATGTCGCCGGTTTTCAGCGTATCGCAAAGGCGTTCGGTGAGTTCGCAGGGATACAGTTCGCCGGTAGCAACGGAGTTGCGGAAGAAAATGCGCGCGAAACTCTCAGCCAAAACGATTTTGCAACCCGCCGAACCCAGGGCAATCGGTGCGTGTTCACGCGAGCTGCCGCAGCCGAAATTTTTTCCGGCAACGATAATCGGATATTCGCTGTCGAGTTGGCCCTCCTTGACAAAGCGCGTCGGGTAGAGCGATTCAGGCAGGCCGGCAAGCGCGTAGCTGCCGAGTTTCTCGTATTCGTCGGGAATCGTTGGGACGAGCGTCAGATACCGCGCGGGAATAATTTGATCGGTGTCAATGTTATCGCGCACCACGTAAACCGGTCCGGTAAAAATGGATTGCATGGTGGAAATGTGCGGGGTAGTGAAGCGGTTTTCAACCAGAATTCGAGGATTCGGCGACAACCAGGTCCACTGGTTTGCTGCCGCCGGCTTACGGTTCACCTAGTGCTTCGCGCAGTTTTGCCATCAAGGCCATTGCTTCATAGGGCTTTTCGATGAATCCAGCCGGTTGATGGTCGGCAAAACGTTTGGTAATTTCCTGTTCACTGTAACCGCTGGCTATGATGACCTGCACGTCCTTGCGGATGCGGCGCAGTTCGCGATAAGTCTCCTCGCCGTCCATGTGCGGCATTGTCATATCCAGCAAAACGCAAACGATATTTCTACCATGCTTCTGGAATAGTTTTATTGCCTCGCGTCCATCGGTTGCAGCGAGCACGTGGAACCCATGGCGTTCTAACATAATCTTGGCTACATTAAGGACCTCTGCTTCGTCTTCCACCACAAGAATGGTACCGCCGCCACGCCAAAGTTTGGGTGGCACCCCCGCTTCCGGGTGCGTGTCAGTATTTGATGAGGCGGGAAACAACACTCTGAAAGTTGATCCCTTGCCTGGTTCGCTGGTTATTTTAATGGCGCCTTTATGCTGCCGCATAATGCCAATAACTGCGGCCAGCCCCAAACCTCGTCCGGTGAATTTGGTGGTGAAGAATGGCTCGAATATCTTAGGCAGGGTCTTGGAGTCGATGCCGCATCCCGTATCTGCGACTTCGATATAGACGTATTTGCCGGGTGGCGGAGGTTTAATCGGATAACTCTCGTGCAAATAAGTTTGATCGCACTGTATACTGCCTGTGGAAATGGAGATGATTCCCTCCTTACTGCCGATTGCCTCCGAGGCGTTGATAACCAGGTTCATGACCACTTGACGCACTTGGGCGGGGTCGGCCTCGATGGAGGGCAGATTTTCTTCAAAGTCACAGCGTAACATGGCTTTCTTCGAGATGGAAACCTGCAGCATATGGATCAGTTCCTGCGCAAGACGCGAGAGGTTGATCAGTTTCATGACGAAGCTGCCCCGGCCTGAGTAAGCGAGCATTTGCCGACAGAGCTCCGCCGCCCGGTGGGATGCACTGTCAATTTCCAGCAGATTCTCGCGAGCGGGAGATTCCGGAGACAAATCGGCCAACGCGAGATTGGCATGGCCGAGAATAACCGTGAGCAAATTGTTGAAATCATGGGCAATGCCGCCCGCCAGAATGCCGAGACTCTCCAGTTTCTGCGCCTGCTGCATCTGCACCTCCAAATTGCGCCGTTCTTCTTCCATGCTTTCGGCAATAACGACTTGAGAAGCGACATTGGCCAGGTCCTCCAAAAGATGTTCCACATCAGGAAGAATTGCCTGCTTGCTGAAGAGCGCCAACACTCCGATCGGCTTCCCATCCGTGGAAACGAGTCTGTAACCCGCAAACGATACCAAGCCGAGCGACCTTGCCCAATCACGATCGTGGACACGGAGGTCATTTGTGACATCATTGGTGATGAATTTTTCCTCCTCGCCGGAGGCGACCCGGCCGATTTTATAGCAACCAAAAGGAACTCTTCGATGGGTGCCGTCAATGCGAGTGTAACGTCCTGAACTGGCGATTAAATGAAGACAATGGTTCCGGTCCCGGCAGACGTTCGGGCCTTCGGTAACCGTGGCGTGACGACACCCGTTTTTACAGAGATCGGCCTCTTTGATCAGCCAAATCCGGGCAAAGTCAGCACCAAAAATGCTAACCGCCCCGTCAGTGATAAGTTTGAGTTTTTTGTTGATGCCGCCTGCTCCAAGAAGCTGGTGCTTCAAAGAACTCAGCTTTACAATACGCTCTTCACTTATTCGCTTTGCTTCCTCCGCCTGTTTGCGTTCGGTGATATCACGAATAACCGAAAGAATAACAACACGGTCTTGCATCTGGAAAATCTGCGCGTTGATTTCCACCGGAATACGGCGGCCATCCTTGGCAACGTGTGTCTGTTGAAAGAGCAACTTTTTATTGCGTTTCAGTCTTTCCATGATCGCCCGTGGGTCCACGGTGGATTCCGGCGCATCAATATCGCGGACCGTCAGGCGCAGTAATTCCTCGCGAGTATAACCCAACCGCTGGCAGATGGTATCGTTCACGGCTAGAAACCGTCCCGGTAAGTCGTCGTTTGTAATATCATGCACAAACACCCCGTCACTAATGCCCTCAAACAGCAGGCGATAACGTTTTTCGCTTTCCCGCAATGCTTCTTCCGTTCGTTTGCGCTCTGTTACATCAATGCAGACCCCTGACATTTGGTAGGCCTTGCCTTGCTTATCGCGCCGGCACGCGCCCATGTCGTGCCACCAAATATAACTGCCGTCTTTTCGCTTCACGCGATATTCCACGTCGTAAGGAGTTCCTTTTTCGAGATGTTTCTCCAATACCTGAAATTCCAAATCGCGATCGTCAGGATGGACGATTTCCTCCCATTTTTGTAAAGTGCGTGGGAAAGTGCCATGTTCATAACCGAGCATGGAGTCCACAGTGCTGGACCACTCCAGTCTGCCGGTTGTCATATCCCATTCCCACAATGCAATGTTGCCCGCAATTGATGCCCGCTCCAACCGCTCCTTTTCGACGCGCAGCGATGCCTCTGCCCGTTTGCGCTCGGTCACGTCCCGGAAACTCCACACCCGGCCCACTGGTCGGCCTTCAATGCGTTGCGGGAGTGAGTATCGCTCAAATAGCCGGCCATCTTTGAATTCCAACGTATCAAAGCTTTCAGCCTCCGGTTGCGCGTATAACTGATTTACCTTGGCGAGAAACCCTTCAGGATCCTTAAGTTGATCCAGAATAAATGCCCGCACCTGCTGGATACTTCGGGACGTGATAATCGTTTCGGGTATATGCCACAATTGTGTGAACCGTTTGTTAAACCCCACGATTTTGCCATGGCTGTCTACTACAAGAATTCCATCGGCTGTGGACTCCAGCGTTGCTCGCAAAAGGGAGACAGACTGTTCGCGCGCCTCCTCCGTGCGTTTACGCTCAGTAACGTCAGCGAAAAAGCCTACCACTACATCTTCCTGCCCGGCAACATGGAGGCGCGCGGCGGTAATATCGGTGAACAACACCGCACTATCCTTGCGACGGCAAGGGGTCGCCTCGACCGAGATCTTTTCATCCCGCACCATCGCGGCAAAGTCGGCTTCCACTTGCGCCAGCGCCTCCGCCGGATGAATGTCTGCCACCCTCAGTTGAAGCAATTCCGCCTCCGTGTACCCCAGCATCCGGCAAATAGCAGGGTTGGCGTATAAAAAACGATGTGTTTGAATGTCTGCCATCAAAATACCCTGCGGGCAGCCGGTAAATAGAGCCCAATACAATTCGCGCGACTCGCGCAGCGCTTTCTCCGCCTGCTTTCGCTCGGTAATATCATATACTGTGGAGCGGCTCATTAGATAATCGCCCTTTTCATCCAGGATGGCACTGGCACTGATCAGCACCGGCATAACCGAACCGTCTTTGCGGACCAGCTCAAGCTCCAGATCCTTGACCCAGCCGCGTTGTCGCAATATCGGAAAAGTCGCTTGAAATGTCTTCCGGCTTTCCGGGGTTATGATTTCGGTAAGCTTTTTGCCGATGATTTCGTCCCGTGTGTAACCGAGCCAGGCCAGTTCGGTGTCATTGATGCGGACGAGGACGCCGTTCTTGTCCAGTGAATGATAGCCACACGGAGCCTTGTTATAGAGATCCTTGATTTCTTCCGCTGACTTTCGCAGCACCTCCTCCGCCGACTTGTACTGCGCCTCCGCTATTTCCAATCCGACCACGCGGCGGCGCAAGGCAGCCAATTCGTCCAGGGGGGTCATCTCGGGCGCGCCCTGTGCATTTTTGTTGCGCTTTCTCAACTGATGGAATGCCAGCTTAACATTAACCGCCAATGCCTGCAACACTGACAAATCGGTTTTGAGAAGGCATAGGCTGCGGATTGCCCGTTGGCCTTCCGCCTTGCCCCGAATGCACCCACTTCTATAATGCGCCTGTGCTCGACATCAAATTGATCCGCGAAAAACCCGATTTTGTGCGTCAACGTCTCGCCACGCGCGGGGCAGGGGATGAAACTCACATTGATGAGTTGCTCAAGCTTGATGAGCAACGCCGAAAAATTCTGGCGGAGGTCGAATCGCTTAAGGCGCAGCGCAATCGCGTGTCGAAGGAAATTGGTGTGCTCATGGCGCGGAAGAAAACCGCCGAGGCCGAAGCGAAGAAGGCGGAGATGCGCGGGTTAGGTGACCGTATCGCTGCGCTGGACAAACAAGCAGCGGAGGCAGAATCAGCGCGCGATGCGCTCATGTTGCGACTGCCGAATCTGCCGCACGAATCGGTCAAAGTTGGCAAAAGCGCGGAAGATAACCCTGTGGTTCGGGTTTATGGTGGGAAGGCGACTTTCACCTTCAAACCGAAGTCGCACATTGAACTTTGCGAGTTGCTCAAGCTCGCGGATTTCGCGCGCGCGGCGAAACTTTCCGGCAGCGGTTTTATTCTCTACACGAATTGGGGGGCGCGGCTGGAACGGGCGCTGATTCAATTTTTGCTCGACCTGCACATTCATGAGCACGGTTACGCGGAGGTGTCGCCGCCGTTCATGGTCGGACCGCACTGTCTCGAAGGCGTGGGGCAATTCCCTAAATTCAAAGACCAGTATTACGGCGTGGCCGAGGGCGACGACAAAGAAAAGCTCGGCAAATTGTATTTGGTTCCGACCGCCGAGACGCCGGTCGCAAACATTCATCGGGAGGAAATATTAGCCGAGCGCCAGCTCCCGATCCGTTACTGCGCCTACACGCCATGTTTTCGCGGTGAAGCGGGCGCGGCGGGTGTCGGCACGCGCGGGATGATTCGCGTGCATCAATTCGACAAGGTCGAGTTGATCAAAATCGTCAAGCCGGAACACGGTTACGACGAATTGGAAACAATGGTCGCGGACGCCGAGCGCGTGCTGCAATTGCTCGGCTTGCATTATCGCGTGCTTTTGCTGTGCACGGGCGACATGGGGTTCGGCAGCGCCAAGACTTACGACATCGAAGTCTGGGCGCCGGGGCAGGGGAGTTATCTCGAAGTTTCGAGCTGCTCGAATTGCGAGGATTTCCAGGCGCGCCGGATGAATATGCGGTTCAAAACGGAATCGGGCGAAAATAAATTTCCGCACATTCTCAATGGCAGCGGCACGGCGCTGGCGCGACTGTTTGTCGCGCTGATTGAAACGCATCAACAGCCGGACGGCAGCGTGCTCATTCCCAAACCGCTGCAACCTTATCTGAAAACGGACAAAATCTCCGCTTAAGGCACAAATTTTATTACCACAAGAATGCACAAAATGCACAAAAATGTTTTTGCGTCTTTTGCGCCTTTTTGTGGCGATGCTTTATGAAAATTCTACTGGCCGGCAGCGAAGTTCATCCGTTCTCCAAAACTGGCGGGCTGGCTGACATGGTGGGCGCGCTGGGCAAGGCGCTGGCGCGTGCGGGTCACGAGGCGCGAATTGTCATGCCGCTGTATCTCGACGTCCGCGAGCAATTCCCCGGAATGCGGCGCGTGGACTGGCAGTTTGATTTGCCATTGGGTCAGCGTCGCGTTCAGGCGGAATTATGGTTACTGGAAATTGAAAAGGGACTGACGGTTTACTTCATTCATCGGCCGGAATTTTATTACCGCGCCGCGTTGTATCAGGAAGACGATGTCAGCTACGGCGACAACGCCGAACGATTTATTTTCTTTTCAAAGTGCGTCGCGAATCTGGCGCGTTATCTGCCGTGGCGACCGGACATCGTCCACATTCATGACTGGCAAACCGCGCTGGTGCCGGCGTTGATGTTGCACCAGCATCAGGCGGAAGGGTGGGGGAATCCGCCGCCGACGTGCCTGACGATTCACAACCTTGCGTATCAGGGGATATTCCCGGCATCGGCATTCGCCCTGACAAATTTGCCGGCATCGTTTTTTACAGTCGAAATCTCGGAATTTTACGGTCAACTGAATTGCTTAAAGGCCGGAATAGTCCTGGCCGATGTCATCACAACGGTCAGTCGCCGTTACGCGCGCGAAATCACCACTGAGGAATTTGGCTTCGGACTGGATGATGTGTTGCGCAAGCGACAGGATCGTCTGTTCGGAATTCTTAACGGTGTGGATTACGACGAGTGGGATCCGGCGCACGATCCGTTTCTGCCGCACCCTTATTCTGTCAGGCAACCGGCGGGAAAAAAACTCAACAAACTTGCTTTGCAAAAGGAATTAGGCCTGCCGGTGGCGGCAGATGTGCCGTTGTTTGGCACAATTTCACGCCTCGCGGAACAGAAAGGCGTGGACATCCAACTCGGCGCGCTCGAAGAAATGTTGAGCACAGACATGCAATTCGTTTTGCTTGGGAGCGGTTCACCGGCATACGAACGCGGTTATCACAAACTCGCACGGCGCTTCCCATCCAAAGTCGTGGCGCGGGTGAGTTACGATGAAGGCTTGGCGCACCGCATTGAGGCGGCAAGCGACTTTTATGTGATGCCGTCGCGTTATGAGCCAAGCGGTTTAAATCAAATGTATAGCCTTCGTTATGGCGCGATTCCCATCGTGCGCGCCACCGGCGGCCTCGACGACAGCGTGGTTGATTTCACAGAAGACACAAAGGATGCCAACGGGATTAAGTTCCAGGAATATTCAACCCGCGCTCTTGCAAAAGCGATTCGCAAGGCGCTGGCGCTTTACCAACAACCCGATTTGTTGCGGCGGTTTCGCCACAATGCCATGAAGGCCGATTTCCCATGGGAGCAGACCGTGTGTGAATATTTGAGAGCCTATGAATCGGCTCAAAGATTCTAGGAAGCGTTCAAGGCTTTTTTTGAAGAAATGCTCACTTGTGGGTGAAATTCGTCGCGTTGAATGAGATTGACGAAGCGTTGGGCCCGCTTGGCCACACAGGTGTCTGGATGATCCACTTTTGCAGGTGCATTCCACAAAACGTAAAATTCGAAGTCGGTTGGCTGGCGTCCGTGGATTTTCTCGAATCGTTCCACACGCGCTTGCATGATGTCTCGGGCGGCAGCCAACGCGGCTCTCGGATTTTGTGGATTGCCACCTGGCCAAATCTCCGCGCGAATTTGAAAACGCGATATTTCCCCGTAGGAACCTATCGCACTGTCGTTGTCACCGGTTTCAAGCATTGAGAGGGCTGTCCACCGATCCATTCCTGAAGCGCTATAAACCACCCCCAACGCGGCCAGTGCACACATGGCCGATTTGAATTTCATCGTAATGGTAAACTTTAGGAGATACCATGCTGTTCGTCAAATGTTGTTGCATAAAAATTCAACAAAAAACAGGTAACATTTTAATTGTAAAGAACTTGCGAAAAGACACAGGTTTTTATTGATTTTGAGGCCTTTATGGAGTTTTGTTGATTTACAAGGAGTTACAAGGAAGCAAGGTTCAGGCAAAAATATGGTTTTTTAACAACGGGAAGAAGCTTCTCGATAAGTAGTAGCATCACGGTGACAAAGGACGATTTGCATAAATGCCAGTCAAACCTCAGTTTATTCGCGGACTAAATGAAAGCTTGAACTCCAACAATCGGCCAAAGTGCGCGTCTGGCGGGGTAAAAAGTTGCAAACATCAAGTTTCCTTCAGCTTTGGCACGGAATCTTCTGCATCCGGAGGCATGAATACAATCCAAGAATTCAAGTTTGCCTGCCCGATATGCCATCAACATATTATATGCGATCCAGATACGGCTGGGATGCAGATTGAGTGTCCAAGCTGTTGGAAGACAATCGTTGTCCCAAAATCAACCAAAACGACGGGCACAAAACTGATGTTGCAGGGCATGCAGACCAGGGTAAGACCTACCTTGCCGATGATTGTAACAGGTTCCCAAAGAATCACTGCCGTGCCGCAGATGGAGCGAGCGTCAATGCTGTTGCTGGCTGCCGCGGCCACCGCCGTGCTGATCATCGCGGGCATGATTTTTTATCATAGTAACGCATGGTCTTTGTGAAATAGTCCAAACTTGGTGAGAGCTGATTCGAGAGCAAAATGGCCATCATGCCTTGAGGAGAGTTCTTGGCCCGGATGGGGGCGGGCAATGCGTTTCGGCTCACACGTCTCAAGAATCTTCACTGCGAACGTCTTGCGAATAGTTCGTAGCTCACCGTTGTGAGGAAATCACCGACACCGGATTTCAACCCGGCTGACCAGCCAAACTGGACCTACGAGACCGCAGAAACTTGTCCACTACTGAAATAAGTTTTTCCACTTTCAAAGGCTTCTTGAGGAATTCGTTGCAGCCTGACTCCAATGCGGCCACCCGGTCAAGCTCGCCGCTCAAGCCCGTCAGCATGATAATTGGCACGGAAGCCGTTCGGGGATCTTTTCGCAAAGTTTGGCAAATATCGAACCCGTTTATGTCGGGCAACATTAAGTCCAGTATAATCAAGTCGGGCAATATCGAACGGGTTTTTACGAGAGCGTCACCGCCATTGGCAGCCGTGCCAATCGCAAAACCTTCCTTTTCCAGAACCAAACGAATTATTTCAAGCTGGTCTGCGTTATCCTCTACAACAAGTATTTTCCCTCGCACAAAAAATAAGAGATTGGTTAAAAAACTCACCAGAAATACAGCAGAAACAATGCCATCAGGGGAAAGCTCGAGGGCAGTTACAAAATTGGCGAAAAACAATGTTTGAAGCATGCGTGTCAACAAAAATTTACACTACTGTCCAGTAAGATTACACCACAAGGGAAAGGCTTTGAGAGTGGACACTTCAATTCCAGTTCACGGTTGACATCCCCGGTGACTTCGAGGCGGTTACAAACAGGGGAGGGGAGCTTCGGTCGTGAAAAAACCGCCGGCACCGGATTTCAACCCCGCTGACTAGCTTTAGAAGACCCACGAGCTTGCAGCAACTTGTCCACTTTTGAAACAAGTTCTTCCTCTTTGAAAGGCTTCGTGAGGAATTCGTCGACGCCAGAATCAAACCCGGCCAACCGGGCAAACTGGCTGCCCCAGCCCGTCACCATGACAATCGGCATAGAAGCTGTCAGGGAATCTTTTCGCAAAGTTTCGCAAACATCAAACCCATTTATGCCAGGCAACTTTAAGTCCAGTACAATCAAATCCGGCGATATTAAACGGGTTTTTTTGAGAGCGTCCAAGCCATTGGTAGCCGTACCAACTGTAAAACCTGCCGTTTCTAGAACCGAACGGGTCATTTCAAGTTCGTCTTTATCATCCTCTACAACTAGTATTTTCCCTCGCATAAAACAAGAGATTGGTCAAAAAAACACCATCACACCTGAAATTTAGCAGGAACAATGCCATCAGGAAAAGGCTTCGAGGGCAGTTACAAAATTGACGAAAAACAATGTTTGAAGCCGTCAACAAAAAATTCGCGCAACTGTCCAGTAAGATTACATTAGGCCACAGTGGAACAGGCAAAGGAGGGAGGGAAGGCTTCGAGGGTGGCATCAAGGGTCAAGGCGGAAGTCAAACTGTCGCCGACGCCGCAGCTCTATCACGTCACGATGCAGCCAGCGCGGGTTTCCCTTGCCTCTGCGCTCTTGCGGCGCGCGCCGCAGAACGCTCCGCGCCGAAGAACGGCCTTGATGTATACACGTGCAAAAGGTATGCCGGCACAGCGGCAAAACTCCGTGAGGCCATCCAGAGAGTCACAAAAGCCCAAGTGCGAAGTATACACCTGACCCGCGAGTGAATTCCGAGTCTGCAACCAGAGGCTCCGTCGTCCTCAGACACAACCCGGAGATATTCCACCCCTGGACCGTGACTGCATCATTCTAATACAGCTCTGACAGCGTCCAAACGCATAATCTGCCAATTTTCATCGCAAAACTCAAAGATGCATCAATTGAATATAACAAACATTGTGCATCATTAATTCATCCAAGATACAACATTGAGGAGGGCATGATCATTTAGTCGCATGACAATGCTTGGTTTCAGACTCGTGTGGGTGGAGTAGTCCGCGTTTCTTTCCTGGGTCGTCTTGGCACTGTTGATGCTTTTCGTGACGGGTGTGAGTCTCATGGTATCGGGTTTTAAATCTTTGCGCGGCGTTTGGCCTCCGGACTTGGGATTTTGGCCAACTCATTCCCCTGCCCGTGCTGCGCCGCGCAATCTCCCATCGTTTTATGAATGAAGAATCCCTAATGATTTGCTCGCATGACGGTGCCTGGTTTCAGTGTCCTGACATAACTGGTCGTGTTCGCACGTTCTTCCTCGGTCATTGTGATTCTTTCAAGGGACTGGCGGACTTTTGTCGTGACGCCGGAATTCCTTTGAGGGTGTTTTCGCGCCAGGCGTCCTCCCATGCGAAGCATCCTGCGGCGCGCACCGCTAGAACGCAAAGGAACGGGAAACCCGTGCTGGTTGCCACGTGATGTGACAGAGCCGTGGCGTCGGCGACAGCTTGACTTCCGCTTGCTCCTGGACGCCACCCTTGAAGCCTTCCCTTTGTGATTTTTATGTTACAGTTGGATTCTTTGTGCTGTTGAATAATTTGGCGGTTTTTCTCACATACCGGCGCGGCAGGATTTTAACCAAAAAAACCAAGAGGCGATTACACAAGCCTGGGATCGCCAAGACCCTGCTCTTGCGGAAAGCGTGATGGCCGCATTGCGCGACTTTTTCGGCGGACATCTTGGGTATCTTTTTTAGCCGCCGCTTTTTTTGAGAATTTGCGACATTGCCGAAGTTGGTCGTAGTCGGACCGGGACACAATGCCGTGACGGTCACGTTTGTGCCGGTGGTTTCCTCGGCAAGCGCCTCCGTAAATGAAAGCACGTAGGCCTTTGTCGCGTGATAAATCGCCATGCCGGGACCGGGCTCAAAACCCGCGACTGAACTGACATTAAGTATTCCACCGCGCCGACGCTGGAGCATGCCAGGAAGAAACAAGCCGGTAAGTTCCGTCAACGCGGCGATATTCACCTGAAGCATTTCGAGTTGCCACTGAAGTGGCAGTTCGGCAAAAGCGCCGAGGGCGCCGAATCCGGCGTTGTTGACCAAAACGTCCACCATGATTCCCCTGCCCTGCAATTCTTTGAAAATGCGCGCCGGAGTTTCCGGCAGGGAAAGATCGGCGGTTAGAACAAGTGTTTCGATTTTATGCGTTTGTTGCAATTCCGCGGCGAGAGACTGGAGCGCCTTTGTGTTGCGGGCTACAAGTACCAACCGGCAACCATCCGCCGCGAAACACTTTGCCAATTCCAGGCCAATACCCGATGAAGCGCCGGTGATTAAAACCGTCTCGTTGGTTGCGGCATTCATTTTCGCGGCGTCAGCTTATTGATTTCCCCATCCAAACCGTTTTGTGATGGGCCAATAGACAAAAGAGGATTTACCGATGACATAATCACATGGGAAACTTCCCCAGTAACGTGAGTCGAGGCTGTTGAAAGTATTGTCGCCCATGGCAAAATAACGGTTTGTTTCCACTGGAAAGTTGTTTCCGGGAGCCAATGCTTCCAACATGGCATGACCGAAGTAATGATTTTCCTGATATCCCAGTTTTTTTTGTCCCGGATGAACTCCCGCAAACCCATACAAATTTTCGAAGTGAGGAGTTGAGGCCGACAGTGGTTGCCCGTCCACGACCAGATGTCCCACGGGAACCTCTGTGCTAAATCTGGGCACGTTTTCAACTTCGTAATCCTGTTTGATGGACAATGTGTCGCCGCCAAGCCCTACAAGCCGTTTGATGTAAAATTCATCTGCCGGAATGCGGAAGCGATCACGCATTTCTTCGGTGATTCCTTCGGTTTCAAAGACGATGATTTCACCGCGCCTCGGCAGGCGGAAATTATAAGTGAGCCGATTCACAAATAAATGGTCGCCGGCGCTGACGCGGAGATTCACGACTTCATCGCCCTTGTGGTACAAATGTCCCCTCCCCCATCCTGCCCGATAGGCCAGCGGTTCTTCCCCAGGCGGAGCTTCACCAAAATCCGGTGGAAACCAAATCGTGTGCGGCACATTGTCTATCCAAAACGTCTGTTCGATGTTGAAAATCAAAAACCGCTCCATTGGACTAATCCGATCAATTACACCATCCGATTCGGCGACGACATGAACATACGAGACACCTTCGAACCACTCCTTGACGCGCTCCCAGCCAGTCGGAATTTTGTAATTGGCATTGCCGGACAAATTTTGTGACGTAACGCCGTAAAGTGTCGGCTGCATTGAGCCGGTGGGGATTTTGAATGGTTGCAGGAAGAACGTGCGAATCCCCATCGCGACCGCCACCGCCACGAGCAATACCTCGACGTTCTCGCGCCACATGGCATTGGGATACGGCTTGAGCCATTTGTTGGCGGCAAATTCAAGCTCCTCCATCTTAATCCGGATTTTGCCATTGTTCGCGCCCTCCTCAATCGCCATTCGCACCTCGTTCATTGCGATCGTTACCGCGGCAATCGCCTGCGGTGAAAGCAGGTCGCGTTGCGCGGACATCCAGTGGCGGACATGTTTACGCATCGCGCACGCCTCGCGAACCGTCTTTGAAAAAAGCCAGCGGATTATCATAAAACACCCTCTGCTCTGACTGATTTTGATTTATTCGTGTTCAGTTTTAATTCCCTTTGCAAAAGGAATATCAAACCTAAATTTGCAAATAACATCAGTGAAAAGGCGGGAACCATTAACAGAACAGTGTCTCTTTCAAATCCGATCAAAGCATTAACTCCTATTTGATTAAGTTTATCGCCAACATGAAGTAATTTTGGGAAAACAATATAGAAAAAACGCGCTGCCATAATCACGCTAGCTATATCAACAAGCAACACTAATAAAGCAGCTATTATCGTCATCTTAATTTTCCTCTCACTGGTTGTTGCGCCGTTCTTTTTCATAGTTTTTCATGCCTTCAGCACTTCGATGAATGCCTCCTGCGGAATGTTCACCGAACCGAACGATTTCATGCGCTTTTTACCTTCCTTTTGCTTTTCAAGCAACTTGCGTTTGCGCGTGATGTCGCCGCCGTAACATTTCGCCGTCACGTCCTTGCGCAATGCGCTCACGGTTTCGCGCGCGATGATTTTGCCGCCGATGGCCGCCTGAATCGCCACGGCGTATTGCTGGCGGGGAATAACTTCCTTGAGCTTGGCGGCGAGGGCGCGTCCCCTGCCCTCCGCCTTGTCGCGATGCACAATGCAGGAAAATGCGTCCACCGACTCGCTGTTCACGAGTATGTCGAGCTTCACCATGTCTGACTCCCGCACACCCGCGCGCTCGTAATCCATCGAACCGTAACCGCGCGTGATGCTTTTAATGCGGTCATGGAAATCAATCAAAATTTCGTTCAGCGGGACCAATGCCGTCAGCATGACGCGGCGCGTATCGAGTGTTTCCGTGTGGTCGAGCACACCGCGCTTTTCGGAAATCAATGCCATCATGTCGCCGATGTTTTCGTTCGGGCAAATCACGAAGGCTTTGACCATCGGCTCCTCGATTTTCCGGATGTAATTCGGCTCGGGCAAAAACACCGGGTTGTCCACGTCCTTCACCGTGCCGTCCGTGAGCGTCACCTTGTAGATGACGCTGGGATACGTCGCGATGATGTCCATGTTGTATTCGCGCCGCAACCGCTCCTGCACGATTTCCAGATGCAACAAACCGAGAAACCCGCAACGAAAACCAAAACCCAGCGCCACTGAAGTTTCCGCCTGATACACAAACGCCGAGTCGTTCAACTGCAGCTTTGCGAGATTCGCCTTGAGATGTTCGTAATCCGCCGTGTTAATCGGATAAATCCCGCTGAACACCATCGGATGGATTTCCTTGAACCCCGCCAGCACCGGCGATGGATTCCGCGCGTCGGTGATGGTGTCGCCCATTTTCACTTCCTGCGGGCTTTTGATGTTGGCCGTGATGTAGCCGGTCTCGCCCACTTCGAGCTTTTCGCGCACATACGGCTTTGGATTGAAACTACCGACTTCCTTCACCTCCACATTTTTGCCTGAATGAAACAGTTTCACCTGCTGTCCGGCTCTTAACTCGCCGTTGAACACGCGGACGTGCGTGACCACGCCTTTGTAAGTATCAAAATAGGAATCGAAGCCAAGCGCCTGCAACGACGGCGCGCCCGTCGGCTTCGGCGGCGGGATGCGCGCGACAATCGCCTCCAAAATTTCGTCAATGCCAATCCCTTCCTTGGCGCTGGCCAAAATCGCGGTGTCGCCGGGAATGGCCAGAATATCCTCAAGCTGTTGCCTGGCTTGCGGGACGTTCGCGTGCGGCAGGTCTATTTTATTGATGACCGGGATGATGGTGAGATTTTGTTTCATCGCCAGATGAACATTGGCAACCGTCTGCGCCTCGACGCCCTGAGCCGCGTCCACCACGAGCAACGCACCTTCGCACGCGCTCAAGCTGCGGGACACTTCATAGGAAAAATCCACGTGCCCCGGCGTATCAATGAGATTGAGCTCATACGTCTCGCCGTTATTGGCCTTGTAAAGCATTGTGACCGGATGCGCCTTGATGGTGATGCCGCGCTCCTTCTCGAGGTCCATCGAGTCGAGCAACTGATCCTCCATATCGCGCGTCGAAATCGTGCCGGTGCGATGCAGCAACCGGTCAGAAAGCGTCGTCTTCCCATGATCAATATGGGCGATGATGCTGAAATTGCGAATGTGCGCTGCGTCCATTTATAAATCTCGAATGTCGAATTTCAGATTACGAATTCAACAGGTCGGAGAAGATAACCGGAAAGCAGGTGAAGAAAAGGAAATTTAACCACGAAGGACACGAATTAACACGAACGGAACGCAGAATTGACGCTGATAAAATTCGCGCGCACACTCGCCGCATGGCAAAGAAAGCCGTTAGTGCAATCGGAGGGGCGAGTTCCACGAGCCCCAAATTAGAAAAGCCTGCAGAGAAGTCAGGGACTCGTATAACTCGTCCCTCCGAAACACGCCAAAAACCCTCCGTGCCCTGACGGTGAAGGAAATCTAGGACGAACAGATTGCAAAGAAGCAGGTATAAAAACTAAATGATAAAGTTATGGCTGAGTTTATCCATTCCACAGAGTCGCACATTGACGGGCCGTTCTTAATTGACCGAGCTCACCTAGAAGCTTTAGACAAGATTCTTAAAGAGGAGTGGAGCCGTTTCAGGGAAAAGCGAAATAAAATGTTAGATCAGTCTGTCGAAGAAAAATTCCAAGAAGAACGTGCGCAATCATTTAACAAAAATGTGACTGATGAAAGGCTTCGTGAAAATATTAGAAGCTATCTCGAAAAAACACATGATTTTCAGGAACGAAAAGAATGTTTTTTATATTTAAGAAATGGTTCAGCTGTAAAAGTGCCAGATTTTGTTACGGCCTTCCGCGAATCAGATCTACAAGATAAAGAACCAAATGGACTTTATGCTGTTCTAGAAAGTGGCGAGCATTCCTGCAAAGTTAAACTTACAGGGCGGAACGCATCACTCGAAGTTGAGGTTGCTCCAAACCGAAACCAATTTGTCCAAGAGACATTGATGGTTCTGAAAAATTGGCAAAATTCTGTTCGCCCACCGAGATGGCAATCGATTTGGGTAAAAATTGTAAGCCTTGGAGTCGCACATTGGTTCATTTGGTTTATGGTGTGCCTTTTCAGCTTAATGTTAATTGAGCAGCAAGCTGAAAACACCCAAGTTCACAAGTATAGCCAAGAAGCAAGTCAACTACTTAATGCCACTAATCTATCGACTGAAAATCAAGGCAAAGCTATACAACTTTTGCTGGCCAAAACTTACGGTTATGCCCCTCAACCGATAAAACGCGAATTTCCTGGCTGGTTTTTTGTGCTCGTTTTTGGGGGATTAGCTTACTGCCTTGCTTTTTCCTTTACTCCTAGAGTTTCCATAGCAATAGGACTAGGTGAAAAGAAAGTTCAATTTTGGCGGAAATATTCAACATTTATTCTCATTACAACGCCGACATTTATTTTTGGCACTTTTATGTGGCCGAAAATTGAGTCAATTCTTAAATCTTTTCTTTGAAAAGTTATTCACATTTCCTCTTCCCAATCCGACTTTCTCCCTAGGTAAAAGGAGAATCGTTCGCCGTCCCCTTGAAAATCTGCGCGACTGGATTTGCTAGATGGTCAGCCGCAAAACCAAAACCGGTCAATGGTGATTTCCTCTCCTGGGGGAGAGGAAAAAGGTGAGGGCGAGCGTAAAACACAAACTTCATCCCGCCGATCTTGGAAAATTAGTTCAACTTGCCACCTCACCCCGGCCCTCTCCCCCAACTCCGTTGGCGGAGAGGGAGAATCATTTGCCGTCTCCTTGCGCCTTTTAGCGGCCAACTTCTTTCACGTGATTGGCGTGGTTCGCGATAGAATTCGACTTCTCTCACGTCCTTCCGCAATTATCGCAAGTGACATTCTGTCGGCAGTCGCTTAAAGTCAGATTATCCATGAACCGTTCATTGTTTTGGATTCTGACCGTGCTGCTGGCTCCGGGAATTTTCCCAGTCCACGCCCAATCGCCCGACGTTCCGCTCGCGCAACGGCAATGGTTCGGGACGCGCACCGCGCATTTCAACATCTACAGTTGCGGCGCGCCGGAGAAAGTCTTCAGGGTCGCCGGTCAACTGGAGGAATTTTGCGAGACTTACTCGCAACTGGCCGGGGCGCAGGCAGTCGCCTCGCCGCCGATCGTGGTCATGGTGTTTCCCGACCACGAATCCATGAAACCGTTCCTGCCGCTTTACAACGGCCAGCCTGAAAATCTCAGCGGTTTCTTCCAGCACGGCAACGGCGAAAACCTCATTGTGCTTTCTTTGCCGCAAGCTGGCGCGGCTTCGATGGATATGTCGGTTGTTTTCCACGAATACACTCATCTGCTGTTCCGGCGCAACGACCGCATCTGGCCGCTTTGGCTCAAGGAAGGCATGGCCGAGGTTTATTCCACCTTCGCCACGACCGGCTACGCAGCACTCATCGGCCGGCCGATTGAACATCACCTGCGGCTGCTGGCAAAGCAACCGCTTATGCCGCTGACCGAACTGTTCGCCGTCACCCATGATTCACCGCAATACAACGAACGCGAACATCAGGGAATGTTTTATGCCGAATCGTGGCTGCTCGCGCATTTCCTCGTGGCCGGTGACAATCCCGATTACAAATCGCGCTTCGGAAAATACACCGTGCTCCTGCGCGAGGGACAGGCCCCCGTGCAGGCATTCACCAACGCACTGCAAACGCCGCTGCCGGTGGTGGAATCCGAATTGCGCCGTTATCTGGCGCGCGGCCGGTTCGCGCCGATTCAAGTCGCCTTTTCGGAAAATGTTGCCCTGCCCAAAGCCATCAGTACGTGGAACCTCACGCCGGTGGAAGTTTATTTTTGCCTCGGTGACGAATTGCTCCGCATTGACCGCCCTGACGCTGCTGAAAAATATTTTGCCGACGCACAGAAACTCGCGCCTGCCAGTCCCCTGCCCTACGAAGGCCTTGGCCTGCTCGCCATCCAGCGCAAACAACCCGATAATGCCTTGCACGAGTTGAAAGAAGCGCTCCGGCTCGGTTCGGGCAGTTACATCGCGCATTATTTCTACGCTTTGGAGAAATTCAAACTGGCCATTGACGCCCAAGGCGGGCGAGGTTCGCTTCCAAAGAACACGGCGGCAGAAATTCACGATGAACTCATCAAATCCACCACGCTGATGCCGGATTTCGGGCCGTCGCACGAGTTGTTTGGCATTCTTGAATTGGCGCAGGGCGGAAATATCGCTCTGGCGGAACAACACCTGCAACTTGCCGTCCAACTGGAACCTGAAAATCCCTATTATCTGCTGTCGCTGGCGGACGTGCAGGCGAGAAATAAGGAACCTGAAGCTGCGCGCCAGACGCTGGCCACACTGCTTCTGCCCACGGTTGAAGCCAAAATCCGCGCACAAGCCAATGAACTTCTCCAGCAAATCGCCAGAATGAATCCGGCCCGCTAATCCTCATCGGCCAATATGAAATCGGCCGCCAGAGTGGCGATCAGCGCGGACATCACAATGCGGTTAAAAAAAGAAATTTACCGGTGAGAAAGCGGCCAGCCGATTTTGGCTTATTCTTGAATCAAGATCGCCTTGTTCTTTTTTAGATATTTTTCCATGGTCGCCCTGCCGGTGACGGAATTGGGAATTCTGACGGCGTCGGGCTTGGCCAGTTTATAATGCACCAGCCATTTGCCAATGAGTCCAACCCGGAGATTCAGTTCGGCCACGCGCCAGAGCTGACCGGTTTCCAATGGTTTCAGGCTGAAGCGGCGCGTAAGCTTGGTTTTTCTCATAAAACCCAGTTTGCGCCGAAACGCTCAACAAGACCAGATAAATCGCGTTCTTTCTCGAACGGTTCTGCTTGGCAATCGGGGCATTCACGGATTAGCTAGTCGCCATGCGAATTGTGCTCGATTATCTAAAACGCAACCAGGACCGCTTTGTCGCCGAATTGTGCGAGTTCCTGCGCTTTCCCAGCGTATCTGCCCAAGTGCAACATAAAAAGGACATGCGCGCCTGCGCGGTGTGGCTTGCCAATCATTGCCGCAAAATCGGCCTTCAGGCGCAAGTTTGCCCGACTGCCGGCCATCCCATCGTGCTCGCCAAAACGCCCGCCTCCGCTGCGCTTCGTCGAGGCAAGCCGCGAGCGAAAACGAACTCGCACCGCCCGCAATTTATGATTTACGGCCATTACGACGTGCAACCGCCGGAGCCGCTCGATTCGTGGAAATCGCCGCCATTCAGACCGCGCATCCAGGGGCGTTCGCTCTTCGCCCGAGGCGCGACGGACAACAAAGGCCAGCTCTTCGCACATTTGAAAGCCGCCGAGGCTTATTTAAAAACCGGCACTCCCCTGCCCTGCGACCTGACCTTCGTCATTGAGGGCGAAGAAGAAGTCGGCAGCGTGAGCCTCGCGAAATTTCTCAAGTCGCATCGCAATGATTTAAAATGCGACGCGGTTGTCATATCCGACACCGGAATGCCCAGCCCAAAGCATCCTGCGCTTACTTACTCATTGCGCGGCATCATTGCGTTTGAAATCACGTTGCACGGCCCGTCGCGCGATTTGCACTCCGGCATTTTCGGCGGCGCGGTGGACAATCCGGCGATGGCATTGAGCCAGTTGCTGGGAAAACTTCGCGACAAAAATGGGCGTATCGTCATTCCCGGTTTTTATGACGACGTCGCACCGCTTTCGGCTTATGAACGAAAACAATTCAAGCGTTTGCCGCTCGGGGATCGTGAGCTTGAAAAATTACTTGGCGTTCCAAAATTATTTGGCGAACTCGGTTTTACGGCCACTGAACAACGCAGCGCGCGGCCAACGTTTGAAATCAATGGCTTAACCAGTGGGTATCAGGGTGAAGGCAGCAAGACCATCGTGCCGGCATGGGCGCGCGCCAAAATCACCTGCCGCCTCGTGCCGAACCAAAGACCGGAACGAATCCGCAAGGTCGTTTGCAATTATCTCAAGAAAATTTGTCCGACGACGGTTCGAATGGAAATCGAATCCGGTCACGGCGCGGAGGCGTATTGGGTTTCGCCCAGAAGCGCGCAGGCACAGGCGGCATTGAGCGCGCTGCGCCAGGCGTTTCACCGCGAACCGGTATTGATGCGCGAAGGCGGCTCGATTCCCATCGTGAACGATTTTAGGAGAATCCTCGGTGCAAACACCTTGTTGCTCGGCCTCGCCCTGCCGGACGACAATGCCCATTCGCCGAATGAAAAATTTGATCTCGATTGCTTTGCCAAAGGCCAGACGATGAGCGCGTTGTTGTGGCAGGAATTGAGCCAAGCCTGAACTCATTCCAGAACAGTCGAAAAAAAGACACAAAGAATGAACCTTTTACCGTGCTCCCGTTATTAACGGGTAGATTCAAATCAGAAAACTATTATGAAAACTACAAAATTCACCTGCCTTTCCTTGCTGATTTTGACTGGAACCGTGTTCGTTTCACGCGCTGAACCATACCGCACAGATATCAATCCGGCGTTGCTGTATTATCGGGCTCTTTTAATGCCGTGGGAGCCGATGTCCGATGCGGACAGGAATTATCTGTCGACGAAACAAGGGAAGGAACAAAAGCTCCCGGAACGGTTCGGCCAAATCGTTGCCAACCATGACAATCAATTCGAATTGGTGCGCCGAGCAGCGCACGCCACTGTGCCCTGCGATTGGGGCATTGATTTTAGCGACGGCCCAAACATTATGCTTCCCCATCTGGGCCGCGCCAAGGTGGTCTGTCAAATAGCGCAGTTGCGCGCGGTGTGGGATTTGCAACATGGCCGGCAAGACGACGCGCGCGACGATTTGCTCGCGGCGTTCGTGCTGGGCAGGAATTCCGGCATTGACCCTATTTTAATCGGTGCTTTGGTTCAAGATGCCATTGAAGCCATCGAGTACAGCACCGTGGCGCAATACTTCGGCGAATTCTCACCGGAGATCTTGAAGCAATTGGTGGATGGGTTCGATTCGGCTCCGCCCCGGCACACGATTGCAACCTGCATTCCGATGGAAAAAAGCGCAGACAAGGATTGGTTGATACGCAAACTGCTGGAATTACAGAAAGCTAATCCAAACGATGACGCCAAAGTGATGGCAAATCTCCACGAAATGGCGTTGGGCTGGGGTGTCAACACCAATTTTTGGCCGCGACTTGTCGCAGTATCCGGTGGAACCAGCGAAGGAGTCATCAGGCTGCTCCGTGAGGTAGCGCCACTATATCCGCGCCTTACCGAACTTATGATGCTGCCTGAACCGGAGTATGAAATCCAGGCGAAACAATTCTTCGCAGACTGTCACAAATCTCCAAACCCATTCATCTCTGAATCCGCCATTGGTTGGGAAACACGACCGAGAGAATTCAAGGCCCAGGCGCAACTTGCAATGGTTCATGCCGCTGTGGAATACAAACTGCACGGCGAATCCGGCTTAAAGAGTGTGATGGATCCGTTCGGGAATGGTCCGTTTGCTTTCCAACGGTTCATCTTCAAAAGCGTGGACCGGGGATTTAAACTCAAGTCCGCCTATGCCGGAGCTGACGCCCCCTTCGTGATGATCTTCGTGGAGAAGCAAGGACCGGCATTCCAAATCACCGGGCCGGATGCTGGAAAAGCGATAGACAAATGACCCGGCCCATGGTCGGATGGAATTACCCGGGTTTTTCGGTTAGGATCGAGATGTGGCTGGCCTGAATCCGACTTTTGTGGAAATCGAAACTCCAGACACGCGGAGTCTGCTCGATCAGGCCCGGGCAGGCGACGCCGAAGCGTTCGGTGAGATTTGCCGCGTCCACGGAACCCGGCTGTTGCGGCAGGCCGTCGCGCTGTGTGGCAACCTCACGCTGGCCGAAGATTTGGCGCAGGACACGCTGGTGGAAGCGTGGAAATGTTTGCATCGCTACAACGGGCGTTGCCAGTTTTTCACCTGGCTTTGCGCGATTCTGTTGAATCGTTACCGCAACGCCCTTCGGAAAAATCGTCCCCTGCCTGCTTCCACACCCGGCGGCCGGGATCAGGATGAATTTGAGAAACAAACCAATCTGACCGACCACGCAGCCTTGCCGGATCAGGCAGCCGAACTACGCGAGCAGTCTGTTCTCGTGCGACAATGCATCCAGGCATTGCCGGCCAAACACCAGCAGGTCATCTATCTGCGATTTTATGTGGATGATTCATTGGAGGGCATTGCCGTCGCGCTGGGTTGCTCGGTGGGGACGGTCAAATCCCGTCTATTTAATGCCTTGGACAAGCTGCGTGGAATGAATGCCTTCAGCGCCCAACGGTCCGATTTTAAAACGAAAGGTGGTAGGTTATGAAACCTTGTGCCCAAAACCGAAAACTCATTGTTTGGCTGTCGTTGAACGTGCTGGATGCATCGCAGGCGCGGCAGCTTCGGGCACATCTGGAAACCTGCGAAGGTTGTCGCCGTTATCTGGCGGAAATTTCAAACGTGACCGAAAGACTGGCAGAACAGGAAAATCTTGATATTCAGGCGTCCGAAAGCTTCCACCGAAAAGTGGCCGGCAGATTACGGGCGGTAAAACCGGTTTCCATTAGGGAAATCTTGGCGGCGTATTTAGCCCGGTTGAACTGGCGTGTGGCTTTGCCGGCCATTGCCGTATTGCTGTTGGTCTGCGTGACCGTCGCGATATTACGGCAGCAACCAAATGTTACTTCGCCCCCAAGAACCAGCATACAAACCGCGTCAGTATCGGGCGCAGACAATGATCTGGCGCCGACCATTGCCAACTACCAAAGGGTTGCCAATCAGTCTTTGGCCAAATTGGATGCATTACTGACCAAACAAGGCAACCGGGCGTTGCCGCCCATGCCAATTTATACAGCCTCGACGTTTGGACTTGCAAATGAGTCGTTTTAAGAACGGCTGGCGGTCGAGCGCGTATTTGTGGCAGGAGTTAAGCCACCCACGCGCTTAATTCCAGCCGCAACTGTTCCACCGGCAGCCCCATCACGTTGCTGTAGGAGCCGGAAATTTCAGCGATGATTTTCTCACTGTGTTCCTGAACGGCATAAGCGCCCGCCTTGTCCAGTGGATTTATTTTCGCCAGATAATCACTGACCTGTTCCGCGTCAAGTGGATGGAACGTCACGTCTGTGCTCACGGCGAACATGCGTTCGCGATATGCGCGGAGATGAATCAGGCTGACGCCGGTGACGACCTGATGCGTCCGGCCTTGCAGTTGTGTCAACATCCGCTGCGCGTCGGAAATGTCGGCGGGCTTGCCCATGATTTTACCGTCGAGAAACACCAATGTGTCCGCTCCCAACACAAGCGAATCGGGATTTTTTTTGGCCACGGCACGCGCCTTGCGATGCGCGTTGAGCTGGCAGAGTTCCCAAGGCGACAATTGTTCATCAAAAATTTCCTTCGCATCGCCGGGAACGATTCGGAAATTGGACTTCAACTGCCGCAACAATTCCGCGCGCCTGGGTGAGGCGGAAGCCAGTATAAGCGGCGGCAAATTCACGCGGGGAATTTAAGCAATGTCGGTTGAAGTGTCGAGCGGCTGGGAAATGTGGTTGTGTCCTAATTTGCCTCTGGAGCGCGGGCTTCGGCCCGCTTCGGCGCACAAATGGCAAGAGACAATGAAGCGGCATAAATGCCGCGCTCCTCAAATTAGAACATTACCGGAAATGTGGCACAGGCTTCCAGCCCGTATTTTGGATTTCACAGACTGGAAGTCTATGCCACTTTGTTGTCATGCACAGCGACCGCCGCATCGTCAACATCGCGCTCATTGGTTTCATGGGCGCGGGCAAAACCTCCGTTGGCCGGCTGGTGGCCGAGCAGTTGCATTTCGATTACCTTGACACGGATGAAATGATTCAATCGCGCACGGGCCGGACAATCACGGATATTTTTGCCAGGGACGGCGAACCGGCTTTCCGCAAACTGGAAGAGCAGATTGTCGCTGAATTGACTGCATACAAGCGAACGGTCATTTCCACCGGAGGCGGTTTGCCGGTGAATCAACAAAATCTTGTGAGTCTCAAGACGCACGCGCTGGTCGTGTGTCTGTGGGCTTCGCCGGAAAAAATCTGGGAACGCGTGCGCAATCAGACGCATCGTCCATTGTTGAACGCGCCCAACCCAAAGGAAAAAATCAGTGAATTACTTGCCGCGCGCGCGCCGTTTTACCGCCAGGCTGATGTGTTGCTGAACACCGAATTGCGTGCCGTTCGCGAAGTTACCCAGCAGGTGATTCATCAGTTTCGGTTCGCGGCCTCCCAACGGCGATGAAAGCGGTCATGTCCCCTCTGAGAAAGTAGCGCAGGTGTCCCGCCTGCCAAAACCGGCAATCATGCAGGCCAGAGGCCCGTGCCACCTTTTAATTTAATGCAATTTGAGACAACGCCATGAAAGAAAAAATCCGACGGCAAGCTTTGGAATTGGGATTCGACGACTGCCGCTTCACGACCGCCGATGCGCCTGCAAGCGGGGGGCCATTTCAAAGTTGGATCGCCGCCGGGCAACATGGTGAAATGAGCTGGCTCGCGCACAATGCGCCGAAGCGGCTTGATCCACAAAAAGTTCTGCCCGGTGCCAAAAGCGTCATCGTCCTCGCCGCGAGCTACCATTCTGAAAGTCCAAAGTCCAAAGTCCAAAGTCCAAAGTCAGGAGTTGTAGCGCGTTATGCGCAATTTGCCGATTACCACGAAGTGCTCGGCGAACGGCTGAAAACCTTGACGCGATTTGTGAATCAAATCGGCGGCGATGGAACCCGCTCGCTTTGGTATGTGGACACCGGGCCGTTGTTGGAACGCGACTTCGCGCAACGCGCCGGGCTGGGATTTGTCGGCAAGCATACCAATCTCATCAGCCGCCAGTTTGGGAACTGGATTTTGGTCGGTGAAATTATCACCACGCTGGAACTTGAACCAAATGTCCCGGAGAAAAACCACTGCGGCTCTTGCACGCGCTGCATTGAAGCATGCCCAACCGATGCCATCACCGCGCCGTTCCAACTCGACGCCCGCCGCTGCATCTCCTATCTCACCATCGAATTAAGAGGTCCAATTCCCATTGAACTGCGCCCGGCCATTGGCAATCGTATTTTCGGTTGTGATGATTGTCTGGCTGTGTGTCCATGGAATCGCTTCACACGCGAAGGCAAATTGATGAAGGCTCACATGCGTCCGGAGTTGGCCGCGCCGGATTTGATTGAATTGCTTCAACTCGACGAAGCCGGATTCAAATCGCATTTTGCCGCCACGCCGATTTTGCGGACGAAACGTCGTGGCCTGTTGCGAAATGTCTGCGTCGCCTTGGGCAACGTGGGAGACGACTCCGCCCTGCCCGCTTTACGCAAAGCCGCTCAAGATTCCGAGCCGTTGATTGCCGGGCACGCGCAATGGGCGATTGGACAGATCAAGTCTCGCGTTTAAATGTTTCAAAAACGGTCGGCGAACTCAACAGAAGCAGCCGTTGCATCAATGAAAGCTCAGGTCGGCGGCGGAAGTGCGATCTCAAGCGTGATATCTTTGGCCAAAAAATGATCTTTAATGAAAGTTTCATAGTAGGCGTCTTTGCGTGCAGCATTCAACAGCCCTTGAAAACGAAAATGTGGAACATTGTTGAAACAAAAAATGATGCCTGTGGATGCCAAGCCATGCGTGGACGTGTGATAAAATTTTATGATAAGTTGGCGGGAGGCCTCTACGTAACCAACGGACTCAATCAACTTGGTCAACTTGACATCCACAGGTATCATTTCCACATCCTGGACAAGTACCACCGCCATATAGGGCTTAGCCCTAACACGTTCGTAACATTCTGGCTAGGAATTTGTCAGTAAAGTTTTCCTTAGTCTTATATCATCATATCAAGATACGTTGATTTATTATTTGCTTCAGGAAGGGCTTTTTGTTATTTTTCGACCGGTTAGTTTGCCTTGAACCAATGCCGGACAAAATTGAACATCTCCAACGCCTTTTGCGCGAGCGCATCGTCATCCTCGACGGCGCAATGGGCACGATGATCCAGCAACGCAAGCTGGATGAGGCGGTGTTTCGCGGTGAACGGTTCAAAAATTGGCGCGGCAGAGACCTCAAAGGCTGCAACGACCTGCTCAACATCACACAGCCGCACGTTGTTGAGGACATCCATCGCCGGTATCTCGAAGCGGATGCGGACATCATTGAGACGAACACATTCAATTCGCAGGCGATTTCGCTTGTGGATTACGGACTGGAATCGCTGGCTTACGAACTCTCGAAGGCGGGTGCGGAATGCGCGCGACGTGCAGTGGACAAAATTGAAAAGGCACAACCCGGCCGTGTTTGTTTCGTTGCGGGCGCCATCGGACCGACGCCGAAAATGTCTTCGATTTCGACGGATATAAACAATCCTGCCGCGCGCGGCTGTTCCTATGATGGACTCGTTGTTGCTTACAGCGAGCAAATCCGCGGTTTGCTCGACGGCGGCGTGGACATTCTGCTCGTCGAAACCATTTTCGATACGCTCAACGCGAAGGCTGCATTTTTTGCGATTCAAAAACTTTTTGACGAGGGCGCTCGGCAGGTTCCGATCATGGCATCAGTCACATACATTAAAGCTGGCGCAAATCGCGGTGCAACCGGTCAAACCGTCGAGGCGTTTTGGAATTCCATCTCACACGTTCCCCTGCTCTCCGTCGGTGTAAATTGCGCGTTCGGCCCGAAAGAGATGCGTCCACTCATCGAAGAACTCTCCGGTATCACGCCGATTTACATCAGCGCATATCCGAACGCCGGTTTGCCGAATCCGTCGTTGCCGACCGGTTTTCCGGAAACACCGGAAACGCTCGCCCCACAACTCAAGGAATGGGCGCAGAACGGCTGGCTAAATATTGTGGGTGGCTGTTGCGGCACGACGCCCGCGCATATCAAGGCAATCGCCGGGGCGGTCAAAAATTTGCCGCCTCGTGTTCCGCCAAAAATTGAACCATTTTTGCGATTGAGCGGACTGAACGCGCTGACGCTCCGGCCCGATTCCAATTTCATCAACATCGGCGAGAGCACAAACGTCGCCAGCTCGCCGGAATTTGCGCAGCTCATCAAAGCCGGTGATTATGAAGACGCACTGGTCATCGCCCGCCAGCAGGTCAAGAACGGTGCGCAGGTCATTGATGTCTGCGTGGACGAAGGCATGATCGACGGAGTTGCTGCCATGACGAGCTTTCTCAACCTCCTCGCCCCCGTCTGTAAAGTACCGGTAATAGTAAATTCCTCGAAATGGGAAATCATCGAGGCCGGGTTGAAATGCCTTCAAGGCAAAAGCATCGTCAATTCAATCAGCCTCAAGGAAGGTGAGGAAAAATTCCTGCATCAGGCGAAACTTGTGCGGTATTACGGCGCGGCCATGGTCGTGAAGACTTTTGACGAACGCGGCCGGGCTGACACATTTGAGCGCCGAATCGAAGTTTGCAAACGCGCCTACGATTTGCTTACGCGGAAGGTCGGCTTCCCGCCGCAGGACATCATTTTCGATCCAAATGTGCTTACCGTCGGCACCGGCATGGAGGAACATGCCAACTACGCCGTTGATTTCATTCGCGCGACAAAATGGATCAAGGAAAACCTGCCTCTTGCAAAAGTCAGCGGTGACATCAGCAACGTTTCTGTTTCGTTTCGCGGCAACAACGCTGTGCGCGAAGCCATGCACAGCGCGTTTCTGTATCACGCGATTCATGCCGGCCTCGACATGGGCATCGTCAACGCGGGTCTGCTTGCCGTTTATGACGAAGTTCCAAAGGACCTGCTCGAACTTGTCGAAGACGTGCTGCTCAACCGCCGCCCCGACGCCACCGAACGGTTGATCAAATTCGCGGAATTGGTGAAGCAAAAAGGGAAAACCGAAGTCATCGGAGGCGAATGGCGCAAAGGCGCGGTCGAAAAACACCTCAAACACACCATCGAGTGGCAAAAGCTGGCTAGCTTGGAAGAAGCCCGCGCCAACGCGCCGAAGTTGAACTACGACGATTTGCCAAAGCCTGAATTCACGGGCGTGCGGGCTCTTGAAAGAGTCCCGCTTGGCGATTTGGCCAAATTCATTGATTGGTCGCCATTTTTTCACGTTTGGGAATTACGCGGACGTTATCCGGCAATTTTCAAACACGAAACATACGGCAAACAGGCGCGCAAACTTTTTGCCGACGCACAAAAGCTTCTGGGAAAAATTGACAACGGCAGACTGCTAACAGCCCGTGGCGTTTATGGTTTTTTCCCGGCCAACCGGGTCGGTGATGATGTGGAACTCTATACGGATGAATCGCGCAAAAAGGTTCTGGCTACCTTTCATTTCCTTCGCCAGCAAATCAAAAAGACAGATGGCACGCCGAACTGGTGTCTGGCAGATTTTGTCGCGCCGAAGACTGCAGCGGCGGTCTGTGACCGCCGCAAAAATTCCAGCGCCGCTCACAGAGCGCCACTACAGGATTACATCGGCGCGTTTGCAGTCACGAGTGGGCACGGTCTGGACGAGTTGGTTAAGAAATTCAAGGCCGAACACGACGACTACAACGCCATCATGGCCGGGGCGCTCGCCGACCGCTTGGCTGAAGCCTTTGCCGAATTTTTGCACAAGCGCGTCCGTGATGAATGGGGTTACGGCCAAAAAAAAGACATGACCAACGCGGATTTGATCGGGGAAAAATACCGTGGCATCCGCCCTGCCGCCGGTTATCCTGCCTGCCCCGATCACACGGAGAAGGCAACACTCTGGCAACTGCTCGACGTGGAGGGGCGCGCAGGTATGAAACTCAACGAAAGCTTTGCCATGTGGCCCGGCAGCAGCGTGAGCGGTCTCTATTTCGCCCATCCGAAATCAAAATATTTCGCCGTCGGCAAACTCGGACGTGATCAGATGCTGGATTATCATCGCCGCAAAAGGATGACATTACAGGAAGCTGAGAAATGGCTCGGTCCGTATCTGAATTATGACCCGGCGCAGTAAATATCGTCACCACCCCTGCCCTGTTCATGCGGTCAAACTCATTGAGTTGCAATTTCAAGGTTCAAGTAGGACTTGTTTTTCTGGCATTACGTCATAAATTCAAGGGATGAAGCAGGATGTCGTACCGGTCCAGATTCGGGGAATTCTTCCCGCCAACAGCGGGTGCGCGCTGTTTGTCGGGAATGACGAAAAGGTTTTTGTCATCAACGTCGAGCCGCAAATAGGCGCGGTCATCGGGATGTTCCTCCGCCAGACGCCCAAAGAGCGCCCGCTCACCCACGACCTCATCAATCGGATGTTTCAGGGTTTTGGCATTACTGTGGAACGCGTCGTCATCACGGATTTGAAAAATTCGACCTACTTTGCACGGTTGATTTTGCAGCAGCAAAACGAAGTGGCGCGGAAAATTGTCGAACTCGACGCCCGCCCCAGCGATTGTCTTGCCATTGCCGCCGCGCAGAAAAAACCGATTTTTGTGACCACTTCTCTTTTCGAGCAGGTCGAGGACATGAGCGAAGTGCTGAACCGGATCAATGAAACCGGCGGCAGCGAAGTCGAATAAAATGTTCCCCGCCAAAACACCGTCGCTGGCTCTCATTTGTGGCGATGATGAGTTCGCAGTAAAGCGGCGCGCCAAACAGCTCCACCAGCAATGGTGCGACGAAGTTGGCGGCAGCATGGATCACGAAATCATCGAGGCCGGCGTTTCCAACAGCGGCGAAGCGCTCAATGCCATTGCCCGCTTGCGCGAAGCCCTGCAAACCCTCCCCTTTTTTGGGTCGGGTAAAGTCGTGTGGCTGCGCGATTGCAACTTTCTGGGCGATGAATCACGGCTCGCCGGGACTCAGGCTGTCACGGAAACTTTAAATGATCTGGCTGATGAACTGAACAGTTTTGACTGGTCCCGCAACAGCGGGATACGGCTGCTCATCAGTGCGGGCAAGGTGGACAAGCGCAAGACGTTTTTCAAATTGCTCGATAAAACCGGCCTGGTCGAAAATTTTTCCGGATGGTCCGCGGATGACCGCGATTGGGCTGAACGCGCGGAAGTCGCGGCTCGGATGGCTGTCGGTGCACGCAAAAAGGACATTTCCGAGGAAGCGCTGTCCGAACTCGTCAGTTGCATCGGGCCCAACCCGCGACAACTCGACAACGAGATCGAAAAGCTGTGTCTGTTTATCGGCGAGCGAAGAAAAATTGAAGCCGTGGATGTTTCCACCATTTGCACCCAAAACAAAACGGCACGCGCCTTCGCGCTCGGTGATGCCTTGGGTGATCGTGATTTGCCCCGTTTGTTGCAAAGGCTGGACGAGGAATTATGGGAAATTAAATTCGACCCGAAAAAATCGGAAATCGGTTTACTCTACGGTTTGATTGCGAAAATTCGCGCGATGCTGTTGCTGAAGGAAATGTTGCGCGAAGGATGGATCAAGCCGGAGATGGATTACAATCGCTTCAAGGCGCAACTCGCACACGTGCCGGCAGACAAGCTGCCTGCGGACAAAAAATACAATCCACTGGCGCTGAACCCGTATGTGCTTTACAAAGCGCTGCCACAAGTGAAACGTTATTCCGAAGCCGAGCTGATACTGGCGATGGATTTGCTATTGCGTTGCAACCAGCGACTGGTGTCCAGCGGCCTTGAAGAAGCGCTGGTGTTGCAGCAAACCCTGGTGCAAATCATCACCCCGCAAGCGGCTGCGGCCTGAACATGCAAAAAGAAACTGTTGGGAAAGTGACAACGCCGCCGGCGAAAATGTTGGTTTTGATGGGTAAAAATTCCGCCTGCGTGAAAATTACAGGCCGCGCCAATTTCACGTTCGGCCCCGACTTCAAAACGTTGGTGAGCGAACTCAACCAAAAGGGCTATGGCCATTTTGTCATTGATCTGTCGGAGTGCGTGCTTATGGACAGCACGTTTCTCGGCGTGCTGGCCGGGTTTGGATTGAAGATGGGTCAGGCCAATGCGGCAGACAAACGGGGCATCGAACTGTTGAATCCAAACTCGCGCATCATGGAGCTGCTTGAAAACCTGGGTGCGTTGCCTCTTTTCAAAATAACGACCGGTGCATTGCAACTGCCTGACGGGGTCCAGACGCGCATGCCGGACTCCATCAATCCGACGCTCGAGCAAATCGCCCGCACAAGCCTCGAAGCGCACCAAACACTCATGGCAGTAAGCCCTGACAACGTCGCCCGTTTCAAGGATGTAGCGCGGTTTTTAGCCGAGGATTTGAAGAATCTTGAAAACCGTCCATGACGTCATGCGGCTTGCCCTGTTGCTCGCGGGCAGGGCACAAGATGCCGTGACCCCGGATGAGTCTGCAAATCACTTAAGCCGGCGCGGGTGATGGCGTGCCAAGGCCGGGCAATTTCGGCGGCACAGGTTTCGGCGGGGTTTCAGGCAACGGGGTCCCCGCAGGCGCGCTCAAAATGGTTCCGCTTTGAGGCTTGGGCGGCGGCGGCGTGAACTTGCCTGTCTTGATGATTTCCTCGACCTGCACGCGATCCAGTGTTTCGTATTCGAGGAGCGAAGACGCGAGCAACTCCAGTTTGTCGCGATTGTTCAAAATGATGTTCTGCGCGACTGTGTAGCCGCCGGCAATGATGCGTTTGATTTCCTCGTCAATTTCGTGGGCGGTGTCTTCGCTATAGACCTTGGTGCGCGTCATTTCACGGCCGAGAAAAACATATTCGTCATCATTGCCATATTGCACCATGCCAAGCTTGTCACTCATGCCATACTGGCAAACCATCGCACGCGCCATGGCCGTCGCCTGCTGAATATCCATCGCGGCGCCTGTTGAAATGTCACCCGAAACAATTTCCTCGGCGATGCGCCCGGCCATTGTCACGGCAATGTCATCAAGCATTTCCTTGCGCCGACGGCTCAAAACGTCCTTCTCCGGCAATTGCATCGTCGAACCCAGCGACTGGCCGCGCGGGATGATGGTGACCTTGTGCAACGGATGCGTGTGCTCCAGCATCATGTTCACAAGCGCATGTCCCGCCTCATGCCATGCGGTGTGCTTCTTTTCCTCATCGGTCATCGCGAGGCTGCGGCGCTCGCGGCCCCAGCGGACTTTGTCGCGCGCCTCCTCCAATTCCTCCATGCCCACGGATTTTTTATTCAATCGCGCGGCGAGCAAGGCGGCCTCGTTCAACAAATTCGCCAGATCCGCGCCGGAATAACCCGGCGTTCCCCGGGCGATGATGGACAAATCCGCCTCCGGCGCGAGCTTCACGTTTTTGGCGTGAACTTTCAAAATCGCCTCGCGCCCCCGCACGTCGGGCAGGTTGACAACGACCTGCCGGTCGAAACGACCCGGACGCAACAACGCCGGGTCAAGCACGTCGGGACGATTCGTCGCGGCGATGATGATGATGCCTTCCTGTGTGTCGAAACCGTCCATCTCGACGAGCAACGCGTTGAGCGTTTGCTCGCGTTCGTCGTTGCCGCCGCC
>Ga0116131_1000415_pt1 | contig 37819 bp, 58 predicted proteins | sample June2015DPH_17_1_FD_89734 | JGI IMG/M metagenome (GOLD analysis project Ga0116131, IMG submission 89734) | Peatland microbial communities from SPRUCE experiment site at the Marcell Experimental Forest, Minnesota, USA - June2015DPH_17_100 | ecosystem: Environmental > Terrestrial > Soil > Wetlands...
GTAGTTTACAAGGTCCCACATTTCCCAAAGGCTCACTATCTGTCCTCCTGATTAGAAGTTATATTTTAAATTAATGCCAAGTCCAAGTGGAAAATAATTGGAGTTCCATAATCCCGGCATAAAATTTAAACTGAATTGCGGACTAAAGCCCAATACATTATACAGAGCTACTCCAAGCAATATATCCAGTTTATTATCGTCAGGGACTACGGGTGTGCTTGTCGTAGGAAACCCTACTTGTAAGTTTAGGGATAGATATTCCACCGGATTACTGGCAGTTACTTTATAAAAGTTCCCACTTACGCCAACCCCTACCTTAGTGAATGCATAGGCTTCAAAGGCTTTTGTGGTTTTATTATAAAGCAATACATCGCCATCGGTACTCATAGAACCCCTTATTAGAAATATCTGATAAGTAGAGTCCTGTGAAGCTTTCAACTTTCCTGCATAGAGTTGATTATGCTGAAGAATCTTTGGATTGTTTTTTACCGGCAGAAGAAATCCACTCCATGCACTCTGTGCCTGGCAGATTACTGCCATAATCAAAAAAGCAAATAACAATAATAGTTTTTTCATCCTTTTGGTTCTTTTGTTAATAACTGATCCTGTGAATTTGTGAGGACGTTTTTGATAAGATAACCGAGCAATGCTACTACGCCCGTAATGAGAATTGGCTTTATTGTAGGCCACGTCAGACTACCACCCGTCTGTATCAACTGATAAATGCCAGTTAATACTGCGGAAAAAAAAGCTACGACTAAACCCTTAATCGCATCTTTCGCATTTAATGATAAGAATTTTGACATCTTTTATAGTTTATTTGGTGATATAAGCAAGTTCATCAAGTAATTCCGGTGTCATAAGTTCGGGAGGAATGATTGCATAAGCCTCATCCCATGTCTCATCAACCCAATCCCAAGTACCTTTTTGCTCTGCAGCCCATGTGAGATTATTAACTGTTTGCGGGTCATAACCGGTGGTAAACATTGCATGACCTTCATTCAGAAGTGTGCCGGGAGTCCAAACGGTATGGTTATTATTAAAATCGGTAATGGCATTCGCCTGTACCTGAAATCCCATATACACACCACCAAAGAACTGTATGGCCTGCATGATATGAGTGTGATTCTTTGGGTCGAGTTCACCAAAAGCAATAATCTTCTCTCCAAGATATGAATGTTTTCTCCATTTAGTCAGGAGGTCAAGCTCATTATATCCCCTATCACGATAACATGTGAGCCTGTTATAAAGAGAAATGACATCTTTTGACGATGGAACCACTATGCCTCCCGGCGAGCTTATCGCATGATATACTGTTATCCCGTGAGCTATGCCAGCACATGTACAGTCCCCCTTTGTGTCATTGCCATCCATGGGAAACAAAACGCTTGCATCCGTAGTGCCAGCTCTTGTATAGACTTTTGTAAGGTTATCAAATGAAGGATCGGGTGCCGGTAGTGCCGACATATACTTCGCAAGTTTTATTGTCTTAAACTTGGTTTTCTTTGGATGTTTACCAAAACAACATTTCTGTGCTTCCATGTTATTTATGAATTAAATATAAATACTTTTCCATTGCCTGCATCCCGGATATCAAGGTGGCACCAATCCACTCCTGCTTCAAGTCTTATAGGATAAGGCAATATATACTGATTTGTTATGATCCACTGTCTTGTCTCTTCTGCCAACATGCCAGCTGCATCGAAATCAAATGCCTGGCCAAATGCATGAGGATCCATAAATAATACTTTATCTTGAAAAGTTTGTTGCGATAAAGCACATAACGGACATCGCAACCCACGCTGGGAGAACTGACCATTTATATTCCAGTTATTGATTATGACACTCCGATTGAGCTTTCCCCTGATGATATCTATTGTCTGAAGCAGCCGGGGATCAAAGAACTGCCAGGCTGTATCTCCATATTTATTAAATACCTCTTCACAAACAAGCTCTTCTAATTGAAAATAAGCGGGTTTCTGTATCATTTCTTTACAGTACTATGTTTTCTTAATGAATCAATCGGTTCTGCCACCACCGAATCAAATGGTACAAACATTATCTTGTACCCCGGTGGTATAGGTATCATCTCTCCCCTGCTATCCGTCACAACAGGACTCCCAAGATTCTTAACTCCATTATGAACATCCTGCGTTGTCTTGTGATTCCATACTGCCAATCCTATCACAATGAAAAAGCCTATAATAGTAAGTATCACATACCATTTGTTCTGTTTGCGTGATGCCGCAAGGTTCTTTGCTATCGTATCCCTCGATTCTCTGTCTTTTCTTTCTCTCTCAACTGCCTCATCACTAACGAGTGCTTCTTTCAATTTTTCAATGGTTTCAGTCTGTGAACATTTTGCAATGGTATGCGGGAGATTATCAGAAATTAATTGTTCATGTTTGGATACGGAACCATTCAATCTTTTGAGATGATCTTTTATTCCTTCAAGATTGGCATTAATAAGATCTTCACGGGCTATCGTGGCAGCTTCCCAACCGGATAAAACCCCGTGAATCATCTCCCTTACTTCGCTTCGTTCCTGTGCATCCATTTATTTTGTTGTTATCAAAAGATTCCGAGAACAATTAAAATCTTTTTCATTGTATCAAATTTTAAGTTTATATTAAGTTGTACTGTCAATTATCAGCCCTTTTGCAACAAGCGCAGCGATAAGACTTGTCAGAGCTGCATTCGATGCTTTTGATCCTGTCACGGTAAATGAAGTATTGGCGAGGAACGCTATCGGTATGCATTGGAGTTTTGTACCTCCATTTTTAGTGAAGGCAGCATTATCAAGGACAGAGCCGTGATTGAAGAAAAAGTTTATAGTTCCCCGCCCGTAATTATTTGTATCCACAACTCCGTAGGCAAAATCATACCATAGATTCTGTGTGAAGTTTTCAACATTCAGGCACAAGGCATTTACTGTGCTTAACCCTCCTGAAAATGTTATCTGGTTTTGGCAATAGTTACAACCGGCTTTAATGATTGTTGCCACCAGTAAATTTGGGCCCACTTCAATCCCATTGATACAGCCAAAAGAATATACATCATTCAATACCGCATGGTCTGTCATATAAAATCCGCTTGTAAGACCGCCTACTGAACAGTTCTCGATTATGTTTGATTGTTCGCAGTTTACTGCCGGAAGACATATCCCGACACAACGGTTTGTGGGGGAAGCACCATCAACCAATGTATTAGCCCAGGGGAATACCGTGCAGTTTTTAATGACATTATTGCTACCCTCCAAGCATCCTATTCCTCCCACGGAAACCTTTTTATTGCCGTCAACCGCTAATTGTATCTGGATATTTTCGATCCATACATTATTGTAATTGAAGTTTGCGTATATGCTCGTGGAATTTCCTTGTGATGCAATGACATAGGAATTGGCAGTTGATGTTGTCTGGGTTGATCTTAATATAGTTCCCTTTGTTCCCGGTACAACATAACTCTCTGTGGCATTATTGATTGTTGCCGATTGTGTCATATTAGGTACTTCTTCCCCGATCAACTTAATAGTTACCCTGTTGGTGTCAAAATCATTGGTAGGAATATAAAGTTGGCTATTCATATTAGTTCCTCCGACATTTGTTTGGAATGCCCCTGCTATCTTGTATATCCCCGCAGGAAAGTAAACGGTTCCACCTCCTCCTGTCACGCAGGCACTCAGTGCTGACTGTATCGCAATTGTATCATCAGTCGAATTATCATGGACTGCTCCATAATCAGTAACATCATAACATTTTGCTATGCTATTGACGGCTGCGTAAAACTGTGCAGGAGTCATCCCTGCTGCTATTGTTCTTGCCATATTTTTTGTTTTTAACTATAATTACTAAAGAAAGTGTTCCATATCCCCTGAAAAGTATTGAACTGGTTTTGTGTCATTGTAGCCCCCATCCAGTATAATTCAAGAACGACTGTGCTTACGCACCATGCGGTAGCCCCTCCGTAATTTACAGCCAGCATATACAACTCCTGTGCCCCAGTCAGTGTTGCTGAAGCAATATTTGCATCCGTTGAATTTGAATTGACCATCTGCTGGAAACTGCCCGCCACTGCCCTTGAAAGACAGTTATATCCAGCTGCAAATGCCACAGAGCCGACTCCTGCCGTTGTCGTGTTATTCAGTCTTGTATTGTTTGTCCCGAAATAATCACCCCATTCCACATTTCCGTCCGATCCCGGGACTGCCGAGAGCATCCCGTGATAATTGCCACCATTAGTAATTGATCCCGAAACTTTAAAGCCAAAACAGGCACTATTCTGAACGAACAATACTCCGTTTGCTGCGGGATCGGGATTGTAATGGCTTCTTATATATGATTTTGTCCCATCGGAATGATCCCCTACATTATCGGTATGGGTAAGCGTCCCTCCATTGGCAACTCTCTCTCCATTGCAGGTTCCAGGGTTTATTATGTTCAACATGGAACCCCCCAGACCGTTAGACCTCGGAACAACAAGCACATCAAACTGCGTACTCCATAGGCTTGCATTCTTTAATGCCTTTATTGCCGTATCCCATGTTGCTTTTTCCGCATCAGTATATGCAACCCCATCGGCAGAGAGTTTGGCTGCAAACAGTGCAAGCGAGGCGCTGTCATAAGCTGCCGGAGTAGTGGCATTGGCCGATGCACAGTAAGCGGAATATTGATTTCCCCCATTTACTGATATATAAGCCCTAAGACGATAATAGTATTTTGATGTGCCGAAACAAATGCTATCATCAAACGAAGTTGCATTTGCAGCGAGTGTCTGGATGACAGTATAATTTGTTTCGTCAGTAAGGCTTCGTTCAAGCTTAAAACCGCTTTCATTTGAAGACATATCAGCAAATGTCCCCGATATATCAGTTGCGCTGTTTACAGTAAGTGCCAGGCTTGATGGTGCAGGAATCCAATATAATTTCTCTGCATCCCTGTTCCCTTTTGTATAGCCATGATTTGATAATACATTGCTCCACCATATAGACAGATGAAAATCATCACGCATCTTATTTTCCTTTGCGCTGCCTGAAGATTCGGTAGAGGAAAGGATCATTATGGCCGTTATAGTATAAGGAGAAACATCAAGATATTTGACTATTGTCCTTGTGAAATCATAAGCTATTAACCTGTTCCCATCTGTTGTGCTTTGTGTCCCGTCTATCTTCCACCAGCAATAATCGGTATCGGCATTCTTATAAGGAGTGGTATTCGGTGTAGTATAGACAGCATTAAGCCCCGAACCGGTTACTGTGAGATAATCCGATGAACCGTTTACCTGGTTATAGAGTTTCCCTCCAATAACTTTATTGGCAAGAAGGTCAGTCGGGTCAGAAGCAAAGAATATCACTTCAGACTGCGATTTCCAATAGCTGCTCCATGAAGCACCGGCACTACGACCAATGTTTAATTTATTGACATTTTTATTTAATATCCCAAGGCGATTCATGAATATGGGATTTCGTTACTGACCAAGGGTGGCTATCTGTGCTATGCCACCATATATTGCCACCAAGTCGCCATTACTACAGGGTTGATAGATGTCCTGCTGATCGGCAAGATAATGCCCCAATGTGGCTGATGATGTGGGATTTGATCCTATGAGGAAGTAAATTGGCCCCGTGGTGGCGACAATCCTGACCGCAGTGCCGTTGATAGCTATACTCTGCGTTGATGCGACTGTCCCATTAACACTCTGTGGATCACTCAAGGGGATTAATCCGGAAGGGGTATTATTCAAATCCGTTGCTATGTGAAATTTTCGGGCTGCCATGATATTATTATTTTAATGAACGACTACAATGAAAAACAACTTCAAAGATACAATTTCTATTTGACATAATAAAATGAGCCAGACTAGAAAATAATCTGGCTCGAAAACAAAGAATCAACTATGAAAGAGGAATTATCATTTCTCTACTGGTATCTTATTGCTTATAAGGGATGCCTGTACGTCATCACGGAAGTCCTCACTGCCCTTGTAATAGTCATATAAGGCCTCTGTATTATTGGATATGCTTGCCGGTACCTTGCATATAAAGACATCCTTTCCCCCAGGGACACTCCAATACCATGATTTATTATTTACATTAAAGGTCACGAGCTTGCGTTCTTTCGTGATCTTATATATGGATGCACGGGTCTTGATCTCGTCTTCGGCATTGATCCTGTCGAAGAACTTATCCGGCCCGTCCTTCGTGCTGAATATCTTATCAAAGAGCATAGCCTGTATCTGAACGAGTTCCTTGTCCTCTATGTCCATGAAATATCCCTTGGCTATATCCCTTTGTCTTTCTTCGGTCAGTGCCAGTTCGCCAAGAAGAAGCGAATCTACCTTCTGCTGAATTTTTCTCTTCTCCATCTTCTTCTCTGCCTCTGTCACGAGGTCTTCAAAGGTGAATTTTGCCCTTGTATTAGGCTTAAAGTTATCTCCCACAAGACAGAACCTTGATTTTCTCAAAAGGAAAAAGATTAGTTCTATATCCGTGCGTTCAAGAAATCTCGAGCCTTCTAATATAAAATGAGTGGGGAGGTATTTCTTATTCCCTCGATCATCTGTAATGATATTCTCCACATATCTCCATGTCTCGCTGCCCGTATTGGTATTAACGGTACTCCTGAGAGGAATGGCTATTGATGCGGGTTTGTCCGGTAGCCGATTATGTTTCAGTCTGCTTGGCACTATCCGGTCTGGAGGGTATTTCACCTTCACCGGGAATTTGCCATGAAAAAACTTCTCTATCGCCTCAATCTCTTTCGGGAATCGGGATAGTTCAAAGATCACATCATTCTTGTATAACATAGCTTTTTTATTTAAGGGAGGGAACTGAATCCCTCCCATGGTTTATACTTAAATTAAGCACTTTCGAGCAAGACGAACTGATTTCCGCCACGGAAATGAGCTCCTACATGGCATCTCTGATAGGTATTCACCTTATCAAATTCTGTCACCTTGAGTCCTTCGCCTGCGCCACCGACTTTCCATACTTCCATCCTTCTGGAGTATTTTCCAAGAGCCCTGTAACGTGTTCCTATGGAGTCAACCATGTTACCCGATACGGGATCTTTCTTTTTGTTGATAGGCATGAAAAGGCCAAGTTGATTGGCTACATAACCGGTGGCACCTTCAATCTGCGGGTTATTGAACGTCCCTAATGTCTTGAACAGGAATGTCCTTTCCGATTTTGTCAGATATGAGAAGTTGACTGATGCAGCCAGTGACTCATCCCTGTGGAAGAGAACATCATTGACGGCTTCTTTTGCAAAGACGATATTCGTATTTGTGAAGTAAGTCTTCAATGCGTTTTCAATGTCCTGTGTGAGAGACAATCCTGTTAACACTAATATGTAGTTTCCTGCAAAATTACGGTCAAGGGTGTTTGCCGTAGTATCGAACTCAGTGACATTGAAGTTCCCTACGGTATAGGTCTGTTCGTTACCAATTCTCCTTACATAAGGGATAGCGCCTTCGGTGAATTTAACAACTCTTCCTGTTACAGGATCGGTTATTGAACCATCACCACGTCTTCCCCATAAGAGAGCACCGTCAATCTTGAGTGCCATACGGTAGTCAATGTCTATCTGTCCTTTGAAATAAAAGGCAGGTATTGACTGTCCTTTGCTCGTCACATCAAACCAGTCCTGACTGGCCATCTCTGTACCGGTATAACCAATGCTTTCCTTTATGATCTGAGCATCGTTATCATATTCCCATGTGCCAGAGAGTGCTGAATCGGGCTGTCCTGATCCTTCCGAGAAGGCTGCCGTCCTGATTACAAGTGTCTCGCCCGCCGTTATTGCAGGAATATTGTCCATTGCATTGACGGGCTGTATTGTCAAGACGGGTGCCGTAGGCACTGTGGTCTTGTCAATAGATATGATCTGTCCCATGACTTCATTGGGGAACATAACGACATCCCATCTGCGGGGATAAAAGTTATTGTTCGCATCAAGACATGACGGATCGAGTGTTACATTCACTGTTGCTCCGGCTGCGCCTGCGGCCACAGCTCCAAGTGAAACAAAAGTTGTATGGATATGATTTTCTTCATAGTGTCCATACGTGTCTCCCATCACCGGTTCTTCAAATCCCATGGATCTGAGTAACTGGAAGAAGGAAGCGCCCTGATCACCGTACCTTGAAAAGAGTACGTTGAGTTTTTGCGGCTTGTGAATATCGAAGCCTGAAACTATATCAGAGGCATATATTTGTGCAATAGCATCTGGTCCCATTGTGTTCGGTTTTAAATGTTAATACTAATAATGCCCCTTGTTATTACTGTCTGTCAAAAAAATGCGTTACCTCTTCATTTCTGCCTCAAATGCTCTGTCGGCCTTTTCCTCATCCGATAGCTCCTTCTGTTGTGCAGGAGGCTGATCGTTGTTTTTGGATGAAGGATTGCTGTAAAGTTTAAGGTACTCCTCTTCTGTCATAGACCTTGCACGTTCAAATATGGCGTGTGCGATCTTGCCCATATTAGAAAGTATCGTATCGGCATACATCCGTGTGGCTGCATTCTTAACATTTGCCTCATTGACTTCCATCTGGTTGCCAACGACAAAATTAAGCGCATTGTCCATTAAGACCTTTTTTGCCTCCTCTGTCAATGCAAAGTTGGTTATAGGGTCTTTGCTGCCTTCCATGAGTATAGGGATAGATGAGTATTCCTTTACTATGGCTTCATTAACTTTAGTCCATCCTTCTTTCTGAGCCTTCTCAATCTCAGGCGTCCATTTTGGTTTTACTTCCGGAGGTAACTCTGTCGGAATCTCTGGCATCTTGATCTTACCCTTCAGCTCTTGAAGTCTAACCTTGGCTTTGTTCCCTTCCGAGTTCACCTCCATAAGGTTATCATCAAATTCTTCCTGGGTAAGGTCTCCAGAATCCACTTTTGAATGATCCACATTGAATTTCCTCTCGAAACTCCTTCGTACCTGTGGTTCCTTCCCTGCCAATGTAGGGTCATCAACGATACGCTGCAAGACGAGAGCATCCATGGCATCCATGTTTGCTACTTCCGTAGCGTTTAATTTATTGAATATCCCTGCATCTTTTATCCCCGTCTCACGCACAAACTCATTGTATTTGGCAATGTCATCATTCGCGAAATTATGACGTGGTTTTGCCTTTACTTGAGTCTCAAGCTCTTGGTTCTTCTGTCTCAGTGTCGCCAATTCCTGAAGTTGGCCGGGTATATTTGCATTTTTAAAATCCTCCACCGTCTTGAACTGATCTCCCCACATCTCGCGGAGCATGTCAGCCTTGATAGTCTCTGGACTTGGTACTTCTGTTTTAATGTCTTTTTTTACGGGTTCAGCCTTAATTGGCTCTTCCGTTTTTAAGGGTTCAGCCTTAATTGGTTCGCCACCTCCCCTCTTAGTCTTTATCTGTGCCGTGACTTTCTCTACGTCAATGTTATTGCCATCGAGTAAAGCGTCAATTTCATCATCTCTGCCGTCTTTTGCCATAGCTTTAAAATATTAGGTTACAAATATACAAGATATTTTTATTTCTGCAAACTCTTCTCTGCCTCTGCGTTTGCATGAGCCCTTCCTACTGTCTGAACAAGTCCCATGCTTCCCTTTAGCTGTATGAGTTCTTTCTCGCGCTCCTGCTCTGCCTGAGCATACTTCTCGTCAATCATCTTCTTCCCTTCATAAAGCCTCAACGCCTCATCGGTCTTTACTTTCTCGGTTGCCTGTAATAGTTTTTCTTTTGCCTCGGCAGCCTGATTAGCTTTATTTGCGTCCAGCTGCATATTCTCCCTCTGTAGCTGTAACTGTTTCTCCTTATTCTTTTTGCTTTTCATATTAAGGAATGCCTCTGCCCATTTAAGGTTTCCTGCCTCGCATATCCTGTCTATCATAAGGAAGTCTGCAAGGTTAATGCCTGTTGAGCCGTCTTTATCAGGGGTGAGTGCCTGCATCGCCGCCTTCATAATGACATCGCGCCTCTCATCGGTGGGCTTTGCCTCATATTTGATGTAATAATCGGCATCCACCACATCCGCACTTGCACTTATTATCCTTACTCCCATAGAGCCAAGTACGGGCATATATCCCTTATAAGCCTCTTTGTCGTGTTTTATAAGGAGTTGAATCCTGAGCGACATGTTCTTTGCCGTCCTTTCCTTGATGGTCAGATATGCTCCGTAGATAGGTCTTAAAGCGTTATTTGTTGCCGCAAGAGCCATCTTTGATCCTGTCACCGGTGCTTTCGGATCAGGACTTGATGCATCAGCCGCCTGATTTATCCCCGTTATATCCCTTATCGCACCTGCATTGAACTCCCAGATGTCAATAAATTCTTTTAATTGAGGGCCAATACCTCCGACTAATTCCTGAATAGGCCGGAAGTTTGCCGGTACATTTGCTACTCCCTTATGTGTTGTGGATTTAAAAAGCAATGTACCTGTCTGTGTCTTTATCTTTATAAGGTCAAGAGGATCAAGTTTCTTGCCTCCAAGTGCCATGTTCTGTAATGAAGTAAATTCTATTGCAAGCCCTGATGGTGCCGCCATAGCGATAGCGTTCTGTAGCTTATAGTACGCAAGGCACATCTGATGGATGAATGTCTCTGAGAGGCTCACAAGCGACCTGTAAGGCAGCTTATAGAGATGATAGGACAACTCCACTTCTTTCTTCCCCGGGCGAGGCACATCGAACTGCAGGCCGTCATCATAGATAAAGTCAGTGCCTATTATCCATTTAGCCTTATAGACGACTTTTATATCGAATTTCTGAGTCTTTTTCTTCTCCGAGTCCCTTACCTTTCCCCATTCCTCATCGAACAATATCGTTGTTCCAAACTGCGTCTTGCGTTTTGTCTTATAGGTGCTATTGACGGACATCCATTCCGCATCCATCACATCCACGAGGAAAGTATCATAATTGGCGCAATGCAGTTCTGAGTTGTAAGTATATTCCCCAAGCCTTATGTTGCCTCCAATGCCATTGTATTCCTCTGCAAGGTTCCTTAATACTTCTTCTGGCAGTTCGGGGTTGAGCTTACGGAGGTCTGAGATAAGAACCCTTATCACTTCACCACAATACTCCATATTATGACAATCCCAGAATCTTGAATACTGTCCTATGAATCGTGCCGGGTCAACATATCTTACTTTTACCTTTCGGGTGTATTGGTCGGTATAGTCTTTTGTTGCCAGGTACCCTATCTCACAGGCATCCCTGATGAGTTTCTTCTTCGTCTCTTTCCATTCGGATATATAAAAGGAATAATCGAGGGCTTCCTCTATCTCCATCTCCTTTGACAGCTTAAAGCCTCCCGCTCCGTCATATAACTCAAGTTCTTCAAGTGAATCGGGTATATACTCATCCGTCTTGTCCACCCCCATCGCATTATTGATATATCCAAGTATCTCCTTGAATTTCATGCGGTATTCCATATCCAAGCGGGCTTCCTCTTTCTCATTGGTGCTTGATGGGTCAACTGCCGTAGCCACCACCTGATGATCTGTCTGCTCAAGCATGCCTTCCACTATGCGAAGGAATTTAGGCATGATAGCCGGGACATCCCAATTAATATTCATATATCCCGTTGACTCGCCCTTGTCATCGCTCTCATCGAGTAGTATCTTCATGTATTGAAGAATATCCTGCCGTCCGGCTGCGAGATCCCTGAGTAGTTGAAACTCATCAATGAGGTCATAAGGGATGGCTGCGCGACCCTGTTTCCATGAAGCATAGATAGCTTCACACCATTTTCTCTTCCATTCCGTGTCCTTTAATTTAGGGTCTATGTCGTCCAACGGGAAGGGGCATGATGACGAACCGTATTTTAAAATGTTAAATGGCATCTCTACTTTAAATTTCCCCCAAAGTTAGTATTTATTTGGGATATTATAAGTCCTTTTCTTCAAATAATTATCAAGGGTGTATTCCTTCTCATCCAGTTTCTCCACTTCGTCATATATGTCTGCCGTGCCAAGAAGGGCATATCCCCCTGCCGTAAATAGGTCATAATTGGTCATGTCTTCCGGCCCATCAATATCCCTGCATTGCTCCAAAATCTCTATATGCGTCTCCTGTGAGGCTTCGTTCTCTATCCATGCATCAAACTCGCTGAAGATACTCTGTTTTATCTTCTCTCCCGTCTGCTCGCCGGGTGTCTTGCTGAACTCAAATGTCCTCGGGTCAATCCTGTACCTGAGATAGCCTCCGTATCCCCTCTTCTCAAAGTAATCCCATAACAGAGGCACATTTATCTCGGGGAACATCTGAACTCCATAATAAATGCACATCATAAGCATATCCTCTGCATAGATGTCTTTGTCGTATGTGCGGTATGAATAGGTACATACAAACTTGCGCTTCATGGAAAAGTCGCCGTCTTTGATCTTACCCTTGCGGATCACCGCACCGCCTCCATTGGACTTGCGGTTGCTCTTTACAATATTGAATTTAAAAGGGTCTCCCCCTGCACATCCCCATTGAGTGTTGCCTGGCATCCACGAGCCGTCTTCTTCGTTCCGGAATTTAAGATTAGCCTCGTAATCATTTAACTGATGGCTCACCCTGAACTTACCCTGCGAGTTCTCCACAAAAAGAACTTTGGTGTCTCTCTTGTTGTTCTCCCAAACAAAATTACCGGTTACTATTGCCTGTTTTGTCAATGACAGGTTATCAATATAAGTCTCCAGTTTATTCATATTGAATCCCGACGCCTTGGTGGATGTCCTGAAACACTCCGCAAATCTCAAGGGATAAAGCCTTATCTGTTCAGACAACTTATCCTGATCGGCAGTATATGATGACCGTATGTTCAGAAGATATTCTCTTGCTCCTATCTTCCTGCCAATGAACTCTGCCTGCTTCTTATCAGGAGTCCCTATGATACTCATGCCATAAGGGTCAATGAAGTCCTCCAACCCGTCATCGGCAGACATAAATAGGTTTACAAGCCCTGATTTCGTCTGTCCATTGAGGTTGCGTTCATAATAGTTGCTCATCAGGCATTGCTCCCTGAATGCCCTGCCTCCTCCTTTCTCCATCTCACCAACCGTGGATGTCTTTATGGTGAATCCTATTATGCTTCCTCCTATGGCAAGACACTCCTTTACGACTGCATGGCGAGCCCAGCAGTCAAGCCCTTTCTTTAACTTTCCCACTTCATCGTCATGGTGGAAATAGAGCTTATCACCGTCATAGGCGGAGGGGTCTGCCATCTCATAATCTATCTTGGACTCCAGTCCCATCTCTGAATTAGACAATGCTCCCCGTGATGATAGCCTTATTGCCGGAGGCGTAAATGACAGTTCTGTCTTTGGCGAAGTAGAGCCTTCATAATTAGGCTTAAAGAAGAACGGCAGTTGTTTCCATGGCCCCACAAGATGCTTTAGAAAACACTTGCGAGCCTGGACATCGTTCATAGACTGTATGCCTCCCCACGCCCCGAGTGTACGGCTTATAATTTCATAATTGATGCATTCAGCCTTATATGTGGCTCCCTCACGTCTGTGTTTGGGATAGTTGAATCCGTAGAATAGGCGATGACCGGTCTCTATCCATTCATATCTGCCCTTTGAGTCCTGTATGGCAAAGCCGTTCTCATCGCACCTGGGATACTTGGTTTCGGTATAAATCTTACGGGCAAAGAGGAAAAAACGCCTGTCCCTGTCACGGTATTTCGGCAGTCCGACATCAATATGCCACCACCCGCAATAGAAATAATGCCATCCGTCAATATATGTAGGCACACCGTTATTATAGAACCAGTAGCCGTGAAGCCTCCTGTCCCATTGCAGTTTTATGAAGGCTATCTCCTCTTCATAAATATCCGCATGCTCTTCCAGTTCGTTCCATATATCATCAAGGGTCTCATATTTGGATTGGAGTTCTTTCAACCTCCGAGGAATCTTCGGTGGATGCCACATCTGATTCTCTGCAGGCAGTCCCCAATTATCTATCAGGTGAGGCTCTGGAGGGTCGGGCAATAATATCTCTATCGGGATTAAGTCTTTATCCCCGGTATTGACCCAGATACTCTTCTCCGCATCCTGATACTGTGCGAGTATGCGGGGATCAATTTCTTTATAATAGCGTTTTAAAAGAGTTATGTTATTCATTTCAATTATGAATAAAGAGGGCTTTTGGAATCCTCACCGTTCTTAGTCCTGTCCTGCCACACTCCCTTGCACACTCTTCTGCATAGGCACCATCAGCAGACACATGATTGTGTTTGAATCCCACTTTTTTTGCCACATCCATCCTGACAATAAAAGAACCCATGTCAATCTTATTTTCTTTTATCTCCGTGTATAGTATTTCATATTGAAGGTAATTGTGAATCGTATTACAATAGACCATACCTACATCAGCCATGCATTCTCCCAAAAAATACTCCACAAACCTTGCCACATACTGATTGTCGTCATTTGTCATAAGAACATAATCGTCATATTGTCCTTCTATTTTTTCAAGCATCATCTTGCGATTAGAGTGCCCGAATCCCCCAATCCTCTCGCTTGTCTCATGGTAATCCACCTTCCCTGTTTCTGAATATAATGAGATTACTTTTTTTATTTCTTCCGATGCAGGACCGTCATGTATCACGTGGACAAGCCATCGTGCGTCTGTCTGTCTCATAAAAGAATCTATAAGCATCCTTAGCTCAATAGGTTTCTCGTATGCAACACAGATGACATGTAACATATCAATTATGAATAAAGAGGCATTTAGGGATATAGGCTACTTCAAGGTTATTTGCCCTGCAGTAATTGGCGCACTCCTCTGCATACATGCCATCGCCATTAAACTCAAAATGATTAAATCCTATCTTCCTTGCCACGTCAGACCGCACCATGAATGAACCAACGTCTATCCTGTCCACTTTTATCTCTGTCCGGAGTATGTCGTATTGAAAATGACTATGAACGGCATCACAATAAACGAATCCAGTCCTGTCATTACATACTTTAAGCATCAGCTCAACAAAAACAGGGACATAATAATTATCATCATTCGTCATCAATATAAAGTCCTGAACGTCCCCGTCTATACTGTCCAGATAGGCTTTTCGCATGGGATGGCCGAATTGCTGCATCCTGTATGGTGTCTCATAGAAATTAACCCTTAAATCATTATACAGACCAACAACCTCATGTATTTTGTCACTTCCAATACCATCATGCATTATGATGAGGTCCCATCGGGGGTCTGTCTGGACTAACAGACAGTCAATAAGGGTGCGCATTGATACTGGCCGCTCATAGGCGACTGACATAAAGTGTATTTTCATAATTCTTTTTTTAATGCTTTATTTATAGCTCTCTTAACGACTTCTGCATAATCGGAATATTCAAGTGCCGTCTTGTAATTCCAGTCTATCGTGTTCAGCTTCCCGTAATAGATATGAGGAGTCAGATTATTACAGACTTCAATAATCTCATCAACGCTATTAACCCTAATGATACTGTCGACATCAAAAAACTTTGATATGTTTTTTGCACCCCAATAAATAGGATAAACCATTGAAATCAGAGGATCAATCAGTTTCTCGGTAAATAAATTATCTTTCTTAAAACAGTCTATCACGATATGAAACATATAATCCATCACAACCTTTTTCCCAAAATGATCCGGCGGTAGCGTTAGAACCTTACTCATATCCACTCCCTCAAGGGGCATACGAGAGCCCACGTAGAAGAATCGTGGTATCTTTATCTCTTCCTGCCTTCTCCATAATTCATGTCTCAAGGCGTGTCCGGGGAAACAATTACGTGCAGAGAAGACGGACGATACTCCAAACGTCTTATTCGTTGAATCATTGGGTGGTACCCATGCAGGATAGCCGGGCATAAATATTGCCTGTGGCAGATGAAGTAAATCCGGCTCTGCCGTCAATAGGTAATTAAAACAATCCTGATGGTTATTTATGAAATCAATGAACCTGCCATCGGGTTCTATCGTAGCAAATATGCGAATAGTGTCTTCCGGAATCGGCTTTTGAAAATTAATGAACTCATCTTCATAAACCAATTCTATCTCCTTATCCGTGTCAATCTCAATCACGGCATCCCTGATCTCATAGAAATCGGCATATACTTTTACTCTTCCCATACAATATCAAATAATGGTTTTGCAAGGTTACAACCAAAAACAAATATATCGTGATGTGCTTGCATACTCATCAGATAATGCCCACCCCATCCCCTTTCTTTGTTTATATCCGACATGCGGGTTTGATATTCCTCCATGCGCTTCATGTAATAGTCAAGATTCCAGAATTTGTAATGCAATAATTTGTATTCTATGTTATTCAGGATGCGTATCCCATCCTTACTGCCATTTATATCCAAGGGATTTGACACGTGCGCCCCAGCCTGATAACGCATCTCCCCAACCTGATCCGGACGAAAACAACACATCTTCCTTTCCGGATTATGAACTGCCCCTTTTTGTGAGTATTCAAAAGGATGCCCATCGGCATACAGGGGAGCTTCAAGGGAGCTCATATTATAACCATACGGATAAATGACATTCCATCCATTCATATACACATCTGTCAGGTCAAGATCAAATACTGCAATGCCATTAATCATCCGCGCCCGGGTGAATATCTCATCGAAGTCAATGACGATAACCCAATCAGCCTGCCCCCGCGCCTCCTTCCAACAATTATCTTTTATCTTTACATACAGGTCATCGCGAATCTGATTACCTGAATCATTTTCTCTTATCTCCACCCGGGAGTCCTTGCATAATAACTCCCTGCAACCATCAGTAGATTGATTGTCATAGATAACTATTCTTTCAGCCTCCTTATAAGCTGTGAGAAAGTGTTTGACAAATGGTGCCTCATTATAACAGAGGGCATATACCCAAATCCTGTTGCGATATATCATTTTATTTTGTATTAACTCCATCAATTTGCTGTCCCCATCCAATGTGCTTGACATAACCTCCCATCAGTATTGCCGCACGAAAACCCATCTCGAAATACTTTCGTCCTATGTGGCATTCCGTTAGTGCATTGAAATCCCCTTCCGCAATAAACTGTGCAAAAGGAGCAACTAACTTGTAGTCTGCCATCCTGCGTAACCCGGGATTCCATGTGAAGCCATGCCATGCACCTCCAAGCGCATTTAATGACATCAGTTGGTACATCACATCACCGACAGAATAAACCTCCGGGTCAATCGGATGAGTATTGGTATCATAATGTTCCCTAAGCCATACTTGCATTATTTTGGGATTACTCTCAAGAATCTTTAATGACTGCTCCATAAATCCTTCCCGGTAGAACTCCCAATCGTCCTCAAGATGAAAGGCGAATGGTGTTTTAACTTCTGCATAAGCCTTGTCAATACTCGCTATCTCTCCGATATTATTCTCATTGACAATAAATGTCAGCTTGTCTTTTTCAATGTTTGCCTCGCAGAGATTTCTAATATCATCTATGGCACACTTGCAGGCCGAATCTTCAATGACGACATAGTGTTCGATAGGATAAGTGTTGAACTTCATAAAGCTCTCTATCGTGCGTTTGAAGAGGTGTGCCCTCCCGCACGAGATTATAACTACTGTTATCATTTCATATTATTTTTAGCGTTTTCTAACATCTCCTCACGATAATCAAAATACTGTAATCTTAAATCAGAATAGCTTCCCCTTTGAAAGGCTATCATCGGATAGCATATATAGCAATTCATCTGGCTGAGCCCTTCCCTGTAATACCATTCGTCAATCAGGTTATGACTGCCGGGGTTATAATGCCCTACAATGAATTTCCTTGCCTTGCCACTGAATAATATGGCATGGGTAGTATGGACACCTCCCCTGATATGATATAGGTTTTCAGAATAACGTTCCGCGGAGGTCTTTACGTTGCCTCCAAGATAAAACATATCAAAGTCTTCGGGTAGCTGGTCTATGGCTTTATTAAGTATCTCCAAGGCATCGGGTTCAAATATGACATCATCTTCAAAGACAAACCTGAATCCATCTCCGTCAACACATGCCAGGTGTGACCTTGAAAATCCCGCATTACCATCAAGTATTCCCGGGAACCTCTTAAAGTCTGTTATTCCTATTTTTGGAAGTTCTTCCTGCACCTCATCCCATCGCTCGGGACGGGAATCGAGATTGATTACAATAGAGTCAAATGATTCAAGTCTCATGTCTGTGCTACTAATATGTCATTTGGAGCAAACCCATCCTCAAATGTTATTTTATATTTTGAGTTGATCTCCATTAACTTCTGTTTCACCGATTCAATAGATATTCCCCAATTCTCCCATATACGTATATCATCCATCAGTATTGTATGGGTCTTTACCGGATGCTGTTTTATGGCATCTAATTCTTGCAATAAAGATGAATGATGTTCACCTATCGCCGTATCATCACCCGAATAATGAGCATCAAGCCAAAAGGTAACTGGCTCGTTAATGTCTTTTAATATTTCTGGCAATACTTCCGATGCATCCCCCTTATACAACCTTACTTGTAGTTCATCCTCAAATCTAAGACAGCAATTCTTATAAAATTTATAAGACAGTTCAATGGAATAAATATTTTTAAATCCGGCATCAAGTGCCCGTCTAATCCCATTGCCCACATGAGATCCTGTCTCAATAAAGATTGGATGCAGATACTTGCGGAATATTTCTATGGTTGCCGCCATATTACGTCTTTAAAAAACACATTCCATTGAAATAAAAATTGGCACAAGGTTGATGAAACCAGTAATCCGGTGCTATCACAATCTTGTTTTTGTTTTCATTCAGATATGAAGCCCACCACGAATAGGTGCTATTTGCTATGATATTATGTTCACAAAGGGACATCATAAAGAAGTCCTCATAGTCAATTCCGAAATCCATGAATACAATCCTTGGGTCTTTCAGGTTCTCATGGCACCACGGCAGGTCGTCAGAGAACACATAGATATGATTTATCTCCACCACATTATCTAAAAAGGCAATAGCCTGATTATAATAATCCGCAGACGGGAGCGTACCGATGGGATTCCAGTTAAGAAAATCCCCATGCCGGACATGGATGGATGCACTGTTTTCCCATGAATACCAATCGTGAATACGGGCTATGGCTTCCCTATTTGTAAAACAATACTTAATCTCATCAGAGTGGTTTTTGAAATATCTTTCATTCTGAAAATATCCTTCCAGACGCATCTCATCTCCAAACTTAATGGGCTGATATTCGCCAAAGACTTCTTTCCATATTAACTGCGGCTTCCATTCTTCGGGTAATGCAGGGATGTCTTTGCAAAAAATCTCACGCCAGGGAAACTCGCTATAATCCAACCGGAGTTCAGTATTGTTATCCAATGCCAAGGAATATGCTGCAGCAATCTGAAATAAGTTATTTCCTATCCCTCCCTCTATTTTGGCAGTAATCATTGGAAGATATAATTTAAGTCATTACAGAGATAGTTCTGGGAAGACATGATATCATCCCGAAACTCATGCAACCGTTCTCCTTCGCGGATGCTCGTTATCTTAATCTCCGACTCTTCATTCCCATACCTGTTGATAAATTCCATTGCAATATCATAAAGACGGAATGACTTCATTGGTATGGTATGTACTCCCGGAACTCCCTGCCTGTTGATGATAAATTGCACAAGGTCTTTTTGTGAAATAAAAAACCGCGTCATCTCTTTCGAGGTAAGACTGATGAGATTAGAAGTCTCAAGCTGTCGTTTCCATATCGGCAGAACACTCCCTGATGACCATAACACATTACCGCTTCGTATTGCAGTAAATCCCGCCCTAACAACCATGTCCTCCCCAATTCGTTTTGTCAGACCATAGGTATTACAGGGATTGATTGCCTTGTCTGAGCTCATACTCACAAGCCCACACCTGTTCCTTTCACATGCGCGGACTACATTCAATGTGCCAATAACATTAGTCTTTACGGCTTCCTGTGGCTGGTCTTCGCATATATCAACATGTTTTACGGCTGCAAGATGAAACACCTGATTCACTCCCACCGTGGCTTTGAGAATATCATCATAATCCCTAACATCCCCGATAATATAATCCGCATTCGGATATTCCTGTTTCATCAACACCTGCGCGTATTCATTACGTGAGAAGATAATAACATCCTGTCCGGTTAGTTGCCGGACAAGTTCTTTTCCTATTGTTCCTGTACCTCCGGTAATTAAGACTCTCATTTTTTTATTCTTTTATAGTAAGCGTCGCCCCAATGAACCGACTCATGCTTGGTTGCCATAATCTTATCAAAGCCTAAATCAAAAAGGTATTTATCAAAGTCATCAACAAGCATACAGTCTTCGTATAACTCTTTGTAGTTTATCTCGGCAATAATGTAATCTATCTTGTTTATGTTCTTCTCAAAGCCCTTTAATGCATAATATTCTGTCCCCTGTAAGTCCATAAAAAGGAAGTTATATCTGGACATGTCTATCATGCCTTCTTCTATAAGCGTATCCATCTTTCTTCCCTTAACTGTTATTCTGTCTGTGATGAGTACAGTAGGATAAACTTCAGAATGTAATTTAAAAGGAAGTAATGAGCTGCTTTGCCCTTCATTATTCGTCAGTATAAAAGGGAACTCCCCGTCCTGATCGCAGATTGCGACATTTATCGTAACGTCCTCTGCCGGGACGTTCGCCCGTAATCTATGATACGTTATGGGATTAGCCTCAATCCAACACCTGTTTTTTACTCCATACTTATCATATAACTGCCATGAGTTGCCGATCCATGCCCCAATCTCAATAATACCATGGGGTTTTGCATCTTGCAAAATCTCATCCATATCCAAATCCTGATTTAATAAAATATCTTTAATCATTTTGTCTTTTCATATCTGATTTTAAAAGGCGTATTTGTCGCTTCGAGAAACTCATTGGAATACTGGCCTCCCTCACACATACATATCCATTGTTCGGCCTTCCATCTCTCTGTGTGATCAAGGGTGTCGAGCCTCGGGAGCCTGTCTACATATCTCCTGTTAAACCACCAAAAGTTGCCATTATAATGAGCCGGAGAATGCATCCTGTTCACTGATGATGCTCCCCATGCGTGTTCCACCATGTGTCTATGCCCCTTCCATCTGTTAAGGATTGACTCATTAAGCCATGCACGGAGATTATTTTGTGCCACATCATCAGGTCTTGTGACGGCCTTCGTGTGAAAATAAAACCCCACATAGTCTGACTTATCTTCCTCAATAAGTCTCAGGGTCAGAAACTCATATTCAAGAGGGTCTTCAGAATAGGCTTCTATTCGTAACTTTGGATATATGTCAACAAAAAACTTTTGAAGGAGATTAGTTTGTAATGGAGTGCCAATACATCCAATGTTTATCTCATCACATTCATCATAAAGCCCTGATGTAAGGAGTATGCGAATCTGATCGGTAACTATTGAGAACCAATGATTGATCATGTAAATATGCCAAAAACCCTTAACTATCATATAGGTTTTTCTCCGTTTTGAATCTTCCTCGCAATATCCTCCGGCCTCAACTGCAACCTCTCATCCTCGAGATATTTTAACATAGTGTCTTTTACATAAGAGTTATTATCCTGTCCTAAAAGCTCCATGAGGTTATTTTCAAGTTCATCCCTGAGCTCTGCTAGTTTTGCAAGGCTCTTTGAGTCCGTAACTCCCGACTGTACCTCAAGCATGAGATTAAAATAAGCACTCTCAATGCTTATCTGATAACTATACTTATACGACCTGTGAAGCATCACATACTGGACAATCTTCCTATTCACAATCTCATTCTTGCCCTTTAAAAAGTCTTCTACCACGGAATCAAAGACACCTCCCTCTCCTGTCTTAAACTCGCAGTCATGGGCTACCTCAATCTTTCTCTTGAGGACATCAGTGAATTTTGTCCTATAAGGCGAATGGGCATCGTACATACACATCACGTATTGCATGACCTTCGTGTTATCAAGATCCTCCCCGGGATTTGCCCTGAACTCTTTTATCTTGCCGAGATCTTTGTAAAATTTTAAAATATCTTCTCCGCCCTGAACCTTTGTGGGATCAAAGCGCATCTGAATGTATTCCTTTGCATGAAACGATAAAATCATAATGAAAGTTGTAATTGTGAAATATGATTTTTAAATCGCTTTTCTTGTGACTCAAAGTAATCCTTGTCAATCTCATATCCCCAAAAGTCAAAGCCACCGTCATAACAGGCTATCCGACTACTGCCACTTCCCAAATGAGTGTCAAGAATCTTATCGCCTGCTTTGGCATAGTTCTTTAAAAGCCACTTGTAAAGTTTAATAGACTTTTGAGTAGGATGTATTTTTAATTCATTTGTGCGAGTTGTTGCTTCTTTATATATTCTTGATGTGGTTTGAAAAGATGTCCAACAATATTCAAAAGCAGAAAAATTATCAAACGGCTGGTCTTTATCCCATATACAAATTCCTCTCGTAGCGGGAAGTTCAAAATAATTGCCGCCCCATATACATTGATTTTTGCTTACCCTAAATAATTCAATAAAATATTTATCCGTAGGTTTAACATCCCAATCAGTATTCATAGAATTTAATACTCTGTTTTTTAATTTTCCTCTTCCATGAACAGAATCATCGGGCAAACCATACGGCGGGTCAACGATAGCCAAGTCAAAGAAGTTATCAGGGAACTTCGCAATCCCGACCATACAATCAATATTCTCAACAAAACTTATCATAATTTTCCAAGTATATTTCTTCGTTGAACCCTCCAAAAGAGTTTTCCTCCGTCAATCTTGCTATGCAGGGGATATTGAAGCGGAATGTCATTAATCTTTTTCAGCATTATAAGGTCACAATCTGTTACCTTAACACCCTCGTCAGTATATTCCGGATCGCAGTAACCCCTATTTGGATTCCCGACATATCTCACGATGCCATAACTCACTTTTGTGTTCGACTGGGTATTCAACACCACCCTCTCCAATCCAACCTTTTTCATCCTTTCTTTTTCCAACTGAATAGCCGGGTCTTCTGATGGCTCTACAAGGATATAACCATTGATAGGAGTTATGAAGTCATCGCCATATTTGCAATAGATGTTCTCATAGGAGACAAAAACATATCTCTCGCCATCCTCAATGATATATTTTCTAAACTGCGGATTAAGGGCATTGACAACTGCCAGGTAATACACCACCACATGATCTCCTAACTCCACCTCCATATCGCAATCCCATGGCATCCCTTTATTTGGAACTCCCGTATATCTCAGGTATGAGGGCAATCCATAAACTATCCCCGTGACGGTTATGTTCCTCTCCCTCTCATAAGTGTCATCCACATAAAGGGTGAATCCATTTTTTAGCTTGATAGAGGTATTCTCCGCATCAAGTTTTATCATAACCGTATTTGGGAGTGTTCGCTTATAATTCATTACTTTCTTTTTTTTCTTTTTGAAGATAATAACTATAAAACATAGCATTGCACATTATATGCCCAATATGATGCAATCCGCTTTCCTGATCTATTTCCTCACCGTCAAATAACTTTGCCAGATGCCTTTGAAGTGATTCAAGAATTTCTGATTTATCAAGTCCTTTTTGCCAGTTCTTTGGTTCATATTTCTTTGCACCATATTCCAGAACTTCAATCATTGGTTCAAGAGATTCAAAATGAACCAATGACCATTTTCGTTTTCCGGCATTATACCTTAAACCCTTGTTCTCTGGCATATAAAATAAGTTTGGTTAAATCAAAAAATACAGGAATATTAAGCTTATTAGCTTCTTCTATTTCTTCCTGCGTACCATGTGATTTCTGCCAGTTACCCTGAACTAAAACAGCATCGGAAGCCCTCAACCATGCCATTGAATAATCATAAAAATCCTGAACTGTCAAATCATTGGTATGATCTTCAAGTACAAAATGATAATCAAGCCACGGGCTAAAAGGTGCAAATCCCTGATGCAATAATTGATAAGCCACATGGTTTCCTTTGCGGATATTAGAAAGAACGCCTAAAACATTGTCCGAACTATATGGTCCGGCAACATAAACTCTCATTCTTGATCTATTTATCATAATGACTTTGTTTAGTTATATTCTTTTCTTTTCAGGTAATCAAGGTTTCTCACGCAGACAGTCTTGCCGTCTATCTTAATAAATTTAACCAATCCTTTTTTTTCAAGATTTTTGAATCGCAATGCCATTGCCCTCTTGTCCCCTCTTGACATCCCTGCAAAGGCTGGCAGTTCGCTTTTTTTAAGATTTATCTTCTGATGATGATAGACGACAATCACATAGTCATTGACGACATCGGTTGCCATGGGACGCTTGTTGTTTATCCTGTGAAGCCATCCCCTGAGCCTTTCTATTGCCGATATTAACCGCCTGAACATAACGCTTACAAAATTAAACTAATTTCCTTAAAATGCAAAACCCCTCCCATACTGAAACGAGAAGGGTGCTATGCAAGAAAAGCAGATGTACCATATCGGCAATATGGCATGACAAAGGTAATAAATATTTTGAATTACATTTCATGTCCTATTGTTTCTTCTTTATATTCAAATGCCTTTTTAAATAATTTATATAAGGTTTTATTAATTAATTTATTTCCAAACGGAAGAGAATAAAGGAGTTCCATGTTATCATATTCTTTAAAAGTAAGCGTGTGTCCATGCAGTATAAAAATAAATCTTATTTTCGATTTGGGATTGGGATCGGATTTTTTAAAAGTAATAATATTTTTAAAAGGTGTTTTGTCTCCTTCCTTTTTTAATGTTTCAATTTCAAAATGACAATGTTCACATAATGTCACCATTTCATTATCATTATATTCCCATGGTTTTAATCCATCTCTGTATTCAATATGATGAACATGAAGGGTTGTTTCTTCATCTGAACATTTTTTACATTTAAAATTATCTCTTTGCATAATTTCCAATCTCTTCCTTTGCCATTTAGGATGATTTAAAAGTTCCGAATAAGTTTTTGTTTCCATAATCAATCTTCTTCAAGTGTATTGTCTTTTTTTTCATATTCCCCAATTTCAAAAAATTCTCTATTTTTTCTTTCGTTTTCTATTATCCATTTTTCATAAGTCAAAATTTCTTCTTTATTTTCTTCTTTAAGAACATTATTATCTTTATTATCCTTATTGTTTGTGTTACTTGGTAGCTCCTTGGTTGTCACTTGGTTGTTACTTGGTTGTTCTTTTTCTGTTTTTACTATTTGGTATCTCCCCCAATTATTGACAGTTACGATGGAATATTGGTTGTTACTTTCTATTGAAATCATATCAAATTCCGGACTTGCGAATTTTTGCATCCATTTATATATGGTTGAGCCGTCAATATTGAGTTCTTCTTCTGCCTTAAATCTCCCAAAAAGGAATTGTCCTGGCAGTATCTTTACAGTTGTTTCTCCCCTTCCTATTTTAATCGGAACAAATCTTTCCTTATAGCTCGTTCTGCACAGACACCATATCCATATTTTTAATGCTGTCTGATTTGTAAACACCTGACTGTTTATTATACTTCTGAATAATCTCAATGATCCTTCTTCAATCATTTCAATAAAATAAAAAAGCCGGTCTCAAACAATAAGCCCACTCAAGGAAGGGATCAGCCAAAACCTCTTGTGGGTGTTGCTTGCCGAGACCGGCAATATTTTTAATTGAATAAATTTTATTTATCATCTGATCCCTATTACAATGCAAATATAATTAATTTTCTTTACCCACAGTACAAGTATTTAATTATTTTTAAAGAATTATTAAAAAATAACTATCGTATCAACGGCTACCCATTGCGTTCCGTCCCAATGACATCGGCAGTATTTATATTAGCGAGGATGAAACTATTTGGATTTTTTGGATCTATCCTTACAAGCGTTCCTGGCTGAACTGATTGTCCTGAATTATTTCTTAACCACAATGTATTCATAAAACTATTTTTAAAGAAGTGATCCCGGCGATATTGGAAAATATGAAAACTAAACCTTAACTAACCTATGAAAAAATCACTCCTGATGTCTAACCTGAAAAGAACGGACCGGGATCACCCTTGAGCTTCCGGACGGAATCGAACCGCCAACCAAGTGATTACAGATCACTCGTTCTTCCAGTTGAACTACGGAAGCATGTTTGCGGAGTTAAAACGTCATCCTCCGCTGATGCCAGCCAACGATCTGGTCAATAAGTGGCAGATATTTAATCTGACTTTTTCACGCTTCGATCCATAACCCATGCATAGGTATTTGGCCACATATCTTTAAAGAACTTTATTTTGTTGTTAAAATCCACAACAAAGATATATAAAAATATTATATTTTCATTAATTCAAACGACTTTCTGCACTGTTTTACATTTTATCAAAGGAGATGGTATCACAAATTGTGACACCAAAATTGAAACTTATCCATTACAAACAAAAATGTTTCATCAGTCCCTATAGACTTTTCCTTTATGAATCCTGAGGTTTTCCACATTAAACTCCCTGCCGTCAATGTCAAGATAAGCAAACCCATGGTTCCAGTTATTAAGAAGAGCCCATTCCGGGTGAAGGCCACAGAGACACCCTATAGACCATGTGCCCATCAGCTTCTCGTTAATATCTTTTTCTGAATGGGAGCTTGACCTATGATAGTGCGATACAAGAGCAGATGACAGGGCTTTAAGAAACAATCCCCTCGCAGCATTCACGGCAGTAATCACCCTTGACTGAAATTCGTGGCCATGGATAATAGGGAGCCGTCCGGCATAGATGATCTGTTTCTCTACAATGGTTACGTTATTAATTCCCCTCATCTTGATTATGTTGCCGAGCTTAAACTCTTCCATATCGAGGAGCTCAGGTGCTTTTACCCTGAGATATGCCTCAAGGCGCTCTTCATGGTTTCCGAGCTTCCAGTATATCTTTGTCCCCGGGAATGTCTTTTGAAGGAGCTCAAGGAATCCCACCCATAGCCATAGTTCATCATTAAGAGACCGCTTGCGTGGATCTCTTTTAAATTTTGATAGCTGGTAGTAATCGAGTCCATCACCATTGATGAGGATGAAATTCAGTTTTCTGTTGACGGCATGGTTTATCATAGCCTCCACCGCTATCTTATCATGGTATGGCGCATGGGTATCGGAAAAAAGAAGCCCATGCGTCTCTGATATATGGACGGGTTTCCAGATGTCGCATTCCGATTCAGGGACGCTAAAGACATTGGGCTTTCCTGCAGGACGGTAGAACTTCGTATTTGTTACTTTATCCCTGTTTTTATTGCCGTTCTGCCCTATATAATCCCTTATTATGCCCCTTACATGTTCCGTATTATGAAACAGTTCGGAATTTTCAGCGTATATTTTTTTTGCCAGCGAGCGAGCCGCGGCATCGGGGAATCTTTCAAGATACTGCAATACTACTTCTCCGGTTAGTTTTGCACTGCTTTTCTTCTTCATATATTATTCTTTTTACAAAAGTCATCTATCCTTTTATACAACTCAATATTCCTTTCTATCATCCTCAGCCTTACAAATGACATCACATCAATCTGTTTCTTGAGTGTGCCCCATAGGTGAGCATAACGATATTTGGACTCTATGTCCATGGCGTCCTTACAGAGTATTTTAACCTTATCCCTTAGATTATTCTTCTTTATCAGGCATGCCCCGAAGTATTGCTCCGACCATAAGTTATGATGGATGAGGAGATGCTTATAATCTTCAAAGATAACCTTATGGTTCTCTAGTGCAAAGATATATTCCCTGCTGACAGCGAGCCATTCCTTAAAGAAATCAAGATTATGACCCCCGCATATCCCGCAGTTATAGGCAAAGTCATTTACCTCATTATCCGTTATGGATTTGGGTCTTAAAGGAGCATTATTCCAGCACTCTCGAAGTATGTTATAATATTGATAGCCCTCTTCATTAAAGGGTTCCTGGCTCTGAAAGCAAAGGCGTGCATTGAGTATCTTTGGAGGTAATGGTCCCCATAGGAGCACATCGTTATCTAGATGAATAAAAGGTTTATCCTGCATGGCATAGGCGAGCATCTTCCCGTATGCCCAGAAATACCTTACGACATCTTTTACACCGGATAACTCATTTAGCTTATTAGAATAGTCTGTTATGGGAAGATCGAATTGTCTGAAGAGGTCAATGCCCCAGTCATTAGATACAAACTGCACCTCCTTAAAGTGACGGGAGGCGCAGCGTATTGCAAGAGCCGTAGTGAATATAAGATCACTAAACTTGACGAATCCCCCTGTGTTGCCGAATGACTCGTCTGGGTTGTAGTAAGAAAACACCGCTTTTCTTATCATAGCCGGAGATTAGACGTCTGAATCGTCATCAGCCCCCGCATAGGCCAGCCAGTAGTAGCCGATAGCACCGGCATAGGTTGTGCCATAAGGAGCTGTACCTCCACAGAGGACTTGCATTGCTGTGTCGTGCCTCCACTTCCACTCATTCAGATCTATTACCTTGGTGGTGCAATGATGAATATTGAACCACTGCGCTCCCGAATACGGGCCTCCTGTCTGTAATCCCTGGGATGATGTCCCTGTGGAATTAACGACATGAACCCTGGCTTTAAGGAGCACACGAGCTCTGACATTTGTTGCCATGATTGAAAAGAATTAAATTAAACAATAGAACGATAACTATATTAAAGCGTGGTAAACGATTTAACGACTCCGTACTGCGTATTACCCGTAGCAGTGTATTGGGCAAAGCATCTGTAGTAATACTTCGTCTTCGTGGTGAGCCCGGCCCATGCATAAGTCATCGGCAGAACAGTAGCCGTAGCTCCCGTAGGACTCCCTGTAGCCACAACGGTTCCTGAGGCAAGCGTCCTGTCCGTCCCTAACTGGAATCCTGTGGTACATCCTGCCCCAGTGACTTTACCATTAAGCGTAGCCGATATAGCCGTTATAGACGATGCGGCATCTGTCTCCACTACCGGTGGCACATCGGATGTGTTTGTCAACACCCCGTAATAAAAACAACTCATCATATCTGCGATACGGGTTGCCAGTTCAGTGGAAGGGACAATTATAGCCGGGTAATCGCTGTAGTTCTCCAAAACATATTTCTTCTGTCCCGAGTTCTTCTTCGGAGCTTTTGAAGTGTAGTCCTGGTCAAGAAGCTCTGTCTCCTCGAGAACCACCTTCATCCTTACCTTTACATCGTGTATGACTGCCATGACATTATGATTTTAATTTGACAATAATTACAGTGAGCAAAATTAAACTATTTTATCCACAACTGCAAATTCAATAATTATTATCCCTTCTTGTATATCTCAGAAAACCCTCCATACCTCCCTTACCCCTCCTCTTAAAGCTCTGCCCTCCCTTCTCTATATCCGTGACATGCAGCTTCATTATAACCACATCCCCATTCTCATAATAACACTTCCCCTTCCTCGTGAATACCCACATCAGCTTACCATACCCGATCCCCGTCCTCTTACTGAGCACCCTCTTATTGGTACACCCTCCCGCATGCACCCCCTCCAACCCCTTAAAATAGTACACGAATAACTCCCTGCTCGTTAACCTCACCGATACCATATATACCCTTTTTAATTATCTGAAAACTATTCTATGTACACAGAATAGCATACCCTTAAAAATATTACAGTTCTTATGTGCAGCAAATATACACCCTATAATTCTAATAAACAAATAAAAAATAGGAAATAACCATGGTGAGTCTATGCCGGTAGCGACTAATCATCCATGCGCGGTTCGTCTGAAATGAAAAACCGTTTTCCGCATCCCACCCCCTCCAAATCAGCGCCCGCGAATGAATTTGACCGCAAAATAAAGCGGTTTGATGCCTGGATCAGATTATATTAAAGCGTTCTGGCTGTCAAATGAATAGGGGAGGGGCAAGCCTGAAAAATAAATTTAAGCATGCCTGTTTTTAATTCTATTTTACATAATAATAATTATAGGACAGATTGGGGCACATCTGTCTGCATGGATTTATGAGCTCTTGCGAACTTGCCCGGAATTTCTATTTTACATAATATTTGCCGGTTTATTGACTTCGGCAAGCACTGAATACATATAATAATGAGTTAATTAGTGCAATCAATATTAAATTTGTTTATATATTTGTGTTTTAAAATGGTTTAAAATTTGAATATGGAAGATATAAAAGAAAAAATTGCAGATATTCCGGCCTTCGGCCCTGAATTACCTTCCCTTTCTCCTGAACTAAGTGAAATATATCAGAACATGAATGATTTTAATAGAAGGTCATTTATTAAAATGTTTCGCTATTTATGGGGTGTTGTGGCTCCTGCTTCCCGGTTTACGGGGTTTGGCGGCCTGTTATATTCTTATTATGCTGTGGATCTTCTCCGGCTTCGGCTTGATCTTTCCCCCTCTGAACTGTCTATGCTTTCATTTTTATATAAGGTTACGGACAAAGGCCGCCAAATAATCCACTCATCAAAGGTTTATGCGGCTGATTTATTGCCAAATTTGACGCTACCGGGTAAAAAATGGCTTCTTTTGGATTTAAAATATAAAGGTTATATAACCAGGACGACACGGGATCCCCGCCCACATTACAAGAAATATCATGCTCCTGTTTTTATGTCCCTTTCTCCTGCAGGAGTTCGACTAATAGAAGACTTTGAAACGGACCTTTATAAAATTCTTGTCAATAACTGCCTGAATGATCTGAAGGGTACGACAAAAAAACCACGCCTGTCTAGACGTGGCAAAATCAGTTAAAAACCTTCCGGTTAATTGATTTTATTTAATTATTAATGGGTGTCTGCTGACTCAACCATAAATTTTTTGTTTCCCTGCATTGTTTTAAGGTATTGCCGATGCATGAAAAAAGCCTTCCGTCTGTATGCCGGTAATCATATTGGATAAATTTTTTATGCCGATATTCAAAACTTTCATAATGTTCTGTCCCGGCTTCTGTTGTACTACATCCTTTTACATCTGTTTTCATTGTCTTGTTTTTTACCATTCATTAAAATAATACCTGTTTTCCTCCTCGTACACTGCCCGTTCCTCGTCTAGTTCCGCGCACATTGGGCAAATATTTATATCAAGAGGGCTAATTATTTCCTCTTCAATCAGTTTTTCAAGCTCCCTGGTGATCGGGAACCATGTTCCGCATTGTTTACATTGTGCTTTCATACCTTCAAATATTTATCTACGTTTGTTAATCCGAGGATCCCGACAGTATAAAAACAGCCGTCTGGACTCTGATATAATGGCGTTATTCCGCCAAAACTTTCTACCCGTTTAAAATATTCGGTTCTTTTCTCGCCTGTCATCAAGTTTTCAATATCGACAGTCAAACCCCAATTTTTAATTTCTTTTGTCTCCATACCTCTATTATTATAGGGTGAAGGCCGTTAATACTGCCAGGATGATAAACCCGGCAATCATCAGAACCGCAAATTTAATTAATTGCGCTCTGTCTTCTGATCTTGTTGTTTGTGTGTTTTTCATTGTCTTAAAGTTTAGTTAAACATCAATAATACATTAATAACAGACCAAAATTAAAACTAATATTTGAATTGACAAAATATTTTAACATTTATTTTTAATAATTATTTTTAATATTTTCTTGTTTTATTCATTTATTCATTTTATCTTTGATGCAATTAGTTGAATTATTAATTTAAAATTCTGCGTTATGAAAACTTTGAAAGTAAAAGTAGAACAATTTAGCGGGAGCAATGGCCCGGTAAAAAACCAAATGATTATCAGGACGGATAAAGGCACGTTTTTCCAGTCCTACAATTCTGTAATTGTATTTGAACCCAGGTCCGGCAAAACACAGCTTGATAAAAATTTTTGGGATTATTCCAAAACTACGGGCAAATATAGAAATCAGTTTTTAGGCGAAGACAAGAAAGAAACTGAAGCCAAAATCAAGAACGGGACATATTTATTAACTGATCTTAATAAATAAGATTATGACAATTTACGAAATCAAAGAAAGAACCCAGGGCACAGCCCCGTATTTTTTCACCTCCAAAACATTAAAATTTTTTGGGCAAACAATGAGATCATTCGGAATTAAAAAGCAACCTGACGGCAGATATTATATTTTTGCCAGTATGTACGATTATTCGGGCAATTTTGTTGGAAAAACTGAAAGGTATTTTAATCCCGTAACAAACGAACTTGAAAGGGAATAATTTTCAGCCGTTGTGGTGTTAATCCGGGTTCGATCCCCGGAGCGGCACAAACCAGGACAAGCCGAAAACCTGTAAAAGAGTAGGCAAAATTTAAAACACACGACAATGGAAAACGTAAAACTTGAAAAGAAGGAAAATGTTTTAACGGTAACTATTGACCTATCAAAGACCGGGACCCCCTCCGCCTCTGGTAAAACTATGGTAATAGCTTCAACCAAGGGTAATGTAAGGATCGAAGCCGGGAAGGATATTTTTATAGGGGTGAATGTTTACCGGACAAGGTAGCAAGCCGGCAGGGTACAAACCGGAGGCCAGAAAGACCTCCGGGGAGCCCTTCCCGATACTGATAACACGATACAAACAATTAAAAGGTATCAGACACTATCAGGGGGCAAAAGTGCCTTAAAAGGGCTTATTTAAGTCCGGTAACTCGATACGAAAGAATTATTTTTAATCAAAATCTTAAAAAAATGAAAATTATGAAAACAAAAATTCAAATCAATTCCATTTGGGGTAATCTTTTATTTGAGTTTGAAAAGGAAAATAATTCAATAAAAGATACTTTAATCGAAGCCTATCTTCGGGGAGCCGATCTCCAGGGAGCCGATCTTCGGGGAGCCGATCTCCAGGGAGCCTATCTCCAGGGAGCCTATCTCGAGGGAGCCGATCTTCGGGGAGCCTATCTCGAGGGAGCCGATCTTCGGGGAGCCGATCTCCAGGGAGCCTATCTCGAGGGAGCCGATCTCCAGGGAGCCTATCTTCGGGGAGCCTATCTTCGGGGAGCCGATCTCCAGGGAGCCGATCTTCGGGGAGCCGATCTCCAGGGAGCCTATCTCGAGGGAGCCGATCTCCAGGGAGCCGATCTCGAGGGAGCCGATCTTCGGGGAGCCTATCTTCGGGGAGCCTATCTCCAGGGAGCCGATCTTCGGGGAGCCTATCTCCAGGGAGCCGATCTTAAAAAAACATATTCACAAAATACCATTATGCCAGATGGTGAATTGATTATCTGGAAAAAATTGCAAGATAATTTAATAGCCAAACTTCTTATTCCACTTAAAGCAAAGAGAGTAAACGCCATTGGTTCAAGAAAATGCCGTTTTGAATTTGCCAAAGTTATTGCTATTTATGACGGCAAAAAGAAAGTTGAAGAGGGAAGGGGATTGTATAATAAAGATTTGATTTATAAGGTTGGAGAAATGGTTTATCCCGATTCTTTTGATGATTCTCCACTTATTGAATGTTCTCACGGCATTCATGGATTTATTACAAGAATGGAGGCTGAAAACTTTGATATGTAAAATCGTTTTTTCAAATGGAAGATATAAGAATCTTTTTTATTACCTGTCGCTGGTGGCTGTTCGCCGGGATAATTGTAGCCTGTGCGATTGGAATTATTTACAGTTTTATTCAGGATGCTATTTATCAGAGGGACCCGAAGACGAAAACGCGAGCCAAAATAATTACCGCCCTTATCGTCATCCCGATATTTATTATTGTAGCCTATACGCATAGCAACCATAACAGGGTTGAGCACATGAACGAGAACACTCTTTATATCGCCCCTGACCCGGAGAACTTTTCAAAGTGATTTTAAGAAAATGAGTATCTTTGCATTTATGGATAAGCCTGGGATGATAATAAAAAGCTCATTGAGTCCTATTCATATCATAGCAAACGATGATATGGAGATAATTGACTTCCTCTCCGATATGATGGACCGCGAGCCTATCCACATGCTCCAACGCTTCGTGGACTTCAGCATGAGGGAAAGCATATCCCTTATTCATAAATCCGATATGGATGATATAACGACAATTATATTTTATAAGGCTCCTCTGGGCATAAACTACAAGCAGAACAGATTGATGCTTTTTGAATTTTCAGATACAAGGTGGCTGCGGTGGCTCTCAAGCTACTTTCAGCAGTGGCTCGATACCGTGTCCCCAAAACAGAATAAAGCTCTCTACGGCTTCCTGGATGCTCTTACAGGGCAACTGATATATGAATGGACGCAGGAGGACGAGAAAAACACCCTGCAAGACTTCAGGGGTTGATGGGATCGGGGAGGTTTTGTGTGTTATCCTTCCCGATTCCTTTTTTTGAGACAAAAACACAAAGTATTTACGAATCTTTTAATTATGAAAAAGATGACGATTTTTTTAATTCTGGCACTGATTACACTCCGGCTCTCCGCACCCTCTTCTCAATGCTTATATATTGAGAAAAGCACGCAGATTAAAACCATAGATTTAAAATTACTTGCTTTTTATAAGGTAGAAAGCGACTTTCGGACAAAGGTTATCAATTCGCTCGGCTACCGGGGGATCCTTCAGGAAGGGCAGGAGATAGTCAATGAGGCCAATAAGATCAACGCCAGAAACGGCAACTCGATACGATATACTATTAATGATTGCCTCGACAGCGCAAAGGCTACAAGCATCTGGTATATAATCCAGGGATATTGGAACCCAGAATATAACCTCCGTAAGGCTGCGAAGATATGGAACCCATTGGCAAGCCCGGAATATTACAGACGGATACTCAAGTATTATTATAAACTTAAAAACTCCTGATTATGGTACATTGTCCTTATGAAAAGAATGTAGTTTGCAGTTACCTCGAGAATGACGAGGAAAACATTGTCTATTGTTGCGAGAAATGCCCTTACTACAAGCCTCGCAAGCAGCTTATCCCTCCCGATCCCCCCGAAGGGGGTCTGTGCTGTGTTATCGTAGCCATGTTTCTTGTATGGTGTATCGTAATCTTATTTTTAGGCATCTTCCATCATTATAAAAGCCATGAAGCATCATCGCATATTAAAGCAAGACAAGAGATTGTTAAGTAAGAAGAAGTCTGTCAGGATTGACGGCAGGACTGTTATCTTGGCAGATGCGAACCTGTCCGATGCAGAGGTGCGGGAGAACTACGCATTAAAGAGAATGTCGTATCTCGCCTTCCGCCCCGGAGCCTCTAATCAACCTGTTAAGCAGGAGTTCAAGGAAGTGCCGGTGGGAGATGTTATGGATCTCGAAGCTATACTTGATAAAGATAATTTACCTGATGAAAATTAAGACTATGAAACTAAAAGCTATTTTTGAATGGATTAAGAAGGCTACTCATAAGCCGGATAAAGAGGAACGCCCCATTGACAAAGAAGATCCCTATGCTATAATAAAGCATAAAACCAAAAGCCTGGGGTTTCGTCTGAGGGCGCAGCATAATAACCGCAAAAGAACAAGAGGGCGGAATATCCAGTATGTCCAGGTCGGGGATTCAACAAAACCAATATATCACGGAGCACGATAAAAATCCATGATTGTTGAACAGAAAGGGACCCAATTACGAGTCCCTTTTCCATAATATCTATATTTGATTGTCATTTGATTAAACCATCTCTCATGGCTTTAGCACCCTGAACTAATCCTTCATATAAAATTTTATTAAAATTCATATCACCATCTTCAGAAGGAAATGCACATTCATTATAAGCCCATTTCTCAATCATTTCATCTGTTATCTTTTCCGGGGCTTTACCAAATGGAGTATGAAGTAATTCATCAGAGACATTGTTCATATTCTTAATTATTTCTTCTGCACTCTTTTCCATGGCTTCAGATTTGAGTGAGGCAAGCTGGCAAACTGATATGTCAAGATAATATTGTTCATCTTCATATCTCACCCATTCTCCCCTTTTATTCCCTCTATTAAAGTCTATTACATAAGAATGTCTATTCCCCGGTAAAATAGTATAGTCAACTCCGCCTTCGGGCATAACAACAGTATGACCAAGTAAATAACATTGAAACTCCATTATCATATCCTGTTCGCTTTTCAAATCATCTGACCATGGAATTGCAACCAAATCCAAATCCCTATTCAAACTGCCATGCAAAAGAATAACGCATACATAGCTGGTTTGACATGGATAGGCTTTGAAGATTCATCCTGCTTTTCTATTATTTTATCACGAGTGTCCATAGTGATTCAGTAAATTATAGCCATATTCCTTGGCTATTTCCTTGAGTTCATATAAGAATTAAGTTTTTTAGAACCTTTAGGTGGGTTAAGAATGATGTTTTTTGTTTCCTCGCTACATTCAATTAATTCGTCCTCTCTATATTTTCTCCATCCAGTTGAATTGTCATCTTTACTTATATCGTGTCCGACAATCCATTCAAAGGAAGTTTCTTTAGTTTCATAATTAAACCTCCCCTCTTTTCTCATTGCCACTATCCGCTTCGTATAATAAAATATTTGCGAAGTAGTGTAGCAAATCTGAATATAGATTTCCATGATTTTTAATGCTTGTCTTGCATCATCGGGGTCGTGGTCGTATATACAACTCACAAGATCTCCGACATTGAATTTAGTTTCTGCTTTCATCTTTCGTTATATTAGTTATTACTCTTACATAATTAAAATCTATCTTTATCATGTTCTTCAATAAATCTTTTCATGGCAGTAGTAAAGTCTTTTTTATACTCACCAGATTGAAGATATTCATTATACCTGTCGGCAAGAATTTTATGCTTTAAATGTCTTGCTCTTTTGCGTTTGCGATATGTAAATTGATTACTCATCTTTCTTGTCTGATAGGGATATAAAAAGTTCTCCTGAAATAACTTGAGTATATGGAAGTCCTGTAATATCAGATTTGATTTGTTGAATTGCCACATCTCCCTGTGATACTCTTAACATTTGAAGATATTTTTTAAGAGGAAATCTTTTATCTGAATCTTTGCTCGGCTGAAACTGCGAGGAGTTATCATTCAGTTCTGTAAATACTGTCTTGCCACAATGCGGGCAGATAGTTGCTTTAAGATTTGGCTCTTTTTTATTCATTGTCTCTTGGTTTTAAATAGTTATTTCATTTTGCCACACTTACCACAAAAAACATATCCATCGGCTTCTGTGTCGGGGTATTGTTCAGAAGAATTGACAGGAAGAAGATACCAGTCAACACATAATAACCAATGGAATGAGTTATCTCCAAAATAAATCGCAACTGTTAATTCTTTATACCCTCTATTTGGATCAGTTGTATTATTTTTATTCTCACAAACAAAATATTCACCATTTTCTTTTGGTAAATCATCTTTTGACTTGATAAAAACCTGTTTAAACATTTGCTCTTTCATAATTTATATTTTTTATAAGCCTTCAATACTTCTTTTGTTAGATATTCCCTGCAAATATTTGCTGTCGCTAATTGATTAGTCTTTTTTGCAGCAGCATCAGCAGCAGCATCAGCATCAGCAGCAGCAGCATAAGCAGCAGCAGCAGCATAAGCAGCATAAGCAGCATAAGCAGCAGCATTCCTTAATTGTTCATCATTGATATTACCTTCCCCATAATCAATGGCAGCCTTAACTGCATCTTTACTTCTCTGATCTTTCATCAGATGCAATACTGTTTCTGCACATTTCCCTTTTGCAAGAGTTAAAAGCCTTTTGTCGATTTTAAGTTTTGATGCTATCCAGAGCATCCAATCGCCACGAGGACAGTGCCGCCATGCCAAAATAGCAGATTTTTGAGTTTTTACATACTCTACTGCCTCACGGCAAGAATTAAATTTTTCAAGTTTTGTGGTTTTCATAATGATTTACTTTTTTAATTTATTATAGGCATTCAGAACTTCTTCTGTGAGATATTCCCTGCAAATATCTGACGATTTCTTCAAGGAGTTTATTCGAGCAGCAGCATCA
>Ga0116131_1000494_pt1 | contig 32646 bp, 31 predicted proteins | sample June2015DPH_17_1_FD_89734 | JGI IMG/M metagenome (GOLD analysis project Ga0116131, IMG submission 89734) | Peatland microbial communities from SPRUCE experiment site at the Marcell Experimental Forest, Minnesota, USA - June2015DPH_17_100 | ecosystem: Environmental > Terrestrial > Soil > Wetlands...
AACCAGCGCTTTAGCTGTCCAGACGGCCTCCTCAGCCGATGTCTTAGTCGTCGATACCGCTAACTCCAAGATCGGTATAGATACCGTACCGGCAGCTACCGGTGCCAGCCTCCAGCTTGCTGGCAACATCGACATCTCCGGCCAATACTTAGTTAACGGCCGGCCCCTATCCTCATCCGGCGTAGCTGGTGCCGCTAACGCCACTCTAGCCGGTAATAGCTTCAACGGCCCCTCCCAGCTGGTCCAGTTGGCCACCAATGGCCTGCTGCCAATCCTCTCCGGAGCTAACCTGACTAACCTGAACGCCTCCAACCTAAACTCCGGCACCGTCGCTGATGCCAGGCTCAACGCTAACGTAGCCCTACTAAACGCTGCCCAAACCTTCAGTGGCAACAACGTCTTCAAGCCCGTCTCTGACTCCACTACCGCCTTCCAGATCCAAAATACCGCTGGTACCTCTAATCTGTTGGTAGCCGACAGTATCAGTACCCGTATAGGTATCGGTACTCTTACACCGGCTTACACCCTAGACGTAGCCGGGGACATCAACAGCTCTACCGGGGTTAGGGTAAACGGCAATCTGCTCTGTAACGCTGGTGGCTGTGTGGCTGCTGGTGGATCGGGTAACTACGTCCAAAACGGTACGGCTTTGCAGACAGCCAACTTTGACATTGAGTCGGCTAGCACCACCTCAGTCACCGGTACCATTAGGGCGGCTACCGGCCAAACCGCTGCCCTTTTGCAGCTCAAAGATCAGGCCGGAGTCAACATACTTACCGTTGGCTCTACCGGCGACACGCTAATCCAACCCAGCACTAATTCTATTAATGCCTTCCTGGTCTACAACGCCGATGCCACCTCCCACCTAATAGGCGGCGATACCCTAAACGCCAGAGTGGCTATAGCCAAACCAACACCACCTGATTACACCCTGGACGTTGGCGGTGACATCAACACCACCACCGGCCTACGGGTCAACGGCAACCTGGTCTGTTCTGCTACCTGTACACCGGGTGGCGGATCAGGCAACTACATCCAAAACGGCACGGCTTTGCAAACAGCTAATTTTGCCATCCAGTCCGACCTTAATTCCCATGTAGTCAGCCTAATCCGAGGAGCCTCAGGCCAGAGCGCCGACCTGCTGGACCTGGTGGCCGGGGATGTTGGCACTAACGTTGTCTCCTTTGGGGCCAGCGGCCAGACCCTGTTTAAGAACTCCACCGATTCTACTACCGCTTTCCAGGTGCAGAATGCCGCCGGTACAAGCACATTGCTCAATGTCGATACTACTGATTCAAGAGTTCAAGTAGGGGCAGGAGTTCCGGTCGGAAGCTATTCTATTGCTTTAGACGTCATAGGCGGGACTGTAACCGGGCCAGGAAACTTTGGTTACAATGCTTCGGTTACAGATCCGCTACTGCAAGTTTCGCTGCCTGGTGACACCTATCTGCCAGATAGCTCTGGCATAACAACTGTCGTAAGGATTAATATAAACAACCGCTATAACCAGTCGACCGGAGCTAGCATCAATTTAGGGAAGTCGTCCGCTGATTCGCGAATTGTCAACTACACCAATGTCGGCAACGATCTTACTACCCGGTTGCAGTTACAGACACATGCGCAGGCAAGCAACACCTATAACCCGGGAATTGTTCTTTATGGCAACGGTAATGTTACCGTTGGGGCAGATAACTGCTATGGCTCCTGTAATTTCACTCAAGGAATTCTAATCCCTAACGGCACAGTCGCGCCATACACCAACTATACCGGAAATATTGGCGCTTCTTCCTACCGATTTGGCGGGGTATTTGCCGGAACTGGCAACTTCCAAAATCAAACTGATTCTACTACCGCCTTCCAGGTTCAAAACGCCCTGGGAAAAACTGTCCTGACAGCTGATACATCCGGCGGACAAGTGGTACTAGGTAACTCAGGGGCTAGCGGCGTCACCGGCAACTTGAAGTTCAATTACTCTGCCCAAACCGGCTCCATTTCTCTGACAGCCGCTAATCCAACAGCTACTGCCTACACCGTAACCCTACCGGCTGAAACAGGTGTGCTTTGTTCGACGGCCAGTGTCTGTAGCGGCTACGCCCCCGCCAGCGGCAGCAGTAACTATGTGCAGCTGCAAAGCTCTATACCCGGTACCCAGCAGACAGGTAACTTCAACATCTCTGGCACTGGCATAGCTGGAACCCTACTGGCTGGCTACACATCTGTCACTGGCGGCGTAGCCGCCTTTAATGGCAACGTCGGCATCGGCACCAGCAGTCCGGCTTCTCTTGGTGATGGCGGGAGCCCGATAATTCTACAGGTTCAGAATACAGCGAATGTTGCAAATGCCTATGGTCTGCTTAGCCTCGCCTCGACCCGAACGACCGCTGGTGAACTCGTCGGCCAGATTAGCTTCGGGACAACTGGGTCGGCAGGTGAAAAGCGTACAGCTGGGATTCAAGCAGTTCTTGATAGTTCAGGAACAGCGGGTGGGCAACTGCAATTCTTTACCAATAATGCTGGGACGGTAAGTCAGAAGATGATCATCCAAGGTAACGGCAACGTCGGCATCAATAACACCAACCCAGCTCTTAAACTCCAGGTTACTGGGGTACAGGGCGGACCAGCAACTTCTGGTACCGCCCAGACCGGCACGGCTCGCTTTTTGACGGTTAATAGCGCTCTGGATTTTGGAAGCTTATCAAATGGTAATAGCTGGTTACAAGTTACCGACGCCACCAATTTGGCTCTAAACTATAACCTTTTACTAAACCCTAACGGGGGCAATATCATTCTTGGCACTGCTTCCGCTACCCCAGCAATCCTGGTACTTGGCATAAAAAACGATAATGCTACTGATCCAACCTGTACGGCGGGGTCGATTTACTACAATTCTAGCTCCAGCGCATTCAGAGGCTGCCAAGATATCCCTTCAGGGTGGACAAATTTAGGCAATCCTTCTGGAACGATCGTAGCATTTGCAGGCTCTAGTGCGCCAGCTGGGTATTTGATGGCTGATGGTTCGGCAGTTTCCAGAACCACTTATGCGACCCTGTTTGCAGTTATTAGTACTACTTACGGAACTGGCAATGGTTCAACAACATTTAATTTGCCCGACCTAAGAGGACGAGTAGCTGTTGGCCTAAACACCTCTGAGGTTACACGCACAGATGTAAATGCCCTGGGTAATAACGAAGGCGTGGCAGTCGGCAGTAGAACACCTTATCATGAATCCACTGTGGTTCAGCCAACAATCTCGCAACCTGGCGTGACGATCAGTGCTTCTGCATCGGGCGGAAGCATCCCCTACGGTGGCTCAGGCGGCTCTAACACTGGAATAACTGATACTACCCCTGCGCCGGGCTACCGCTCACAGGCCTTTAACGTAGAACCAACCATCACAGCGACCGGATCGCTTACCGGCCCGCCAGTTGCCTCTGGTGGCACAGTTGGCCCACAGTCTAATGTTCCAACCGACACCCCAGCTTACTTGACGGTTAACTACATCATTAAGTACTAAGCAGCTATAATTAAGTCCATAAAAGGAGTAGCTATGAATACTTTGCGCGAAATTCTAAAAAACAAGTTTATTAATGGGTTTATTGTGGCGCTAGTTTTCGGAATTGGTACAGTGGACTTCGTTAACAACGTTGGTGGTATGGTACTAGACCATGTGTTTGGTGTGGCAACTACCTCCTGGAACTGGAAAATTTTTTACGGTCAAGTAATTCTGTATCTTGCAACAATTATAAGTGCCGTATTTCTAAGATGGTGTTCTAAAATAACGGCAGTACATAACAGCCAATGATGAGAACTTTAGTGCGCTGATTGCATATTTTTTAAGTCACCCAGTATTTTTGTTGACATTAGCACTAAAGAGTGATACCATAAGCATAGTTTCGACGTAAGAAGAGGGTAATCGGCCCTCTTTTTGTGTCGACTTGCCCTCCTAAACTTTCAAAGAAAGCTTGGCGGGTAAAGGTGGAATCATTATTAAAATAAGGAGTTGAATCATGGCTGGAACAAAAGCAGGTGGCCAAAAAGCCGCCGCTACCAACAAAGCCAAGTACGGCCGGGATTTCTATGCCCGCATTGGCCAAATGGGCGGCAAACTAGGCCGCACCGGTGGTTTTTACGCCAACCGCGAACTGGCTCGTGAAGCCGGCCGCAAAGGTGGACGTATTAGCCGCCGCGGTGTTGCTAAGAAAAGCGCCTAAGGTTCTTGTAAGAGACTTACTTAAAAAGCCCCAAAAAGGGGCTTTTTAAGTTTATAGTGAGTAGTTGTTAGTTTGTAGGAATCTTGCGTAACTTACGGATAAGGCTACCGAGCATTTTTTGAATCTCAATAATATTTCCCAAAGCCTTATCTCTAAGGCTATAAACTATGCGCTGTAAACTATAAACTTTTTCGCCGGTAGGAGCGCACAAAGCGGTCAGCCGAAACCCGCCAATTGGTCTGGCAGTTAAAACAGTGGTAAGTGTTGGCGTCTTGCTGCAGCACATGCGTACCGCAGGTAGGGCAGGTGCTGCGGGCGTGCAGCCAGTCGCGGTAAGTATCCAAACAGCGTTGGATATGCTCCTCATCTATACTGACACCATATTTATGGCCGATTTTAGCTGCCAGATCCCAAGCCTTACTCTCCAGTTGGAGCAGCTCAAAGTCACTGCGGTAAGTGCTGTGGGCAAGTATGGCGTGCGCTAGCTCGTGCAGCAGACCGTAGCGCAATTTTACTGGCGGCTGTTTTGGATCATAAGTGATAGTACTGTCCTTGGGCGACCAGTGTTCCTGCTTGCCAGGCTCGAATTTGAAGGCCGGATAGTCATGGGCTAGCCTGTGGACAAAGGTTTTAACCTTGCTGTTTGTAGTATTCATAACAACCATAGACTACGGCCTCCTCTGGCCGCTGAGCCTGAATGATCGGCGGCATTTCTACCAACCGGTTCTCGAATTTATCTAACCTATCCTTTAAAAAATGGCCAAATTTGGCAAAATGCGCACCCACGCCGCCGCCGATTATGATTATGTCGGGCTGAAAAGCTGCTACCAATTGGTCGATACCCGGCGCTAAGTTGTTAGCGAAGGTCTGCCAGATTTTAGGGTCGTCAATCTCGCTGGCCATTTTGCCGTAGCGTTTAACTAACGCGCTACCAGAGGCAAAAGTTTCCCATTTTTGCAATTTGCCGTCGTGCTCCAGCACCATTTGGCCGGCTTCGGAATCGGCTAAATCTGTATCAATTTTATCATCTATGATAATTCCATCGCCAATTCCTGTGCTAATCGTCAAATATATAATTTTTCTATACCTGCCATGAGTTAATTCGGCTTCTGACAATCCGGCTAAGCTGGAATCGTGCTCTAGCCATACTTGCGTAAACCCAAGCAGCCGCTCTAAGTCCTTTTTTATTGGTACGTTGCGCCAACTTAAGTTGCCAAAGCTAATGCCAACGCCATTTTTTCGGTCGATTTTACCGGGCAGGGCGCAGCAGCAAGCGCTCAATTTAAAATTATGTAGCTGCTCGGTGATGGCTTTATTCAAATCTTTTAAAAAGCCGCTGTAAGTTTTATCGGTGGCGAATTTGTAGCGGCTGACAATCTCGCCGTCGGCAGAAAAAACCGCCAGCAGCGTCTTAGTGGCACCAATATCTATTGCCAGCAACATGAATATAGTCTATCAGTCCAGCGGTCGTTCAGTCCAACAGTCTGGCTGGGTAGCTGGGCAGCTGTCTAACTGGTTGACTGAGGCTAAAAAACACCTTACAATAGTAGGTAATCTACTTTTACCAATTCAAGTGGAAATATATTTATCCCACACCTTTTCCTGGAGCTACGCAATCTGATTACAGACTGCTCTGCCCAGAAAAGGTAAGGGACAAGAAGGAGGCATGAAATCTTCATGTCAGCAAAAGCTGCTAATTTAACCATGGATGAACTGCTTGCGGGCAGCGATATCAAACAACTAAAGGCCGGCGATATGGTGGAAGGTACGGTCAGTTCGGTACGCAAGCACGAGGTCTGGGTAGATTTGGGGCCCAATGGCGTGGGCGTGATTTTTAGGCGCGAAGTCGGCCACAACCCTTTGACTGAAGGCGAGACCATCAGCGCCAGCGTGGTGGATCCAGAACTGGATGAAGGCTACGCGCTGCTTAGTATGCGCCGTGCAGCCAAAGAACGCGGTTGGGGCGAGTTGCAAAGGCTATTCGAAGAACAGGAGATAATCGAAGTTACCGCCTACGATGCTAACAGGGGCGGTTTACTCATTGAACTGGAAGGTATCCGTGGCTTTTTGCCGGTTAGCCAGCTGGCAGCCGAGCATTACCCGCGTGTGTCAGACGCTGATAAAGACGAAATCCTGACTAAACTCAACACTCTTATCAATATACCCCTCAGAGTACGCATCCTGGATGTTAGCCGCAAAGACAATAAGCTAATTTTCTCAGAGAAAGAGGCTGTACGTGACGATATGCAAGAACATCTGGCCAAACTCAAAGTTGGCGACGTAGTAGAGGGTGTCGTCACCGGCGTAATTGATTTTGGCGCCTTTGTGAATGTTGACGGCATTGAAGGGATGGTACACATCTCGGAGATCTCTTGGGAACGGGTAGAAGATCCGCGCAAATATGTAAAAATTGGCGAGCGGGTCAAAACCAAGATTATTGGCATCGATAAAGACCGCCTGAGTTTAAGCATCAAGCAAATGAGTGATGACCCTTGGTTGTCTGAGGTCAAGAAATTCAAAGCCGGCGAGACCGTAGAAGGAAAAATTACCCGCATTACACCGTTTGGCGCCTTCGTGCAACTAAGTCCGTCAGTTGAGGCGTTGGTGCACGTTTCCGAAATGAGCGATGACGAAAGTGTAGATCCAGAAAAACTCTTCAAGCTCAATGAGAAGAAGAAATTTAAGATCCTGGAAATCGACACCGATAACCGCAAGATAGCCCTGTCTCTAAGAGACGTTAAGTAAGATGAAAGGAGCAGCTACATGGCCAGCACAATTGAGATTGACGACCAAGTCACTGTTGGTAAGCTGGCCGAATTGCTTGCACTGCCAGTCTCGCAGCTAATTTCTGAGCTATTTAAAAATGGCGTCGCTGCCACCGTTAACGAAAAAATTGATTTCGACACCGCCCAGATTATCGTCGGCGAGCTGGGCCTTGATATTGAACTAGTCAAAAAGGAACATACCGCACCGCCGCGCCAAAAACGGGCCATTAGCGACCAAGCTACCGCCCGTCCGCCAGTGGTTGCTATGATGGGCCATGTGGACCACGGCAAGACCAGCTTGCTGGACGCCATTCGCGAGGCTGAGGTAGCCCGGGGCGAGTCCGGCGGCATCACCCAACATCTTTCGGCCTACCAGATAAAGCACGGTGATCGCTATGTGACACTGCTGGACACCCCGGGCCACGAAGCTTTTGCGGCCCTGCGCGAGCATGGCGCTCACTTAACCGACTTGGTGGTTATCGTAATTGCCGCTGACGAAGGTATCAAACCACAGACCTTGGAAGCTATCCGCTTTGCCCGCCAGGCTGGCGTAAAAATTATCGTTGCGGCTAATAAGATGGATAAAGCTACCGATGCCGACCTTAACAAGCTCAAGCAACAATTGGCAGAAAATGACCTAACCCCGGAAGATTGGGGCGGCGACACAATAGTCATGCCGATATCGGCTAAGACCAAGCAGGGCTTAGCTGAGTTGCTGGACATGATACTGCTGGTGGCCGATGTAGAAGAATTGAAAGCTGACCATGGTGGCCCCGCGGAAGGCCTGGTGATTGAGTCACACATGGAAAAGGGCCGCGGGCCGGTGGCTATAGCTCTGGTAGAGCAGGGCGGTTTAAAAGCCGGTGACTTCTTAACGGTAGGCGCTACCTATGGCAAAATCCGCAATCTGGAGGCTACCGACGGCCGGGTGCTAGAGAAGGCTGGTCCATCGATGCCGGTAATTATTACCGGGCTTAAAGCCTTGCCCGAATTCGGCGACGAATTTTACGGGGTAGATAACGAGAAACAGGCCCGCGAACGAGCGGCCCAGTTCGGGCAAAATCGTGCTGACAACAATATTGGCACCGCTACCAATAGCTCGGAGTTGTTGCGCATCATCAGCCGCAGCAACAAACTGAACGAACTCAATGTTATTATCAAAGCCGATGCCCAAGGATCTTTAACCACGGTTTCCGACAGTCTTAAAGCTCTGGATACCGAAGAAGTAGCGGTACGGATAGTTAGTTCGGGTGTTGGTGCGATTAACGAAAATGATGTGCACAATGCTACCAGCTCCAGTGCTATTGTCTACGGTTTCCATGTAGACCTACCTGCTCACGTCAAGCAGCTTGCTGCCCGCGACCGGGCGACGATCCGAATTTTTAGCATCATTTACGAGCTGATAGACGATGTTAAAAAAGAACTTGAGGCGCTGTTGTCGCCGGAAATTATAGAAGAGAACCTAGGCACACTACTCGTCAAAGGTATTTTTAAAATCACCAAAACCGAAGTTATTTGCGGCGGCGAGGTTACTAAAGGCACTCTGCACCTGCCAGCGCTGGCTAGGGTATTGCGAAATAAAAAAGTTATTGCCGATAACCTAGAAGTGATAAATCTCAAACGCGGTCCGCAGGATGTCACAGAAGTACATACTGGTGAAATGTGCGGCCTGAGCTTTAAAAGCACCTCTCGTGTAGCCATAGAAGAAAATGACCGCATAGAACTGTTTACAAGGCAAACCAAGCAAAGAAGTCTATAAATTACTTCTGTCACTAAACCCCAGCACCAAAATCTTGAAACTCCATAATCTGATTACAGACTACTCCGATCAGGATTTGGTGCGGGGCAGGCCAAAACCCGCACCCTATAGCTTCTTGTTGACTTTTGTGCTGCCAGTGTTAGCATGTAGGTATATATCTTAAATAAACACAACAAAAATGAACGTTGAAGGCCCAGATTTTTTTGCAGAACCGGCACCACCTCCGGAAAATGCCCCTGAAACAGCCGAGCCCGAAACAGAGCCAATCGGCCATACACATTCAGGAATGCCTATTTATGAAATTCTTGGCGGGGGAACCTCTCCCGAAGGAGAAAAGTTTGTAAGAATTAAAAGCCGCGTAGCGAACAGATTACCAAACGGAGAACCAGACTTTAGGACTACAGCGGTGGGTGAAACACATGTACCAGTTGACGATATCCCAGAAGACCTGATCCCAAAACAGCCAGAAACTGCCAGTGAAGAAATGACCAGAGAGAAACCAGATAGTCCCGAGAAAACAGGGGTGCAGCAAGTAATAGAATCGCCCGAAGATCGTGAGCAAAAAATTCGCGAGCTGCAAACACCGGCCGAAACTAAGCCTGAATCGGGGCAAGAGGCAGAAGAACAGCCTGTACCGGAAAGTTTAAGAGCGGTGAGGGAAGAAATATCAAGCGCTGAAGCTAACCTTAGTGCTCTGGAACAGAAATTAACAGACGCCAAGGAAAAAGCCAAAACAGCCATAGATGAAAATAATTTCCAAGAAGCTAGTGCGCTAGCTGTTGAAGCGGCTGGATACCAAGAGGAAATTGAGAAGACCAAGACATCGCTTGAGGAGTTACAGAAGAACGAGACCATGCTGGCCGACGTGCTTAACCCGGGTAGAATCCAAGAACTTATGGAAGAAATCGAGAAGCGTTCGGCAGACAACAGTGTTGATCGTAGCCGCCAGTGGGACCGCGAGCCTCTCGGTTCTTATGCTGATATGGTTGAGGAAGCCCAACTCGCTAAATATTTGAAGAAATTCACAGAGAAATATCCTGAAATGCCCGCGGCCATCGCACAGGAAATCTCCGCTTTGATTGACGAAAGGAAAAGGAAAGAACAGCGCAAAAGCTATGTTTACCGTGGAGACAAACGTGCCGCAGCCAGCATCGAGGAAGAAGATGAAAGGTCGCCTGAACCAGAAAGGAAGTTCAGTCCCGGACAAATAGTTCAGGCTATGCGCCATGGCAGAATCGAACAAAACTGGGAGGTAGAAGGATATCCAGGCGATAGTAACGAATATGGTGATCCTTATGTAGATCTTAAGCCACCCGACGGAGGCTTAGGTCTTTCGGTTACTGAGAGTTTACTCGATAACTGGCAATCATATCCAAGTGACTTCGTAACGACTAGGGGTCCAAGTACCCCAACGGTGAGGCAAGGCTCTGGGCCTGAAACGCCTGTAGCAGATATGGGGACAATGGGCACAGACAGAAGCGTTACGGAGCCAGAGGCGTCGGGTGGTACCGTACCACCGGCGCCCGAGCCAGCTCCTGAACCTCCCGTTGAGCCAGAACCAGTATTAGAGCCAACGCCTATTGCCAAATCTAGCGAACCAGGAACTAGCAAACTAAAAAGGATTCGTCAGGGATTTGTTAATTGGTCAGAAGGGGGAGATTGGGGTGATACAGAAACAAGCCAGGGTGGTTTTTGGGGTAATATATTCGGACCAAGAGAGAGCGAAGTTGAGCCAGTTAAGGGCAGAAGCGGTAGAACCCTGCGGCGCATGGGCAGAATTGGGCGACGTGGAGCGCAAGGCGAAAATGGGCCCGAGAGTTAACAAAGCATTATTTAGAGTGCTACAATAGAAAAAGTTTATGTTTCAGCTTGATGACAATTTGCTAAAAGAGCTTGGTCTGGGCGACTTACCAGCAGCTGAAAAAAATAAAATGCTGGCGCACATCTACGAAACGCTGGAACTACGCGTAGGTATGAAGCTGGCCGAGCAGATGTCTGACGCCCAACTGGACGAATTCGAAGCCTTTATAGACAAAAATGACGAAGCCGGCGCCCTCAAATGGCTAGAAACTAACTTCCCGGATTATAAAAAAGTTGTGGCCGATGAGCTGGAAAAGCTAAAAAGTGAGATCAAAGCCCAGGCACCAGCCATCATGGAAGCCACCATGGCCGAACTACAGGGTAATCCCGGTAACTAGAAATTAGAAACGGGTAACTAGCTGTAGCTACCTTTTCCTTGTTGCATGTTCCTTGATGCTATTTTTTGTAGCCGTGCAAAAAATCGGCGCCGGACATAGTCCGTCCCGAGGGAGCGATCAATTCCAATATTTCCAAAAAACTGTCCCGGCACTTTATTACTAAGTTGCCATCACTTTTAGATTGTGCGACTCGGGCTTTAGTGACCACGATATCACTTCCATACTGTTTAGCGCGCGACTTGGGAAAACCTAAATATGCTCTAACTTCTCGTTCTAGCCGCTTGGCGGTTTTGTGATCAAAGTCCATGAGCCCGTCGGCTTTTTCGAGCAGTTTGGTATAACTAGCTTCAGCATCAACCTGTGGTTTAGGCGTTGACCAACCCTCAACAATCGCTGGCAACCGATCTACTAGCAAGCCGGCGCCTTTTTGAGCTAGGTTAGCCGATAACGATAAGCGGTCTTCCGTACCATTGAGTTTGATAGCCTCTTGGGTATAAATCGGCCCTTCGTCCATGCCAGCACTCAGGCGCATCAATGATACACCGGTTTCGGAATCATTAGCCAAGATCGCCGCCTCAATTGGTGAGGCCCCGCGGTATTTAGGTAGCAATGAGGGATGAACGTTGATTATGCCCCCCGGGAACAGATCGATCGTACTTTGGGGAATCAACTTGCCATAGGCTACCAAAATGCCGTGAGTTGGTTTAAGAGCAGTAATTTTGGCGTCAATTTCACTAACTTTTGCTGGTTGCCAAACCTTAATGCCGTGCCGTTGGGCAATTTCTTTCACTTTTGGAGTGAAAGTTTTTTGGCCGCGACCGCCGCGGCTGTCAGGCTTGGTTACCACGGCGGCTACCGGCCGGCCAGCCGCCAGCAGCTTTTCTAAACTCGGGACACTAAAGGCCTCAGTCCCGAAAAATACCAGCCTCACATCTCCAGTGCCAGCCAACCTGCCGTCCCCGCCGAGGCGGGGCCGCACCGTTGGCTTATTGACTATTTTCGTCTTGCCGCTTTGCGGTGCGCGCTCGCCGTATGTCATATACGTCTCGCTTGCGCTTCGCAGCGTCGCGCCAAAACTAGCCTAATCACTGAAAATGTGAGTTTTTTCGACTTTGGCATAATCTAACTTGGCCAACTTTCCGCTATCGGTTAATTTATAAAAAGCCCCCGGCTTACCCTTTATTAGGTCTACAAACACTTTGCCGCTGCAGTGATCGACCTCGTGCTGCAGGATGCGGGCCAAAAAGCCTTCGGCGCGCACCCTGATTTTTTGTCCGTTCTCATTAAGCGCCCGTATGCGCACTTGATTGTAGCGTGGTACTTTGCCATAGATGTCTGGTACGCTCAGGCAACCTTCAAAATCTTCTTCGACTCGGCCTTCCAGTTTAGTTATTTCGGGGTTAATCAACACGCTAAAACTATGGTCATTCTTATCCTCAAAATTATTGCGCACAATTACGATGCGGTAGGGCTTGTCTATCTGGATAGCTGCCAGGGCTACGCCCAGCTCGTGCTCACGGCTGGCTTCCCAATCCAAAGTGGCGCTTGTCATATCCTTTATGATTTGCCGGATTTCATCGGTGATTAAGCCTACGCGGCGTGACTTGCCACGCAGACGAGAGTCGGGCAGGGAAATAATAATATCCTTGGTAGCCATATGCCTAACAGTATAACTGTTAGGCAGGTAACAGGGAACATGAAACTAGTAACTAGTGAGATCCAAAAACTTTTTTCTTGTTACTTTTTTCCAGTTTCTCCGGCCTGCTAAAGTAGGTCGGAGGGGTCTAGGTTGATGGTCCAATTACCCGGTACAGCTTTGGCTAAAGCCACAAGATGGTCGCGACTCTTGCTTTTAACCACCAGCTGGTAGCTGTAAGACTGGCCGCGGCGGACGTAAAAGGCCGGAGTAGGGCCGATAATTTCTACCGGTAGCCTAAGCTTGGCAAGCTTATTTTTAAGGTTTTCGGCGGCTTTTTGGGCGCCCGCGGCCGTAGCCCGGCGGCAGCTCAGCTGCAAAAGGTAAGCAAAAGGCGGCCAGCGAAAAGCTTGACGTTCGTCTGCCAAATACTTATAAAAACTCTGCCAGTCACGTTTAATAGCTGAGCGTACAACCGCACTTTCCGGCTCGTATGTCTGCACCACTACTTGGCCTTGGCCGTGGCCGCGCCCAACGCGCCCCATCACTTGGTACAACAACTGGAATGTCCGCTCCTCGGAGGAATAGTCCGGCAAACCCATTGAGGTATCGGCCGAGATTACGCCCACCAACCCTAACTTTGGCAGGTCAAAACCCTTAGCCAATAGCTGGGTGCCTACCAAGATGTCAATTTCGCCGGCCTTTAACTTAGTATAAGTTTCGTGTATCCGCTCGCCAGCCAGGTTATCGCTGTCAAAACGGGCCAGTCGGAACTGCGGAAACAGTTTGGCGGCATTTTCCAGCAGTGCTTTGGTGCCCATACTCCTATATATAATGTCCGTACTTGTGCACACCGGGCACTGCATGGGCGGTACGGCCGTATATCCGCAGGTATGGCAGCGCACCTGATGATGGTCGCCGTGATAAACCAAGGGGATATCGCAATTAGGGCAAAGCAGCTGCCAACCGCACTTGTGGCATAGAATCAAGCGGGCCGTACCACGGCGGTTAAGGTACAACATAACCTGTTTTTTGGCTGACAACGTTGCGTCAACAGCATCGATCAATTGGTTCGATAAATATCGGTTGCGCGTGAAGTCTTGGCGGGCTTTTAGATCGATGATTTCGGTTTTAACCTTGCCGCTATTGTCACTTACAGCCATATGAGTCATGCGGGCAATGGCGCCGCGTTTTTTGGCCAAATAGTAGTCTGTGACTGATGGTGTGGCGGTACCCAAAATAACTTTGGCGCCACTTAAGCTGCCCAGCTGGCTGGCCACCCGTGCGGCGTGGTAGCGTGGCGATTGCTCCTGCTTATAGGCCGGCTCGTGGGCTTCGTCGACAACTATCAGGCCTAAGCTACTTACGGGGCTAAACAACGCCGAGCGCGGCCCTATGATAACCACCGGTTCCTTAGCTTCCAAAATAGCCAGCCAGATGCGTTTACGCTGGGCGGCCGTCAGCTGCGAGTGCAAAACATAAGTTGGGCTAGGCAGTTGTTGCTCAACGACAGCCGCCAACTGGCTGGTCAGGGCGATCTCCGGTGTAAGCAAGATGACTGATTTGCCAGCCCTCAGGTTTTCTTGGGCTAGCTCAAGATATACGCGGGTCTTGCCGCTGCCAGTATCGCCGTGCAGCAAGGTAGTGGTAAATGCGTTTTTACGGATAAAATTAAGCGCCTTTTTCTGGTCAGCGGTCAGCGGTTTGTCCATTTCTAGTTGCAGCGGCCCGGTTTCGGCCTCGGCTTCCTCGTGGCCGCTGCGCCTGATAGTCGGTCGGCTAGGGGCAAACTGCCGCAGGGCTTCAGAAAACGTACAAACATAATATTCTTCCAACCATTTGGCCAGCTCCAGGCAGTACTTGGGTAGCGGTTGCTGGCTCAACAAGGTTTTAATAGGTTTAACTCCAAAATCCGGCTTGTCTACCGCTTTGAGCACAAAACCAGTCACCATCCGGGTGCGCAACGGCACCGTAACCACGCTTAAAGCTGGCAACTTATCTTTGTAAGAGTAGGTCAGTGGCGCGCTGCCGTGGTAATGGCCGTCGGCGATGAAAATCTCGTAGTATCTCACGACCTAATTGTATCCCACTAAGAGTCCGGAGGGGGAAAGAGAATAGAGCCCGACAGTTTATTGTTCGTCGGTATCGATTATAAGATCAATGACCTCTTTTTTAACCTTTCTTAACTGAGTCTTTAGAAGCAGCGATCCAACTATACCCATAATTCCCTTACTCCGTAGCTCTCGTGCCGCGTTTTCGGCGGTCACTATATCCTGTTTCATGAATAGAGCATAAACTCCGATATGAAAGAGAGCCTCTCTCTCCAACTCCCTCCCTCTTTTTATTGCTTCGGATTCGGGGACCAGACTTACTTGTATACCTACATCTTCCAGCTCTTGTCTTGTTAGTGCATCCGGCAGTTGTGACATCGCTTCTTCTCTCACCTCAGCAACAGGCGAACACAGGTCGCTTATAACCTGCCTATCTAATACAAACGTCCTACTCTCTTCGGACCTACCGCTCATAGCTTCAAATTATACGCTCGAGAAAAGAAAGGGAATAGGACTTACCTGCTAGGATTTGGTTTTGCGTTCTTGATCGATAAGAAAATAAACGATGCTGACTACTAACGAAGTAATTAGGAGCACTAACGCAATTAATCTGATGATACTAGAGGCAGCATTCTGTTCTAACAAATAGACAACTCCGCTAAGTACTGCGACTATCATAAGAATGTCTGGAAATCGTTTCATAGTACAAATTATACGCTCGGAGGAGAGAGGATAGGAGCCTGCCCGATTTTTTAAAGCCGGGCAGGGCCTGGGGTTCGAGCGCGAGCTCGACCCAGACCCTAGCCCGGTTGCTAGACGTCCTTGGATAGGAACTGCCGTCTAGCTGACGTCTCAGAGATGTGGGGTTGCTTTGGGATTGCTTTCGCCCAAGCCGGTTTTCCCGCCGACTCGGCACGAACGGCTCCCTCCACACCCTCATGTTCTGAGAGCGTAACAAAATGATAGTATTTTCATTTATCCAGTACAAGCACAAGGGGAAAGCTAGCAGTCCCGTACTAAGTCCTGAGTAGGGAAAAGGCTGTTTATATCGGACATCTGCCGAGCCCTGGTCTTTTAGGTCCGGGCATCGGCTTTTTCCTGAAAACTGCACGTCAACAAAACAACTCTTAAGCCCGAAGGCTGTCTGAGGGACCAACGGACCGAGTTCCTGAGGCTGTTGTTTTGTTTGACCAGGTGAGTTTATCAGGAAAAAACGCAGCCCGGTGGCTTTGGTTACTTTGGCCACTCCAAAGTAACAATATATTTGCTTCTTTGGAAAAGAAGAACCTAATTAGCGCCACCCCAGCGGCCTAAGATGACAAATATTTGGCTCTTTGACAAAGAATGCTGTTGTGTCATATACTTAACTTGACGTTGTTTGAATAACAATAGAGGTGTTTATGCTTGATACGTTTATCACAAGTAGAGTACGCCGCAAAATCATTGTGGTCTATGCTAAATATCCTGATTTCAAAACCCACGTTCGCGGGCTGGCCAAGCTGATCAAAGAAGACGCCGGCAATATCCAGCGCGAGCTAAAGCGACTAGAAAAAATCGGCTTTTTAATCTCCGAACGCCAAAGCAACACCAAGATTTACTACACCAACAAGAATTTTCCCATCTTCAAAGAGTTGCAAAGCATAGTTTTAAAATCACAACGGGCAGCTGCCCAAAAACGCCCCGGCTCCACCCAGCTGTAGCCAGCCAATGAACAAGTGTGATAAATGAACGAATGTTCAATGAATGCTTTAAATGCATTAATGCATTGAATGATTGCTGAATTGGCTATCCATTCGTCCATTAGTCCATTAGTCCATTGAACATTCAGGGGTTGTGCAATTACCTCTGTTAATATAAAATACCCCCTGATGATACAAGTCACAAGGAAAGACGCTAAGGAGTCCACGGAAAATTTATTGCGGCGCTTTAGCCGCAAAGTACAGCAATCTGGTGTACTGGCCGAGGCCAAAGCCAGCCAATTTTTTGAAAAGCCGATGAGCAAACGTGACCGGCGCTATAAAGCCATACTGCGCCGCGAGCGCAAAGCGGCCAAGGTTAAAAAGCTAAAGCTGGGGAACTGACAGTGAGCATCCAGCAGCAAATAGAAGGCGATATAAAAGCCGCCATGCTGGCGGGTGATAAGACCAAGACCGAGACTTTGCGTACTATCAAAAGCGCGCTACAAAACGAGGCTATCAGCCTGGGTGCCCGCGATAGCGGCTTAAGCGATGAGCAAATCCAGACGGTATTGGTCCGCGAGGCTAAAAAACGCACCGAAGCGGCGGAACTTTATCGACAGGGTGGATCAGCTGAGCGAGCCAATGCCGAGATGGCCGAAAAAGCCGTAATAGATGGCTATTTACCCGAGCAAGCCTCTGAGAGTGACATTAAGACAGCCGTAGAGCAGGAAATTGCTAAGATAAACGACCCTGGCCCGCAAAACATGGGCCAAATCATCGGGGCTGTGCGCGGCCGCTTAGGCGCTAGCGCCGATGGTGCTACCATCGCACGCTTGGTCAAAGAAACCCTCGCCAAATGATTATACTGCTAGGTATGCCCGGCGCCGGTAAGACTACCCAGACCCAAATCCTAGGTGAATTTTTGGGTTGTCCTTGGTTTTCTATGGGCGGACTTATCCGCCAGTACGCAACCGGCCAGGCTCGTGCACAGATGCTGCAAGGTAAAATAATCGACGATGGGCCCACAATGCAAATACTGGCTAAAGCCCTGGAGCCCATAAACACCGCCAAAGACGAATGCATAGTGGAGGGCAATCCACGCAGTATTCCCCAAGCCAAGTGGTGGTTGGCAAAGATCAAAAGCGGCCAGATTAAACTAACTGGCATATTGCAGCTCAGCATAGGTATAACAGATGCAGAACATCGGCTCAAAAAACGCGGCCGGGTAGATGACTCCGACATCAACGTTATCCATAAGCGCTTTGAAGAATATAAGCGGACGATTACGCCGACCATTGATTATCTGAAAGAGCAGGGACTGACTGTCCACGAAATCGACGGCTCCGGAACTGTAGAAGAGGTAGCTTTGGCCATCAAGTCAAGTTTGGGGCTCAAAGGCAGATGAATGTGAAGACCCCCAAAGAGATTGAGCTGATGCGCGAGGGCGGCCGACGGCTGGCCAAAATCCGCGATATGCTGGCCGCTGCAGTTAAGCCTGGCATAAAACCTACCGACCTCTCAGCTATGGCACGCGAAGAGATAAAAAAAGCCGGTATGCAGCCAGTTGTGCTGGGCTATCAAGGCTTTCCCGACGTAATCTGTGTGTCAGTTAATGAAGCGATTGTGCACGGCGTACCGCACAAAGAGCCGTTTCGCGATGGCGACGTGGTCAAAATCGACGTGACTTTAGGTTACAAAGGCATGGTGGTTGATTCAGCCGTGACGGTGGTGGCTGGCAGCCAACCCGACCCGGACGTAAAACGCTTGGTTGGCGGCACCAAAAAAGCTTTGGATACCGGCATAGCCGCCATAAAAGGCGATGGTACGAGAGTAGGCGACATCAGCGCGGCTGTACAAGACGTGCTGAATAAATACCACTTAGGGATTATCCGCGATCTAGTCGGCCACGGCGTGGGTTATGACATCCACGAGGATCCCAACATCCCTAATTACGGTGTGGCTGGCACCGGTCCAGTCTTGCGCGCCGGCATGACCATTGCCATTGAGCCGATGGCATCTTTGGGCGACTGGCAAATCGGCATGCTCAAAAACGGCACGGTTATGATGTTGGACGGCTCCTTGGGCGCCCACTTCGAACACACGGTGCTAATTACAGAGAATGATGCGGAAATACTTACACAACTCTAAAATGAGTAATGAACAAATGAACGAATGGACTGATGGACGAATGAATGGTCAATGAAGCAATGATTCAATGCGTTTATCATTGAACATTTGTTCATTTGTCGCATTTGTCCATTGATTGTCATTGACAATCCTGCATAAGTGTGATACTATGAGCCTAAGCTAAGAAGCAAACAAAAAGGAAAACAAAAAAATGAGTACTATTGAGACCGAACCAGAACAATTAGCGCCGCCGGAGTCTTTGCGAGATGCTGCAGAGCTTAGGGAACAATTATTTGCGGAAGCAAGAGAACTTTTAGAAAAAGGAAATCCCTGGAAAGCCTTGCCAAAAAAGGCTGAGGCTTTAGGCCTAAAGCCTATAGATGGTTTCAATAGTATGCGCGCGCAAGATTCTTATAAGAGGCCTGATCTAGACGCTCTAGGCAGCCCATTAAGTAGCTCGCGTCTCGCTAATGAGCAGTTCTTTCTAACAGCAGCCGCCAAACTTTTTCCTAGTGAGGAAGGAGCGGAATCCATGGTTAGAGGTTTGGGAGAAGCAGCTCGCCAACCCCGTAATGAAGGAACTGAAACAGCCATAGCGCAAGCTAGACAAGCACTTGATGAAATCAGTGTTGAGAGCCGAAAATTGCAATACCAAAGAGCATTTGACGAAGTAGGTACTTACGGAAGACACGCTGGCTGGGTAGCTGCCCGGGCTGGAAATGGCGACTTATTGGTGGCTCAAGAAACTCCTAAAGCAATGGAAGCCTTAGCAAGCGCTGGCTACAGGGAAACCCAAGGTGGGTATGAGTCGTCAGAAGGCCCAAGAGTACCTTTTAATAACACGCCCGAATCTACAAAAGATGTAAAATGGGCTCCAGCAACCGGCACTGAACCTACAGTAGGCTAAGTCAAATCAGTCTTTCAAAAATTAATAACACGAGCTCATAGCTCGTGTTATTTTGTTTGGCTTGCCCAGCAGTAGATCTTCGAGTCGGCTCGAAGAGCCAAGCGCCAAAGGCGCAATCTCGAAGGCTCACTGCTGGGCTTGCCAGCGCTAACCTCTAGCGGTATACTACGGTTGGATAAGTATATAATAAAAACATCAAATAATGTCTGAAGAAAAACTAAAGGCGCAAGTATCTCGTATTTCGTATAAGGTATTAAGTATTAATCCATACCTTATACCTAATACCGAATACCAAATACCATCATGAGCGAAGAAAAATTATCGTACTTTATAGGCTTGGATATCGGCACCACGGCCGTGCGCTGCGTAGTCGGCGAACTATCGCCCGAAACCTCTACTCCTAGTATTATCGGTTTTTCCAGCGCCGAAAACACCGGTATGCGCAAGGGCAACGTAGCCCACACCGACGAAGTAACCCAAGCCATTATTAACGCCGTGCAGGAAGCCGAACGCATGAGCGGCCGGGAAATCAAGGCTGCCACCGTTAACGTCAATGGCAGCCACGTGGAAGGGCTTAATAGTAAGGGCGTGATAGCTATAAGTAGCCAGGATCGCCAAATTAGCGCCGAAGACCGTATGCGCGTAGAAGAAGCCGCCACCGTTATCCAGCTGCCGGCTAACAAAGACATCATCCAGGTTTTCGCCAAAAACTACCGTTTGGACGGGCAGGATAACATCAAAGACCCGCTGGGCATGCATGGCGTGCGCCTGGAAGTTGACACCCACATACTGCTGGCCAGTACACCGGCGCTAAAAAGCCTTGACCAGGCGCTAGAAAACGCCGAGATCCGCCCCAGTCACCACACGGTGACCAGTTTAGCTGCCGCCGAGGCCGTTTTAGATCGCAAGCAAAAGGAATCAGGCGTCGCGGTGGTAGATATCGGCGCGGCTACAACCAATGTTATTGTAATTGAAGATGGCGAGGTAGAGCACATCGCCGTAATTCCCATGGGCGGTACGCACATCACCAACGATCTAGCCATTGGCCTTAGAACTGATATCGATGTAGCCGAGACCGTCAAACTTAAATATGCCTCTTTGGGCAAAGTAGCCAGAAATGATCTAAGTTTTGTAAAAGATGGTGAAACGCTTAAATTTGACCGCGAGATGCTAAAAATTATCGTCGAGGCGCGGCTGGAGGAGCTGCTGGAATTCGTAGACAAGGAATTTAAAAAGATCCATCGTTCGCGTCGCCTGCCCGGAGGTATCGTGTTGACTGGCGGCACCGCCAAACTACCGGGTATTGCCGAGTTTGCCCGCGAAGTTTTAGAGCTGCCAGCACGCGTGGGTAAATGGGGGCATATTAATAAAGTTGTGGATGGTTTGGATGAGGAAATATTCACGCCGGCCGTAGGTTTGATGTTGTTGGACATGCTGCTGGGGCCGCCACAACCAGCGAGTTTTAGTGAAGTTCAGCCGGGTATGCTAGAATCTGTTAATAAATCATTCAGTGGTATATTACGCCGGCTACGCCGGAACAATTGAAGCCTTAGAATTATTTTTTTGTTCAGTACCATCCGACTGCACAGAACCTGAGTAGTAATTGCATTCAGGCCTCGGGCTGCAGTATAATTGAGCTTACAAATTTTGTGAGTTAAAAACGGAGAACAAATCTTATGCCTAAGGTGGAACCGGCCATCGAAACTTTCGCCCGAATAATTGTAGCAGGAGTCGGCGGTGCCGGTGGCGCAGCCATCAATCGCATGGTAGACGCCGGTGTCAGTGGAGTAGATTTTGTGGCTATCAATGCTGACGCCCAGGCGTTGCATCACTCAAAAGCCAAGACCAAAGTACATATTGGCAAGGAAACCACTAAAGGTCTGGGGGCTGGGTCTGATCCGGAATTGGGCCAGCGGGCTGCTGAAGAATCACGCGACGACATTGTTCAGGCCGTTAAAGGCGCTGATATGGTTTTTGTAACCATTGGCGCCGGGGGCGGTACAGGCTCGGGCGGCGGCCACATCGTGGCTGAAGCCGCTAAGGAATCCGGCGCCTTGGTGGTTGGCTTTGCCACTAGGCCGTTTGCCTTTGAGGGCGAAAAGCGCCGGCGCAATGCCGAGGTGGCCATTGAGAAGATGCGCAAAAACGTTGATACCATGATCACCATTCCTAATGATAAGCTGCTAACTACCATTGACCGCCGTACGCCCCTGATGGAAGCCTTTAAAGTGGCCGACGACGTGTTGCGCCAAGGTGTACAGGGTATCTCCGACCTGATAACTGTACACGGCTTGATAAACTTGGACTTTGCCGACGTTAAGACCGTAATGGCCGATGCCGGTTCGGCATTAATGGGCATCGGCCGCGCCAGCGGCGAGAACCGCGCCATTGAAGCCGCGCAGCAAGCCATCAGCTCGCCGCTACTGGAAGTTTCGATTGATGGCGCCCGTGGCATACTCTTTAACGTCATAGGTGGTCTAGATATGACCATGCATGAGATTAATACTGTGGCCGAGACTATCACTGCCGCCGCTGATCCTGAAGCTAACATCATCTTTGGTGCTACCATCAACCCCGAGCTGGAAGGCGAGATCATTGTAACTGTGGTGGCTACCGGCTTTGACGAAAGCTATTACGCCAGCCGTAACGCTAAAGCTGCCGAGTTGCTGCGGCGCCACTCTCAAGAACGCACCACTCAGCTCGACGAAGCCGCCATGAGAGGTCTGGACATGGAGCTTAAAGAACCGGTAGAAACCAGCGTGGAGGACTTCCATAACGACGATACGCCCAACATTTGGGCACTGCCGGACGATGTTAACGGCGTGCCGCAAGACCAAGCTGAAGAAGATGACGAGCTGGACAAACCATCATTTCTGCGGCGTTTAACGAGGCGGGGCAAAAACCGTTCATTAAACGACGATAAACCAAGCGGTGATTCTGGCAGTGACTCTGACGACAAGACTGATAATAGCCAAGCTGGTAGTGACAATGACCAAAAAACCCCTAATGACAACCAGCCGGCGGATGACAACGACGGTAAGGACGACAAAACAGCCGGCCAAAACGACCAAGATTCAGCTACCGAAGAGAAGTCCGAAAAATCAACTAAAAAATCTTAAACTTTGTGAAAACTACAGCAAAAATGTACTTGCGCGGCTCTATGCATAGCGCTAATATACCTTGCACGAACACTACATATAGTGATAGTACATTGACTAACAGCTTACTCAGTAGTAGACTTTCGCGTCTGGCCATCTTGGATGGCCGAAATATCCTGCCGTATGGCGGATCATTGCGAAAGCTCACCACTGGGCTTATTAACAGAGGTAAAGAATGACGCGACACTCACGATTGGATGAAGCGCAAGGCGCCAGCGAGAAGCGCAGTAAGCTGTATTTTATATACAGCGAGCAAGCACCACAGCTGGCAACACAGCGATTCGCCAAAAGCGCCGGCGGTGCTTCTGGCTACGCCAGAAGGCAGGCCAGAGCGGCGGGAGAGTCACGATGAAGTGTAGCCACTGCGGGTCTATGGACAATAAGGTGATTGAGTCACGTGATGTAGCCGACGGCGAAGCCGTCAGGCGCCGCCGCCAATGTAGCAAGTGTGGCAGCCGCTTTACAACTTATGAACGGTTGGAGCGCCCGATGCTAGTGGTCATTAAGCGTAACGGTACCCGCCAGTTGTTCAGCCGCGGGAAACTTTTGGCCGGTTTGCAGCACGCTACCGAAAAAACTTCAGTGACACATATGCAGCTGGAAGCTTTCGTGGCCGATCTGGAGCACGAACTGTACGGCCGCGGCGAACCGGAAATAGCCTCGGTGGATATCGGCGAGCTGGTCATGGAGCGTCTGCCGAGCCTGAACGAAGTGGCCTACGTGCGCTTCGCCAGCGTCTACCGCAAGTTCCGCGACATTAGCAGTTTTGAGCGTGAACTTTCTAAGATGCGACGCAGCAAAACGCCCAAAACCAAAAAGACCCGGAAGTAGAGCTTCGCGCGCTTCCGCGTTTATAAATCCGCCGTAGGCGGATTGTCGCGAAGGCTCACTTCCGGGAAGACCTTTGCTAAAAAGCCCAGTAGTAGATCTTCGAGTATTTCCACCTAAAGGTGGATAGTATTCGCCAAAGGCGAATAGTCTCGAAGGCTCACTGCTGGGAAGCCTAAAAAATAAAAATCTTTGAAGCCTTAGGGCCAAACGTTTGTTGCGTATATCGGCAATTTGGTTTACTATCAAAAGCGTCTAAGGGAGCAAGCGCTCGTACAACCTGGATGTGAGGCCAGCTAGGAGCTAGCTCAAAGATAAAAAGTTTGTTTAAAATAAACTAAAAACAACTAAGAGAGGGTTAAAATACCATGGCGCAAGCAACCAAACTATCTGTTCGTAGGCTCTTTACCAAGCCCGGTAAGAAGGCTTACGATTCGCTTAAGTGGGTCAAGCAGGACTCCGCGATTATCAATCCGGCTACTGGTAAAGCCGTGTTCGAGCAAAAGGACGTGGAGTTCCCAGAAGGCTGGAGCTTGAATGCCATAAATATTGTGGCCCAGAAATACTTTACCGGTACCCCGGGCACCAAAACCCGCGAAACATCCCTTAGGGATCTTGTTGACCGCGTAGCTGACACCATAACACGCACCGGCCTGCAGGAAGGCTATTTTGATTCGGCAGCCGAAGCCGAGGATTTTCGCGAAGAGCTTAAATACATTTTAGCTACCCAGCGGGCGGCTTTTAACTCTCCGGTTTGGTTTAATATCGGCGCGCCGCAGCGCGCGCAACAGGCCAGCGCCTGTTTCATTTTAGGTGTGGAAGACACTATGGAATCGATCCTCAATTGGTATACCGAAGAGGGCATGATTTTTAAAGGCGGCTCCGGCTCCGGCATTAACCTTAGCGCCCTGCGCAGTTCTAAAGAAAAGCTCGGTGATAGCGCCGGTACGTCTTCCGGGCCGGTCAGCTTTATGCGCGGCGCCGATTCGGTAGCCGGCACCATCAAAAGCGGTGGCAAGACCCGCCGGGCGGCCAAAATGGTCATCTTGAACATTGACCACCCCGACATAGAAGAATTTATCTGGTGTAAGGAACGCGAAGAGGAAAAAGCTCGCGATCTGCAAGCCGCCGGCTGGGACATGGACTTAGACGGCAGGGACTCTTTCTCGGTTCAGTATCAGAATGCTAATAATTCGGTGCGCGTCACAGATAAATTCATGCGTGCTGTAGAAAATGACGAAGATTGGACCTTGCGCGCTATCAAAACCAACGAGCCGGTTCAAACTATTAAGGCCCGCAACCTTTGGCGCCAAATTGCTGAGGCGGCTTGGAAGTGTGCTGACCCGGGCTTGCAGTTTGATACCACTATCAACCGCTGGCATACCGCACCCAACGCTGGCCGCATCAACGCCAGTAACCCCTGCAGCGAATACATGCACTTAGATAACTCAGCCTGCAACTTGGCCTCCATCAATTTACTCAAGTACCTAAATAGCGACTTTAGTTTTGACGTGGAGAGCTTTAAACACACGGTAGAGCTAATATTTACCGCCCAGGAAATCCTGGTTAGCTATTCTGAATATCCCACCAAGAGCATTACAAAGACTGCTCGCGCCTATCGCGAGCTGGGCCTGGGTTACGCCAATCTGGGTGCGCTGCTGATGGCCCAAGGCTTGCCTTATGATTCCCAAGAGGGACGCGCCCAGGCCGCCGCTATTACCGCGCTAATGACTGGCCATAGCTACGTCACCAGTGCCAAAATCGCCCGCAAAGTCGGTCCGTTCGCCGGATACAGTAAAGACCGGCAGGCTATGAACAAAGTGATTAAAATGCACCGCGATGAAGTCAAGAAAATTGATGCCTCGATGGTTAGCGAAGAGCTATTGTCTGCAGCCGCCGGTGCATGGGACGAAGCCGTGGAGTTGGCTGAGCTTTTTGGCGTACGCAACTCCCAGGCGACACTTTTAGCGCCTACTGGTACCATTGGCCTAATGATGGATTGCGATACCACCGGCATTGAGCCCGATCTGGGCTTGGTTAAGGTCAAAAAACTGGTCGGCGGCGGCACTATGAGCATCGTCAACCAAACTGTGCCGCGGGCGCTCAAAGCCTTGGGCTATAAACCTTCGCAGATTGAGGACATCATTAGCTACATTGACGTAGAAAAAAGCATCATAGGCGCGCCGCACCTAAAGAACGAGCATCTGCCGGTATTTGCCTGCAGTATGGGCGATAACGCCATCCACTATACTGGCCACGTTAAGATGATGGCCGCTGTCCAGCCGTTTTTATCTGGCGCTATCAGTAAAACCGTTAATATGCCCGAAGAAGTAACTATTGAAGAAGTCGAACAGCTGCATATGGACGCTTGGAAAATGGGCCTGAAGGCAGTGGCGATTTACCGTGATAACTGTAAAGTTGCCCAACCGCTGTCCATGGCCAAGAAGGAAGGTGGCCAAGCACCTGCTACCGTTGCACAGATGGTAGCAACAGCTGTGGCAGCCGCCGGCGAATCACCCGGTTACGCACCGACAAATGCCATGCGTCACGAGCTACAGCACGTACGCAACGCCAAAATTTTCAAATTTACCGTGGCTGGTACCCGTGGCTACTTTATTGTGGGTGAATACGACGATGGCACGCCCGGCGAACTGTTCATCAGCAGCGCCAAGATGGGCTCGACCCTGCGCGGCGTTATGGATGCCTTTGCAACAAGTGTTAGCTACGGCCTGCAATATGGCGTTCCGCTTAAAAAATTCATCCGTACCTTTAGCCACACCAGCTTTGCGCCCGCTGGTATCACTGATGATCCGGATATCCGTACCGCCAGCTCACTGATTGACTATATCTTTCGGCGTTTAGGCAAGACCTATCTAAGCTTTGACGATCAGCTGGAAGTCGGCCTGGCTGCCATAGACGATGTGCCGACTGAACAAACCAGCTTGCTGGAAGAGCAGGTAGCCGAAGAGGTGGAAAAAGCCGCCCAAGAAGTCGCCTCTGAGCCTGTAGCTAAAGAAGTTGCTCTGGCCAGCACTGCACCCACGCTACAAATCTCGCTGCAAGCAGAAACGCTCGACAACAAGCCTAAGGCCATGCCCCTACAAGACTCCTCAGCACCAATTTGCGATAACTGTGGTAACCAAACTCAGCGGGCCGGTAATTGCTATGTCTGTACCTCCTGTGGATCAACTACAGGTTGTAGTTGATCCATCCTGAGCTTTGTCGCCCTTCGAGTTTCCTCAGGGCGACCCTGAACATTTGTCGAATGGGTCGAAGGACGGCTCCACCACCGGCTGCAGCTAGAGCGCTGTAACGTGCTGGCCTGCTTCCGGCAGAGCCGGAACTCCGCCAGCCCTTTCGGGCTGTTGCGTTGTCACAAGCTCCGCTGCTCAGTCGCTGTACCATTTTGTACAGGCTTCTTCCGCTGCTCGCTTTTTCCTAGCATCAGCTCCGAATACAGCACTCTAGCTAGATTATTCCCTGCATCCAAACAGTCCTTAAGCCCTTTACGCTACGCGTTCTACGTTGTAGGCTATTTCTATGAGAGTAGCAGTACTCTATCATCCCAGGAGCGACCACGGTGGCATGGTTATTGATTACGCCGCCGAGTTCGAGCGCTATAAAGGCAAATCATTGGACTTGGTCAGCCTAGAAACTATTGAGGGCGCTGATCTGGCCGAACTTTACGGTATTAGCCGCTACCCGGCCATTTTGGTTATGGCCGAGAATGGTAGCTTGCAATACATGTGGCAAGGCACCCCGCTGCCATTAATGGACGAATTATCTTATCAACTGCATACCGACGATACGCCAATCCGTCCCTACAGACACGCGCTGATATTGGCGCACGCCTAAAAACCGCAAAATGCTCAATGGACAAATGTTCAATAGATGCTTAAAATGCATTGATGCATTGAGTAATTGACTATTCATTCGTTCATTAGTCCATTCATTTATTGACCATTTCACAGTGGCCGGCAAACTCTATCTGAGGTATAGTTTTAGTAATGAGCGAGGACAAAAAGTCTGAAAGATCACAATTCTCCCAAATCGAAGAGGAGGTTCTAGGGCTTTGGCAAAAGGAGAAAACCTTTGAAAAAAGTGTTAAGAACCGTGAAGGTAAGGAGCGCTTTAATTTCAATGACGGGCCGCCTTTCGCCAACGGCCTGCCGCACTTTGGCCACTCGCTGGAAACCGCTGTCAAAGACTCAATCTTACGTTATAAAACCATGCGCGGCTTGCAGGTGCCGCGGCGCAACGGCTGGGACTGCCATGGTCTGCCGGTCGAGTATGCTATCGAAAAGCAGTTTGGCGTTTCCGGCAAAAAACAGATCCTGGAGCTGGGGCTGGAAAAATTTAATGCTGCTTGCCGCGACTCGGTTTTTACTTATAAAGCCGATTGGGAAGCATTCCTAAGCCGTTACGGCCGCTGGAGCGATTACCAGCATTATTACGCCACAATCGACCGCGATTATACCGAAAGCGTCTGGTGGGTTTTGTCCGAGATCAACAAAAAAGGCCTACTTTACAGGGGTTTTAAATCGCTACCTTACTGCCCGCGCTGCGCTACGCCGCTGTCTAACTTTGAACTCAACGAGGGCTATCAGGATAATGTATCCGACCCAAGCGTGTTTGTCTATTTCCCACTGACGCCTCAATCAACCAAGGAATTGCAGCAACGGCTCGGCTTGAATGCAGGGCAAGGAAGTGGCGAGGAACGCAGTAAGGTGTACAGAGAGGTACATCGAGCGAGTACCGCAGACACCGACGCAGCCATGCGCCAAGAGGATCAGCGGGCTACTGGCTCGGCCAGTGGGCAGGCTGGTCCGGCCGTGTCGTTGCTAGCTTGGACAACCACGCCGTGGACTCTTCCCGCCAACGCAGCATTGGCTATAGATAAGAATGCCGATTACGCCTACGTCGAACTTTTGGGAGACACGGGATTGGTCGGAGTGCAAGGCGCAGACGAGCAGCGGACCGAGATGTACAAAGATGGTACTTCGAGGGAGCAGTCGCAGTCTGCAACGCCGCAATCCACCAAGAGCGCGAGCGGTGCGGCCAGCTTGGCTGGACGGCAGGCTGGCGCGCCACGTGGCTCCGTAACGCTGATTTTGGCCAAAAAACGCCTGGAGCTACTAGATTTGCGTAAAAGTGAATACAAGCTCGTAAAAACGGTCAAAGGCAAAGATTTGCTCGGCCTGCGCTATGAACCGCTTTATCCACTGCCAAAAGGCAAGTTCAGCGAGACGCAAGCCAAAAACGCCCACCAGGTATTTCATGATGATTCTGTAAGCCTGGAAGACGGCACCGGCGTGCTGCACTCGGCGCCGCGCTACGGCGAAGCCGACTTGGCCATAGGCCAAAACCACGATTTGCCCCTTATAGAAAGCGTTGATTCCAGTGGTTACCTGATTTACGGCCCCGAAGAAGCCGTAGGCAAATTCTTCAAAGCCGCTGATGAGCCGATAATTGCCGACCTGACTCACAAGGGCAAGGTCTTTGCCGCCGAAACGGCCGAACACACTTATCCTTTCTGCTGGCGCTGCGATACACCCCTGATGTATTTTGCTACTACCACCTGGTTCGTAGAGGTTACTAAGGTTAAAGACCAGCTGCTTAAAACCGCCGAACAGATCAACTGGGTGCCGGCTAACATCAAAGCCGGCCGCTGGGGCAAATGGCTGGAGGGCGCCCGCGACTGGGCGATCTCACGCAACCGTTATTGGGGTGCGCCGATGCCCATCTGGGTTAATATTGAGGACGAAAACGACTATATCGTCGTTGACAGTATTGCCCAACTCAAGGAGTTAGCCGGCGACAATATTAAAGTGGATGACCTGCACCGGCCATTTATAGACGAAATAAGCTTTAAAAAAGATGGCAAAACCTACAAAAGGGTAGAAGAGGTGCTGGACTGCTGGTTTGAATCCGGCTCGATGCCTGTCGCCCAATGGCATTATCCCTTTGAAAACAAAGAAAAAGCCGAAGAGCTGCTAACTGCCGACTTTATAACAGAGGCCATAGATCAGACACGGCTGTGGTTTTACGTCCAGCACGTCATTTCCACGATCCTTTTTGACAAACCGGCTTTCAAACAGGTGATAGTAACCGGATTCATTATGGCAGCCGATGGCCAAAAGCTCAGCAAAAGGCTTAAAAACTACCCGCCGGTCGAAGATGTATTTGCTAACGAAGGTGCCGATGCGCTAAGGCTTTACTTACTGTCCAAAACACAAGCTACCGAAACCGCTGACTACATACGCTTTGACAGAGCTGGCGTAACCGACCTGCAACGCAATGTCCTTGGTACGCTGCTTAACTCCTACAGATTCTTTAAAACCTACGCCGAGCTGGATAAATGGCGGCCCAAAAATCTTGATCCGCCAAAGTCAGACAACATCTTAGACCAGTGGATTTTGGCCCGCTTGGACGAAACTATTGCCGCTACTACTAAAAGTGCTGACGCTTTTAAGATTGCCCACGCTATCGAGCCGGTAGTAACCCTTATAGACGACTTGTCTAACTGGTATATCCGCCGTTCACGGCGGCGCTTCTGGAAAAGCGAAAGCGACAAAGATAAAGCCCAGGCCTACGCCACGCTGCACTACTGTTTGATGCGTATCAGCCAGCTGTTAGCACCTTGGACACCTTTTATCAGCGACTACCTTTGGCGTGGTTTAGCGTCTGGAACTAACCAGCCAGAATCGGTGCATCTCAGCGATTGGCCATCTGTTAAAGAGCCAGATAGTGCTAGCCGTAAACTGCTAGAAGAGATGTCTGGTGTGAGGCAGCAGATAGTCCAAGCACTGGCACAACGTGCCGAAGCTGGAATCAAAGTCAGACAGCCGTTAAGTAAAGTCAGTCTAACTCTGGACTTGAGCAGAAGGGAAGAGTTCGCGGCTATAGTTCATGATGAAGTTAATGTTAAAGAAGTGACTTGGGGCGCCACAGAAGACGTGTTGTTAGACACAAGGGTAACACCGGAGTTGAGGGCTGAAGGGATTGCCCGGGATCTGGTTAGATTTGTGCAAAGTGCCCGTAAAAGTGCTGGTTTTAACGTCGAAGACCGCATCAAGCTTAAAATCAGCTCGGATAATACCGAAATAACAAAGGCAGCAGCCAAATTCAAAGACACAATTTTTGCCGAAACTCTAGCCACTGGCGAACTGGAAGGGGAGGGCGGCCACACCGAAACTGTCAAATTAGACGGCCAAGAGATACAAATATCCTTAGCGAGGGGGAAATGATAGAAAACCCCAAAGAATTTAAAACTGATTCAAGCCCTAATGATTTAGTAGATCTGGAAGAAGGAAACCTTCTTAAGGATTGGATTAAGCATCTAAAGGGCCACCTTAATTCTTATAAAGATCCAACAAGTGTGGTGTCTCAGCAAATTCCACCAGAAAGACTTTCTGTACCCATTGCTGCCTATGAGAAAGAGATACAAGCACTAGAAGCTGGAGATTTTGGAGAAATGTCCATCGAGGCACTAGAAGCAAGAAAACAATCCTTCCGGAATGCTTTGAAGGACTCTTTTGACAGGAAAGGGCTTATCTGTTAAACTCCTTAGGTCATGGCCGAGAAAATTATGAAAAAAGCCGTTATACAGACCGGTGGCAAGCAATATTTAGTTAGCGAGGGCGAAGAGCTTGAAGTTGAGATGTTGGCGCCCGGAAAAAACCCTAGTTTCGACGCCTTGCTGGTGATTGACGGCGAAAAAATTTCTGTAGGCAATCCAGTCGTGGAGGGCGTTAAAGTCTCGGCCGACATCGCCGAACAGCTGGTCAAGGCCGAAAAAGTCACCGCGATTCGCTACGAAGCCAAGAAACGGGTGCACAAAACTCGCGGCCATCGCCAGCGCCACAGCCGCATTAAAATTACCAAAATCGCTTAAGTTTTTCGGCACGGAACTACACTTTCGTGCCGGTTTTTCTTACTGGCTGCAAGTCCGAAATTAGCGGAAACTATTTAGTATAAGCAGAGCGTCTGGATGGCCCATAGCTCCGGCCTTAGGAGCCAGTAAAACGATCTTTCAGGACCGCCCCGCGGACTCAAATCCCGCTTCATATACCAAGGTCTGTTCGTTAACGTGCCACTAACGCAATTCACGCGCGACATGCCGCATTAGCACGTTGGCAAAAATTAACTCATTGACGATATTTTTCTAACTTTCTCAATTTTAACGCACTTGCCGGAGCGGTATACATTTAAGTTATCCACAGGCAGTTTTTCTAAAAATAGATCAAAAAGCTGTCCCGAAGGTGTCCCGAAAGGGGTTATTTTGTTGAGCATTTTTTTAATTAAAAAGTCACATTATCGTCACGGGTTTGTCACGGTTTTACCCCTTGACTCTAAAGTGTTAATGCTCGATACTTTAACTAGCTTTTAGCTAGACAAAAAATAAAATAAAATGGTCCGCCAAAAAACCCGAACTTGCGTTGTTTGTAACCAGCCTTTCAAAGGCCGGCCTAATGCTAAAACTTGCTCCGAGCGCTGCCGCAAACGCCTGCAGCGGGCTAAGACTCTGCTGGCCCACAAACAAGCCAAAATAACCCGCCAAAAAACCCGAACTTGCGTTGTTTGTAACCAGCCTTTCAAAGGCCGGCCTAATGCTAAAACTTGCTCCGAGCGCTGCCGCAAACGCCTGCAGCGGGCAGCCCGGGCCTTGGCCCGGGAAGCTGAGGTGGCAGCCAGTAAGGTGGAAACTGCTGCTGAAATTGTCGTTAGGGACGTGGAAGAGCTGGTAAAGCCGGATTATGCCACCGAAGAAGGTTTTGTAGGCACTCCAGCCACTACTGCTAAACCGACCACTGCCCCTGGCCTTGCCATCCCAACCCCAATCCCAACCCCAGCTCCTATGGCAGCTCCCGTGCCTGCTACCCCTATAGCTTCTACTACCACCACTAGCCCTTCAGCTCCAACCTCTTCCCTTAAGCCGGCAGCCACCCTGGCCAGGCCACTGGTACCAGCTGCCCCTCTAACAGAGACAATGCCGGCCCCAGAAGCCCAGGAGAGCTTAGAAAGCCCCGCGACTTCTGCTATCTTCCCCCGAACTGCTCCTCCAGCTGCCGAAAATGCCTTACCGCCAGCAGTACATACCCCCGGCAGCTTATTCTCCCCAACTGTCACCCTGGCCCAGAATAGCTTTGACCCAGGTACCCCCTGGGATACTTTAACCACTACCAGCAGTGACGTTACTAGCCCAACCACCAGTCCGACCACACCCTTAAGCTCCAGTTCACTGGCACCTACCAGCTCTTTGGCTTCGCCAACACCCGAAGAATTCCACCGCCAGCGACGGCATTTTCGCTTCGGGACAGGGGCCAA
>Ga0116131_1000536_pt1 | contig 30563 bp, 31 predicted proteins | sample June2015DPH_17_1_FD_89734 | JGI IMG/M metagenome (GOLD analysis project Ga0116131, IMG submission 89734) | Peatland microbial communities from SPRUCE experiment site at the Marcell Experimental Forest, Minnesota, USA - June2015DPH_17_100 | ecosystem: Environmental > Terrestrial > Soil > Wetlands...
CAGGGAGCGCGCCTCCTGCTCGGCGGCAACGAGAGCCTGACGGCAGTGCAGACTGAAGCGCTCGATCACTTCCGCACGATCTTACTGGGTGCAGCCCAGCTCAGTCTCGAGGCGACTGGCGCCAAGTGGTTCGCGCGCACGCGCGGCAAGCGGCCGGTCCGCGCGGCCGGGCCGGCGCACTCGCGGAGGCGGCCGCATCGGCGCCCGTGCTCCGGCCATGCGTAGATTCCGCAACCCGGATTCGTGCCCGCGCGGATGCAGGTCTACAGGCCCGGTGGCAGAGCATGTGACCTAAGTGGATCTTCGCTGAGCTTCTGCCCATACGGAGAGGAGAGGGCAATGGCGGTTCAGGAGATCACCGCCGTGACGGGCGACGTCACAGGCCTCCGCTGCGCCCAGTGCGACCGCCCTGCGCCGACCGATCCGGACCTGCTGCACGCCTGGCGCCACAGTGAGCTGATCACCTCTCCCGTAGACGAGTTGATCGTGAAGATGCTCCTGTGCCCGGCCTGCCTCGAGGATGATCACACCGGCGACTTCGAGTCGGAGGCGGGCGACTAGACCGGCTCCGCTGGGCGCAGGGGCCTACGGGAAGGCGTTCGCCCGCTCGAGCAGCTCCTCGAGGCCTGCCTCGTTCGGGTTGCGTGGCTTTCCGGGGTGGATGATCGCCACCTGACAGGCCTCCGCCGCCTCGACGAGCTCGCGGAAGGTGCCGGCGTCCGGATCCTTGATGTACGCCTGCTTGTTCTCGTTGTAGACGAACATCCGGTCGTTGATCGCGGTGCACTCGTTGCAGGTCGAGCAGCGCGCGGTCTCGATCCACGCCTCGTCCGAGGAGCGCTCCTCGGCGATCTCCTCCTCCGCCGCGCCCGGGGCGGGCTCCGCAACCTCTTCCGGCGCCTCCGCCGGCGCCTCGACCAGCGTGGTCGCCTCGGCGCGCAGGCCGTCCAGCTCGCGCTGCCTCTGCTCCTCCCAGGCCGCCCTCTCGCGTGCGAGTAGCCGTTCCGCGTGCGAGTTGTGGATGCCGCCCAGCTCCTGGAGCCCGCGCCAGATCTCGCGGCAGCGGCGCGCGGCCTGCATCGCCTTGGCACTGACGATCAGTCGGTGGAGCGCGTCGTCCTCGTCGACGACGTGGACGTGGGGGATGCGCTCGCCGACGTCCTTCGGGTCGGGAGAGAGCCATTCGTCGACCGGGATCGTGTTCCCGTTCCAGTGCGCGCGCGGGACCCGCGCGAAGTGTTGCGCGAAGCGCCGGTCGCAGACCATGAAGTCGACGATCGTGAACGCGACCTGCTCCGTCACGCGTTGCAGCGCCGCGTCCGCGTACTCGAGCTCCTCGATCGGCCAGTCGAGCTCGGGCTGGGGGTTGCCCTCGAGCGAGAAGCGGGACGCCCAGTCCGGCCCGGCCGAAGGGTCGTAGGTGAACGTGGGGAAGGCGCGCGACTCCATCGCCGCTGCTGCCGTGAGGTAGGGCGGCAGGTCGCTCGCTGGGGTCGCCGAGCCGGAGAAGACGCTGAAGAGGGCCGGGCCCGGGTAGTGCAGGCCGTCGAGCACGCGCGCGCGCAGCTGGTAGAGGTTCGAGCTCGTGGTCTGGAGGATGAAGGCGTCGTGCAGCCCCATCGCCGTACTCGCAAGCTGCACGCTGTGCAGGCCGAAGCCGAAGTGGCCGGCGCCGAGCGACGACTCGTCCAGAACGTCCTCGGTCTGGACGAGCACCTTCACGGGCAGGTCGGATGACAGCACCTCCAGCACCAGGCGGCTCTCCGCGGCGCCGGCGTGGCCCGGGTCCATGCAGACGAGGTAGTCCGGGAACAGGGCGAGATCCTCGGGCGTGAGCGCGTTCTCGTCGAAGTCCTCGAAGAACGCGTCGTGCTGCGACCCGACGTAGCGGCCCTGCGCCTCGAGCTCCGCAATCGACATCGCCTTCACGAGCTCGACCAGCTCGGGCAGCCGCTCGCGGAATGCTTCGACGGCGTCCGCGCAGCTGTCGTAGCGGTAGTCGTAGGGCGGCTCGGACGCCTGCGCGAGCTCGGTCCCCGGGGACGGTTCGAAGAAGCCTTGCCGTCTCAACACCCGCAGCGCCCACTCGATCCGCTCGCGCCGGCCGGCCGGCAGCTCGTCCTTCGGGGCCCCCTTGCCGAGCAGGCGCGACATGGCCTCGAAGTCGAACTGGTCGTGGTGCGGGTTTCCGATGGCAGCTCGCAGGCTCTCCGGCCGGCGCCCGCCCTCCGAGTGGATGAAGGCGGCCCGCAGGACGTCGGACAACGCCTGCACGAACCGGTTGACCTCCTCGTGGAAGCGGCGCGCCTTCTGCCCCTGGACGCCGCGCCAGGCGTGCTCGACGAGGCGTGCCGGTAGCTCGTGGTCGCAGTCGACGATCTCGCCGTCGACCTGCAGACGGGCGCCCGTGTGCGCAAGGATCTGCTCGACGCTCTCGTCGCCCTGGGCGAGGTTGGGCGCGGCCCTGTCCCACAGATCCGTCAGCATGCCGCGCGCGCCGTTGCCGACGAGCGCGCGGATCTCGTGCTCCAGGCGGAGGACCTGCCGGCGCAGCCGCTCCCCCTCGATGCCGTGCGGGGCGATCTCTTGCAGGACCTCGTCGACCAGCGACGTCAGTGACCGCACGAAGGCTCCGTCGGCCGGGCCCTCGACGAGCACGACGGGGAAGTCGTAGCGCAGGCGCGCCAGGTCGCGGTAGCCGGCCAGGAGTGCGGGGCGGACCGTGGCGGGGTCGATGGGCTCCAGATCCTCGCCCGACCGGTTTCCGGTCAGGTGGAACACGGTCTGCCCCTGGGACTCGACCGCCGCTGCCATCGCTACGCGACCGCCTCCTCCTCGGCGTCCTCGTCCGGCCAGACGGTGAACTTGTCCAGCTCCGCCTCGAGGCCCGCGCGGATGCGCTCGGCCGGCCGCGCCTGGCCCGCCTGGCGCAGGTCCTCGTAGCACGGCACGTCGGGGTTGCGGTACAGGATCCCGACCGGGATGGCGTCGACCGACGAGGCGATCTCGCGCGCGCGGTCGATGTCGAGCGGGTCGTGCTCGCAGCGGTTCTTGTAGATCCGCGACAGGTCGGGGCTGAGCTGCAGGCCGTTCTCGTGGGTCAAGAGCAGCGTCTTCGACGGATCCTGCAGCCAGGGCTCGAGCATCCCGGGCAGGAACTCCGGGCACCGCTGGATGATCCGCACGAACGAGAACCCCTTGTGCCTGTAGGCCGCCGCGACGATGTCGTAGAGCACCTCCGGGATCCAGTCCACCGCCTGCGCGACGAACGAGGCGTTCTGCACGCCGAGCGTGACACTGAGCGGGTTGAGCGCCTCGAGAACCGCGCCCCGCGGCGTCGTGTTGCTCTTGAGCCCTCTCGGCGAGGTCGGCGAGGCCTGCTTCTTGGTGAGGCCGTACACGTAGTTGTCGTGCAGCATCACCGTCAGGTTCATGTTGTAACGGACGGCGTGGATCCAGTGGGCCGCGCCGATGCTGCAGCAGTCGCCGTCGCCGGTGTTGACGAACACGTCGAGGTCGGGCCGCGCCATCTTGATCCCCTCGGCGATCGGGAACGCACGCCCGTGGATCCCGTGGAAGCCGTACGTCCGCATGTAGTGGGGGAAGCGGCTCGAGCAGCCGATCCCCGACACGAACACCGTGCGCTCCGGGCTCAGGCCCTCGTCGCGGCAGAGCCGCTGCACGGCCGTGAGGATGGCGTTGTCGCCGCAGCCGTTGCACCAGCGCGGAACGCCTCCCTCGTAGTCCTCGAGGCTGTGGTGCTCCTCGCGCAGGCGGAGCAGGCACTGCGTGACGGGGATCGTCATGGCCGTTCCTCTCGCTCGAGTCGCTTGCGGACGACGTCACAGACGGTTCCGGGCTTGATCGGCTCGCCGCGCGTCTCGCTCCAGCAGTCGACGTCGACGAGGTAGCGCGAGCGGAGCATCATCGCGAGCGGCGAGTAGCGCCGGTTGTCGTCGTCGACGAGCTCGTCCTCCGGGCGGTCCGACCAGTTGCCCTCGACCGTCATCACCTGCCGGAAGCCCTGCATGATCTCCTTGATCCCGGGCGGCAGCGGCTGCAAGAAGCGCAGGTGCAGCGACGAGACCCGGAGCCCCTCGCCGCGCAGGCGCTCGACCGCCTCCTCGATCACGCCCTGCGTGCTGCCCCAGCCGACGATCAGCAGGTCGCCGTCCGGGCCGCCGAAGACGGGCGGCGGCCTCAGCGTCTTCTGGAACGCGACGAGCTTCAGGCTGCGGTTGCGCAGACCCTCCTCGTTGCTCGCCGCGTCGTACGCCACGTGGCTTCCCCGGTCGTGCGCGAGACCGGTGAGCGTGTGCATGCCGCCCGGCTGGCCGGGGACGAAGCGCCTTGCGATGCCGGTCACGGGATCCCAGTCGTAGGGCTGCGCGCCTCGGGGCACGGGCGCCTGGTCGGCGGGCGGGGCAAGCCAGTCCTCGCTGAACGCCGGCCGCGGGAACGGCTGCTGGGAGGTGGCCAGGCTCGCGTCGGAGAGCACGACCACGACGATGTTGAACGACTCGGCGATCTTGCGCGCCGTGATCACCGAGTAGAAGCAGTCCTCGATGCCGCTCGCCGCCATCACGACCTTCGGGGCATCGCCGTGGCTCCCGAAGATGGCGGCCAGCAGGTCGCCTTGCTCGAACTTCGTCGGCTGGCCGGTGCTCGGCCCGCCGCGCTGGACGTTGATCACGACGAGCGGGATCTCCGCCATCGAGGCGAGCCCGATCGCCTCCTGCTTCAGCGAGTAGCCCGGGCCCGAGGTGATGGTGACCGCGCACTTGCCCGTGTAGGACGCACCGATGGCGAACGAGCACGCGGCGATCTCGTCCTCGGCCTGGTGGACGATCCCGCCGACGCGCTCGAACACCTCGCTCAGGTAGTGCGAGACGGAGGTGGCGGGCGTGATCGGGTACATCGCGCAGATGTCCATGCCGGAGGCGAGCACGCCGAGCGCGAGCGCGGTGTTGCCGTTGACCACGATTTGCGGTTTCTTGGGCCGCTCGGCGGGGATCTGGTAGCGGAAGTCGAGGTTCTCCTCCGCCCAGGCCCAGCCGGTCTCGAGCAGCTGCACGTTCTGCGCGATCACCTGCGCGTCCTTCTTGCCGAAGACGATGCCGATCTGCTCGCGCGCGAGCCGCAGGTCGAGGCTGTAGAGGTTGCAGAGGATGCCGAGCACGAACATGTTCTTGCCGCGCCGCGGATCGGCCACGAGCTTGCGGCACTCGACGTCCATCGGAATCTCGATCACGCGGAAGCCGCTCTCGACGAGGCCCTCGACCGTCTCGACATAGGAGGCGGCGATCTTCGGGTCGCCGTGGTCCCGCCACATGCTCTCGAGCAGGATCGTGGCGCCGGGCTTGAACTCGCCCGCCTGGACGCGGCCGAGCAGCACCTGCTCGTTGAACGCGACCGCGAGGTCGGTCTCGTCGCCGCCGTTCGTGACGCGGCGCTGCCCGATCCGGATGCGGACCCCGCTCGCCCCGGCGACGCTGCGCGCCGGCGGCTGGATCTCCGCGGGGATGATCTCCACGGTCCAGATCCCGTTGCCCATCTTCGCGGCGATGGCACCGAGCGACTGGCCGCACCGCTGCGCACCCTCGCCCGAGTCGCTGATCACCTCGACGATGTGCTCGTTGAGCGTGACCGCGTCCTTCCTGCCGGCGGGCAGCCGGTCCTGCTCCCGGCGTGCGGTCCCGGACTCTCGTGTCAGCACGTCGCTCATGGTCGACCCCCGTCCGTCGTCGTCGCTACGCGCTCACGCGCGTGTAGTTGTGCTCATGGAGCTCGATGCCGAAGCGCTTGCCGGCGCTGCCGCTGCGCTCGGGCAGGTAGACGACTTCGGTGTCGCGCATCCCGAGGTACGCCTTCATCGCGCCCGCCGCCTTGCGCCCGGCGCCCATCGCCTCGATCACCGTCGCCGCGCCCGTGACGATGTCGCCGCCCGCCCACACGCCCGCGATCGAGGTGGCGAGGCTCTCGTCGGTGACGATGTAGCCGCGCTCGTTGAGCCGCAGCGACGAGGTCTGGCCGAGGATCGGGTTGGCGTTCGTCCCGATCGCGTAGACGACCATGTCGACGTCAATCTCGAACTCGCTGTCCGGCACCGGCACCGGCCGGCGCCGGCCGGACTCGTCCGGCTCCCCGAGCTCCATGCTCTGGCAGCGCAGGCCGCACACGTTGTTGTCCCCGTCGCCGAGGATCTCCACCGGGCTCGACAGCCAGTGGAACTCGATGCCCTCCTCCTCGGCGTGATGGACCTCTTCGGCCCGCGCCGGCGCCTCGTTGTGCGTCCGCCGGTAGACGCAGTAGACCGTCTCCGCGCCGAGGCGCAGGGAGACGCGCATCGCGTCCATGGCGGTGTTTCCGGCGCCGATCACGGCGACGCGCTTGCCGGGCTGCAGCGGCGTGTCGTAGTCCGGGAAGTCCCGCGCCCGCATCAGGTTGCAGCGGGTGAGCAGCTCGTTCGCCGAGAGCACGCCCGCAAGCGACTCGCCCGGGATGCCCATGAAGCTCGGGTGCCCCGCTCCGGTGCCGATGAAGACCGCGTGGTAGCCCATCTCGGTGAGCAGCTGCTCGACGGTGAAGAGCCGGCCGACGAGCGTGTTGCACTCGAACGTGATCCCGAGCTGCCTCAGCTTGTCGATCTCCGCGTCGATCACCTCGTTCGGCAGGCGGAAGTCCGGGATGCCGTACTTGAGGACGCCGCCGGGCTCGTGGAAGACCTCGTAGACGGTCACGTCGCAGCCGGCCTTGGCCATGTCGGCCGCGCAGGCCATGCCGGCCGGGCCCGACCCGACGACGGCGACGCGGAACCCGCTCGGCTCGACGTACGGGACGCCCTGCCAGCCCTCGGCGATCGCCATGTCGCCGACGAACCGCTCGAGCCGACCGATCGCCACCGGCTCGAGCGTGTCGCCGACCGTGCAGACGCCCTCGCACTGTGACTCCTGCGGGCAGACCCGACCGCAGATCGCCGGCAGCAGGTTCGTGTCGGTGATCGTCTCGTAGGCGCCGTGGAGGTTCTTCTCGGTGATCTTCAGGATGAAGGCCGGGATGTCGATCTCCACGGGGCAGCCGCGGATGCAGGGCTCGTCGGGGCAGAACAAGCATCGCTCCGCTTCGCGCAGCGCCTCGTCGAGCGTGTAGCCGCAGGCGACCTCCGCGAAGTTGGTCGCCCGGACGCGGGGATCCTGCTCCTGCATCGGCGTTCGCTCCTGCGGGATCGTCCGGATCGTCTTCTTCGGCGCCATCGAGGTCTCCCGCTCCCGATCAGCGATCCGCCGTCGAGGGCGTGCCGATGCGAGGCTCCGGCTGGGACTCGGCCTCTGCCCGGATGCGGCAGCTTTCCTGCCAGCGCTCGAGGGCGTCCGTCTCGCTCGCCTTGAAGCGCCGCAGGCGCGCCATGAGGTCGTCGAAATCGACCTCGTGGCCGTCGAAGTCCGGCCCGTCGACGCAGGCGAACTTCACCTGGCCGCCCACCTTGACCCGGCAGCCGCCGCACATGCCGGTGCCGTCGACCATCACCGGGTTCAGGCTCACCAGCGTCCTGATCCCGTGCGGGCGCGTGGCCTCCACACAGCCCTTCATCATGATCGGCGGGCCGATGGCCACCAGCTCGTCGATGTCAGAGTGGTGGGCGATCGCCTGCTCGATCCCCGCGGTCACGAGCCCCTTGATCCCCTCCGAGCCGTCGTCGGTGCAGACGATGAACTCGTCGCAGACGGCGCGGAACTTGTCCTCCCAGAACATGAGCTCCTTGCTGCGGAAGCCGATCACGCCGATCACGTAGGCGCCGCTCTGCCTGTAGGCGCGCGCCTGGGGATAGACGGGGGCGACACCGAGGCCGCCGCCCACGCAGACGACCTTCCGCGCATGCCCGATGCGGCTCGGGATGCCCATGGGGCCGACGAGAGCGTAGAGGCTCGTGCCGACCTGACAGCGCTCATGCATCTCCTTCGTCGTCTTCCCGACCGCCTGGGCGACCAGGGTGACCGTGCCTCTGTCGGGGTCGAAGTCGGCCAGGGTGAGCGGGATGCGCTCGCCGTGCTCGTGCTCCATGACGATGACGAACTGGCCGGGCTTGGCGGCCTTCGCCATCAGCGGGTGGCGAATCTCGAGCAGGTACGTGACGTCGGAGAAGTCCTCCCGCCGAACGATCTCGAACCGTGATGTCTTGAGCGCTTCAGGCATCGTGACCTTCCCATCGCTTCTCGCCTGCCCAACAAGGAAGCAACGTGTCGAGGTGGATGTCCGCCAGATGAGCGATCTTCATCGCCACTCGATCATGCTCCGTTTGTCACGTTCCCGCATAAGCGCGCGGCCACAGCACGGCCGCGGGAAACTACGGGTATGCCCCCGGCCGGAATCGAACCAGCGCACGCGGTCTAGGAAGCGGCGTGCTTGCTGCGAGAAGTCGCTGCAAGCGGCAGGCTTTTCAGCTTGCAGCATGCGGTGCGCGCCAGTGTGTGCGCCAGTGAGGAGCGGACGACCGTCGGCTCGTCATACATGCGTTCCTGCCCGCGAATCCTCAATTACGCTCAAGCCAGGTTGAGCGAAGCGAATACCCCTCTCCGTCGTTCGCTCCCGTTGCGGGTCTCGCTCAGGGTGTTTGGGCGTTGACCTGGTCGGCGGTGTGGCCGTTGGCGTTCTCTTGGATGCGCAGTGAGACCGATGCGCCGGTTTGCAGGCTGCTCGCGTCTCCCGGGCTGGCCGTTGATGAGGACGGTGCGCGTGCTACTGCGCGCGTCCAGCAATATCGATGCACGGCGAGGGGGTCACTATTTGTGAACCGGCACAGCTGGCTGGCCGCGCTATCGCTCGTACCTTTCCTCGTGTTATCGCTCGTACTGCTCCAGGCGCCCGCGCGTGCGGCGGGTCGAGCCGTGCGCACGAACGGCCTGATTGCATTCTCGAGCAACCGCGCCGGCAACTTCGACATCTACGTCGTCGCGCCGGACGGCAGCGGTCTGAAGCGACTGACGACGAGCCCGCTGCAAGAGTCAGATCCGGCGTGGTCGCCGGATGGGTCTCGGATCGCGTTCGTCCGCTATGCCAGCTGCCCACTCCACCTGCCCGCCTGCGCGCTTGACCTTGTGAGCGGGAACGTCGTCGCCGGCTCGGGCGCGGTCTTCGTGATGAACGCGGACGGCAGCCACGTCAGGCAACTGACGAAGAACATGCCGGGCGTTAACGAGCCGACCTGGTCGCCTGACGGTGCTCGGATCGCCTACAGCGCGGGCGACCTCGCCAACAGCCTCTACGTGATGAACGCCGACGGGTCGCACGTGCGCCGGATCGCGAGCGGGATGGAGCCCGACTGGTCGCCAGACGGGAAGTCTCTTCTCCTCTTGACTGGCTTTGCGGGCGATATCGGGCGTGTCTCGGTCGCGGGAGGGCGGGTAAGCATCAAGGTCCGCGGCTTCCAGGACGGAGCCCAAGACCCAGCGTGGTCGCCGGACGGGACACGATTCGCCTACTCGCTGGAGAACGGCCGCTACCGCTACGTGCTCTACACGGTGGGCGCAAACGGAGCGGGCACGAAGGCGCTCGTCACCGGCGGCGACAACCTGCAGCCGGCATGGTCGCCGGACGGGAAGTCGCTGGTCTTCTCGCGCGGCGGCGAGCACGGCCTCGCGGCAACACTCTGGACCGTCCAAGCCGACGGGTCCGGCGTGAAACAGCTCACGCATAAGGGGCCATACGAGGACTCACGCCCAAGCTGGCACGGCAGGTAGGTCATGTCCGTGGTCGGCGGGACGCGTTCTCCTCCTCCGGCGGCCGGGGCCGCTAGTGCCCCCGGCCGGAATCGAACCAGCGCACGCGGTTTAGGAAGCTGCGTTCGCGCCGCACACCTTTCCTGCATGCGACCGAGTTCCGAGCGAGGAAACCCTGGTGTGCGCCAGTGCTGCGCCAGGCGTCGGCACGTCGAGGGAGAGCAACCCCGCGCAGGCCGCGCTCGGTCTCCTTGGCTTGATCGGAGTAGCCGGCGCTGCCCAGGCCGCGTTACGGCGTCGCGAGCTGCGCGATGTCGATCGTCGAACTCGCGAGATTTCCCGCGCGGTCCGTCGACCAGACGATCAGCGTCGCGTCGCGGCGAACGCGGATCGGCATCGTGTAGCGGCCGCCGTAGTCGCCGCTCTCGACTCCCCACCAGATCCCGGCCACGCCCGCAGCGGCAGGACGCCCCGAGTCCGTCGCGACGATCCTCAGCGTGGCGTAATCGGAGTCGATGGCGAGCACGCGCGCGGAGATCCGTGGCGGCATTTCGTCGCTCGCCGCAGGGCCCTCGGCGACCCCGGTAGGCCTGAGCGCGGTGTCGACGCTCCCGTCGCGGCCAAGGTCGAGGCAGAGACGGAGTGACGAAAGGGACTGACCGTTCGCATACGCCAGCGTGAAGTTCGCCGGAGGCCCGTTGGGCAAGACCCAAGTCGCGATGCCGTCAAGCCGCACGCCAGGTGCGTAGCGCCGGATCATGAACTCCTCGGGGAACTGTCGGCCCGTGTGTCCCTGTGCCGCATAGGCGTTGGGATGGCCGTCGAACACGATGTCCGTCCCGATCGTGTCGGAGTTGATGACCGAGTTCTCATTCCAGCCCGGCGGGGACTGCCCGACGTACTTGCCGGGCCCGAGGACCCTTAGCGAATGGCCCTGCGTATCGGCGAAGGAGTCGAGTGTGAACCCGTGGCCGAGGAACTCGAGGCTATGGGTGTCGCGGGCCGAGAACGTCTTGGCAGGACCGGTCGGGCACGCTACCGACTGGGCGTCGCCGAGCGCCGCGGTTGCCCACACCGTTGCGGTGGTGAGCGCTATCAGCGTGAGGACGAGCAAGGCGCGATGCACGATCCGTCGTATCGGCGCTGCGCGCCGACTTGATTAGGCCGGCTGTGTTCTTGCCCGTGGTTCGACCGCCATATACGGGGGTCAGCATCAGCAGTGCCCCCGGCCGGAATCGAACCAGCGCACGCGGTTTAGGAAGCCGGTGGCGGTGTTCCCCGTGTGTACCGGTGTGTCCGCTGAGTCCGTCCTGTACGGGCTCGACCGTTCAAGGAAAGCCGGGGTCGGGACGGAGTTCCAGGCCCTCGACGCTCGCGGCCCAGACGTCGTAGTCGTCGTCAGGATCAGGAACCGGCCGTCGCGACCGGCTCGGCAGGCTCATCCACGAGTGCTAGCGAGCCACCGCATGAGACGTGACACGAGAACTGGCGCCCTTCACGCCGATCTCGACGCGTTGAGCGCGCACTGGCGGGTCGCGTTTTGGAGCGCGCAGATCGAGTCTCTGACCCCCAGCAGCCTATCGCGCTCGTTGTCGCGCTTCGCGCGCAAGAATCGCCTATTCAAGCCGAAAGTTGGTGCAGTTGAACTGCAATCCCGTCTCGGAAAGGGGAGACTCCCGGAGAGGGGGATCAGTCCGAAGATCCAGGGCCGCGTTCGAGGAACGGCTTGATCAGGTCGATCGGCGCGGGGAAGATGATCGTCGACGTGTTGCCGGCGCCCAGCTCGAGCAGCGTCTGCAGGTAGCGCAGCTGGAGCGCGATCGGGTGCTCCTCGATCACGACCGCGGCGTCCTTGAGCCGCTCGGCCGCCTGGTACTCGCCCTCGGCGTTGATCACCTTTGCGCGCCGCTCGCGCTCGGCCTCGGCCTGGCGCGCCATCGCCCGCTGCATGCCGCTCGGGATCTCGACGTCCTTCACCTCGACGATCGAGACCTTGATCCCCCAGGGGCCGGTCGCGCCGTCGATGATCTCCTGGAGAATCGAGTTGATCTTCTCGCGCTCGGAGAGCAGCTCGTCGAGCATGTGTTGTCCGAGCACCGCTCGCAGCGTCGTCTGGGCGATCTGCGACGTCGCGACCATAAAGTTCTCGATCTGCACGATCGCGTCCTTCGGCGCGACGATCCGGAAGTACGCGACCGCGTTCACCCGCACGGGCACGTTGTCCTTGGTGATGACCTCCTGCGGCGGGATGTTGAGCGTGATCGTGCGCAGATCGACCTTCACCATCCGGTCAACGACCGGGATCAGGAAGAACAGCCCCGGCCCTTTCGGCTCCGCCAGCAGCCGGCCGAGCCGGAAGATGATTCCGCGCTCGTACTCGCGTGCCACCCTGATCGCCGAGATCAGGAACAGCACGACGAAGAAGATGACGACGGCGAGCCCGACGAGGAGAGCGGCCATGCCCTCAGCCTACCTCTTTGCGGACGGTCAATTCGAGGCCCTCGACCTCCTCGACACGTACGTGCTCGCCGGGCACGAGCTCTCCGCCGTCAGTGCGGTGAGCGTGCCACAGCTCGCCGGCGACGTAGACCTGGCCCGGCGTGCGCACGACGGCATCGGAGCCGATCACGCGCTTCGGCCCGACCGTGACCGGCCGCCGCCGCACCTGCACCGCCTTGCCGAGCGCGAATGCCCAGAAGCCGCCGAGGACGAGCGTGATCGAGAGGACGAGCGGCAGTGACGTGTGATACGGCGCCGGCGCGTTGTGGAAGAGCATGAGCATCCCGACGGCGAGGCTCACGAGGCCCGAGATGGTCAAGGCGCCGTGCGTGACGACGTGGGCATCGATCACGAGCAGGGCGACGCCGAGGATGATCAGGGCCAGGCCGGACCAGGAGACCGGCAGCACGGAAAAGCCGAACAGCGCGGTCACGAGGCAGACGGCGCCGAGCGCGCCGGGCAGGACGATCCCCGGATGGAAGATCTCGAAGCCGATCCCGCCGATCCCGGCGAGGAAGAGGAGGCTGATGATGTTCGGGTCGATCAGCGTGTTGAGAAGGCGCGTGAAGAAGCCGGGCGAGGTCGTGTCGATGTGAGCGCCGGCGAGATGCAGCGTGTACGGGCGCTCCGTGTCCTTCGTCCGATAGCCGTTGAGCTTGTCGAGCAGCGCGGGCAGGCTCGGTGCGGTGAGGTCGATCACGTGCATCATCAGCGCCTGCGACGCAGTCAGGTTGGAGGCGACACGTACCGCCCGGCCCGGCCACGTCGTGTTGCGGTGGTGGGCGGCCGCCAGCGCCGTGAGCGAGGCCACCGAGTCGTTGATCACCTTGCGGCGCAGGTCGGAGCCGAGGTTCGCCCCGCTCGCGTCGATCGGCGTCGAGGAGCCGATGTTCGTGGTCGGCGCCATCGCAAGCACGTCTGCGGCCTGCGAGATCCACACGCCGGCCGACGCCGCGCGCGCACCGTCGGGCGAGACGTAGACGATCACCGGCAGCTTGGCGTTGAGCTCCGCGTTGAACATCGTCTTCATCGAAGTCGACAGCCCGCCCGGCGTGTCGAGCAGGATCACGACCGCGTCGTAGTGGTCGCTGGCGGCTCGCGAGAGCTGATGCGTGAAGTAGTCCTGCGTGACCGGGTTGATCTCGAGATCCGGCCCGAAACGGATCGCGAGGACGCGAGGCTGCGCCGCCGCGCCCGTCGCTCCGCCCGCGAGCAGCAGCGCGGCGGCCGCGGCCCCTAGGGCCGCGAGGAGAGCGCGCACGAAACGGCCGTCCACAGCCATGTGAATGCTACCGGCGGTGCCGTGCGGTCCAGGCGTCGTAGCCGCGCTCGAGCTCGAGCAGGATCGCGGCCAGGAGCGGCGCCCGCTCCAGCTCGCGGCCGAGCTCGATCCGAAGGGAGGTCGGCGGCTTCGCGGTTTCCCGCGGCAGCTCGTCCGCCGTCTGGTTCACGTTGACGCCGATCCCCAGCACGACGCGGCCGGAAACCGCCTCGGGCAGGACGCCGACGAGCTTGCGGCCCGCGACGACGACGTCGTTCGGGTGCCGGAGCGAGGCGTCCACGCCGGTCTCCGCGTGCAGCGCCGCCGCGACCGCCTCGCCGGCGACGAGCGAGAGCTCGGGCCAGAGCGGCAGCGGCGGCTGCGGCCTGAGCAGCACGGAGCAGAGGATCGCCCGCCCTGCCGGCGCCTCCCAGATACGACCCAGGCGCCCGCGGCCGGCCGTCTGCACGTTCGCGGCGACCGTGGCGCCTTCCGGCTCGTCCTCGCCCAGCAGCCGTTGCGTAGAGGGGCACGACTCGACGAAGCGGTACGGCTTCCCCAGCCGGCCGCGGAGCAACGGCAGCACCGACTCGGGGCTCAGGTCCGACACGCCCCTTTAGACTAGTTCGGTGATGCAACCGCTTCGGAGCAACGGGCGTCCGATCAGGCAACCGCTGCGGCAGGACCGCGGCCTCGTCTACGAGAAGCTGAGCGACCCCATCTTGGTGACAAGGGCGAAGGACGGCGACCGGCTCGCGCTCGAAGCCCTCTGTGCGCGGCACGCGCCGAAGGTCGAACGACTCGCCCGGCATCTGCTGCGCGATCCCGAGGACGCGCGCGACGCCGCCCAGGAGGCGCTCGCCAAGGTCTGCGTCCGGCTGAAGCAGTTCCGCGGCGAGTCGCAGTTCTCGACCTGGCTGCACCGGCTCGTCGTGAACACCTGCCGGGACGCGGCCGAGCGGCGCGCGGCGCGCAGTCACGAGCCACTCGCCGACGACCTGCGCGCCGGGCCGGACGGCGATCCCGCGTTTGCCGCCCGCGTCTCGGAGCTGCGCCGTGAGCTGTGCGACTCGCTCGCCGGCATCTCGCCGCAGCAGGCGCAGGTGGTCGTGCTCAGGGACACCCTCGGCTACTCCTTCAAGGAGATCGCTGAGGCCACCGGGATGCCGGTGGGCACGGCGAAGTGCCATGCGCACCGGGGCCGCAACCGGCTCCGGGAACGCCTCGAGGACCGAGACGTCGCGTGACCGTCCCGGTTGCGCCGTTCGGCCGGGACGTGATCGAGCAGCTCATTCCGCACCGGCCGCCGTTTCTGCTCGTCGACGAGGTGCTCGAGCTCGAGCCCGGGAAGCGCGTTCTCGCGCAGCGAGAGGTGAGGGCCGACGACTGGTGGTTCGCCGGTCACTTCCCTGCGCGGGCGGTTATGCCGGGCGTGCTCACGATCGAGGCGATTGCCCAGGCCGGCGCCATCGCCGTGCTCGCCGACGAGGCGAACCGCGGCAAGCTGCCCTTCTTCGCCGGCATCGACGACTGCCGGTTCAAGCGGATCGTCGAGCCCGGGGACACGCTCACGCTCGAGTGCGAGTTCGTGCGCGTGCGCGGGCCGCTCGCCAAGGGCCGCGGGCGCGCGAGCGTGGACGGTGAGCTCGCGGCCGAGGCAACGCTCACCGTCTTCGTAGGCGAATGATCGGAACGGCGGGCGAGGGGATCGCGGTCTCGATCACCGGGCTCGGGTGCAAGGTGCCCGACCGGGTCGTCACAAACGACGAGCTGGCGCGGCATGTCGACACCTCCGACGAGTGGATCATGGAGCGCACCGGCATCCGCGAGCGCCGGATGGCGGCGCCGGAGGAGGCGCTCTCAGACATTGCGCTGCCCGCTGCGCAGGAAGCGCTACGACAGGCCGGAGTCTCCGGGCGAAACGTCGACCTGATCATCGTGGCGACGGTCACGCCGGACATGGCGTTTCCCTCGACCGCCGCGATCCTCGCCGACCAGCTGGGCGCGGTCGACGCGGCCGCCTACGACCTCTCGGCCGGCTGCACGGGGTTCATGTACGCGATCGCGCAGGCGTACGGAATGCTCGCCGGCAGGCTCGCGCAGCGGGCGCTCGTCGTCGGGGGCGACGTCCTGTCGAAGATCCTCGACTGGGACGACCGCTCGACGCTCGTGCTCTTCGGGGACGGGGCAGGCGCCGTCGTGATGGAGGCCGTCCCCGAGCGGGGCTTCATCGGCTTCGAGCTCGGCGCCGACGGCAGCGGCGGTCCGAGTCTCTGGCTGCCGGGCAGCGGCTCGAGGGCATTCGACGAAGCGGAGAAATACGTCAAGATGAACGGTCGAGAGGTGTTCAAGTTCGCGACGCGAATCCTCGTCCAGTCGGCCGAGGAGCTGCTCGCGAAGTGCGGCGTCTCGATAGACGATGTGGACCTCTATGTCCCCCACCAGGCCAACGTGCGGATCATCGACTACGCAACCCGAAAGCTCGGCGTCCCGTCGGAGCGGGTGGTGGTGAACGTGGACCGGTACGGAAACACCTCGTCGGGCTCGATCCCGCTCGCCCTCGCGGATGCGGCAGCGGACGGGAGGCTGCGGCCCGGCCGGCTGGTCCTGATGACGGGAATGGGGGCAGGCCTGACCTGGGGGTCGGCGCTGATGCGCTGGACAAAGGAGATGGCGGCGTGACCAAGATCGCGTTCTGCTTCCCCGGGCAGGGGTCGATCGAGGCTGGGATGGGGCGTGATATCGCCGACGCCGTGCCAGAGGCGAGGCGCGTCTTCGAGCGCGGCAGCTCCGCGTCCGGGCTCGATCTCGAACGGCTCTGCTTCCACGCGGCCGCGGAGGATCTCGTCGACACCGCCGTGCAGCAGCCCGCGCTCGTCGCGACCTCGCTTGCCGTGCTCGCCGCGGTTCGCGCGCGCGGCATCGAGCCCGACTTCGTCGTCGGCCACTCCGTCGGTGAGTTCGCGGCCCTCGCCGCTGCAGAGGCGATGACGGTCGAGGAGGCGCTCGCGCTCGTGCGCGAGCGCGGGATCGCGATGGCGGAGGCGGCGGCGCGCCATCCCGGCTCGATGGCCGCGATCCTCGGGCTCGAGGACGAGGTGGTCGAGACGCTGTGCCGGAAGATCCTCGGCGTGTGGCCGGCGAACTACAACTGCCCGGGGCAGATCGTCGTCTCCGGCGAGACCTTCGCGGTGGAGGAGTGCTGCGAGCGCGCGCAGGAGGCCGGCGCCCGCCGCGCAGTGAAGCTGAAGGTCTCGGGGGCGTTTCACTCGCCCCTCGTCGCACGGGCCGCCGACCGGCTCCGTCCGGCCGTCGAGCGGGTGAAGTTCCAGGAGCCGGTCGCGCCGTTCATGTCGACCGTGACAGCGCGGCTCGAGTCGGCGCAGCGGATAGGCCCGCTTCTCGTCGATCAGCTCACCGCGCCGGTGCGGTTCACGCAGGCGGCTTCCGAGCTGATGCGCGAAGGCGTCCGCACGTTCGTGGAGGTCGGCCCGGGCAACGTGCTGTCGGGGCTCGTGAAGCGGATCGACCGCAGCGTGAAGGCGATCTCCGTGAACAATCTCGCTGCGCTCGACAAGCTCCACGAGGCGCTCGCGGAAACGTAAGTGAGCTTCGCCTCGCTGGAAGGCAAGAGCGCGCTCGTTACCGGGGCCTCGCGCGGCATCGGTCGGGCGATCGCGGAAGAGCTCGCGCGAGCGGGCGCAACGGTCGTGATCGGCTACCGCACGGGGCGGGCCGAGGCCGAGGCGCTCGCCGCCGAGATCGGCGGGCGCGCCGTCCAGGCCGACGTCGCGAACGCCGAAGACGCGCGACGGCTCGTCGCCGAGGCCGGCGACCTCGACATCCTCGTCAACAACGCCGGCCTCACGCGCGACGGTCTGCTCGCGCGGATGCCCGACGAGGACTGGCGCATTGTGATCGAGACGAACCTCTCCTCGGTCTTCTACACCTGCCGTGCCGTCTGCCGGCCGATGATGAAGAAGCGGGCCGGCTCGATCGTGAACGTCTCGTCGATCGTCGGCGTCCACGGCAACTGGGGCCAGACGAACTACGCCGCCTCCAAGGCGGGGATCATCGGGTTCACGAAGTCGCTCGCCCGGGAGCTCGGCAGCCGGAACGTCCGGGCCAACGTGGTCGCGCCGGGCTACGTGAAGACCCAGCTCACCGGCGTCCTGCCCGAGGAGGCGACGGCCGCGATGCTCCAGAACACGCCGCTGGGCCGCCTTGGGGAACCGGCGGACGTGGCAGGGGCGGTACGCTTCCTCTGCTCCGACGAGGCCTCGTTCATCACGGGCGAGGTGCTGCTCGTCGACGGCGGGCTGGGAATGTGAGCGGCGAGAACGGATCACTCAACGGCAGACGACGGGTCGTCATCACCGGGCTGGGGGCAGTCACTCCGCTCGGCAACGACGTACGCTCGAGCTGGGAGGCCCTGATCCGGGGCGAGTCGGGCGCCGGCCCGATCACCCAGTTCGACGCCGCCGGCTACCCCGTCACGTTTGCGTGCGAGGTGAAGGACTTCAATCCGGCCGACTGGATCGATTTCAAGCAGGCGCGCCGCATGGACCGCTTCGCGCAGCTGATCGTCGCCGCGGCACGGCAGGCCGAGCAGGACACGGGGCTCGACATCGCCGCCGAGGCGGACCGGGTCGGCGCGGCGATCGCCACCGGCATCGGCGGGCTGACGTCGTTCCAGGACTGCCACGACACCCTGCGCGACCGCGGCCCGGACCGCGTCAACCCGTTCGCGATCCCGGCGATCATTCCGAACATGGGCGCCGGCTGGGTCTCGATGGAGCTCGGCACGAAGGGTCCGCTCGCCTCGGAGTGCACCGCGTGCGCGGCGTCGAACATGGCGATCGGCGACGGGACGGACGCGATCCGGCTCGGGCGTGCCGACGTGATGTTCTGCGGCGGCACCGAGGCGGCGATCAACAAGGTCGGGATCGCGGGCTTCGGTGCGATGCGCGCGCTCTCGCGGCGCAACGACGACCCCGCCCGCGCGTCGCGCCCGTTCGACGCCGGTCGCGACGGCTTCGTGATGGGCGAGGTCGGCGCCCTGCTCGTGCTCGAGGAGCTCGAGCATGCGAAGGCGCGCGGCGCGAAGATCTACGCGGAGATCGCCGGCTACGGTGTCTCGGCCGACGCGAGCCACATCACGGAGCCCGATCCGACCGGAGTCAATCCGGCGCGCGCGGTGACGATGGCGATGGGCGACGCCGGCGTGACGCCGGAGCAGATCGACTACATCAACGCGCACGCGACCTCGACGCCGATCGGCGACGCATGCGAGACGCGCGTGATCAAGCTCGCGATGGGCGAGGAGCAGGCGTACCGGATCCCGGTCTCCGGCACGAAGGGCGCGACCGGCCACTGCCTCGGCGGGGCGGGCGCGGTCGAGGCGATGTTCGCGACGCTCGCCGTCTACGAGGGTGTGCTGCCGCCGACGATCAACTACGAGGTCGAAGATCCGGAGTGCGACCTCGACTACGTTCCGAACGTGGCGCGCAAGGCGGACGTGAAGATCGCCGTGAACAACTCGTTCGGCTTCGGCGGCCACAACGCGTGTGTCGTCATCAGGCGCTATGCGCCTGATGACGAGTAGGTTCTGCTTCGCAGAGCGGCCGTCGGCAAAGCCGCCGGCCTCTTGTGGTTCGGGGCGACGGGCCGTCTGGCGCGGTCGGTGGCGCCAATGCGTCCCCGACCGCGTGGATCCGGCCGCGCCGTAGCTCCGCTGTTGCTCCGGCTACGTCGCGGCCTCTGCGGTCAAGGAGGTCCAACGTGACGATCTCCTGCACCGAGCCGTCGGATGCCGTTTCTAGGCTTCTCGCATGGATGAGCTCGTCGAGGTCCGCCGCTCGCGGCGCGTGCGTCGCTGGACCCTGGCAGTGCCCTGGGGCACGCCGCCGATGCTGACCGTTCCCGTGTGGATGTCCGAGGACGAGGTGGATCGCCTGATCGACTTGCACCGCGGGTGGATCGCGGAGGAACGCGCGCGGCAGCGGCCGCGTCTGCGCCTGGACCCGCGCGGGATCTCGGAGACCGAGGCCCGCGCAGCGACGCGCGAGCTCGTGAAGATGCTCGTCGAGGAGGAGGCGCCCGAGCTCGGCGTCGAATTCCGGCGGATCGAGATCCGCGATCAGCGGACGCGCTGGGGCTCGTGCTCGACGCGCGGCACGCTGTCGTTCAACTGGCGCCTCGTGCTCGCGCCGTTCGAGGTCCTCGACTACGTCGTCGTGCACGAGCTCTGCCACTTGAAGGAGGCAAATCACTCACGCCGCTTCTGGCGGCTCGTCGAGTCGCGCAGGCCCGACTGGCGCGTGCAGCGCGACTGGCTGCACGAGCATGGTCCGGAGCTGCTCGCGTTTCGTCCCGCGGCGTAGGAGGGCATAGTCTTCCGGCGTGAACCGCTGGGCCACCTTCGACTGCTACGGCACGCTGATCGACTGGAACGGCGGCATCGGACGCGAGCTCGAGCGGCTGTTCGGCGCCGACCGCGTTGGATCTCTGCTGCACGCATACCACGAGGTCGAGCCACGGGTGGAGCGCGAGCAGCCGACCCGCACCTACCGCGATGTGCTCACCGTCTCGCTGGCGAGGCTCGCGGAACGCGAGCGGTTACCGCTGCCGGCCGACGAGCACGACGCCCTCGCGCGGTCGCTCCCGAGCTGGCAGCCGTTCCCGGAAGTGCGTGCGGCACTCGAAGACGTGCGCGACCGCGGCTGGAAGCTCGCGATCCTCTCCAACACCGACCGCGACTACATCGACGCCTCGCTCGCGTTGATCGGCGTCCCGTTCGAGCTCTCGATCGTCGCCTCCGAGATCGGCTCGTACAAGCCCGGCAAGCGGCACTGGCGGGCGTTCGAGGAACAGGTGGTCGACGCGGACGCGCACGTCCACATCGGCGCCAGCCTCTTCCACGACGTCGCGCCCGCCATCGAGCTCGGCCTGCCGACGGTGTGGATCAACAGGCTCGGCGAGGACGCGGAGCCGCGGCCTGACGTCGAGCTCCGGTCGCTCACGGGGTTGGGCGACGCGCTCGACGAGCTCGCCGCGTGAACGTCCGGCCTTATACAGCCGACGACGTGGCGGAGGTCGCGGCGATCGCAGCGGCGGACGAGGCCGCGCTGCACGGGCGTCCCTCGCGCCTCGGGCCGGAAGACGTCGCGAACTGGCTCTCGCGCGTCGAGCTCGAGCCGGTCGTTTTCGAGAAGGACCTGCGATGAGCCTCCTGCGCGCAAAGTGCCCGACCTGTCGCGCGCACACGGCGGTCGCGCTCGGATTGGAGTACGAGTGCCACTCGTGCGGCCGCACCTTCTCCGCCGGCCTCGTGCGCGTGCCACGCGCATGGGGCGACGGCGGCGAGGAGATGGTGGAGGCGGCGTCGCTGCCGCTCGACTATCCGGAGGCCTCGGTGGTCGAGGAGGACTCGCTCCTGATGCAGACGCTCGCCGTCGCCTCCGACCTACCGCTGCGGCCCCTGATCCTGGGCGGTTGCTGCTGCTCGCACATCGGTGCGGTCGAAGGGCTCGCGGCGCGACACGACCGGCTCGGCGTGATCTGGCTCGACGCGCACGGCGACCTCAACACCCCTCAGACCTCCCGGTCCGGCAACCAGTGGGGGATGCCGCTACGCATGCTGATCGACGGCGGCGCCGTCGATGCGCAGGACGTCGCACTCATCGGTGCTCGCAACCTCGACCCACCCGAGGTGGAGTTCATCGCCGCCACGGGCATTCACGACAGCGCGGAGGCGGTGCTCGAGCGGGTCGGCTCGGTGTATGTCGCGCTCGACTGCGACGTCTTGGAGCCCAGCGAGCTCACCGTCTTCATGCCCGAGCCGGGCGGGCCCACGCTGGCCGAGGTCGAGAAGCTGCTCGGCGGGCTCCGAGACCGGGGCGCCGTCGTCGGCGCCGGGCTCACCGGCCTCGCTCCCGATCCGGCCAACGTCGAGAAGCTCGAACGGCTCTGCGCCGCTTTGGGCTACTGAGTGAAGTGCTTCGCACTTCACTCAGGGTGGGTTGTGCTCCGCAGAGCGGCCGCGGGCCGAGCCCGCGGCCTCCTATCTGGCGTGAGCTGAGGGTCCCGGGAGCGCGCGCGGCGGTGCTGCGCATCCCCGCGCGCGTGGATCCGGCCTCCGCGAACGCGGCTGCGCTCGCGTTCGCTCCGGCCCGGCCGGTTGGTTCGGGGCGAAGGGTCGGAAACTCCGGTCCGCCGCAACCTCTCGCCGGTGGGGGCGGTCTAAGCTAGCGCCGTGGCCAAGATCGACGTGTCGGTGGAGACCGACGACAAGCCGGCTCCGCCGCCGAAGCATCCGAACACCTGTCCCAGCTGTCACTCCCATTACCGGGACGACGAGCTGGAGCAGGCGCTGTGGGTCTGCGCCCAGTGCGGCCACCACTTCCCCATGCGGGCCCGCGCGCGGATCGCCTCGCTGGCGGACGACGGCTCGTTCATCGAAGAGGCGACAGAGCTCCACTCGGAGGACCCGCTGCAGTTCTTCGACCTGCGCCCGTACGCGGAGCGTCTTGCCGAGGCGGAGATGACCACGGGGCTCACCGACGCGATGATGATCGGCCGGGCGGCGATCGGCGGCCGCAGCTGCGAGCTCGCCGTGATGGACTTCGCTTTCATGGGCGGCTCGATGGGCAGCGTCGTCGGCGAGAAGCTCTCTCGCGCCTGCGATGCGGCCGCCGAGCGCGGCATGCCGCTCGTCACGGTCACAAGCTCCGGCGGCGCCCGCATGCAGGAGGGGATCCTCTCGCTGATGCAGTTGCCGAAGACCGTCTGTGCCGTCGGGGACCTGCACGACGCCGGCCAGGCGCTGATCGTCGTCATGGCGCATCCGACGACCGCGGGTGTGCTCGCGAGCTTCGCGAGCCTCGGCGACGTTCTCCTCGCGGAGCCGGGCGCGCTGATCGCGTTCACAGGTCCGCGCGTCGTCGAGCAGACGACGCGGGAGAAGCTGCCGGACGACTTCGGGCTCGCGGCACAGAACCTCCGCTTCGGCCACCTCGACGCGATCGTCCCGCGCCCCGAGATACGGCCGACTGTCTCGCGCCTGCTGAGGTTGTTCGATGCCCCTGAGTGAGCACGAGCTGCGCCTGCGCGAGCGGCTGAGCCGGCTCCGCAACATGCCGCTACTCGGCGGCGCGAAGCTGTCCGGCGAGCTCGAGCGGCTGCAGCGCCAGCTCGACCGCATCGGCCGCGAGGCGACCGACGACGACATCTGGCGCTCGGTCGAGCTGGCCCGGCACTCCGAGCGCCCCTACACGCTCGACTACGTCGAGCGGCTGCTCGACGACTGGTTCGAGCTACACGGCGACCGCGGCCTTGGTGACGACGGCGCGATGGTCACCGGGCTGGGAAAGCTCGGCGGCCGCACGATCGCGCTGATCGGTCAGCAGAAGGGCCGCGACATCCAGGAGCGGACGACGCGGCAGTTCGGGATGCCGTTCCAGGAGGGCTACCGGAAGGCGATCCGTGTGATGCAGCTCGCCGACCGGCACGGCCTGCCGGTGATCTCGCTCGTGGATACGCCGGGCGCCTACCCCGGCGTTGCCGCCGAGCAGCACGGGCAAGGGGGAGCGATCGCCGCCTCCCAGGCGGCGATGGCGCGGCTTCTGGTGCCGATTGTCGCCTGCGTGATCGGCGAAGGGGGCTCGGGCGGCGCGATCGCGATCGCCCTGGCCGACCGCGTGCTGATGCAGGAGCACGCGATCTACTCGGTCATCTCGCCCGAGGGCTGCGCCGCCATCCTCTGGCGCGACGCCGGCGAGGCGAAGAAGGCGGCGGCGGCCTTCAAGCCGGACGCGGCCCACTGCCTCGAGCTGGGTGTGATCGACGGGATCGTCCCGGAGCCGGACGGCGGGGCGCACCTCGATCACGACGCCGCGGCCCGGCTCCTGGGCGAGTCGCTGCGGGAGGCGCTCGACGAGCTCTCAGAGCTGCCGCGAGCTGAGCTGCGGCGGCGCCGGCGGGCGAAGTTCCGCTCGCTGGGCGTTTTTGCGTAGCAGCTTTGGTCAGGTTTGACTAGGTTCGCGAGCCATGCCGGGTGGCCCTGTCCACAGCATCCACAGGCTTATCCCCGGCCCCTCGGTGGACCGCGTAAGTCAGATCAATACGGTGCGAAAACGGTAAAACACGTGCGTAAGACACACTGACCCGGTGCCGGAGAAGCTCCGCGAGTACGCGCGCAAGCGCGATCCGCAGCAGACGCCGGAGCCGTTCACGGTCGGTCCGCGGCGGGCGAAGGCGCCCATCTTCGTCGTTCAGCGCCACGACTCTCGGCGCCTCCATTACGACTTCCGGCTCGAGCGCGACGGCGTGCTCGCCTCGTGGGCCGTGCCGAAGGGCGTGCCGCTCGACCCGGGGCAGCGCGTCCTGGCCGTGCACGTCGAGGACCACCCGCTCGACTACGCGGGCTTCGAGGGTGAGATTCCCACGGGCCAGTACGGCGCCGGCACGGTCGAGATCTGGGACCGCGGCACGTACGAGCTCGTCGAGGAGAAGCGCGACGGGGGGCTCACGGTCCGGCTGCACGGGCAGCGGCTCGACGGCACGTGGACGCTCGTGCCGGCGAAGCTCGGTGGTGACCCTAGGAACTGGCTGCTCATCCGGTCTCGTCATTCCGCTGCGCGGAATGACTACCGGGCGATGCTCGCGACGTTGGCGGAGCAGCTGCCTGCGGGCGAAGGCTGGGTCTACGAGCCGAAATGGGACGGCTACCGTGCAATCGGGTACATCCGGGCGGGAGAGGCGCGGCTCGTCTCGCGCAACGGCAACGACCTCACCGAGCGCTTCCCGGACGTGACGAAGGCGCTTGTCAAGGCGGTGCGCACGCCCGACTGCGTCGTCGACGGCGAGGTGTGCGCGCTCGACGAGCAAGGGCGTCCGAGCTTCTCCGCCATGCAGCAGGGAGCGACGACGGTCGTCTACGAGGTGTTCGACCTGCTCGAGCTCGACGGCGTCCCGCTCGTCGGCCTGCCGCTGCGCGAGCGGCGCGATCGGCTCGAGGCCCTGATCGCGCGTAGCGCCTCCGTCCAGGTCTCCGGGGTGTTCGCAGACGGCGAGGCGCTGCTCGAGGCGGCAAAGACGCAGGGGCTTGAGGGCGTGATGGCCAAGCGGGCGGGCTCGCGCTACGCGGAGGGAAAGCGGACGCGCGACTGGCTGAAGGTGAAGACGCACGGACGGCAGGAGTTCGTGGTCTGCGGCTGGACGAAGGGCCACGGCCGCCGCGAGGGCAGCTTCGGCTCGCTCGTGCTCGGCGCCCACCGTGGCGGCGAGCTGCACTGGGTCGGCAACTGTGGCACCGGCTTCACAGAGCAGACGATCGAGGCGCTGCTGCGCAAGCTCGAGCCGCTCCGCGCCGACGCGTCACCGCTCGCCGTCGTGCCGAAGATGCCGAAGGTGGCGAAGGGCGACGTCGTCTGGGCCGAGCCGCGGCTCGTGTGCGAGGTCGAGTTCGCCGAGTGGACGCACGACGGCCATCTGCGCGCGCCGTCCTTCAAGGGCCTGCGCGACGACAAGCCGGCGCGCGAGGTGCGCAGGGAGAATCCCGCCGAGGTGGAGCAGGGGCGCGTGAAGCTGTCCAACCTCGACAAGGTCTTCTGGCCGGACGAGGGGATCACGAAGGGCGACCTGATCGAGTACTACCGCGCGGTCGCGCCCGTGCTCGTGCCGCACCTGCGCAACCGGCCCTTCACGATGCGCCGCTACCCCGACGGCGCCTTCGGCAAGGCGTTCTTCCAGAAGGACGCGCCGTCGCACATGCCCGACTGGATCCCGACCTTCCGCGTCGAGGTCTCGACGCGCGAGTCGCCTGCGAAGCGAAAGTGGATCCGCGCGCCGCTCGTGAACGACGAGGACACGCTGCTGTGGATGGTGAACATGGGCTGCATCGACATGAACGCGTGGTACTCGCGCGTCGACAAGCCCGACCGCCCCGACTTCGTCCTCTTCGACCTCGACCCCGCGGCGGGCGTCGGCTTCGGCGAGGCGGTGCAGGTGGCGCTCCTCGTGAAGGCCGCGCTCGACGCGCTCGAGCTCGAGTCGTTCGCGAAGACGAGCGGCGCCGATGGCATCCACGTGCTCGTGCCCGTGGAGCGCCGCCACACCTACGACGACACGCGTGAGTTCGCCGAGATCGTGGCGGGTGCGATCGCGCGCGTGCACCAGGGGCTCGCGACGACCGAGTGGGTCAAGTCGCGCCGTCGCGGCGTTCTCATCGACGCGAACCAGAACGGCGCCGGCAAGACGATCGCGTCGGTGTACTCGGTGCGGCCGCAGGCCGGTGCGCCGGTCTCGACGCCGCTGCGCTGGAGTGAGGTGAACGAGCGGCTCGACCCCACTGCGTTCACGATGGACGCCGTGCTCGAGCGCGTGCGCCGCCACGGCGATCTCTTCGCGGGCGTGCTGGCGAAGAAGCAGCGGCTGGACAGGGCGCTGCGCGCCCTGTCTAGGTGAGATCTCGCCCCAGTCCTTCGGGGTGGCCGAGCGTCCCGAGCTCCGCGATGTCGCGTCGGAAGAGGAGCGACGTCGTCCAGTCGGCGACCACGCGCAGCTTCCGTGACAGCAGCGGCAGCTGGTAGAGGTGGTACGAGCGGGTCACCCACCAGCCGGCGAAGCCGCGCAGACGGATGCCGAGGACGTCGGCGATCCCCTTGTAGCGGCCGAGCGTCGCCACCTGGCCGAGCATCCGGTAGCCGTACGGCCGCGGCTCGCCCTGGAGGTTCGCCGCGAGGCGGCGCGCCTGGCGCAGCGCGTGCTGGCAGGTCGGCGGGTCCGGCTGCTCGGCCTTTCGGTTCGGCACGCGCGCGCAGTCGCCGAGCGCCCAGACGTGCTCGTGACCGCGCACGCGCAGGTATTCGTCCACCTCGACGCGGCCGCGCTCGTCGAGCGGCAGGCCGAGCTCGCGCAGCAGCGGGTTGGGTGCGACGCCCGCCGTCCAGACGAGCGTTCTGGTCGGGATCCGCGTGCCGCCGGCAAGTACGATCTCGTCGGCCGAGACCGACTCGAGCGTCGTGCCGACGTGAATCTCGATTCCGCGATCGGTCAGCTCCCGTGTGGCGTACTCGCCGAGCCGTGACGGGATCTCGGGCAGGATCGTCGGCGCCGCGTCGACGAGCACCCAGCGGCGCGGGACGGTCCGCAGCTCCGGGTAGTAGCGCGCCGCGTCCTCGACGAGATCGGACAGCTCTGCGAGCGCCTCGACGCCGGCGTAGCCCGCGCCGACGAAGACGAAGGCGAGATGCCGGCGGCGCTCGCCGTCGTCGCCGGCGGCGTCGGCCGCCTCGAGCTCGCGCAGCACGTGGTTGCGGAGGTGGATCGCATCGGCGAGCGACTTGAAGGAGAGGCCGTGCTCGGTGAGTCCGGGCACCGGTGCGACGCGCGGCACCGCGCCGAGCGCGAGCACGAGCTCCTGCCAGCGGACGGTCTGCGGGCCCTCGTCCGTCTCGATCGCGGCCGTGCGCGCCTCGAGATCCACCCCGGTCGCGCGCCCGAGCAGCAGCTCGGCCCGGCGGCACATCACGCGCAGCGGCACGACGGCGTGCCGTGGCTCGAGCGTTCCCGACGCCGCCTCCGGCAGCAGCGGCGTGTAGAGCATGAAGTTCTCGGGGCTCACGATCGTCGCGCCGCGGCCGCCGAGCAGGCGCCCGACGTACGCCCCTGCGAACCCGCCGCCGAGGATCAGCACGCCGCCGCGCGCATCGCGCTCCACCCTTCTCTTCTAGCATCAGCGTCATGGCCGCCGTGCAGGTGTCCGTGATCGGCAGCGGCGTCGAGCACGAGGGGCGCGCCGAGGAGGTCGGCCGCCTGCTCGGCGAGCGCGGCGCCACCGTCGTCACCGGCGGCCGCGGCGAGGTGATGGCCGCCGCGGCGCGCGGCGCAAAGAGCGCCGGCGGCACGACGATCGGGATCCTCCCGGGCGAGACGCGCGAAGGCGGCAACGCCTGGAACGACCACGTCGTCGTCACGGGAATCGGGCACGCGCGCAACCTCGCGGTCGTCGCCTCCGGCGACGTCGTGATCGCGGTCGGCGGCCGTTACGGGACGCTCGCCGAGATCGGCTTTGCGCTCACGCTCGGGCGACCGGTCGTCGTGCTCGAGCCGGGGTGGCAGGTCGAGGGGACGGTGCGCGCGCGGACGCCGGAGCAGGCGGTCGAGCTCGCGCTGGACGCCGTTGCATAGGCCGCCCGGTACGCAGAAGCCGCGCCTCTTCCGGCCGCGCTTTCACTGGGAGCTGCTCGTCTGCGGCGTGCACGGGCACGAGCTGATCGGCACCGATGCCGCGCACCTGCGCCCGGAGGACGCGATCGTGGCGCGCGAGTTGGGCGGAATTCGCTGGTACCGGTGCGTCCGGTGCGACTCGTGGCTCCCGCTGCTGCCGCCGGCGAAGCCGAAGCGCGACCTGTCGCCGGCGCGCGAGGAGATCGAGCTGCCTCTGCGGGGCAAGGCGCTTCGCGACAAGGTGGTGCTGCGGCTGATCGCGATCGACCGGGCGATCCATTTCCTCGTGCTCGGCCTGCTCGCTGCCGCGGTAATCCTCTTCGCGGCGCACGAGGTCCGCGTACGCGACGTCTTCTACCGCGTCGTCAACGCCGTGCAGGGAACCAACGTGAGTCCGGCACACCCTTCGCACGGTGGCTTCCTCCACACGCTCGAGCACCTGTTCACGCTCAAGTCGTCGACCCTCTACCTCGTCGCCGCGGCCGCCGCTGCGTATGCGACTCTCGAGGGCGCCGAAGCAGTGGGACTGTGGTTCCAGCGGCGCTGGGCGGAGTACCTGACGTTCGTCGCCACCCTCGTCTTCCTGCCCTACGAGATCTACGAGCTGTTGCGGACAGTCACGCCGTTGAAGGTCGCCGCGCTTGCTCTCAACCTGCTGATTGCCCTGTATCTCCTCTTCGCGAAGCGGTTGTTCGGGCTCCGCGGCGGCGGGGCGGCCGAGGAGCGCGCGCGCGAGGCCGAGGTCGGCTGGGCCGCGCTCGAACGGACGGCGCCTCCGCCATGAGTGGGCGTCGACGAGCGCGCGTAGCGCTTCGAGCTCGCGCGCGAAGGCGTCCCGGCCGTCCCTTCGAACACCTTGCGGATCTCGACGCAGCCCGCCTCCTTGAGCACCTGCAGATGGCGCGAGAGGTTCCCGTCCGTGAGCGAGAGGGTCGTGCGCAGGAAGTTGAAGTCCGCGCGGTCGGCCTCGACGAGCACCGCCAGGATGCCGAGCCGCGCGCGCTGATGGACGACGTCGTCGAGCTCGGTTGTGGGATGACTCACGGCGTCTCTTCGCGGCTGAGTGCGTAGAGGCCTCCGACGACGAGTACCGCACCCATGCAAAGGATCCCGACCCGCCGGCCGCGGGCCGCGTAGTAGCGGCCGACGGCGACGAAGCACGCCACAAACGCGAGGATCCAGTACGCGTTGACCCACTTCGAGTCGGCGCCGGCGACGCCTGCGGCCCCGAGCGCCGCTGCACCGAAGAGAACGAGCGGGTACCAGAGCGAGCGGAGGCGCGTTCGCGTCGTGCTCACGTTGTCGATGCCGTTCACGCTGCGCCTCCCCGTAGACGCAGAGGACTTGGCAACACAAAGCAAGATCTGTCAAACGGGTAACCCCGCGGCCTCGTCCGTGCGGCCGAGCCGGCGGAGCAGGTCGGCACGCGTCGAGTGGAGGAGGTAGTAGCCGTCGAGCCCTTCGACGAGATCGGCGAGCGCGAGCCCCGCCGCGGGCCCGTCGGCCATCGCGACGGCGACGGCGCGGTTGAGGTCAACGACTGGCGACGGCGCGAGCTCGGCGAGGCGGCGGTAGAGAAGCGAGATCCGCACCCAGTCCGACTCGTCCTCGGAGTGCGCTGCGGCGATCCCGGCCTGGAGCTGGTAAGGGCCCGGCGCCCGCAGCGCGAGCCCCCGTTCGAGCGCCAGCCGTCCCTGCTCGATCTCGTCGCGGTCCCAGAGCGAGCGGTCCTGCTGCTCGAGGAGCACGAGCCCGCTGTCGCGCACCCGCGCCTCGCGGCGGGCGTCCTGGAAGAGCAGCAGCGCGTGCAGCCCGTGCACCTCCGCCTCGTCGGGCATCAGCGTCGCGAGCAGTGCCGCGAGCCGGATCGCCTCGGCGCACAGCTCGCCGCGCACCGGCGGCCCGTAGCCCGCGTTGAAGACGAGGTAAACCACCGCGAGCACCGAGCGGAGCCGCTCCGGGAGCAGATGGTCGGGCGGGACGCGCAGCGGGATGGCGGCGTCGCGGATCTTCCGCTTCGCCCGCACGAGCCGCTGCGCGAGCGTCGGCTCGGGCACGATGAACGCGCGCGCGATCTCCGGCGTCGTCAGGCCGCCGAGGAGGCTGAGCGTCAGCGCCACCTGTGCGTCCGGGGCGAGTGCGGGATGGCAGCAGGCGAAGATCAGCTCGAGCCGCTCGTCGGGCATCACCACCGCCTCCTCGTTCTCAGCGCTCTGCGGCGACAGCTCCTGCAGGCGGGCGAGCAGCTCCGTCTTGCGCGCCAGGGTCTGCTCCCGTCGGATCCGGTCGATCGCGCGGTTGCGGGCCGTCGCGACGATCCACGCACCCGGGTTCGCCGGCACGCCGTCGCGCGGCCATCGCTCGACCGCGGTCGCGAAGGCATCCTGCACAGCGTCCTCGGCGAGGTCGAGGTCGCCGAGGACGCGGGCGAGGATGGCGATCGAACGCGCACGCTCGTCCCGGTAGGCACGGGCGATCTCCTCTACGAGGCGCCTCCCGAGTGGTCGACGATCGGCCGGATCTCGATCGTGCCCCCGCGGGCGGCGGGGATCCGCGCCGCCCACTCGATCGCCTCGTCGAGGCTGTCCGCCTCGACCAGGTAGTACCCACCGAGCGCCTCCTTCGTCTCGGCGAACGGCCCGTCGCTGACGATCGTGTCACCGTTCCGCACCTGCACGCTCGTCGCGGTCGCGACCGGCCGCAGCTCGTCACCGCCGACGAGCTTCTCCTGCGCGCGCAGGTCGCTCGTGAGCCGGGAGTACTCGCGGCGGACCGCCTGCCTCTCGTCCTCCGAGAGGGACTCCCAGATTGCCTCGTCGCTGTAGATGAGCAGCAGGTACTGCATCGCTACATCTCCA
>Ga0116131_1000538_pt1 | contig 30455 bp, 30 predicted proteins | sample June2015DPH_17_1_FD_89734 | JGI IMG/M metagenome (GOLD analysis project Ga0116131, IMG submission 89734) | Peatland microbial communities from SPRUCE experiment site at the Marcell Experimental Forest, Minnesota, USA - June2015DPH_17_100 | ecosystem: Environmental > Terrestrial > Soil > Wetlands...
CAATCTGGGAGGGGTGGCGGCAGCCAATTACGCGCGCCTGGACATCGCTAACACCTTCGCCGCCGACCAGACCTTGAATGCTGCGCTAAACCTTGCCCAGACCACGGGAGCGGACGTGGGGGTGATCAACCTGGGAGGCAGTCCCCTGATTCACGCCTGTTGCCCAAAGTCCATGCAGAACACGTTTGTTGGAACCCTCGCCGGGAACTTCACCGCGGATGCCACCGGGAGCAACGGCGGGGATGGCCAAAACACTGCCACGGGCTTCCAAGCTATGGCAGCCCTCACCTCGGGCTTTCAAAACACTGCTAGTGGGATCCAAGCTCTTTACAGCAACACCTCGGGTTACAGTAACACCGCCAACGGGATCCAGGCCCTCTATTCCAACACCACGGGATACGGCAACGCCGCCTACGGGTCTTGGGCCCTCTATTTCAACACCACAGGCTTGGTCAACACCGCCAACGGGAGCGAGGCCCTGCTCGGGAACACGACGGGCAATTCGAACGTCGCCATCGGGCCGTGGGCTGGCATGGGGTTACAGACTGGAAGTTCGAATATCATGGTGGGACCCAACGCTGGCTTCAACTTCACCTCGAGCGAGAGCAACAACATCGATATCGGCAACCAAGGCGTTGCGGCAGAATCGGGCGTGATCCGTGTCGGCACCGACAGCACTCAACCCGGCGTAAATTGTAGTACTACGCCTTGCCAGACTGCAACTTACATCGCGGCAATCCGTGGCGTGAGTCCGGGAGGCGCGAGTCCGCTGCCGGTGATCATCGACGGCAATGGCCAGCTTGGCACGGGAACTTCCGCCGTGGGCACGGTGACAAGCGTTGGAAGCGGCGCGGGACTGACTGGCGGGCCCATCACCGGAAGCGGCACCCTGAGCATTGCCACGGGCGGCGTGAGCAACACCATGCTGACCAATTCGTCCCTCGCTGTCAACGCTGGCTCGGGCCTGAGCGGCGGCGGCTCAGTGGCGCTGGGCGGCAGCACTTCGTTGAGCGTCGCCACGGGAGGCGTGACCAACGCCATGCTGGCCAATCCTTCCCTGACGGTGACGGCGGGAACTGGCCTGACCGGTGGAGGCGCAGTCTCGCTGGGTGGGAGCACCACACTCAACCTAAACCCCATCATCAGCGCAACCACGGGCACATTCTCCGGCAGCACTAGCCCGGTCGTATCGGGCACAAACACGGGGAACAGCAGCAACGGCCAACTGGGCACGAGCGTCAGCGGCAACGCCGCGGGCGTCTACGGCACGAGCGCGTCCAGCACCGGCTACGGCGTGGTTGGCAACAACACCGCGACCGGCGGCAACGCCTACGGCGTCTACGGCACCACCGCGTCGAGCGTCGGCGCCGGCGTTTACGGGAGCGGCGCCGACGGCGTTTACGGGAGCGGCACCATCACCGGCGTCTACGGGATGGGCAGCACCGTCGGCGTCTTCGGGGACGGCAGCACAGGCGTCAAAGGCTTCAGCACCGGCACCAACAGTGGCACCGGCGTCTTGGGCAGCATCTACGGCACCGGGAGCGGCGCCTATGCCGTCTGGGGCTACAACAGCGGCAGCGGGGGGTATGCGGGATACTTCCAAGGCGACGTGAACGTCACCGGTACCTTGTATTCGGGCGTCAAGGACTTCTTGATCGACCACCCGCTGGACGCCGCCAACAAGTACCTTTATCACTCCAGCGTGGAGTCGTCGGAGATGATGAACATCTACACGGGCAACGTAATCCTGCAAGCGAGCGGGGAAGCGGTGGTGGAGCTTCCCGAGTGGTTCGAGGCCGTGAATGCGGACTTCCGCTACCAACTCACCGCCATCGGCGCACCCGCTCCCGGCCTCTACATTGCCGAGGAGATCGCCAACCACCGCTTCAAGATCGCGGGCGGTCCCCCGGGGACGAAGGTGTCCTGGCAGGTGACAGGCGTCCGTCAGGATGCTTATGCCAAGGCCCACCCGCTGCAAGTCGAGGTTGATAAGCCTGACAGTGAGCGGGGGTATTACATCCATCCGGAACTTTACGGCCAGCCCAAGGAAAAAGGCATCGAGTGGGCTCAGCACCCAGAGATGATGCGCGAAATGCAGAGAACTAGGGAAAAGACCGAATCAACTGGGAAAGTCGTTCGTCAATAGGTTGTCATGCCTTACGTCTGCTGTTGGTTTCCACCTCTGCGTTGGCGGTGCGAGAGCAGCAGGCGGAGTTATCGCAGGTGCTGGCACAGGTCCGCGTGATTCAGGCAAGGCTCCCCGGCAAGAGCGCGACGCGCCCGCGGATTCGAGCCGCGAAGGGCGGCGCGACCCCGGCCAGGACGCCGAAGGCTCCGCCGCCGAACGCGAAAGGCGCTGGCAACCCGTTGGTGGCTGAGGCAAGGTAGGGGCGAGCGGCGCTCGCCCTGGGAAAGACGGCCCTCACCCCGTCCCGCTCTGCGGGACACCCCTCTCCCGCGCGTGCGGGAGAGGGGACGGGAGTGAGGGATGCTCCCCCTAACCCACAGCTCGCGCCATGGGCTACATTCTTTTGCCCGCTCCGCGGGCTGACTTGGTCAACGGACTTCTGCATCAGGACACTAGCGAGTAGCGTGCGCCTCCGTCATCGCGGCGCGCGGCTCTTATCTGGTAATCAAATTCGCCGTCTCGCACCGTTGCGCCGAGTTGCGGCTCCGCCAAGTAACGAAGAACAGAAACTGGAAAACGGAAACTAGCCGCAGATCAATTCAGCAGGATTTTGAACACGTAGGCGAACTCTCCAGGTTTCTCTCGCGGCAAAGTTATTTTGAGCCCCTCACCGTTGTGCTGCCAGGAGAGCTTTGCTTCGCTGCCCAGCGAGAGGATTGTGTTGGGTTTGTTGTTTTTGCCCTAATCCCCAACCCCGAACACCTGATCCCTGTCTTGAGGCAATTTCGCCCTTGGCAAGAAGCGCGTCGTTGGTGTTGAGTGATTTGATCTGTAGCCCTAGCGGCGGTCTCCCCGGCCCGACCAGCGCGGGCTGACCGCCATCGGCGCTCATAGAGCGCCGCTACAAATTACCCCAGCCGACTCGTCGCCTGACTCTCAGGAGGATTCGTGGAGCCTCTCAAGAATCCATTCCCGGAGCACAGCAGTTTCGTTTACACCCTTAGACCTGGCGATTCTCCTTACGTGTTGGATCTCTCGCGGCGGCAGAACTATCCTTACGGACGTCCCCTTTTTACGCGCAAACACGGACTCGGGAACTTCCTCTAGAGCGTTCTCGAACTCCGTCAAATCGTGGGCGTCCCAGAAACTCGCCAACTCCTGAATTGAGTCGGTCTTAGGCAGTCTTGGCGATTTCATTGATTTTTCCATCGATTATAACGCTCCTTCTCTTTCCCAGTCATCGGCCTGGCTGTCACAGGAAGGCCCTTACCACCGGAGAACTGGATGATAACGCAGAACAGATGCCTGCCAGATTCCGTTTGTCCGAGCACATAATACACCGGGCTTTTTCCGCGAGACTTGGCGCGTTGCACCCATGCGCGGCCGAAGCAAACCTCTCCCACTTCCTTAGGAAGAACGCCATGACGAGCAATGTGATACACGAGGTGACGCAACGAATCTCGTCGATCAGAGATCGCCGCTATAGACCTCAACAGGCTGATGAAAAAATGGCTCGGAGTGTCATTCCGAGGAGCCGGAGGCGACGAGGAATCTCGTAAGCGCCTTGTTCTCAGGGCGAGATTCCTCGCTTCGCCCTGTACCGTCCGGTACAGGGCTTCGCTCGGAATGACAGCACCAAGGAGCATTTTTCATCAGCCTGTTAAATTCCCGCCGATAATTAAATTCCCGCCGACAATCCGCCGATAAATGAGCAGACGGTGGATATGCGGCGCGAGAATCTCGTCAGCCTGGGTCGAGGGATCTTTGCCACGTGGCTATGCTGCTCCCTGTTGCTGTCGGCGAATCCAGTGCTGGCGCAGCAAGGGCAGCCGCAAGACGCGACCCTGAACGCCGCGCCCACGTTCAGCTTCTCCACCTATGTCGGTGGCAGCGGCTTTGACTATGCCTACGCCATCGCGGTGGATTCATTGGGCAACGTTTATGTCACGGGCCAAACCGATTCACCGAACTTCCCCGCCACCGGACCCGCTCTGGGTTCGGGCGGCGGGACGTGCAGTGGCTCTCCGTGCTTTCACGTCTTTGTGGCGAAGCTGGATGCGACCGGCTCGTCGCTGGTCTACGCTACCATTTTGGGGGGCAGCAACGAAGACCACGCCACGGGGATCGCCGTGGACTCGACCGGCGCGGCTTACGTGACCGGTTACACCGCTTCCCCCGACTTCCCCACGGTGAACGCTTTCCAAAAGACCTCTGCCGGAGGCAATTGCGGTTCATCGACCGATCCCGTTCCTTGTTTCCATGCCTTCGTGGCCAAGCTGGATCCGTCTGGCACCCATCTTATTTACTCGACATATTTGGGCGGCTCTGGGAACGATTTGGCCGCTGGCATCGCCGTTGATTCCTCCCAAGCCGCCTACGTCACCGGCTCAACCTCTTCGGCGAACTTTCCCGTCACTCCAGGCGCCGTCCAGACCACTTTCGGAGGCGGCGCATATAATGCCTTCGTCACCAAACTGGACCCGACCGGATCGACGGCGGTTTATTCCACCTATCTCGGCGGCGCCAAGGAAGATCACGGGGCGGCGATCGCCGTCGACTCGTCCGGCGACGTCTACATCACTGGCTATACGAATTCGACTAATTTCCCGACCATGAACCCAATGCAAGGCACTCTGGTGGAGAGCACCTGCGGATCAGCTCCGTGCTTCGACGCCTACGTCAGCAAACTCAATGCAACCGGCTCCGCGCTCGACTATTCCACCTATTACGGCGGAAGCGGAGGCGATTACGGCTACGCCATCGCTGTGGATCAAGAAGGGAACGCGTATCTGACTGGCCTTACGACCTCCACAGACTTTCCCGTCACTCCCGGAGCGCTTCAAGCTACGGGCGGCGGCACGCAGTACAGCTCATTCGTCGCCAAATTAAATCCCGACGGCTCCGCTCCGGTATTCTCTACCTATGTCGGCGGCACGGCGAACGTGACCGGCTATGGAATCGCTATCGACGCCTTGGGGAATTCATATGTCACGGGGCTCGCCTATGGCAGCGGATTCACGACCGCGAGCCCATTGCAACCGGCGTGGCATTTCCTGAATGACGCTTTTGTGGCAGAGGTGAATGCCACGGGTTCCGCTTTGATTTTCGCCACCTATCTGGGCGGTGACGGGAACGATGTCGGCCGGGGTATAGCCGTCGATTCATGGGGAAATATTTATGTGGCCGGCGGCACTTTCTCGACGGACTTTCCCACGACAGCAGGAGCTTTCCAAGCCGCATTCGGCGGCGGCGCCTATAACGCTTTCGTGACTAAAATCTCACTTTCCGAAGGGCCTGCCGCCTCATTCTCCAGTCAGGCCGTGAGTTTTGGTGGGCAGAATGTCCAGACAGACAGCCCACCTCAGAGCGTGGTCCTCACCAATCTCGGCACTGATACACTTCTGATCACACAAATCACTGTCACCGGCGATTTTGAGGATGACAATACGTGCGGCACCTCCCTGGCCGCAGGCGCAAGTTGCCCGCTGCCCGTGACGTTTAGCCCGACGGCGACAGGGATGAGGACGGGAACGCTCAGGATCACCGACAACGCGGCCGGAAGCCCGCAATCCGTGGCTTTGTCAGGGATTGGAACGGCACCGGACGTCAATCTTTCGGCTGCAAGTCTTGCCTTTGGCGATCAAGGCCTAACGACAACCAGCACGCCGCAGGTCCTTCACGTCGCGAACAGCGGCACCGGGCCGTTGCTCATCACCAACGTCGGCATCACGGGCGATTTTGCTCAGACCAACAATTGTTCCGGCTCCATCGACTCAGGAAGCGGCTGCGACATCTCGGTTTCGTTCGTTCCTTCCTGCAACGGGACGAGAACCGGATCGTTAACCATCACGGATAAGGCCGCCGGCGACCCGCAAACCGTCGCCCTCACGGGCTCCGGCGTTGTGGCGTTCTCGCTGGCGTCAAGCCCGGGCGCTGTGACTGTCATGAAGGGTGCGAATTCGGTTAATTTCAGTGTATCGGCGTCAAGCCCATTCGCATTTGCCGGCGCCATTGGACTAAGTTGTTCCGGCAACGGACCGGCAAATTGCGCGTTTAATCCCGCCTCGATTGCGTCCGGCGCGAGCAGCACGCTGACGGTCAGCGCTCTTTCGGCGCTCCCTGCAGACTCGCTGACATTTACGGTGACCGGGACCAGCGGCTCGCAAAGCGCGTCGATCCTGTTGGCCGTGTCGCTCTCCGATTTCGCATTGACCGCGTCGCCCACCTCCGCCACCGTCGTCGCGGGGCAGTCCGGAACGTACGCGCTGAAGCTCTCGCCCATCAATGCCTTCAGCCAAAGCGTTTCCTTAAGCTGTTCGGGCGCTCCCTTAGAGGCCACGTGCTCCGTATCGCCGGAGGCAGTTGCTCTCGACGGCTTGCACGATTCGACCGCCGCGGTCGCGGTGACCACAACGGCGCGATCGTCGCTGCCCAACATGCGGCACGCCCCACCTTCCGGCCCTAGCGGGATTGGGCTCCTGGGGTGGAGAAAAGCCCTACTCGCCTTCTTGATGCTCGCGACTCTGCTGGGCGCGGGAGGGCAAAAAAGAAAGTTGAGTCTGGCGCGGCCAGCGGCCATCCTGTCCCTCGTGCTGTTCCTTGTGAATTGCGGCGGAGGTGGAGGAGGCGGGGGCGGCGGTCCCATAGGCACGCCTCCCGGCACATATAGCTTGACCATCACCGCGTCCTGCTCCGGCGGACTTTCCCACGGTATCAATCTCACGCTAAGCGTAAATTGAACGGTATTGGGACCTCCGGGCGAAGAGACTCAAACGGGAGCAATCGATCAGTTGTAGAATAGCTTCGTCATTAAATCCGAAAAAAGGGGCAAACAAAGCGGAGATAAGTGTTCGCGCCCTGGCATACATCGTCGCGGGCCACGAACTGCATCATAGGAAGATGTTGGTGGAGAAATACGGGTGTTAAGGAGTCCGCTGTCGGCGGCCAGACGTCAGTGATCAGCGCCGACCATTGACCGTGCGGGGAAAAGGTGCGACAGTGGATTGTGGGTTGACGGCCGAAGGATTGGACACTTCGTTCCTAATCCGCGCTCGTGGCGTCGTCGAGCGCTTTATAAAAAGGGGTCACGCATGAGAATTGCGAAACAACTGTTATGGGCTGCGGTTCCGGCGTTGGTCGCGCTGGCTTGGCCGGGAGCGGCAGCGGCTCAAGATGTGATTAAGGAGGCCATGGCCGATTTCCCGTCGGGGACGGTCCGGCTCGAGTATTCGAGCCCGGCGAAGCTGCGAAGTCTGCCGGACTACGCGACGCTCAGCCAGCGGTACGTTGGACCTCGACTACAGCAAATGGAAACCTCGATGTCCCAGCTTGGAGTCCAGCAGAGCGACATCGACGAGTTGGTTTTGGGTTGGCAAGCGCAGGGCGGCGGCTTGAATCTGATCGGCCTGGCGCAGGGCCACTTTGATTCTCGATCCGCGGCGCAACACGCGGCCACGCAAGGGATTGCCGCAACTCCAGTAGGGGGGACATCCGCCTATTGTTTCGGTGAGGGTGCGGCCGGCAACTGCATCGTGTTCCTGGCGGAAAATCTCGGAGCGTTCGGCACTATGGAGTCGCTCGACGCCCTCCTGAAAACCCGCGCCGGTGAAGCCGCGAGTGCCGCCACAGATTCTGACTTTGCAAGACGAGTCGACGACGCCAAAACCGATGCCCCCATCTGGGGAGTCGCGGTTGGGCCGTCGGTGGTCGACTGCTTCAAAGGCTGGCTGCCCAGCCAGAACAATCTGAACCTGGATTGGACGCAGACCTTTCAAACCGTCGATGCTGTGAGCTATACCGTGGAACCCAAAGACCAGGTTCACCTCGCCATAAAGTTGGACTGCAAGACTTCGCAAGGGGCAGCACAGCTCAGGCAGGTGATGCAGGGACTGAAGATCGTCCAGCAAATGGCTTGGCAAGCCCAAAACCCGAACGTTCCCAATCCATTCCAATCGCTTCAGGTGGACGTCAGCGGCCGTCAGGTCCAAATGAACCTCACCACGGCCTACGCCCAACTGGAAGCGGGCAGCTTGCCGGGCAAGTCCTAAACTGCGTCAGCGTGGTGATCGATTTATCGGCCTGCCCGTTGGGTTTCTATGCCCGCACTGTCGAACTAGGTTTGCAGGCAACCGCCGGAAGCAGCGATTGACATCACTGATTTCAAGATATCCGGAATCTCGAAAACAGCGCGATTATTCATTTTGGCCGCCTGGGCGCGGAAGCGGGCAAGTTTCCCAGGGGCCACCATTTGCCTCACGGCTTCGGCGATGATCCTGAAGCTCGGGACGACAATGCCCAGCTCGTTCTCGAGTATCCACTCGATGTTGTATCGCTCCTGCGGCATGGTGCGTGGGTTCCGCTCGACAATCACCGGCAAGTTCATGGTGACGGCTTCACTCAGGCTGCCGGGACCGGGCTTGCCAATGAAGAAGTCGGATAGGTACATGTATCGTTGGACCTCGGTGGTATAGCCAAGGACGAAGTGGCGAAGCCGCCGTCGCCGCAGCCGAAGCATGTCGGCGAGCTGCTCATTCTTTCCGCAAATCGAGATCAACTGTATTTCCGCGCTGCACTCCTCGAGTCGCTCCGCAATTTCCAACATGGCGCTCGATCCGGAGCCACCAAACATCACCAGTCCGGTCGGCAACTCAGGGTCGAGCCCGAGGCTTTGGCGGGCGGAGCCACGGTCCGATACGGGCGACTGATAAAAGCGAGGATGCAGGATCATCCCGCTGGCTCGAAAAACCCTATCGGCGTCAATCCCCAGCTCACGCGCTTGCTCCACCGCGCGGTCCGACCCGCAAATGAAAAATTGGTCCTGGCGCTCAATCCAGAAATGGGGCGGGTAGTCAGCCAGATCCGTGAGAATGGTCACAAACGGAGACGCAGGGGCCACGCTGCCGAGCGCCTGCCGCAGCGCGCGATTGAAGTGAGGAATGAGCGACACGGCAAGATCAGGGGGATCGTTGCGCCAATAATTCTCAATCAGCCGCACTTCCTCGCCATGGCCCAATCGGACCGTCGCGTGGAGGACGGGCAGCAGGTAGGCTATCCCTCTCGTCCAATCCTTGGCTAATAAGCGGTTGTAGACGTCCTGAGTTTGAATCCCCGTGATTTTCGAAACTACGTCCATCGGCTGGAGAAGCTCCTGTAGATTGACAAGCCGGACGTGCCAGGGGTGGCGCTCCCGCAAGGCCAGTTCGAGGGCCTGCGCAGCGGCGCGATGTCCGCCGCCCGCTTCGAAGTAGATCAGGTCCACTTTGACCATCGTCGCCATATCTACACGCGGTCCAATCGAATTGCAAGGCCCTAGGCTAGATTTAACCAACTCTTCACCGTCTTGTTACATGGCTGTCATGGAGGGGAAAAAGCAAGATCGTACGCTGCAATTTCCTCTGGGCCACCCGGCAATGCTCCTAGGCTAGATTTAACCAATTCTTAATAATCCGGTTATATTACTGTCAAAGTGGCATCGGAAACTGTAACGTGCGATGTGACCTCCACGTGCATAGCCGCTACTCTGGAACGTTTCGCCTCCCTTTTCTCGATGGCCTCTCGAACGAATGTTACAGCCCTCCAGCGGCAGTCTACGAGAAACTGAAAGAGCTGCGGATGGATCTCGTTACCCTGACCGACCACGATTCCATCGAGGGTTCGGAGGAGCTGCGGCGGCAGCCTGATTTCTTCATCAGCGAAGAAGTCACGTGCCGAATGCCCAGCGGGACGGAAGCGCACGTGGCGGTGTACGATATTTCGGAAACGCAGCACACCGAGATCCAGCGCCGGCGCGATGACCTTCCCCGCTTGCTCAGCTATCTCACGGAGGAAGAGATATTCTTTTCCGCGCAGCACATTTTTTCCCGCCTCACTGGGCGGCGCGAGGCCGCCGATTTTGAATGGTTCGCCGCACGGTTCCCGGCGCTGGAGACATTGAATTCCCACTTGTTAAGCCGGAACAACACCCAAGCGGCAAGGTTCGCGAACGTCACGGGGAAATCTGTCACGGCGGGGAGCGATGGCCACACCCTTCACTCTGCCGGATCGGCGTTCACGGACGTCCCGGGTGCGAAGACCAAAGCCGAATTCCTGCAAGGCTTGCGCGAAGGGCACGGACGGCCGTGCGGCGAGTCAGGAAGCTTCTGGAAAATGACTCGCGACGTGCTCCTGGTTGTTGCTTCGATGATGGCTGAGGATCCGAGAAAGGCTGTGCTGGCTCCCCTCACCTTAGCCATCCCCGCCTTCACCCTGTTCCACCTCTACCAAGAGAAGGCCTTCGTTCGGAAATGGGAGCGGGCACTCGCCGATTGGGGCGCTGCCTCCCTGGATCGACAAAGCTCCCCGGAGGCAGGCACGGCCTGCCAGGGTTCGGCAGAGGCAGTGGCATGACCATCACTCGAACCATGATCGAGCTCATGGCCCATCAAGACCAGCGATTGATGCGACGCATCCAACGTTGGCGGCCTCCGCGTTGGGTCCGGGTGTGGATGCTTTTCGCCACGCGCGCCGGGAATGGTTGGATGTGGTACGCGTGGGGTCTCGCGGTCCTGACCTTTGGCGACTCGAATCGGTTTATCGCCATTCTGTCCTCGGCATTCTCGGTCGCAGTCGGCGCGGCTGTATTCCTCGCCCTGAAGCAACGGATCGGGCGAAAGCGGCCGTGCGAGCTTGGCCGGGTCTGCTGGGTGTCTCTCCTGCCGCCCGACAGGTTTTCATTCCCTTCCGGTCACACGATCACGGCCTTCGCCGTTGTTACGCCGCTCATCTACTTCTATCCCTCACTAATTGTGGTTCTGCTTTTCTGCGCGCTGAGTGTGGCCGCTTCCAGAATTGTTTTGGGCATGCACTTCTTGAGCGATGTCTTGGCCGGATGCGCGATCGGCTGCGGGCTCGGTTATATTTCCCTTCTGACTTTCTCTTAACGAGCGCCGCCGCTGGGTCGGCTGTCGGCGCCACATCCTCCGACAGGATAAAAATAGGTGGGCTACCGGTCCCGCCGCATCGGCGCCGGCTGCGAGGCGGCGATCTGCGGTTGGACCGCCAGTCTGTGGAATGAGCCCGCCAAGCGGACATCCAGCAGCCGCGAGTTCGGATCGCTCTCGACGGTATTCAACCAGTGGCGGGTGAGGTGGCTCAGATCGGCGCGCACCCTCAGCTCCAATGCGCCGTCAGAGCCGTAGGTCCCGGACACTCTCAACTTGGCGCCCGAAATCAGGAACGGAGTGTTGCCGAGCTCAACGCGGTGGTCCTGCACCTGGAGAATCACAGGGGGCAGCCGAAGGCTCGTCTCGCGGTGTCCCGGCTCCAGCGCTCCCCAACCGGCCTGTCCGGCCAAAGCCTGAACAGGATCGAACTCGCCCAGGTAAACGCTCTTAAGGCGCACCGTGGCCTTGCCCTGGAGATTTCCAGTCATTTCCTGGCGGCTCAATCCGCGCGTTTCGAAATGGCCATTACCCGAATACGTTCCCCGCACTCGACCGAGCGCGGGTGGCAGGTGGGCCGCGAGTGCCTGGAAATTACAGTCCATCATCGCGAGGTCGACAGAGACGCGCGCCGGCGAGTTGGTGAGATCGACGACGGCCTGACCTCGGCCGCGGCCTCCGCCGGCTCGAAAAGTTGCGCCATCCAACCGGACCACGCGACCTGAGATCGCAACCGCAGTTTTGAAATCCGTCAGCTTGAGACCACGGTAGCTGACCACCGGAGAAGCGAAACGTCCGTGGGCACTCACGGCGCCAAAAAGACTTGAAGCGGCGGCGCGAACCTCTCCGAACGAACTCAAGCCCGGAAGGCGCGCCAACAAGGGAATGGGCGGGCGGTGGCCCAAGGCGTCAAACCAGAGTGAGCCCTGCTCGACACTCAGCGCGTTGGCCCGGATGTCGAACTCCCACGGTTGCTTTCGCTCTCCTTGATGCTCGAAGCGCCCGGTGAAAACGCTGGTCCCGAGCACCGCCACCACGGGATTGGCGGTCACGTGGTCACCGCTCACCTGAACGAGAGCGCGAGGCAACTCGATCGGTTCCGTGAAACCAGGCACCAGAAGGCGCGCGGCACGAAGCTCGGCATGCCCGTTGATCGTGGGTCGCGACGCAGGCCACACGGAGCCGGAGAGGGTGAATGCGGCGGAGGCGGTCCCTCGCGCGTCAACGCCTTGAGCGGAGAGCAGACCGATGTCGCGCGCGAATCCGATGAGATTGTGCAAGGGCGCGCCTTGCGCCGTCATCAATAGTTCGTAGCGCGGAGCGCCGCCTGCCACACCCTGGGCACGCCCGCGCCGGTGCCGGCTCGGCACAGCCTCGACGTCCGGCCGCTCGATCGCGCCTTCCACCACCAGTTGGACGTGAGGCGCTAAGGTCACGCGGAAAGGCGCCAGGCGCGCGTTCCTCTCTTCGACCCGCACATCGAGGTCCGTGACGGAGAATGATTGGGAACCAGCATGCAGGCTGACATCGCGCCCGCCAACATAGCCGCGATAGGACCGTTGGCGCCACGGGCCCTGGATCGAGACCAGAGCATCCACGCGCCCGGAAAGACTGACCGAGGATCCCGAAGAACGGGAGGCGGAGAAGCGGCGGCTGAGATTGACAAAATCCTCCAGCCGGGAGCGCGCCACGGCCACCACCAGATCGAGCTCCGGCGAAGAAGGCAGCTTGTCGATCGAGCCGGTGAGATGAATGTGGGAATCAGCGAACGCAGCATCGAGACTCTCGATCATTGCGCGCCCGCGAGCGCGATCGAACTGCCCGCGGAAAATGAGCGTGCCCGGCATGGGGTCGGAAGGCGGAAGCTCACCCCAGCGGTGGAGCTGGCTCACCAGCGCCCGGCCCTCGAACTTCGGCAAGTGGAGCGAACCCGTCACTCGGACCTCCGCGTCCATCATCCCGTAGACTTCGGGATTGCGGCCGGAAACGAGAGGAATCCAATTGTAGACGAGCGCGGCGTTGGTTCGAAGGGTCGCCTCCAGCGGACCTTCGAGGCCCGCACCGGGCGTCCATTGACCCTCCAGTTGAACGGGGCCGGGTGATGGAACCGAAAGATCGGTGCGAATCGGAATGCCCTCCAGCCGAAACGTCAGCACGCCGCTGCGGCGGTCGAAATTGACGCGCGCCCGCAGTTCGGTTATCGCGAATGGCTTCTTGTCCGCGCCCAGCTTGAGGTCAATGCGCGCGCCGTCGGCATCAAGCTGGAGAGCGCCGGGAGAATAGGACGCTCCCGAGGCTGCGCCCGAGGGAGAAGCCAGCGCGCTCTTCCCCAGCAAGCTCTCCACGTTCCATTCGCCGCGCGAGTTCTTGACGAAATTAAGGCTGGGGTGGTCCAGATAAAGGTGGGCGCAATCTAGGCGCGAACGAAAGAGGCTTCGCCAACGGAGGTCGCAATCGATGCGGTCGACCCGTGCGAACGGCTCGAAGCCAAACGCCGGGTCCTCGCGCACCATGGCATTCTCAATCGAAAAGCCGGGGCGCGGAATCAGGCGGTAAGAAACCGCGCCGAAGACGACGGGGCGCTGGAGAGCGCGCTCGAGGCTAGCTTCTAGCCTATGCCGGTAGCGCTCCGCGCTGAAGAAAGACGGCAGCAGCCAGCCCGCTACCAGCAGAAGCGCGAGGGCGATCAGCGCATTCCGAACGTATCGCCGGGAAAGGGATTTCATCAGCGTACAAACATGAAGGTCCGCCGCCAGCGCGTTTTCGTGGGAAAATGAATCACCAAGTCGGCGATCTGCGAGATCCTCTGGTCAAGAGAAGTCTGGGTGTATTCATCGCGGGGAGTCTCAAACGACCAGTAATTCAGCACCGGCCGGCCCGAAATGAGCTCGCGAGGCACGAACCCCCAGAACCGGCTGTCCCAGCTCTGCTCGCGATTGTCTCCCATGGCGAAGTAGTGGTCGGGCGGCACCACCAATTCGCCGTTCTTGACGTAGTCCTGGATTTCTTCGCCCCATCGCGCGGTGCCGCCACGGATGAATTCGGATTCGGGCGGCGGAAAGTCATCCCCGGGGCGAGGCTCCCCGATGGCCGTGTGGTGGACGAACGGTTCGTTCAGCAGTTGTCCGTTCACAAAAACCTGCCGATTCGCGATCCGAATGTGGTCGCCCGGCAATCCGATGACGCGTTTCACAAAGTGCTCGCCAGGTTCGGTCTGGTCTTCCGGCGAGCCCGGGAACTTGAACACCAGGACGTCGCCCCGGTGAAGATCACGATACGGCAGGACGTGCCTTAGCCAGCCCGGCTGGTCGGCAAAGGCGAACTTGTTCACGATCAGATGATCGCCGATCAGGAGAGTGGTCTCCATTGACCCGGTCGGAATCTTGAAGGCTTGAAGAACAAACGTGGTGCCAAAGACCGCCAGGATGACGGTGATCACCAGCGATTCGAACGTGTCGCGCGTGGACGACTTCTTGTACAGTTCAGCCACGAAATCATCCCTCTCGTAGGGGCACCCCTGGTGGGTGCCCTCGGATGGGCAGGCACGCGGGGCGAAACGAACCGGGCAGGCACAAGGCCTGCCCCTACGTCAGCCATCGAGTGCCATCTTCTTGTTGAGTTGCTCCAGCAACACCTGCGCGGCCTGCTGCTCGGCTGCCTTCTTGCTCGCGCCGCAGCCGCGCGCCACCCAATGATTGCCAGCCGTCACTTGCACGGTGAAGATTTTCTGGTGCTCCGGCCCCATCTCATCCACGACGCGATACTCCGCCGAGCCCAGCCGTTCCGCCTGCATCAGTTCCTGAAGCGCCGACTTATAATCAACCGAGACCAGTCGTTCGGCGTCCGCCACCAGGTCCGGAGACAGAATAAACGTGTCGATAAAGTCGCGCGCCGCATCGAGCCCGCCGTCGCGGTATAAGGCCGCGATCACAGCTTCCAGGGCGTTGACCCGCAGCGCCGGCTTGGACCGCCCGCCCGTCTTTTCCTCCCCACGCCCGAGCCGCAGGTAGTCGCCCAGTCCCAATCGTGCTGCCACCTCCGAGAGGTGCGACGCTGCCACCAAACTGGCGCGCGCCCGTGACAGCTTGCCCTCCTCGTACTCGGGAAAAGTTTCAGTCAGGCGGACGCTGACCAGAAAATTCAGGATGGCGTCTCCCAGAAACTCCATCTGCTCGTTGTCGGGAGGGCCGGCGGCATTCTCCTGGACAGACGAGGAGTGGGTGAGGGCTTCGAGAAGAAGTGTGGGTTCCCGGAACCGGTAGCCTATCCGATCCTGAAGCTTCTCCAGGGATGGTCCAGCCATGCGTGGGAGTTCATCATTCTCGATTGCGCAGAAGATGGAAACTAGAAAATAGAAACTGGCGGCTTCCCGGTTTCCAGTTTCCAATTTCCAGTTTCCGTCCCATCGGCAATCGACAATCGAAAACTATCAAACCGCCGGTCAATGCGTCTCGGGCGGCTTTGCCGGGGTCTGCATCTTCTTCAGTTCTTCGACCTGTTTATCCGCGTATTGCTGAAGCCCAGTGCCCTGCGAGAGCTCCGAAGCCTTGGAAAATGCCGCGATGGCGTCATCGATCTTCTTTTCGTGTTTGTAGACCTCGCCCAATCGGTAATAGTGCTCGGGCTGCGGCCGGTCGGTTATTTCCACCGATTGCTTGAATTCCTGCGCGGCCTTCGCCAGCTCATCCTGATCCATGCCTTGCAGTCCCATGGTGGCGCGCTGCAGATGCACCATGCCCAGCGACGCGTGCGGCTCGCTGGAAATGGCGTTCTTCCGCTTCGTATAGGCGTCATCAGTCTCGTTGGGCTGTTTGGGAATCTTGCCCTGGTTGATCAAGTCGAGCGCGTGTTTGGCGTCTGTTTCCGCCTCGTCCAGCCTCTTCTGTTTGTCGATGTCGCTGCCCTGCATCAGTTGGGGCTGGGGGAGCATGTTGGCCAAAATCAGTAAGCTGTTGAGATTGTCTCCGTTCAGCTTCAGACTTTTTTGGCTGGCGTCCACGGCTTTGGAATAATCGCCCTTTCCCATATTGGCGCTGGCCTCAAAGGAGTACACGTAGCTGAGCATCGGGCTGTCGGGATACTTCTTCTCATAATCCTGCGCGAGCGCCACGACGCGATCGAGATCCAAGCCGGCAGTGGCCTCGGAAACCAGATCCTGATATGCCTGCTTCTCCGCCGCTGACGGACCCGGTGTGGCTGGTGCTTGCCCGGATTGCCCTTGCGGCGCAGGCTTCTGGCTGGCCTGCGCTGCCCCAGCGGCCTGCCCGAACGGTGCGGCCGGCCTTGCATACACCACCACGCTTACTAAAACGCTCGCGCTGACGGCGAGCCAAACTCGTAGTGAAACTGTCATAACTCGATTACGCTCCCCCCAAAACGAATTCTTCAACCGCTATACTTGGAGCCTACCGGAATCACCCTGCACTGTCAACCGCAGAGAGGATAAGCGATATCGCAGGGCGCAGTTCTTAGTGATGCCTGGAATCGCAGACTTCAAAGAGGAGCTGGGAAAAAATCAACAGCCTCTCGCAAAGACGCCAAGGAGCTAAAGACCCGCAAAGAAGAACTTGTTTGTTTGTTTGTTTGTTTGTTTGTTTGTTTGTTTGATTCGCGCACTCGGCGACTCTGTCCCGCTTTGCGGGATGAGGCATCTTTGCTTGGCGCAGAATTTTTTCGCAGCTTCAGAGCGATGCCTGCACCAGCCCTCGGAGTCCCGAGGCGGATTCGACGTCTCACCCCGTGGAGAGGTCGTCCCGAAGCGCGAGAGCGGGTAGCCACCCTCAGACGGTTCACGGTAAATTCTGCGCAGGCGAGATCGCGCATCCGGCCCGGTTTGCCCGGCCGCCGTGTTTGGAGTAAAGTAGAGCAGTCACAATGAGCTAGGAGGGCCCTATGACCATCACGCTCAGTCCGGACCAGGAGCAGGCGGTCCGCGACGCCATTCGCGCCGGCAAGGTGACCTCGGTCGACGAACTCATCGAGCGGGCGATTGCCGGCTTGCCCAAGGGCGGCGAGAGTCCGGCCGTGAGCTCGCCCTCCAGTGTCTTTGAGCAGGGCCTGGGTTTGTTCAGCAGTCCGGAAGACGCGGCCCTGCTGGACGAGGTGGTCTCCATTGCCTATGAGGAGAGACGCCGGCCGAGCAAAAGGGAGCCGACGCTCTGAGATGACCGTCAAGGCGATCCTGGACACTGACATCCTCTCCGAGTACCTGAAGGGACACAACGCTGCCGTGGCCGGCCGGGCCGCGGACTACGCCAAGGATCACGGCGTTTTCACCTTCACGAGCGTCACCGTCTACGAGATCGTTTATGGCCTTGAGCTTAAGGGAGCTTCCAGCCAATTGAAAAAGGTGATGGCTTGGCTGAAGCAGAACGAAGAGATTACCCCCATCAACGCCGACTACCTTGCCGCAGCCACCATCAAGGCGACGGCAAGAAAGCAAGGCACCGTTGTCGAACTCCCGGATTGTTTGATTGCCTCGGTCGCCGTGCGGCTGAACCGACCGCTCATAACGGGCAATACCGACGATTTCCGGACGATTCAAAAAACCGGGATCAATCTTGCGATCGAGAATTGGCGATGACCCGCACTTAACCCGCTGGCCAGCGGGCCCTGCCGGACGGTACAGGGCGAAGCGAGGAATCTCGCTCTGACGCTCACGGCAAAGTCCGCGAGGTCCGATCCGATTTTGGAATTTCGAGTTTCCAGTTTCCGTTCTCGCGATTTTCGAATTTCGAATTTCGGTTCTCAGCAGTTTCCAGTTTCGGCTCTTGCAATGCAGGATTTTGGTGCTCGCAAAGTGGGTAGCGCGGACCTCCGCTTTTGAGGTCCGCGGTTCTTATGTAGCATTCAGGTTCACGGTGTCGTATTCAAGCGCCGTGTCCCGGCTCCGGCGTCCTTTTCTTTCGAATCGATTTTTTTGGTTACGGTGCGCTGTGGTTTGACCATCGACCGATTGAGGATACCCTCCGACCCGCGAACCCGAACTTAACTGGTCACCCGCACTCTCCCCACCAAAGAGAAAAGCCGCAGATCCCGCAAGGCGGGACGGTCGGCGCTACGGGGTGCGCGCTACTTGCTCCTAAGGGCCACTTGGACGGAAAACTGAACGGAAACGCTTCACAACGAGGCAGTGTGTTGTATACTCCTACCGCCCGAAATTTGAAAACGGAAATCCTGGATGACATGTGGGTGAACGGACGCCATGCGCCTGTGTCTGATTAACCCCTCCAACCCGCTAGTCAGCATCGTCAGAATCAAGGACAGCCGCTGGAACCGTTTCCGCGTGTGGAAACCGCTCAGCCTGATGGTTCTCGCGGGACTGACCCCACCGGAGTGGGAAATCACCATCGTGGACGAGAACCTCGGCGTGCCTGACTATCCGGCCCTGCCGCGGCCGGACTTGGTGGGCATTACCGCCTTCACCTCGCAGGCGAACCGTGCTTATGATGTGGCCGCTCACTTCCGGCGCTTGGGCGTGCCCGTCGTTATGGGTGGCATTCATGCAACCATGTGCCTGGACGAGGCCATGGAGCGTGTGGACTCGGTCGTCACGAGGGAGGCCGAACGCGTCTGGCCGCAAGTCCTGGAGGACAGTCGGCACGGATGCCTGAAGCGCCGGTATGACGGAGGGTTCGCCGAGATAGACAGGGTTCGGCCCGCCCGGCACGATCTGCTGACCGGAGGTTATGCCATGGGAGCCATCCAGACCACGCGCGGCTGTCCCATGAACTGCACCTTCTGCAGCGTGACGGCGTTCAACGGGGCCCACTACCGGCTGCGGCCCATTCCGGATGTCGTGCGGGAATTCCAGTTGATCCGTGAGAAACGCGTTCTGGTGGTGGACGACAACCTGATCGGCACACGCCCGGAACACATCGCCCGCGCCAAGGACCTGTTCCGCGCCCTGGCGCAGGCGAACCTGCGAAAGGAGTGGGTTGCCCAGGCTACCATCAACTTCGCCGATGACGAAGAACTCCTGGCGTTGGCCGCGAAGGCCGGCTGCAGAGCCGTTTTTATCGGCTTTGAATCCCCCACGCCGGAAGGGCTTCTGGAGCTCGGCAAGAAATTCAACCTTCTGAAAGGGCGCGACTTCCGCGCCTCCGTGCGGCGCATCCAGCAGCACAAAATTCTGGTGGCGGGCTCCTTTATCATCGGTCTGGACACCGACAAGCCGGGCATCGGCAAACGCACAGCCGCCGCCGCCAGCCAGTACGGCGTGGATAATCTCAACGCGCTGTTTCTGACTCCCTTGCCCGGCACGCGCCTGTGGGACCAGATGAAATCCGAAGGCCGCATTACCCTCGATACGTTCCCGGAGGACTGGAAGTACTACACGCTGACCTTGCCGGTGGCCCGGTGTAAGCATTTCTCCCTGGACAGCATCATCGAAGAAATGATCGCCTGCGACCGGACGTTCTATACCATGCCGCGCATTCTGTGCAGGATGTGGAGTAACTTATGGCAACGCCGGGCGCCGGTGATCGCCATGATAGGCGCTCTTTCGAAAAGGGGCAATCTCCGGCTGAATCGCGAGGCATACGCGGAGTTTAAGCGTCAACGGGGTTATAGGTTCACAGGTCGGCTTGATGGGGCAGAGTCCTGTGAGCAGAGCGCGTAGCCACCCTCAGCGTCTTTCTGCGCGTGGGCTTTTCTCCCGTGAACAAAAGCCACGGTCACCTCAAGCGCGAGTTGAGCGCGGCTACAAGTTTGCTTTCCTTCGTACCTCAGCGTCTTGGTGGTAAAACGCTCTCTCTCGCTCTGAGCTCACGGTAAACTCCGCGGAGTCCCACCCGATTTTCGAATTTTCCCGAGACCCCGTCGGGACGGGGCGAGTTTCAAATTTCGGTTCCTGCCATTTTCGAGTTTCGAGTTTCAATGCAGTGTTGTGGTGCTCGCAAAGTGGGCGCGCAGTATCACGGGAAGGGCGAAAGTAAAAGATGTGCGGGAGAGGTGATGACGAGAAAACCTCTGCCGCGGGTTCTTCGTCGGAGAGGGCAAAAGCCGACGGCACAAAAGCGGTGCGGTGGCCACCAGCTCAGGCCCGACACACGATGATTATACGACCCACAAAGACCACGTACATCGCAAAAGGCGCGACGTATGCGCCGCCCGCCGCCATAGCCGGCGGTTTGTGGATGATGAGTGTCCCCTGGCTCTTGATATCACGGCAAAGTGGTTTTCATGTGGCTAAAGTCGAGCGGTGTGTTGGGGGTAATCACGTCAGGAGCAAGCGGCTTCTGATGGAAGTCGAAGCAATCGAGCATGTCCTTGGCGGCCGCATCGCGCTCGGAAAGGGATTTCAATCCAAAGTGCTCCTCGATGAGTCTTAAAGGCGAGGTGAAATCGAAATACGTGTGGCAGATGACGCCCGCTTTGGCGAACGGCGAAATAATCAGCGCCGGCACTCGAGGGCCATAACCGTAGCGGTCCACATTCGGAGGCGGAACGTGGTCATAGAAGCCGCCGTAATCGTCCCAAGTGAGGATGATCACCGAATCCTTCCAATCCGGGCTTTCCATGAGGGCATCCACAAGGTGAGTGACGTGCCACATGCCTTGGTAGGCGTCGGCGGGTGGATGTTCGCTGTCCTCCTCCTCGGGGACAATCCATGAGACTTCAGGCAGGCTATGGTTGCCGATATCCCGGTAGAAATCGCCGAGCGACACCAGGTGCTCCATGAGCTCGGGGCTATTCTGGAAAGCCACGAAGCCCGGCAAGGGATTCCATACGCTGTGCCGGTGAGGATTCATTTTCTGGTCGTAGTAGCGCCAGGAAACGTGAGCCTTCTCCAAGAGTTCGGCCATGGTGGGAAAAGTGTAGACGCCCGGCTCCTTCGCCATGTTCGGGGGCGGATTATTCACCATGCCGCCTGACTGCGCCGCCACGGTGTACAGATGGTTTGGTTCGCTCGGACCCATGAGCGATGAAAAGAAATTGTCGCACAGCGTATATCGTCGCGCGTATTCCCAGTAGTTTGGAATCTCGTGCCAGTCGTAATAGGAGAGCGTGTTGAGCACCCAATCGGGGGTGGGCTCTTGCGGCGGGCCGGCGGCGTTTTCCGCTGGACCTTGCCCGGCTCGTAGGGCGGCGCCCACGAAGGGCCGCGGCCTCTGCTGGGCGCGCGCCTCGTGTTCAGCGTTGACCGACTTGGTGTGGACCAGGTTCGGGTCGGGCTGCGGGATGGGCTTCTCATCCCAGTAATAGTGGAGCGCCTTCGGCCACTCGGCCCACAGGAAGCCATCCATTTTGCCATCGTGGTAGGCGGTAGTGGCGGCCTGCCAGGAGTGTGAGAGGTCACGGGGAATGGCGGTTTGATGAAGATGAAAGGGCGCCACCTCCGCCGGCCCGCCCGGTTTGTACGCCAGCTTCGTGCCCGGGGGAATGCCGTTGGCCCCCGGATAAGTCCCAAAATAGCGATCGAAAGTCTGGTTCTCTTGAATGATGTAGATGAAATGCCGGATGGGGATTTCTTTTGGGTTCGGCGCGGATTGCGCCAGGGCGCCGGCGGCGATCATCAGAGCCGTCGCCAACCCGAAACCGTTGGCAAATCGTAAACGCATGGAAGCACCTCCTGAGCTCGCGATGTTCTTCATAACACACGCCGGACTAATTAGCGAGTAGCTACGCTCAGCGTTTTTCTGAGCGTGGGCTTTTCTCCGGCGACAAAACCCACGGTCAAGTCAGACACGAGTTGACTGTGATGGCTACCAGCTAGTTGTTTGGTTGTGGGGTTTTAGCGGACGAAAGAGGCTCTTGCTCATTCCGGAACATGCCGATAGTATAGGCATGATGGGAGCCGCCGCAGTCGCATCCGCCAGATCAACTCAGCACGTCATACACCAGGGCGACTCCCGCTCTCTCGATTGGATCGATTCTGGTTCGGTTCATCTCGTTCTAACTTCTCCTCCATATTGGACCCTCAAAGAGTACCCGACTCGAGAAGGCCAACTCGGTGCAGTTTCGAGTTACGACGAATTCCACGACGAGCTCGAGAAGGTTTGGAAGCACTGTTTCAGAGTGCTGGTCCCAGGCGGCCGTTTGGTCTGCGTGGTCGGGGACGTTTGTTTGTCGAGGCGCAAGCACGGCCGCCACTCGGTCATGCCCATGCACGCAGACATTGTAGTGAGGGCTAGGAAGATTGGATTTGACAATCTCAGCCCGATTTTCTGGTACAAAATTGCGAATGCCAGCTACGAAGTAGAAAACGGGTCGAGCTTCCTCGGCAAGCCTTACGAGCCGAACGCCATCATCAAGAACGACGTTGAGTTTATCCTCATGCTGAGGAAGCCGGGCGGCTACCGCCAGCCCACGGAACAGCAGCGGATCGCATCCAAGCTGACCGAGCAAGAATACCAGGAGTGGTTTCAGCAGGTTTGGAACGGTTTGATGGGAGAGTCGACAAGGGAGCATCCCGCTCCCTATCCAGCAGAACTGGCATATCGCCTGGTCAGGATGTTCTCATTCACAGGCGACACGGTGTTGGACCCGTTTATGGGTACAGGAACGACACTGCTAGCAGCGGGCCGCTGCGGCAGAAACAGCATTGGAGTTGAGATCGAGCCCGCTTATGTGAAGAAGGCCAAGGTGAGGCTAGAAACCGAATTCTCTTCCCTCTTCGACGAAGGCCGTCTGTCCGTCATCAGCCGGGGCGTCCCAGGTTCAGGTAGTCTTGAAGATGATCCAAAACTGCCGCTCGCACACGCCGCGCTTCCTCGACCGCGTGCTCGGCTGCCTCAAAATCCGCCACTTGCTCGCCTGGATAGCGGAATTCGACGCCGAAGGGTGTCAATTCGGCCGCCGATGCCAAGTCCCACGTCAGTGAAGCGTCAGGCGTTCCTGCCAGTTCGACAAGTTCCTGGATGTCATGCGTCTTTCCGAAAGGAATCTGGTGGCGAACCAAGAAGGCTTTCAGAAATTTCTCCGCTGCCTGTTGAGCGTGGAACGCCGCAGTGAAATAATCCTGTTCTTCAACCGCCAGAAGGTGTTCGGCGGCCCGAAGATCACCCTCGGCTTTCCGCATCCATTCCTGCACGAAATCCCAAATCACCTGCTCACGAGTTCTGCTCATAGAGAAGCTTGCCGCTGTGAGAGGCGGGATAGGCGATTCCGCCAATCACATTCCTGGTTTCTTCAAATTGCTGGCTTTGCATAAAGTGGATTTGCAATACCATTGGAAACTCAGATTGCCATTCGGATTTGATGCGGGAAGCTTCTCGCCACCCCGGCGGGTCTGCCATGACCACGAGCAAATCCACGTCACTATCGGCGGTTGGCATGCCCGACGCGTAAGACCCAAACAAAATCACCCGGCAGGGCTTGAGCCGCTCCACGATTTGATCCGCGAGTTTTTGGATGTCTGGAATCGCCACCGGCGCCGTTGTCTGGGCCATCGCTTTACCTCCGCTCGTGCAAGTTTGCGTCTATTCCAAACTTACCACCCGCACTACCTTGTTGTCTCGAAAATCCTACACCATCGTGGCCGGGCCTTACGCCTCCCAGCTCGAGGTCAGCCAGGAGGACATGGTCCTGGCCAAAGGGACTTAAGTGGCTTCAACTCCCCTCGATTAAGGGCAGATCGCAGCGCAGGACAACTCTCCTGCAAATCGGCGACGACGAAATCGGATAGTGCGTCGGAATTGGCTTGGCTGCGCGGGTTAAAGCCCAAGTGAGCGTTCACCCATTGAATGTAAGATTTTGGTGCTCGCAAGGTGGGCGCACAGTATCACGAGAAGGGCGAAAATAAAAGACGTGCGGGAGGGGTGATGACCAAAGAGCCCGCAGACCTCACAAACGGAGGTCTGCGCTCGCTTATTGCGAACCTGCGAATGGACGTCCTCCTCTGACGCCCCTTATTTGGCAATGTCGCGTACCGGGCGTTTTGCGAAAGCGTAAAGCCAACTCTGGGCGGCCTTGCTGATGCCGGGGATGGCGGTCCCTGGAAGAATGGCAAATATCTCCCATTCATCCGCTCCTAATTCATCTAGTTGACCCTGCGCCTTCTCAATCGCATCATCTTCATCTAGGATACTGAAGTTCTGAATCTGATATTCCCATTCCATATTTGGCCCGCCTGCGAGAGAAGATGGAAGTGTGCTTGATGACCCTGGTCTGTATTCTCCACCTGCTCCGGTAGGAATGTCTATGTAAAAAATGCCGCCAACGTGGGGGCTGGCGGAGTCTGGTAGGAGACAAGGTGGGTCGGGTCAATTCGCGGTCTGTTTTCTCGAGGAAAAACCAAGGGCTAGCGGGCAGCCACGCTCAGCGTCTTTCGAGGCGTAGGCTTTTCTCCGGTGACAAAACCCACGGTCACCTCAAACACGAGTTGACCGTGGCGACCACTTTCCAAACACAGAGAGGCCTCTTGCGCTCATTCGTTTCTGACGATAAGATTCTTAGTGATGCAGCAACGCCTGCTTGAATTAGCGTCTACCGACAACGGACTGAGGGACTCTGCGTTCGCAAAAAACAAGGATCTTCCTGTACATCGCTGGGTTCCCTGGATCGCGGGATTCTCCGCTCAATTCGTAGGTGATTGCCTTACGAAATATCTTCCTGACAGTCGAAAAGACGATGTCTGGATTCTTGACCCATTCGCCGGAGTGGGAACAACCCTAATAGAAGCCTACGCGCGCGGGCATAACGTGATTGGTTTTGAGATCAATCCTTACGCGGCGCTCGCCGCCAAAGTGAAATTGCAAGCGAGCTCAGTCCGGCCAAAAGCGCTGGCTGCCCATATCAACGGCTTCAAGACTTTTTTGAACCAGCACGGTACCAATGGCGCTCGCAACGGAAAGCCGCGTTCAACGGCTCCGGTTGGATTTGCCGGGCGGACGGAGTTCTTCAGTCCCAAAGTCGAGCGTAAGATGCTTCTCGCCTTGGACTATATCAACAACATTGGGGTTCCGACGATCAGAGACATTTTCCGCCTTGCCTTCGGATCGATGATGGTAAGCGTTTCCAATTATTCCTACGAGCCAAGCCTGACGCGGCGCTCCGCAGTGGATAAGAAGCCGATACTTGATGCTTCAGTGGGCGAGGTACTCTCAGGAAAACTCAATCTGATGCTTCAAGATATCGAGTGGCTACAAACCGAGAAGAAGAAGCTCCCAAATTCTCCGGACTGGAAAGTCTATGCAGACAGTATTTTCTCCGCGCCCGAGAAGTTAAATCGAAGTGCTTTCGTTGACCTCATCATTACATCGCCGCCCTACCTGAACAATTATCACTATCCCCGCAATACCAGACCTCAGCTTCATTGGTTAGGCTTGGCATCGGGGCCAGGTTACAAGGCCGCCCGAGAGCACGAAAGTTTCGGGAAGTTCTGGCAGACCGTGAGAGATCTCCCGCCGGTCGCCCTTTCTTTCCGCCTTCCCGAATTGGAGCGGACAATCGGTGCAATACGTCATCTCAATGGCAACAAAGGGCATTATGGAGGCGCTGGTTGGGCGAACTATGCGGCCACCTATTTCAACGATACGTTTCGTTTTTGTGAGGTTGCCGTCCAGTTGCTGCGCCCTGGTAGTGTAGCCGTCGTCGTCCTCGGGAACAGCATTATTCAGGGCGTCGAAGTGAGGACCGACGATTTCTTTGGCAAGATTGGCGAGCTTTGCGGCCTGACCTTTGAGGATAATCTGTTGCTTAGAAAAAAGCGAACCGGTACGAGCATCATCCAGTCCTCGGTGCGTGTGGACAAAGCCGCACAAAAAACGGTGCTGTACGAATCAGCGGTTGTGCTCAGGAAGAAGCGAGACGGGCGCGCATGAAACTCTCTTTTCTGCCGGGAAAACTCAGCCTACAAACTCTAGAAGGTGGAACTTTCCAGGTCAGCGTAGATAGCCGGGAGATTCTTTTGACGCGCTCACAGAAGGCTGCGGTGAATAAGTTCAACGAACTTCGGCAAGAGATGGAAAGTCAATTCCCAGTGCGCGAGTTTTCTGACGCTGAAAAAGCGCAGACCTTTCAAAGGATCATGGCCGATGCGCTTGTGCAGCACAATAGCCTTGGCCGTCGAAAGAAAAAGACCACTGCGGGTTCGACCCGAACTTTTGGCGGATGACCCCTATTGCGTTATTCATTGCGGCGAGGTGTACGAAACTAGGATTACGGCGACGGACTAGCTCACCTCGGGGGAAAATCCTGATCCCATCTCGATACCTTGATTCCCGGCCTGCCACGGCCGGGCACGTGGCTTCCAAAGCCGCTGAGGTTCCACTTTGGCGTGTACGTTTCAATTAAGGCGTGCTCTCCGGCTCTCACGAACCAGTCGCTGTCGATAATCAAAAATCTGCAAGTGATATGGCTGAGTTCGATATTCCGCCGTCCGGAGACCTTCTTTGCGTGCTCGCCTAGTCTACGTTTCAGCGTGGTGTCCAGCGCCTTCCCTGCATAGACGATTTTGCGCTTCCAATACAGAGCGTAGACCCCTTTCAACGGCGGAGCCACATCGATACTCAAACTGTGGGCAGGGCTCGCTTCGAATTTTTCGATGAGTTGCTGCGTGAAAGCCTTGGCGAATTCAAAGAAAAACTGGTGTTTGTCGCACATTCTCGGATTGGCGGGACAGATACTAACACATGGGCAGGACAAAGCAAGGCACCGTGCGATGGCTCCAATCCCGACCGGGACGAGAAGGCCGCCAATCGCGGGGCTGGCGCGGCCCCCTTTTGGGGTCTGCGGAACTTAGACGATGGAAGTTGCGGCTAAAGGAGGCGATCGGTGAAGAGGTAGGTGGCATGTGGTAGGTAGCAGGTGGGAGGGACAGTAGAAGGGCGAAGCGGAAGGCAGAAGAAGTTTACAGTTGACACCCGACAGTTAACAGTCGCTCGCAGGAGTTCACAGTCGACAGTCCACAGTTCACGGTAAGAACTATCGACTTTCGACTATCGACCGTAAACTCTTTGAAGCCTTGACAATGTAGCTTCAAAGAGCTACATTGGAATCATGAAGAGCGTGGGCCTTCGGGAATTGAAGAACCGTTTGAGCGAGTACGTTCGGGAAGTCCGGTCCGGTGACGGTGTTTTGGTAACGGATCGCGGAGAAGTGGTCGCAGAACTCATTCCGCCAGGCCAGGGCAGCGATGAGCGCGGCATCCCTTCGGGGCTGGTGGCGCTCGCGCGCAGAGGGCAAGTGACGCTGGGCGCGTCCAACCATTCGGCGGTGTATCCAAAGCTCCCGCGTCTCCTCAAGCGACACCGAGCCACGGAACTCCTGAATGAGGAGCGTGGTATCCGGTGAATATTTATGCGGAGTCCAGCGCCGTGCTGGCGTGGTTGCTCGGGGAAGAAGCCGGCCATCCCGTGCGCGAGGTGCTCCGCCGCGCCGAGATGGTGATGGCCTCCGATCTTACCCTGGTCGAGTGCGACCGCGTGCTGATTCGCGCCGTCACACTCGGAGAAATCGATGAAGCCACTGCCGCCGATCGCCGGGCGCACTTGAATGCCGCAGCCGCCCACTGGCACTTGTGGCGAGTCAGCTCGGATATTGTCGATCGAGCGAGGCGTCCGTTTCCCGCTGAACCCGTCCGCACCCTCGACGCGATTCACCTGGCGTCGGCATTGGCTGTGCGTTCCGTTGTACCGGGCGTGGAACTCCTGAGTCTTGATGACCGCATTCGCGGGGCCGGGGTGCAGCTCGGATTCCGGCTTCAACCGAAGTGAGCTGCGGGAAGGCAGCAGAACTTCACCGTTGACAGTCGACAGTTAACAGTCGAGGCATCCCTTCGCGAAATCGTCCCCAATCCTCTGATGGCTGGAGTCCGATTGCTGGAGTCCGGCCGACTCCATCGGAGTCCAGGAAACGGACCGATGGTCCCGCATGGCGGGATCGGACCAGAAATCGGACATCGGCGACCGAAAGATTCACCACGGAGGGCACGGAGATCACGGAGATCACGGGGGGAAAAGAGACCCTGTGTGCTCCGTGTCTCTGTGGTGCGCCGTTTCTTCATTTGCCGCTTTCATTTACAAATGCGGAGGTGCTTCGCGCACTCCGCGACTCGATCCCGCTTTGCGGGATGAGGCATTTTTGCTTTCCCCGGGAGTCTTTTCACAGCTTCCTTGTGATGTGTGCGGTCGTTAGGCCAAAGGTGAAGGGCGAAGGGCAAGGTAAGCATTGCTAGTGCGATTAAGGGACGTTCTTACTATTTAATAATCAGTTAAAGTGCATGGCGGGGGGCGGCAAGGAGGCCGCCAGACTAAACTATATAAATGATATCCATATGGTAATACGTGCCAATTTTTCGGGGCAGAATGTAACTTTTGAAACTTTTGAAACTATTGAAACCATTTTTTTTATCTGCTGGAAATAAAGAAGTTGCGCGAAAATAAAATTTGCAGAAATTTGCGATTTTGGGAAAAGTGTGGCATTTTGCCCCACCGATTCCATTTTTCATAGTGGCATTTTCCAGTGTCATTCTAGGGCGCGCTCGCGGCAAACCGAACAGAGGCTGCTGGTCTTCAAGTCGATCCATTCTACTGAATGCGAGGGTGCCATGGCGCAGCGATAATCCTCGCAATGGGTAAGTGAGAGGGTGTGGCCGAGTTCGTGCACGGCCTCTTTCAGCAGGCGCCGGTTGAGCAGTTCCGGATCGGGAGGGAGGCCGTAGAATTCTTGCCGCAGGCGATAGGTCGAGACGACGGCGCAGGCCCCGTCAAGTTGCGCCTCGCCGAAGACGAACGTCAGAATCGGAATGTACAAGTCGAACGGCGTGACACAAAGGAGACGCCACGCGCCGGGGTCGAGAACAGATTGCATTCGTGCCAGGATGTGCGTGGAATGGTACTGTTGCCTTCCCGAGTGAAATGCCGGCCGCGCGTCAAACGGCGCGGGCAAGATTTCGCAGGCGGCATGAAACTCGGCGGCGAGGGCTTGCGCCAGACGCTCGAGCACGCCGCCGCCCACATCGCCCATGGGGAGCAATTGAATCCGGTTCATGCCACTTCCGCGGGCGTCTTTTTCCAGCCGTATTTCTTCAGCTTATTGTGAAGAGTGACGCGATCGATATCCAGCACCTGGGCAGCCCGGCTCTGATTTCCGCCGCACTCTTCGAGCACGCGCAAAATGTGAATGCGCTCCGCTTCTTCCAGGGTTCGTGTGCCGTTGGCGGCGCCGCGTTCTGCGGGCAGCTTGAAGGTGAAGTCCTGTTCCCGCAACTCCGGCTCCTGCGCCACCACCATGGCGCGCTCGATGGCGTTCTCCAGCTCACGAACGTTGCCGGGCCAGTCGCACGCCTGGAGCAGTTCCATCGCGCGGGGTGAGACGCGCGAAATCCGCTTGTTCATAGGCGCGCCGAACTTACGAATGAAGTGGTCCACCAGCAACGGAATGTCGTCGCGGCGCTCGCGGAGAGGTGGGAGCTCGATGCGAAACACGTTCAAGCGATAGTACAAATCCTGCCGGAACTTCCCTTCTTCGACCAGCGCCTCCAGGCGCCGGTTGGTGGCCGCCACACACCGAAAATCCACGTGAATGGGCTGATTGCCGCCCACCCGCGTGATCTCGCGCTCCTGCAAAACCCGCAACAGATCGGTTTGGGTCTTCAGGCTGATGTCGCCAATCTCGTCCAGGAAAACCGTCCCTCCCTCGGCGATTTCGAAATTGCCCTTCTTGCGATACTGCGCGCCGGTGAAGGCGCCCTTTTCGTGGCCGAACAATTCGCTCTCCAGCAGCGTTTCGGTCAAAGCGCCGCAGTGGATCACCACCAGCGGATGGTAGCGTCGCGGGCTAGCGTTATGAATGGCGCGCGCCACCAGCTCCTTGCCCGTGCCGCTCTCGCCGGTGATCAACACCGTCGCTTCGGTGGGGCCGACAGTTTCGATGGCCTCAAACACGCGCTTCATGGCAGCGCTCTGGCCGACCAATTCCTGCGGGCGAGAGACGGCAGCCACCGCCTCGCGCAAGCGCACATTCTCCTGCTCGGCGCGGAGGTGCGCCAAGGCGTTCGATACGGTGTGCGAGATGTCGTCGGGATCAAACGGTTTGGTGACGTAGTCGTACGCGCCGTTCTTCAGCGCGGCAACGGCGGTTTCCACCGACGCGTATCCCGTCATGATGATGACGATCAGATGCGGATTGACCTCGTGCAAGCGGCGCTGAAGCTCGATGCCGTCGGTGCCGGGCATTTTAATGTCCACCAGCGCCAGGTCGTAATGGTGCCGAGCTAGTTGGGTCAGCGCCTCATTGGCGCTCTCCGCGACCTCAACCTCATACCCTTCTTCGCGGAACCATTTGCTCAGCGAGTCGCGAACGATCAGCTCGTCATCAACGATCAACAGATTGGCTTTTTCACTCACGATCGGTCACCTCACTTGCATTGGCGATTTGTGATTGGCGATTTCTGATTTAGGAAACCGCGGAAGTCGGACGGTCTTCCTGCCTCTTTGCAATCACAAATCACCAATCGCCAATCA